>Ga0196964_10000307_pt1 | contig 35834 bp, 38 predicted proteins | sample S1_10metaG_FD_148615 | JGI IMG/M metagenome (GOLD analysis project Ga0196964, IMG submission 148615) | Soil microbial communities from Anza Borrego desert, Southern California, United States - S1_10 | ecosystem: Environmental > Terrestrial > Soil > Desert | place: USA: California | collected...
ATGATGTTCAGATCACCGTCAACGCCCTGCCCACAGTAAGTGCAGGCAATGACTTTGCCATATGTGCCGGACAGACCGCTACCCTGAACGGTGCCGGTGCTTCCTCCTATACATGGGATAACAGCGTGAGTGACGGCGTTGCCTTCACACCCGCTGCAACCGCTACTTATACCGTGACCGGCACCGATGGCAATGGCTGCCAGAACACCGATCAGGTAATTGTTTCCGTTAACCCCCTGCCTAACGTCAGTGCAGGTGCCGACTTCGCAGTCTGTACCGGGCAGCAGGCAACACTGACAGGAACAGGCAATGCCAATACCTACGCATGGGACAATTCAGTACTGAATGGTGTGGCTTTTATCCCAGCCACTACCAATACCTATACGGTTACGGGCACCATTACAGCTACCGGCTGCCAGAACACCGACCAGGTGACAGTAACCGTCAACCCGCTGCCGAATGTAAGCGCCGGTATCGACCAGACCGTTTGTTATGGTGATATGGTGACCCTGAGCGGGTCGGGAGCCAGTACTTACAGCTGGAACAACGGTGTGACAAACAATGCTGCCTTCGCTGCTGCTGCAACGACCACGTATACAGTTACCGGTACCGATGGCAATGGTTGTCAGAATACCGATCAGATGACCCTGACCGTCAACCCGCTTCCTACGGTTAATATTCCTTCAAACTATGCGATCTGCGCAGGACAAAGCACTACGCTCAACGCTACCGGTACCGGCAATACTTATACCTGGAACAATGGCATTAACAATAACGTATCCTTCTCGCCAGGCGCTACCGCCACCTATACCGTAACAGGCGAGATCACCGCTACCGGCTGTACCAATACCGGCAGCGTAACGGTAACTATCAACCCATTGCCTGCCGTAGACGCCGGTCCGGATCAGTCCGTTTGCTACAATGCCACCGTTACCCTTTCCGGCTCCGGTGCCAATACCTACACCTGGAACAATGGCATCACCAACAACATCGCTTTTAATGCCCTGTCCACTACCACCTATACCGTTACCGGTACGGACGGCAATGGCTGTCAGAATACGGACCAGGCAGTGGTAACGGTCAATGCCCTGCAGCCTGCCGCCTTCACAGTGAGCACTTCCACCGTTTATACCGGACAGGTTGGTGTGACCTACACCGTGCCCAACGATCCGCTGGTCGACTACTATACCTGGTCCGCCACCGGCACGGGCGCTACGGCTACCGGCAGCAGCACCAGCTCTGAAACCTTCAGCTTCAGCACATCTGCTTCTACCGGCAACCGGACAGTGAGCGTAGTGGCTCACACCAACACTCCTGCCTGCGCCTCTCCTGCCAGGACTATGTCTGTCTACGTCAGTGACGAGATGCCGTGGACCGGTGCCACCAACACAGATTGGCATACTGCCGGCAACTGGGCAGGTAACTTCGTTCCCTATGGTACCATTAAGGCACTGGTTCCTGCCACCGGCAATGACCCTGAAGTAAGCGCCAATACCAACATATATGGTCTTAGGGTACAGTCTGGTGCCGAGGTCAGCCTGGATCCCGGCACTGAAGTAAGTGTAGCAACCAATCTTACCGTAAACGGAACCATCTCCGGCGGTACTATCATTCTGAATGGTACGGACCCGCAACTGCTTGCAGGAACAGGTTCTATCGCCAACCTGAAGCTGGACAACAGCGATGGCGCCGCGATCGTCTCCGGTGACCTGGGCATTTCAGAGACATACCAGTCTATTTCCGGCGTTCTGACCACCAATGGGCATCTCCGTTTGCTGTCGGATGCAAGCGGCACTGCTTCGGTACTGGCGCCGGTGAGCTGCGCCGCGGAATATATTGACGGGGAAGTAACCGTTGAAAAATACATTCCGGGCGGCAGGCGCGTATTCCGCTTTATCTGCCATCCGTTCAGCGAATGGAAGCCTGTGAGCATCCTGACCGACGATATTGACGTAACCGGTAACGGCGGCGCCACCAACGGCTTCACTACCACCGGTACCAATAATCCTTCCGCTTTCTGGTTCGATACCTGGGTGGCTACAAACGATACGACCAATGATGTTCAGGGATGGCTTGACTTCCATACGGCGACTGGTTTCGGTACCGCCTCCTGGGATCCGGGAGAAGGTATGCGCATCCTGATCCGCGGCGCCAAGGGTGAGGGTCTGGACAGCCAGCCATATACACCAAGTCCTGTTACCCTGACCATGCCTGGTAACCTTACCCAGTGCGATGTGACCTACCATCTGCGCAAGAATGCGAACATCGGCGTCACCGGCTTTAACTTTATCGGTAACCCGTATGCATGTAATATCGATCTGAGCCTCACCAACAGGGGGGCTGGTGTTGGACCGAACTTCTGGGTATGGGATGCCAATATGGGTACCCGCGGCCAGTATGTGTCCTATCCTTTCAGCAGCTCTTACATTCTGCCTTCGCTGGCTTCCTTCTTCGTCAATAACGATGGTGACACCAACGGCGTAGATAATATTATCTCCTTTGATGAGTCTATGAAGACTGCTGCGTCGGCAGACGATAACCTGTTCAAGACGACAGCTTCCGCATTTGGGCCCAATTCAGTGCAGCTCCGCATCGAGTCGGATAATGGTAATATGACCTGGGACAGGCTGCTCGTGTTCTTCGATGGTACCACCCTGGCCGGCAAGGACGGAAAGGATGCCCGCAAGCTCAACGCTAACAATGCACCGCTTAATTTCTATACGCTGGCAGATACCAACAGGCTGTCTATCGACTGCCGTCCGCTGGCAGCAAATACCACTGTGCTGCTTGGACTGAAGGCTGATTCCATGATGCAGTATACCATCAGGGTAGCAGACTATGACGTAGCCGGTGCGCAGCTTTATCTTATCGACAAGTTCCTGAACACGACCACGCCGATGAGCGAGGGTATGCAGTACGACTTCAATGTGACCAGCAATCCGCTGACGCAGGGTAACAACCGTTTTGAGATCGGTATCGGCACCACCGGAGTCGGACAGCTTTCCGGTCATAACATCAGCATGAGTCTTTCACCGAACCCGGCTGAAGATATGGTCAGCATCAGTTTTGATGCAGTCGTAAACGGTCCTGCGCAGATCAGTATTGCTAACCTGGTCGGTCAGCAACTGCTCCAAAGATCGCTGGGCAATGTGAATACTGCAGAAGTGGTTGTTTCACTAAAAGACCTGCCTTCGGGAATGTATATGGTTACCGTAAGTTGTGGTGAGCAGAAAGTGACCCAGCGCCTGATCAAAAAATAATCAATCATCAAGCTATTTCAATAAGAATCTATGAGCAAGTTGAATATACGGGTATTGCTGCTGTTGTTCCTCCTGGTAGCCGGCTTTCCCAACCTGTCTTTCGCCAATAACCCTCCGGGCTTCAATGACGATGTGAACGACGGCGGAGCATCCGGAGGCGGCGGTGGCGGAGGTGGCGGCGGCGGCGGTGGCGGCGGCGGTATTGGAGGCGCCGGCGTACCGCTTGACGCGGGTATGAGCCTCCTCATTGCTGCGGGCGTGGGATACGGTATGAAAAAATATGCTGATTCCCGCAAAGCCGGTAAAGAGGGCGAAAACGCAACAAAATAGAAATAACGAAACTGAGTTATTCGGATGCAGGCCCGCCTGCATCCGAATATTTATGCCGTAAAGGGAGGAAAGGATGTGATAAATAATTGTGTGTGCTATATTTACATCCTTGAATTAAAGTGTAAAAAGGTGCAGTTCCATGAAGGCAGGTGAAGCAGGGATTAAGAAGTCTTATTCAGGCATTCCGCCCGGCATGCTCCGGTTTCTTGTCCGCGGGATCATTATTTTCGTTGCCTGGCGCCTACTCTATGAGCTGGTGCTCAGACCATCAGGCTCGCCCGACCATGAGCTCACCCGTTTTCTGCTGAAATGCACCTATCATGTCCTCACGTTGTTTTACACGGGACTTTCGATTGACGGGTATTCCCTGTATATCAACAAGGAACCGATCATCACATTTACCACAGGCTGCAATGGTCTGGAGCTCTTGGTGCTGTACCTTTCATTTCTGATATGTTATCCGTCTCCATTCCGGCGCTGGTTTAGTTTTGCGGTTGCCGGTATCATCATTATCAATGTACTGAACATAGCAAGATGTGCAGCACTGGCGTCCTGGTTTTATCACAGGCTTCCGCTGTGGGATTTCATGCACCACTATATCTTCAAGATCGTCATCTACGGGGTCAATTTCTATCTCTGGGTCCTTTATTGCCGCGCCAATGCAAAGAAAAAGACAGCTTAGGGCTGCCGGGCTTACCGTGGTTTTTCTGATCCTGCTCAGCTGTCTCGAAGAAGGATTTGTCAGCGAATCGCCTGCAGTATCGGAAGCGGCGAGAAAGCTGCTGTATCTTGTCTTTCTCGCAGTGGTCTGCATCACCGGTTGGGTATTCTGGCGCCGGCGGCAGCCGGAATGGATCTGCAGGGTCTGGCTGATTGCTTACACTGTCGTCGTGGCGATACTGATTGCGGTCAATCTCCTTGCCAGGAGTTCGGACATTCTCAGTGTAACCTTCCTGGATCAGGTCCGGTACTTCAGGATTTTCTTTACCAGTCCATTCCCATTCCTCGTTTCGCTTCTCCTTTCCGAAATGGACCGTCGCAATAATGAAGCAGAAACTGATGTCAGGTCCTGAGCTGTCCCCTTGGCTCAGACCATTGCCGGGAGTGGAATCTTTGTTCTGAATTTCTTGTTCATGCGCTCAATAAAATAACGGATCAGTTCCGGAGAGTGCAGCTCCTCATGCTGGTGCATAAAGAAAAAGCAGCGGCGCAGTCCCATTTTCTGCCAGCTTCCGATCCGTTCCACCCATTCGTCAATCCTTTCGTAATCGGTGCGGTGCAGCGCATTGCCCACAAACCTGATGAAGCAATCGGGAGTGCTCAGGTGCATGTGCACATAACTCCGGAATCCTGCGGCGTCGGTGATCACCGTGCCGGCATTTCTTTTTTTGAGCAGCTGATAAAGTTCGGGGTTATATCCCTGTTCAAACCAGCTGTCATTGCGCAGTTCCAGGAAGAGATCCAGATCTTTTGGCAAAGCAGTTATAAAGTATTCCAGCCGTTCCAGGTATTTAGTGCTGAACCGGGGGTGTGGCATCAGGAATACAGGCCCCAGCTTTTTCCCGAATTCGGAGATTGCTTCGAGAAACTCGTCCACTTCTTTCTCCGTATTGTTCAGCCGTTTCAGATGAGTAATGGTCCTGGTGAACTTTGGGCAGAAAAGAAAGTCTCTAGTAGTCTGTTCCTTCCATTTCCTGATCTGTTCTGCGTTAGCTCCGTAAAACGTACCGTTAAACTCGATGGCGTTAAAAACCGTGGAGTAGTAGTGCAGGAAGTCCTTTTCCTTTGTGCCGGGAGGATAAAGCCTGCCGATCCAGTCTTTCCGCCCCCATTTGGCGCAGCCTATGTAAAAACGTGTGGCAGTGGTTGCTTTCCTTTTGCCCAGGATGGCTAAGGTCTCCGGCGGGTCCGGCGGCAGGGAAAAATCGATGGTGTCCAGCAGCGCCGGATCTACTTTTCCGAATTCCATGGTGAGGTGTTTGCGCTAAAATAAAAAAGCCGGCTGTATAACAGCCGGCTTCGATCATCGAAAAAACTTATCAGTTATTGATAGCGGCAATGCCCGGCAGTTCTTTTCCTTCGAAGAATTCGAGCATCGCACCGCCACCGGTAGATACATAACTTACCTTGTCAGTATAGCCGAACTTATTGACCGCAGCAACGCTGTCGCCTCCGCCTACGAGCGAGAATGCGCCGTTGGCTGTCGCATCGGCAACGGCATCGGCAACACATTTGGTGCCATGCTGAAACTTATCCATCTCGAATACACCCATCGGGCCGTTCCAGAGGATTGTCTTCGACTCGCGGATCACCTTGCTGAAAGTATCGCAGGCCAGCTGCCCGATGTCAAGTCCCATCCAGCCTTCGGGGATCTCGGAATTGTTGGCAGAGGAAGTGTTCGCGTTCGCGTCAAACTTATCGGCGATGATGCTGTCGGTAGGAAGGTGGATACAGACCCCTTTCGCTTCTGCTTTTTTCAGCAGCTCGATCGCAGTGTCCAGGCGGTCTTCCTCGCAAAGGGAGTTGCCGATATGACAACCCTGGGCCTTGAAGAAAGTATAAGCCATACCGCCGCCGATGATGATATCGGTAGCACGGTCCAGGAGGTTTTCTATGATCAGGATCTTGTCAGACACTTTAGCGCCGCCGATAATTGCTGTAAAAGGCTTCCCGGCATCGTTCAGGACTTTCTGTGCGGCGCTTACCTCACCTTCCATCAGCAGTCCGAACATGCGGCGCTCTGAAGGGAAGAACCGGGCGATCACCGCCGTAGAAGCGTGGGCGCGGTGTGCAGTACCGAAAGCATCGTTCACGTATACGTCGCCGAGCTTCGAGAGCTTTTCGGCAAATTCTTGATCTCCCTTCTCTTCCTGCTTGTAATAACGCAGGTTTTCAAGCAGTAGCACCTGTCCGGGCTTTAGCGCGGCAGCTTTCTGTGCGGCGTCTTCTCCGATGCAGTCGTCAGCAAACATTACTTCCGTTCCCAGTTTTTCTGAAAGGTGTCCGATGACCGGTTTCAGAGAGAAATCAGCCAGTGTGAGGTGCGGCTTCTTTTCAATATCTTTTAACGGACGACCCCAGTGGCTCATCAGGATCACACTGCCGCCATCGTCCAGCACCTTGCGGATGGTTGGTATAGCCGCGCGGATACGGGTATCATCGGTTATTTTACCATCCTTGACGGGAACGTTAAAATCTACCCGGATCAGTGCTTTCTGACCGGAGAAACTATAGTTGTTGAACTTGCTCATAGCCGATTCGTTTTAAAAAAAGAGAACGCCACCCTGGGGCAGCGTTCTCAGAAATATGAATGATTATTTGGAAATCAGTCCTGCAAAGTATTTCACAGTGCGCACGAGCTGGCTCACATAGCTCATCTCGTTATCGTACCAGCTTACGGTCTTAACCATCTGCTGATCACCTACCGTGATCACCTTAGTCTGGGTGCCGTCGAACAGAGAGCCGTAGGAGATGCCGATAATATCGCTGGATACGATCTCGTCCTCGGTATAGCCGAAGCTTTCGTTGGAAGCAGCCTTCATGGCAGCATTCACTTCTTCGATCGAGGTCTTCTTGCCCAGCACGGTAACCAGCTCGGTGAGGGAACCAGTGATGGTAGGCACACGCTGTGCCACGCCATCCAGCTTTCCTTTCAGCTCAGGCAGTACTAGTCCGATGGCCTTCGCAGCCCCGGTAGAGTTAGGAACGATGTTGGAAGCTGCGGCACGGGCACGGCGCAGATCTCCTTTGGCATGCGGTGCATCCAGGGTGTTCTGGTCGTTTGTGTACGCGTGGATGGTTGTCATCAGACCGGCCTGGATGCCGAATGTATCGTTCAGCACCTTGGCCATCGGCGCCAGGCAGTTAGTAGTACAGGAAGCGCAGCTGATGATGGTTTCGCTGCCGTCCAGGATATTGTGGTTAACATTGAATACAACAGTCTTCAGATCGCCGGTAGCCGGTGCAGAGATCACTACACGCTTGGCACCTGCGCTGATATGCGCCTGCGCTTTTTCGGCGTCTGTAAAGAAGCCCGTACACTCCAGGACAACGTCTACATTGTGCTGACCCCAGGGAATCTGAGCCGGGTCTTTCTGAGCATAGATCTTGATCTGTTGTCCATTAACGGTGATCGCGTCATCCGAGTGGGTAACATCCACGTTGAAGCGGCCCTGAGCTGTGTCGTATTTCAGCAGGTGAGCCAATACGTTCGGCTTGGTCAGGTCATTGATAGCAACTACTTCAATGCCTTCCATGTTATAGATCTGGCGGAAAGCCAGGCGGCCGATACGTCCGAAGCCATTAATGGCAACTTTTACTGTACTCATTTTTCTGGAAGTTGATTTTATAACTTTTTAAAAGTGTGGCAAAGGTAACGGGTGCGGTATAAAAAACCAAAGTGATCGTAACATGTTCCGTTTTAATGCACAGGATATGCACAAATAGAAATATGAGCTAGTTTTGCCACTTATCTGAAGATTCCCGTGAAGAAGCAAACCCCTGAAATGCCCGGCGCAGACTATCGCTGGATCGAAAACGGACACATCCTCCTGTGGCTGATCAAAGATGCCTGCTGGTCTATGGAATGGAAGCCGGGCGGATTGTTTATGATACTGCCCACCGTATCCGTTGCTTTTTACATCCTCTGGCGCTCGAGGGGGCATCGCTCCGAGTTTTACCACAATATTGCTGTCTGCTGCTGGATCCTTGCGAATTCCGTATGGATGGCAGGAGAGTTCTTCGAAAGGGAAATGCGCCCGGTAGCGGCCGCTCTGTTTGTCACCGGCATCGCCGTCATCTCGTTTTACTACCTCCGGTATTTTAAGAAGGACAAAAAAGCAGCGGAGGAACCGGTCCGGGTGCCGGCTCAGGAAAAAGCTTTAGTTGCTGACGAACTTTAGTCCGACTATAGAAGCGATCAGCGTGCAGATAAAAAAGAGGCGCCAGAACTCTGCGGGTTCCCTGAAGAAAAAGATGCCCATTAAAGCAGTGCCTACCGCACCGATGCCGGTCCACACGGCGTAAGCGGTACCGAGCGGCAGGGTCAGCGAAGCCTTGTAAAGCAGGAACATGCTCAGCGTAAGGCTTACAAAAAAACCCCCAATCCAAAGCATGCTCTCGGCACCTGAAGTTTCTTTTGCCTTGCCCAGGCAGGTTGTAAACCCTACTTCAAATAATCCTCCCAGAATGAGTAACAGCCAGTTCATATCGGCAAAGGTAAAGGCTTAGTCCCGGATGATCGTATCGTCGTCTGTTATGATCGTGACCGGAAACTGTTGTGCCGGTCGGTGGGTAGGTACCCAGCCCCGCTTGCGCTGGCATACCAGGATCAGTCCTTTATCATCTCCCATAGCCACGAAGTCAGGCAGGCGGGGACCTTTTTTAAAGTAGGGAATGCCATGTTCGGTTTTCAGCATATCGGCAGTCTCCGGTGTGTTTTCCGTCACCAGTCCGATCTCACTGATCTCTTCGATACAGGCAGACGAAAACTCAGCATCTGAATGATAGGGCAGATCGAAGCGGACGATGAACTCCAGGATGCTTCCGTTGTTATCATGGAAGTAAAATGACTGGGCGTTCCAGTCGTTATATCCGGCAATGAGCATTTCATCGTTTACCGGCAGGATGTCCAGCTTCCTGTTCATCCATTCAAAGCTGTCGGAGAATTTATTGTTGGTGATATTGAATGCAAAATGATAGAAAGGTTTCCCTTCCGTAGCCTCGCGAAAGCTTAATAAGGATCTCCCGGCACGGAAGCTGATCTTTTCATCTGTTTCCGCCACAATGTCTAGCTCGAGGGTCTTACTGTAAAACAGCCTGGTCCGTGCAAGGGAGGCTGTCTCCAGGAGTATTTCTTTGATCTGCATGCTGCGTGTTCTTAACCGGTAAATGTAATGACAATAAAATCAAGCCGGGCGAGCTTGAGCGGAAGAGGGCTTTTACCAGTATGCCACGCCCGTGATCAGGGCAGGGTCTAATTGACATCGGTACTGTCGTTTGGTATGTTTATCTACGATGTACGGTATGGCGGTTACCGCCACGATCGGTTTGAAGACAAGGGCCTCACAGACTTAGAAGGATTCATGACTCCATTCGAGCGCTTTCCATGGCATGACGTATGGGATAGGCTAACGTAGCGGGGAGCGAAGCTCACCAACCATTTCGGTGAATGCTGGTATTTTGGAGTGCTGCTTCAGCAATCATACAAGCTAAATAACTTAGTTTCGGTCAGCAAAAACTATGGTTGTTTGAATAATGTTCCGGAACGTACATATAGCACTGAACGGACTGTACCTGCTCATTTTAGTACTGTTTCTGTTGGATAGTACTGCACTGCTGGAGATAAAATCGCAGATGGTAAAGTCTGCTGTTTACTTCGGTTTTCTGGTGGGTACTCCATTCATGCTGTTCTGGAATGCAATTGCAGGAAAGAATGGCACAGAAAAGCGCCTTCAGCTTATTCTACCGCTCGCATCGCTGCTGATCATCCTTGGTATTGGTCCGCTCAGGATTCTTTTTTCTGTAGGTTCCTGGCACACACAAACAGTGCTGTACCGGAATGTGTATTCAGGGTCGAGAACGGTCGAATATCAGATGAAGGATGTGGGTGCGCTTGGATACAGGGATCGGACAGTGACGGTAAGGTATTTAACACCGCTGTTCATGATCACGAGCCCCCCTCCGGCTGAAGATGACACCATGGAGGAATGGATCAGGACCGATACTGAAATAAACGAACTCGGGCTTAAATACCCCTGATCAGTTATTCGCCGGGTGCGACCTGTAACCGGGTTCTCAGCCGTATTATTCACTACCTGCTACTTGCTACTTGCTACTCAATGTATCCCCCGTGCATTCAATGCCTGCTGATACAGGGCTGCATTCTTCATATGCTCCTGGTACGTAGTTGCAAAACGGTGGGAGCCGCTGAAGTCTTCCTTTGCACAGAAATACAGGTAGCTGGTGCTGGCAGCATTCAACACCGCGTCGATTGACTTTTTCGACGGTGTGCAGATCGGACCGGGCGGCAGCCCTGCAGTATAATAGGTATTGTAAGGGGAGGGGATGGATGTAATCGCCGAGGTGATCCTTTTTATGGTAAAATCTCCGTAAGCATACCTGGCGGTTGGATCGCTCTGCAGACGCATGCCTTTTTTGAGCCGGTTGAGGTATACACTGGCGATTGTTGGTTTTTCTGGGTTGTGGTTGGTTTCCTCTTCAATGATGGAAGCCATCGTGATCACGTCTTTGAGGCTAAGTCCCAGTGTAGCCGCTTTCTGTTTTTTCTCGTCGGTCCAGAATTCGTTGTAATAGGCAAGCAGCCTTTTTACGGTCTTCTCTGCCGACGTGTTCCACCAGAATTCATAAGTGTCAGGTAAGGTAAAGCAGATGCCGCAGCCCGGAACACCGCCGAGGTGCTGCACCAGCGCAGCATTGTTGATCACCTGCCGGAAATCATTTGAGTCGGGCTCCAGGTTGCTGTCGAGCAGCCGGATCAGGTCCTGTTCCGTGCGCAGCTTCTTGATGACCAGGCGCACCGGTGTCTGTCTGCCCGATCTGAGCTTTCTGATGATCTCGTAGTTGCTTGATCCTGCTTTTATCTCGTATTTACCCGCCTTTACATGGTCCGGATAGTCTGCTATACCTGCCAGCAGATCAAATGTTGCCATGTTGCCAATGAAGCCACCTTCATCAAGCAGCTTTTTGACCGTTGCATAGTCGGCATCGGAGGGTATGTACAGGAACCGCCCTTTCGAGAGATTGCCGGTGTTGGGCCCCAGCAAGATCCAGGCGCCGGTGGCGCCTGCGAGAAAAATAATGATCAGCAGCAGCTTCAGCCAGCCATATTTGCCCCGGCGTTTCCGCCCTGTGCGTCCTTGTCTGTTTGCGGTAGTCATAAGTAATTGCAGATGGAAAAATACCGAGGAATCCGCACAGTGAAAAATCAGGGCGCGAAGGAAATAAAAAAGCCCTGCAGAACAGGGCTTTATATTAAAATCAGGATTGTGTTTATTTGGCTGCACCACCGCCGGCAGGTGCAGATTGCTGAGCAGGTGCGCTACGCTGAGCAGGCTGCTGCGTCTCCCTCGGAGTAGTATAGAACATTACAGAAATAATGCAGAGTGCGGCAATGATTCCCATGGTGGTCCAGGTACCCTTTTCCATCACATCGGTAGATTGCTTTACACCCATTACCTGAGTGCCGATGCTGCCGAAGGCTCCGGTAAGCCCGCCGCCTTTAGGGTTCTGAACCAGCACGAAGAAAGCGAGCACTGCACACACCAGAAGGATAAGTATGGTAATTATAGTAATCATGATTCTGACTGTTTATTAATCTGTTCTATTTTACTGGCAAAATACGCACTTTTTTGAGGATTGCGCAAACTTAATTTACGGTACATGTCGATCGCCTTGTCATATTTTCCCTGCCGGTGCAGAATCTCTGCCAGCGACTCGCTGACCAGGTCATCCTCTTTCGTGATCGAGTTGACGGCCATATTAAACACCCTTTCCGGGATTTCCTCGTTTTCCTCCTCCAGCGCTGCAGCGAGCTTTTCTTTCTGCCACATGGACTTCAGCGCCTTTTTATCTTCCAGTTCCTGCTTTTCCCGCTCATTCCTGGTCTTGAAATGCATCAGCCATTCGGAGAAGCTCATGACCACCATCAGCGATTTATCCTCTTTGGGCTTTTCCGGTTCCGGCTGCGTTGCTTCCGGCACTTCAATACCCTGGTAGAGAAAATAGTCTTCTGAGAACAAAGGTTTGAATGGCTCTTCCGTTCTTCCGCCTTCCGTTTTCCTTTCTTTTCTCGCGGGCTGCGGCACCGGGTCGGCATCAAATCCGGTATGGATTTCCGCCGGCGGCATTTCTTCAGGCATGCTGGTGATCTCCGGCAGCGTTTCCATTATCGGGCTCATTTCAATCGGCTCCGGTTTCGCCTCTTCAGTCTCCGGCTCCCGCGACAGCACAGGTTCTTCAAGGATAGCCGCCTCATTGTTGCCGGGTACTTCCAGACTTGGCAATGATTCGGAAGCGACATCCTGCAGTACTTCAGGCTCCACGACCTGCACAGGCTCAGCTGTCTGCTCCGTCTCTGCCTCCGTTTCCGTTTCTGTTACCTCGGGTACCGTCTCGACGGTAGGGGGAACGATATCGCAGGAGTCGAGATATTGATACAGCATCAGCCAGTTACCGGAATATAGCTGCAGGGTATTCATCATCTCCGGATTGAATGGCTGCTGCGCGTGGTTAGCCGCTGCCTGTACATACCGGGCCGGTACGAAATAAGGAGCCGCTTTCAGGAGCGCTTCCAGGTCCTCCCGGTCGGCAGGAGTAAAGGAGTTCGGCTCAGACAGCCATTGGGTAATCGAAGAAGGTTTGGCCATAAGTTCGGATGACTGTTACCAATTTACAAAAGCTTTATTAAAAATATCATCAGCTAGCTGATTGCCAATTACTTCTATCAGCCTTGCCTCCACAGACTGGAGCGACTGGGAGGCAGGAAAATCTTCGAAACGGGTAAAGGTCTGTGAAAAAGAGGCTGCTTTATCCAGCCTGTTTGTGAAATTTACCTGGATGCTGATCGTGAGCCTGTTCTGGCTGGCCTGCTGGGTATTCTGCACACCGGTTACCGTGACCTGGTAAAGTGTGATAGCCCCCGAAAGATCATAGTCCGCCGTTTCCGTATTCTGGGGTGCCAGCCCTGTCTGCGACAGAATCCTGTCCCTGATCTTATTGGTAAGGGTGGCATTTAGCGTGGGCACTACGTTCTGAGCCCTGTTTTCCAGCACGCGGATATTAATGGTCTTTCCCTGAACGGAAGCACCCGTGAAGCTATAGACGCCACAGCCCGCCGCGAAAGCGGAACACACAATGAGCAAAGAAGCCAGCCAGCGACTCATAATCGGGGCAAAGTTAGTCTTTGGGTTCCGAAGTTTTAAGCGGGTAACAGAAGTGTTTTCCGCAGCAGCGGTCTGTCCGGTGCCTGCCGTGGTCATTATTCCTCGATACCGAATTCTTTGATCTTCCTGTATAAGGTACGCTCGGAGATGCCCAGCTCATTGGCGGCATCGCGTCTGCGGCCTTTATGCTTTTTGAGCGCCCGCATTATGAATTCCTTCTCCCGGTCAGCGAGCATCAAAGATTCCTCTACTTCTTCATGATGGTCTACCCGGTCATTGGCTACCAGGATCGGGGTTGGAGCGGCAGGGTAGCCGACGGGCGCAATGCTTACGGCCTCGGGCTTTGGCGCATAGGCCTGCAACAGGTTTTCAGGCAGTGCCGCTGCAGCAGGAAAGCCGCCGCGATGGGCCAGCTCCAGCATCAGCTGCTTCATGTCATTCATGTCTTTTTTAAGCTCAAAGAAGAGCTTGTACAGGATATCCCGTTCGGTGCCCGAGAAATTGCTGCCGCTGCCGGTAGACATCGGGCTGATGGCCGGTACCATGGAGACGGTCCGGTTCTCTTTATTGGGCAGGAACCCGGCGAGGGCTTCTGCAGTAATCTGCTTGTCGGTAGCCAGAACGGAAACCTGCTCGGCGATATTCTTCAGCTCGCGCACATTTCCCTGCCAGGGATAGTTGACCAGCAATTGCTGGGCGCCGGCATCCAGCTGCACGGATTGTGTCCTGTATTTTTCCGAGAAATCGGAAGCAAACTTGCGGAAGAGCAGGGGAATGTCTTCCTTCCTGTCCCGCAGGGAAGGCACACGGATCGGCACAGTACTCAGCCTGTAGTACAGGTCTTCACGGAATTTGCCCTGACCGGTGTATTCCAGGAGGTCCCTGTTGGTCGCTGCGATCACCCGCACATCTGTCTTTTGCACCTTGGAAGAGCCTACCCGGATAAACTCACCGGTCTCCAGTACCCGTAACAGCCTTGCCTGGGTACCAAGCGGCATTTCCCCGATCTCGTCAAGGAATATAGTACCCCCGTTTACGGTTTCGAAATATCCTTTCCGGCTATCCACGGCACCGGTAAACGCGCCTTTTTCATGACCAAACAGCTCGCTGTCGATAGTGCCCTCCGGTATGGCGCCGCAATTGACGGCAATGAAAGGGTTGTGCTTTCTGGCAGATAGTGAATGTATGATCTGGGAGAATACCTCCTTACCGACGCCGCTTTCGCCGACGATCAGTACGGTGAGGTCTGTATGGGCTACCTGGATGGCAGTATTGAGGGCATGATTCAGGGCAGGGGAGTTGCCGATGATGCCAAACCTGTTCTTGATGCTTTGGATGTCCATAAATAATAGTTCAGGCATCTGCGGCTTCTGAAGCCTGCCGGCACCTGTGATGGTTAAGTTAAACGATTGTTCCGATCAGGGTAGCGGAGGTTGCCTCTCCGATCTTTACGTTGACATAGTCTCCTTTTGTGAGCTCATAATGTTCCTTCGGAAAAACGACCACCTTGTTCTGGCTGTTCCGGCCGGACCAGTGGTCGGCGCTTCTTTTGCTATCGCCCTCTATCAGCACCCGGAATACCTTTCCGATATCGTTCTTATAGCTTTCGCGGCTGTGGCTGTTCTGCAGGGCGATGATCTCTTCCAGTCTGCGTTTTTTTACATCTTCCGGCACATCATCCTGATAACGTCTTGCTGCCAGCGTGCCCGGACGCTCGCTGTAGGAGAACATATAGGCCATATCGAAGCGGCACTGTTCCATCAGGCTGAGGGTATCCTGGTGTTCCTCCTCCGTTTCGCTGCAGAAACCCGAGATCACATCAGTGCTTAATCCGCAATCCGGCATATACTCCCGGATCCGTTTTACCTTATTCAGGTACCACTCCCGGGTATATGTACGGTTCATCAGCGCGAGGATGCGGGTATTGCCGCTCTGAACGGGCAGGTGAATGTACTTGCAGATATTTTCATAATGTGCCATGGTCTCAAGCACATCGTCTGTAATGTCTTTAGGATGCGAGGTGCTGAAGCGTACCCTGAGCAGTGGTGAAATAGCGGCTACCAGTTCCAGCAGCTTTGCAAAGGTTACCGGGGCTTCTTCTTTGCCCGGCTCAGCGGCAGGAGCGTGATAGTAGCTGTCTACATTCTGTCCAAGCAGTGTTACTTCGCGGTAACCTCTGTCAAACAGGTCCTGGCACTCACGGACAATGCTGGCTGCATCCCGGCTTCTTTCACGGCCACGGGTGAACGGCACCACGCAGAAAGTGCACATATTATTACATCCGCGCATGATGCTGACAAATGCGCTGACACCATTGCTATCCAGGCGCACGGGGGAGATATCGGCATAGGTTTCTTCACGGCTCAGCAGTACATTGACGGTCTTTTGCCCGCCCTCTGCCTCCGAGATCAGTCCGGGCAGGCTGCGGTAAGCGTCCGGACCTACAACGATATCCACCAGTTTTTCTTCTTCGAGAAACTTTGCCTTCAGTCGCTCCGCCATACAGCCCAGTACGCCGATGAGCATGCCTGGATTCTTATCCTTGATCTTGCGGAAGGCCTGCAGTCTGTTGCGTACCGTCTGCTCTGCTTTCTCGCGGATAGAACAGGTATTGAGCAGCACCAGGCTGGCCTCTTCAAAGTTGCGGGTGGCGCCAAATCCTTCTTCCTGCAGTATGGACGCTACGATCTCACTGTCACTGAAGTTCATCTGGCAGCCGTAGCTCTCTATATAAAACTTTTTGGAATATACATTGGGGTCTTGAGCGAAGGGGGCGAATGCTTCTCCCTGCCGGGCTTCATTAATCTCCTTCTGCAGCACTTCTGCCATAATTACTGACTGATTTCGGCAAAGGTAAGGATATGAAGGAATTGGGATGGGTAAAAAATGCCGGAATGGCAGTTAGTGCTTAATGGGACAATGGCGCGATGGCCCAATGGCTTGATGGTGGAACCTGAAGACGTAAACTCGCAGGGTTTTCTCTTTTCCTGATGGCAATGGAAGTAATTGTACAGGATGAATTCTTAGTTCCATTTATGGAAAAAGAAGGTCATTCCGACGATCGGGCTGGTTAAGGGCACGTTGCAGCTGCCGGGAGGAATCTCAGGTATAGAGCTTAGGGGTTTCTCGTCAGTCACAGAGGATCTCGTCAGGGGGTGTACGGTGTACTTTGGTTGCTGCCTCTTTCAGCAATCAGTCAGGTCAAAACAGTATCCGCATACCGCAAAATACCAGAAGCCAGGGGGCAAACCCCGTAGTGTTGCGACTGATGACCGTAGGGTACCTGACAAACCGTACAGGGTTTGACCAGAACACCATAGGGTTTGCACAAAACCGGGTAAGGATTGCTCTGTACCGTACTGGGTCCGGAATAAACCCCGCAGGGTTTCAGCGAAAGTCCATACGGTTTGCAGGAGACCCTGCACGGTCTGTACAAAACCCTACAGCGTTTGATCATGGCACCACAGGGTTAGCTCGTGACACCACGGCGTTTGCACAATACCGTTTAGTGTTTCCGCCAGACCAATTAGGGTACGTATGAAACCCTACCGGGTTTTCTCTATTGACATAAAGGATCCGATCAATCCGGATTCCTGCTGCAGCTATAACAAAGCATATGTGATTCATAAATATCATTATCGCCCCGCACCTTTGCAGTTATCAAAGAAAACAGGAAGGGTGGCCTGTCTGGCTGGATGAATCTGTTGATCAAGTGTAAGAGAGACACCCTGCCACCGGCTACTTGCTACTTGATACTTGCTACTTGATACTTGCTACTTGATACTTGATACTTGATACTTGATACTAAAAAAGCCGGACTATGAGGTCCGGCTTTTTTAGTATAGTTCTTCTTCTTTATTCAAACTCTGAATCGGCGATGCCTTTGTTGATCTCCACTGACTGTACTTTGGCAGTGATAGACATGCCCGGTCCGAGCGGGATCTTCACCGTGTACGGGATCTTGTAGCCATTGGCACCAGGTACCTCCCGGTAGTCGCTGTATTCGGTAGACAGGGTCATGGCGCCCTGTGGCGTTTCCATTACCTCTGTTTCCTTTACCAGCAGGCCATCGGCAACGCTGTAATACTCGGTCGATTTTTCTCCCTTGGCATTGGTGGCTTCCACAACGTAGACGTCCGCTCCGTTCAGCTGCTCCTGTCCTTTTACCGTGCGTTTGATACCGTATTTCTCAGGGGTCAGGTCGGCATAGATATCCGCCTGCTCCAGGGTTTCCTGCATGTCCTCGCCTTCCAGCGTTTGTCTTTGCCCCTGTACTTCCTGGTAGCCGCGGTCGCCTTTCAGTACCGTTTTCTGAAACGTCATCCCTCTTGCTTCCACTACTTCCTTCAGCATGGAGGGGTGCTTTTTCAGTTCCGTGAGCGTCAGTGTCATCCCCTGCAGCTCCCCGGTGCTTACTGTGCGGATATCCTTTATGTTACGGATAGCTTTTTCTCCGCCAATGGCTTTGATGTATCTTTTTACCACCTCATCGCCGGTAATGTTTGCGGGTACGGCGGCGGTCACCGAAGGCTTGATTTCGCGACCATAAGGATCATAATAGCGGATTTGTCCGTCCGATGCGAAGCGGGTAAGGGTCTTGGCTACCTCATCCCTGCTGCCCACCACAACGATATTGGCCTTTGCAGGGTCAATGAATTTCCGGGCGGCGCCCTGTACGTCCGATACGGTGACGGCAGCCAGATTTTTCAGGTAGTTCTGATAATAATCCTTCGGCATTTTATAGCGGTCAATATTGATCGCATACTGTGCAATGGTCTGCGGGTTTTCGAGCCCGATGGCGAAGGCGCCGGTCATATTGGTAATGTGTTCGGTGAGCTCTTCCTTGCTGACGGGCTCGTTGCGCAACCTGTTCATTTCTGCGACTATTTCTGCGACACTGCTGTCGGTAACCACATTTCTGGCCTTGGCGTAGGCGGTGAAATGACCCTTCAGCTCATCCTGGCTGATGCTCGAGTATGAACCGTAGGTCCAGCCATGTCTTTCGCGCAGGTTGAGGAACAGCCTTCCGTTAGAGCCGCCGCCCAGTATGGAGTTAACCACCCTGGCGCGGATTACATCGGGTGTGCCGGGCTTCAGGTCCAGCGGGTAGGTGACGTTGATGACGCTTTGCACGGCGGCATCGCGAGGTACGAATGCAACCGATGTGGCAACGGGAGCAGCCGGGTTGCTGTATTTGGCTACGGGAACAGTGGCTTTCTGCCATTTGCCGAAGTACTGCTCGATCAGCGGCCTGATCTCGGCAAGGGTTACGTCGCCTACTACAGCCATGTAGGCCACATTAGGGCGGAAATACGTGTTATAGTACTGCTTCACGCGCTCCAGTGACACCTTAGCCACGGATTCCTTGGTGGCGACTTCGCCATAGGGGTGCTGCTTACCGAAATTGATCACTGCACTTACATTTTCCAGCATGGCATCCGGCTCGTTCTCTTCCGCTTCCAGCCCGGAGAGTGCCCGGGTCTTGATCTTATCCAGTTCCTCCTGCCTGAAGTCGGCATTCATCGCGATATCAGCCATCAGCTCCAGGATCTTGTTCTGATGCTTTTTCAGTCCGCTGGCAAACAAACCTTCGTCCGAAGCCTGGATATTAGCGCCGATAAAGTCAATCTCTTTGTTGAGCTGGTCGTTGCTGCGGTTTTTGGTGCCACTGGTCAGCAGTTCCGACATCATTTCGCGGTAACCTGCCATATCGCCTTCCAGCGCAGGCTTTATATCCAGCTCAATGGAGGCGGAGATCACGGGCAGCTTGTGGTTTTCCACCACGAATACCTTCATCCCGTTGGGCAGGGTAAAGCTCTCTGTCTTTCCCAGCCTGATCTCCGGGGCGGGTCCGGCTTTAGGACGGATGCTGCGATCCAGCGTCTGCGCTCCGGCCATGGAGGCAAACGATATTGCAAGTATGGATAGTGTTATCTTTTTCATGTTGTTCTTTTTGATCATTGGTTGGCGGATGCTTCTTATTTCTTTTCCATCGATTTTGGTAAATAATGCACCACCAGCCTGTTGGCGGGGGTGAAGTATTTCTGTGCTACACGCTTCAGATCATCCTTGCTGATCTTTGTATACCGCTCCAGCTCCGTATTGATCAGGTTCGTATTATTCATGAAGGTGTAATAGGTCGCGAGGTTTTCGATTACACCGGTCACCCGCTGGTTCTGTTGCACGAAATCATTTTCCGCCTGGTTGATCAGTTTCTGGTATTCTTCATCAGAGATTGTACCGTTAAGCACTTTGTCTACTTCTGCCAGCATGGACCTTTCCAGGTCTTCAGGAGAGATGCCTGCATTGGCAATCCCGTACATCATTGCGACTCCCGGGTCTTCGTTCGGAATGGCGAACGCGCCGACGGCAAGCGCCTTCTGCTGCTCGTCCACGATGGCTTTCTGGAACCTGGAGCTTTTGCCCTGGCTCAGCAGCTGGTTGAGCAGCTGTACTGCGTAGAAATCCTCGCTTCCCAGCTTTGGGGTATGGTAGGCGAGTACCACGGCAGGGAGCTGCACGTTATCATAAAAGTTAACGCGCTTCTCGGCAGTCTGAACCGGCTCTACCGCCGTAGGCCGCGGGATCGGCTTTGTTCCCCTGGGTATGGTGCCAAAGTACTTGTTGATGTAGGCTTTTGCGGTTTCAGGATTGAAATCACCGCCCACCACCAGCACTGCATTGTTCGGTACATAGAAGGTCCGGTAGAAGTCCATGAATTCGGAAAGCTTGGCTTCATCTATATACTGTTCCTGCCCGATGGGTGTCCAGCGGTAGGGATGCGTAGTAAAGGCATTTTCGAACACCACGCTTAACAGCTGCCCGTAAGGTGTGTTATCATAGCGCTGTTTTTTTTCTTCCTTGACTACTTTGCGCTGTGTTTCCACGCCAATGGTGTCGATCTTCGCCTGGAACATACGTTCTGCTTCCATCCACAGTGCCAGTTCCAGCTGGTTGGATGGAAGTACCTCGTAATAATAAGTCCTGTCCTGGGTAGTATTGGCATTGAGCTGTCCGCCGGCAGCCTGTACCATCTTCATATACTCGCCCCGACCAATGTTTTCACTGCCTTCAAACAACAGGTGCTCAAAGAAATGGGCAAAGCCCGTGCGGGTGGGGTCTTCGTTCTTGGACCCTACATGGTACATGACGGAGACGGCAACAATTGGTGTTGCATGGTCTTCATGCAGGATCACGTGCAGACCGTTGGGAAGATCGTATTCGGTGAACCGGATGTTGGTAGCCTGTCCTTTTGCCGCGAAGAATGACGCGCCCAAAAGCAGAAGGCTTAAAGCTTTTCGCTTCATATGCTTGGAAGATTTTGCGCAAAATTAAACCTTAGGGGGGCTGTGCCAATCTTTTACGTAAATAATTCAGGTCTTTTTCGGCCCGGGGTTGGATATTTGCAGCCGCAGTGCGGCCGCCTGGGGCAGGAAGCATCTAATAACTAACTGAGAACTACATATATAGATGATCACGACAGTATTGTATGATATGGACGGGCTATTGCTGGATACAGAGCCGCTCTGGGGTACCTGCATGATGCGCGTGGCAGAAAGACATAAGATACCGGTGACACCCGTCCAGCTGAAGGAAACTACGGGTCTGCGTATCTATGAGGTAACGGAATACTGGTCGGTAAAATATCCCTGGGAAGGCAAGGGGCACCAGGAGGTGGCAGAGGAGATCCTCGACGAGATTATATCCTGCTCCCGCACGGACGCTTCCGTACTCCGCGGGGTGGTGGAAAGCCTAAAGATGTTCCGGGAAAACGGTTTCCAAACTGCGCTCGCATCTTCGTCTCCTTACCGGATGATCAACGAGCTGGTTACCCATTTCGGCATCCGGGATTATTTCGATGCGATCACTTCGGCCGACGAAGTACGCTATGGGAAGCCGCATCCCGCTGTTTTCCTGCACTGTGCCGGGGTCTTGGGGAGCAAGCCATCTGAGTGTCTTGTTCTTGAAGATTCACTAAACGGGATGATTGCCGGAAAGGCCGCAAGGATGAAAGTGATTGTGGTACCCGAAGCATCTTGTTTCAACGATCCGAGATTCTCCCTGGCGGACGGGCGGCTGCGAAGCCTGGAAGAACTAACCATTGAAATGGTGCGGGCGCTCTAATTCAGTGTTTTTTTCCTGTTATTTCGGATGATGCTGTCAAGGAGCAGCAGCCCGGCTATGAGGTTCATGAAGACGAAAACGGCCAGCGGTGTGCCGTTAAGATCGGGTATGTCCAGCCCGAGTCGTGTAAACTTCCAGTCTGACCGGGTCCGGTCTGCATGCTGAAGTGCCACCACGCCGGTCCAGGTGATGAGGATAATAAAGAAGGCGGCAATCCCCCGGATGATCCATTTGTTGATATAGCTGCGGGCAGATGGTGCTACGTTTGTACCGGAAACAGCTTCCATCACATTTTTGCTGAAACGCATGCTGGTGTGCTCCAGATCCAGTCCGGAGGCCAGACTCCGGTGCAGGGACAGGGCTTCTTCATGCTTGCGTTTCCAGACTGGATCTGTGGCGATGAGCCCGGCGATCCGGTCGCGGTCCGGCGGTGCTATCTGCCCGTCCAGGTAATCCCAGATGATCATCTCTATTTGAAACTCTTCATGCATATGCGGTTGCCGGTTCAAGTTAATCAAAATTTCATTGATGCTGATTGCAACGTCAGCAGGTCTTTCAGTTTTTGCCTGGCGCGAAACAACCTCACCTTTACATTGTTTGCAGACATTCCCATAATGCTCCCGATTTCGTCGAGTGATTGTTCGTGCTGGTAAAACAGGGTAATGATGCGCACGTCCTGTTCCGGCAGCCGCGTCATTGCCCGCTGTATCCATTGAGCATCCGACTGCTGGTCCATCCGGGCTTTGTGTTCCTCGCCGCCCGTACGGTCTGCGATGGCCGATAAGTGATCATCGCCAAGGAGCAGGGAATGGTCTTTTTTTCGCCGGAGCCTTGAAATGCAGGTAGTATTGACGATTGTATAGAGCCAGGTGGTAAATTTCGACTGTCCCCTGAAGTCTGCCAGATATTTGTAAGCTTTCACGAACACATCCTGGGCAGCCTCCTCTGCTTCCTCTCTTTCAGGGATATATCTGAGCACCAGGGTAAAAACGTATTGCTGGTATCGTTCCACGAGCCGGGCATAAGACTGCTGCCTGCCCTGCAGTACCTCCTGTATTAAGACCGTATCCGGTGTCTGATCCTGCATTCCTCTGTTATGACGCTGAATGTCTGTTCGAGGTTACAAAGGTTTTTTGCGCGAACTGTAACCAGCCTGGTCCCGCCGGCGTCATAGATTCAGACCGCAGTTGCGGGTCTGCATTAAACCTAAACTTTTTAAATTTAGCATTTATGGATGACGTACTTGTAGCTGTTTCTTTCTTTGCGGCGATATTCGGGATCTTTTATATCCGGAGCCGCGAAAACATGGCCCTGATCGAACGCGGGTTTAATCCGCGGCAACAGCAGTCCTCCCGCAACTACACCAGTGCAACACTTAAGTTCGGTCTCCTGTTCCTTGGAGCAGGCCTTGGGCTGCTCATCGCCTTTCTCATAGATGCGTCCACCAGCCTGGGAGTGCTCACGCGTCAATGGCAGGAGATAGAGAACGGAAAGACAGTGAATGTACGTATGCGGAATGATATAACACCGGCTTTGTACATTTCCCTGGTAACGATTGGTGGTGGTCTCGGACTGCTGGGATCCTATCTCATCGAACGACGCGACAAGAGAAAACCGGCAAGACAGGAGTTTGCCGCGCCGGTTTATGAAAAGGCTGAATAAAAAAAGATCCGCCAACGGCGGATCTTTTTTTTAAACTCTTGATTCTTTATTTCTCGAGTCCTTCCACAACACCATTCTTGAACTTGATGGCTTTGCCGCTGGGATAGTACCACCTTTCTACAACGATGCCGTCATAGTTGAGCGTATTAGTCTGCTGGGCCTTGCCCCAGGAAAGGATGCATTCTTCCTTGGTCATACCGGCCTGCACCAGTTTGTGCTGGATAGCATGCCAGGAGCTGACGCTGATCTGGGGAAAGTTAGCCTTTGGGTCTTCAAGGCTGAACGCTTTATCGAAATCGATACCGTACTGACCGGTTGCCTTGTTAATGCCGCTGAACCTTACATTCAGGTAATAGTCTTTTTCAGACCCTTCCGGTCTGAAACTGATCTTCACAGGTCCGTCCTGTGTACCTACGCCAATGTCCGTAATCGTAACAGGAAGAAACTTGCCAACACTTACAGGTCGCTGTTCCCCCTCGATGTTCCATTCAACATCCTGAACATAAAGCTTTTTGTCTTTAAGCAGCTCCTTTGCTTTCTCCACCTCATCGAAATAAACCAGGTTGGTAACAGATGCTTCCGTATACTCTTTAAGATTGCCAAGTGTGAAGAAGGAAGAATACTCATATTTGGTACCTTCACATTCGAAGATCAGAAACGTCTTGGTGCAGTTTTCGTCGGGGCATTTATCATCCTTACGATTTTCATAGCCTACGAAATTGAAGATCTTGCCCTGGAAATCTCCCTGCTGCAGTCTTGGAGCGGTCAATCTTTTGTTCTTGTATGCTACCAGGTCGATCTCGCTGGAGTAATTACTGGCACTCTGCGGCTCAGCGGTGAATTTCATACCCGGCTTCCAGTCGCCGATGCTCTGGTAAGGGAAGTTGGTCTTTATGAACTCCGATTTTTTAAGGACTTCCTTTTCGGGAATGGCCGTAGTTACGGATGAAGTTTGAGCAAGGCAGGAACCGCTCACACCAAGCAATAACAGAAGTAAAAGCTTTTTCATAGACACAATTTGAGCAGCAAGTTAGTCAGGAATAGGGGCTAAACCAAGAAAACAGCCCGAATTATATGATTTTAATGAATGAATAATAAGCTAGTTCTGCGGCAAAAAACAATACGCCTGAGTGATCTGATGCTCAGGCGTAACATTTAAGTATAAACCGGCCTATTTCTTCAGCCATTCATCGGTAAAATGCCTCACCGCTTTTTCCTGGGCAAACTTACCCTGGTTGTAGTCGTTGGATTTATTCCTCGGAATGGACAGCGATTTCCAGTCTTCGTTGCGGAACATTTTGGCCAGGTACACGATCTGACCTACATGGTAAGGATAGTGCGCCAGCTGCCGGTTGATGGCCTCCAGCACGGTGTGTCCTTCATTGCGGATGTAAATAATCGTTTCCAGCTCTTCGTCCGTAACGCTGTCCAGTGCATGGAACAGGCACTGCCAGCCCTCTTCCCAGAGTTGAAGCACATCCTGTCTGGTGTGAAGGTCATTCTCGAATTCGGCATCCCGCTGCCGCCATGGTTTTTCTCCGTCCTCGGTGAGGAAATTGGTCCATCTGCTCAGCATATTCCCCCACAGGTGCTTGACGATGACGGCAATACTGTTGCTCTCCTCGTTGGGCTGCAGGAACAGTTGTTCGTCGCTGATCTGCTCCATTGCTTTATCGCCGAGTGATTTGTAATAGCGGAATTGTCTGTCCGCGCTCTTCAGAAATGAGATGTTTGCCATGAGTATAGTGTTTTAGTTGAACATAGATTTACCGGTTATTACTGACAGGTATTCTGGATGTCGCCGTAGATTGACGGGCGGCTGATCTCCATAAAACGCTCGGGAAAGGCCGGCTGAACAAAACCGAACTGTTTGTAGAGATCATGGGCATCGAGAGTTGCCAGCATCAGGCGTCTTAACCTTTTCACCCAGTCCTGCCCCAGGATCAGTTCCATCATGCGTTTACTGAGTCCCTTTCCCCTGTGCTCCGCTTCCACGTAGACATCGGCCAGGTAGGCGAATGTGGTGTAGTCTGTGATCAGCCGGGCGTAACCGATTTGCCTGGCTTCGTGCAGCACACCGACGCAGTACGAGTTGTCAAAAGCGAGCTTGACCAGCTCGAAAGGGATATTTTTTGACCAGTAGGATTCCGTGGATAGCCAACGATGAATTTCCTCCGGCTGCAGGAAGGTCTTGTCGGTAGTAACGGTATAGTCCAGATATTGAATGGTTATGGGTTCCATATTTTCAGATAATGTAGTTCCATTTGTGCACGTCAGGGTCCGAACCTTTTCTGATCCGCAGCAGCATATCCCGAAGCTGATACATCCTGGCGTCCGCTCCAGTATAGCAGGAATATTCTTTTCCTTCGATTGCAATGGTTGCGACCGGCGCGATCACAGCTGCCGTTCCTGCGCCAAATGCTTCGAGCCGTACGCCATGTTCCAGCGCATCCTGCAGCTCCCTGTACCTGACTGGTCGCACCTCCACCTTCATTCCTGCTCCCTTTGCTAAAGTTAATAAGGAATCACGAGTAACACCATCCAGTATTGTACCGGAAAGCGGCGGCGTCACCAAAGTGTCTCCGATAAAGAACATCAGGTTCATTGTTCCTGACTCCTCGATATATTCGTGCTGTTTGCTGTCTGTCCAGATAACCTGGTCATAACCGGCTTCCCTGGCCAGCTTCGAAGGATAAAACGCAGCCCCATAGTTGCCGCCGCATTTGGCGGCCCCGGTACCACCGTCTGCGGCCCGGGTATACTCTGTCTCCACCCTGATCTTCAGCGGCTGGGTATAGTATTGGAACGCCGGGGTGGCTACGACCATGAACAGATATTCATCCGAGATCTTAACGCCGATCCTTTCCTCAGTCGCGATCATGAAAGGGCGCAGATACAGGGAACCATGCTCTCCTTCGGGTACCCAGCCGGCGTCCAGTTGTACGAGACTCCGGAGCGCACCGACGAATAATTCCTTCGGCACGGACGGCATGCACATTCGTTCGAGGGATTTATTAAACCGCTCATAGTGCTTGTCCGGGCGGAAAATATTTATGCCGCCATCCTCCATCAGGAAAGCTTTCATCCCCTCGAATACCGTCTGTCCGTAGTGAAGGCAGAGTGCGAGAGGACTCATCTGAAGGTTGGAAAAAGGTATGATCCTGGCGTCTTCCCAGGTATTCTCCCGGTAAACGGCCATGAACATATGTTCTGTCGGCTGTACCCCAAAGGGCATGTTGCTGGTGTCTCTTACTTTTCTTTCTCGGCTGGCGGAAATGGAGATTGTATGTTCCATCATTTGCTATTGATTGTTTAAACTATCATTTGGTGCCGGTGCGCGGAAGAGCGCTGATGGCATTATTGCCGAAGTCCTTGCGATCTTTCTCCCGGTGCTGTTTTCTGTAGCCATAATTCACCAGGTAAATGCCGGTGACAATAGAAATAAATGCGAATGCCGTGAACCAGGTAAGCGGCTCCTGCAGTACGAGATATCCCAGGATGACGGCGACCAGCGGATTCACATAAGCATACAGGGCCACGATCCCTACCGGCAGCTCTTTTAATGCGAACATATAGGCTGTGTAAGCAAGCACAGAGCCAAAAATGATGAGGTAGACCAGGGGCCAGATCACATCCGGATGCCAGAGGTTCATATTATCGTAGCTATCTATCAACGGACTGCCTGCAAAAAGGAAGGTGCCGCCAAAAATCAGCTGAAGCCCGGAATTAAAGATGGGATTCACCAGCGATATCTTCTTCTTGTTGATAACGCTTCCGATTGCCCAGCTGGAAGTAGCCATTAAGGTTGCACCGATGCCGAGTACGTAGGAAGTGTCACCCAGCTTGGAGACATCATCTTTAAAGATCAGTCCCACACCGGCGAACCCGATCAGCAGCCCGGCGATGATAAAAATGTTCACTCTTTCCTTTCCGGATATCACCAGGTTCACCAATACGGCGATCATGGGCATCAATGAGCAGATCAGGGCAGCAACACCACTGGGAACGAATTGTTCTCCCCAGGTGACCAGCCCGTTTCCTACCGTGATCAGCAGGAAGCCTACGAATGCCTGGTGGATCAGGTTGCTTTTCGAAAGATCCACGGTGCGGCTTAGCGCCAGCCCGGCCGCCATTATGATCACACCGCTTACAACCTGTCTGATGGCGGCAAACAGGAACGGCGGAAAGTGCAGCACCGCAAGGCGGATTGCCAGATAAGTAGTGCCCCAGACGATGCAGATGAATATGAGTGCTATATACGCTTTGGTAGTACGTGACATATCGGATTATTGTTGGTCAGTTTCCACTGACAACACAAAATTGTGATCTTTGACCAAAACAAAACAGATACAATTTTCGTATTTTCGACCATAACAGTTTCGTTTATGCCTGTATCGAAAGCAAAGAATGAGCACCTGTACCTCCACATTGCAGAGACGATTGAAAAGCAGATCCTGGACAAGGTTCTGAATATAGGAGACAAGCTTCCTTCGGTAAGGAGCCTGAGTGCGCATCATGATATCAGCGTCAGTACGGCCTTACAGGCGTATTACCATCTTGAAGGGAAAGGACTTATTGAATCCCGCCCCCAATCCGGCTACTATGTCCGCTTTAACCCCTCCAGGTTTCCGATGCGGCCGGATAAATGCAGCGGTGCGCTTACACCCAGGCAGTCAAAGAATGTAGATGCGATCATATCCGAGGTTTATGACGACTGGAATGATGGGAATATTGTCAGGTTTTCGCTTAGCGTACCCGCTCCGGAAATGCTGCCGCTGGCCGCACTGAATAAAGCAATGCTGCAAGCCATACGGGAACTCCCCGCCAGCGGAACGTCTTATGAGCCGGTAAAAGGCAACCCCCTGCTTCGCCGGCAGATAGCCCGCTGGGCACTTAACTGGGAGGGTAACCTTGGCGAAGAGGATCTGATCACGACTGCCGGATGTATGAACGCAATTTCCTATTGCCTGATGGCGCTGACAAAAAGAGGTGATACCATAGCAGTGGAGAGCCCCGCTTACTTCGGCACCCTGCGCCTGCTTAACAGCATGGGGCTAAGAGTGCTCGAGCTGCCCACGGATCCGGATACCGGTGTGGATCCGGATGATGTACGCAAGGCGCTGCAGAAGTATGACCTGAAGGCTTGTCTCTTCGTCACAAACTTCAGCAATCCCCTGGGCTTCTGTATACCGGATGAACAAAAGAAAGAACTGGTCCGGCTGCTATCGTTCCATGGCGTGCCGCTGATCGAGGATGATCTGTATGGCGACGTATATTTCGGCAAGACCCGTCCAAAATCCTGTAAAAGTTTTGACCAGGAGGGAAACGTGCTTTGGTGCAGTTCTATCTCCAAGACCTTAGCCCCGGGCTACCGGGTGGGATGGGTGGCGCCGGGGAAATATTATGACCAGGTTAAAAGGCTGAAACTGTACCATAGTATCACCTCGGCTACAGTGGAACAGATGACGATCGCCAACTTCCTCGCGACAGGACGTTACGAGCATCATCTGCGAAGACTGCGCCGGACCCTTCATGCGAACAGTCTGCAGTATATAAGGGCGATCGGAGATTATTTTCCGGAGGGAACCCGGGTCAGTCATCCCAACGGAGGGTTTATCCTGTGGGTAGAGCTGCCTAAGAAAGTGGATACCTATCAGTTATATCAGGATGCTATTATTCATAAGATAAGTATCGCGCCCGGTGCCATGTTCTCCTTACAGGAGCGTTACCAGAACTGTATGAGACTGAGTTATGGAATGCCCTGGAGCCAAAACCTCGACCGTTCTCTGAAGAAGCTGGGCGCCATCATTCGGACAATGATTTAGGCCCTGGCCGGTCAGCCACTTCAGACCGCAAATGCATGATTGAAATATGCAGCAGGCTCCATATTCCCGGAGAAAGGATTAATACCGAGTTTTGCGTCAAATGACTGATATTTGCGCTGAGTATGAACCAGGAAATACGGATACTGATCGCTGACGATGACGCTGAGGACCGCTTCATCATTTCAGACGCATTCCGTGAGATCGGTCTGCAGGAACAGATATCGTTTGCGGCGGACGGTACCGAAGTGATCAGCTATCTCAATGATGCTGTGAGGCAAGGTATCCCGCCAGCCCTTATAGTGCTTGACCTGAATATGCCAAAGCTCAACGGCACGGATACGCTGCGGATGCTGAAAGCAGACGATCACCTGCAGGACCTTCCGGTGGTAATATTCTCTACATCGGTCAATGAACTTGAAAAGGAGGAGTGCCTGCGTATCGGTGCCCTAGAGTATCTGACCAAGCCGGTGAGCTACAAAGACTCGATAACCATTGCCCGCTATTTTTATGAAATGGCGGAGCGGCTCTCCGGAATTGCGTCACACTGATCCTATCTCAACTATTTTACCCCTCGCAGAGGTTTTGTCAGCACCTGAAGCAGCAGGAAAAAGAGGTATGCCTTCCCTTTGACCGGGCGGGTAAACGGTTGCCGGCGGAATACAAAATATACCGCATAGTTGACAGCCCGGTTATCTTGTCCCCGGAAAGGTTTTTCACACGTTATCCAGATTTATTCACCGGCAGTTGGAACAATATTTTATTTGAGGATTGTTTAATAAATTTATGCAATGGGAACAGCCTGTAGGCATTCTGAAAAACAGATTACTCCCTATGGGTTTACAAGGCTAACAACAATTATCTAACCATTAAATTTTACAAAATGGCAAAAGCAGCAAAGAAGGCAGCATCAAAAGGCGCAGCAAAAAAAGCGGCTCCTGCGAAGAAAGCGGCACCAGCAAAGAAAGCAGCAGCTAAGAAGGCAGCTCCCGCAAAGAAAGCAGCCGCAAAGAAGGCAGCGCCGGCAAAGAAAGCTGCGCCTGCTAAAAAAGCAGCTCCGAAAAAAGCAGCAAAAGCAGCAGCACCTAAAAAGGCGGCAGCAACCAAGAAATCCGCACCAGCCAAAAAAGCTGCTGCAAAGAAGTCAACCCGCAAGCCGAACGCTGCTTTTATGGCGCCGCTCAGCGTAAGCCCGACAATGGCAGCAGTAGTCGGGAACGATCCGATGCCCCGCACCGAGATCGTAAAAAGGGTCTGGGACTACATCCGCAAGAACAAACTCCAGGACGGTAATAACAAGCGCATGATCAATGCCGACGCTAAATTAAAAGAAGTCTTCGGCGGGAAGGATCAGGTATCCATGTTTGACCTTGCCAAGATCGTCAATAATCACGTTAAGAAATAAGGGCGGGGGACTTTGTCCCCCGTTTTTTTTACTGCTACGTGAGCCCCGGCCTTCTGCCTGCCGTGGTGTAGATTCTCCTGTTGTTGTCAGGCAAAAGCTTTGATGTTAAGATGGCTGCGCCGGAGACCCGGGATGTTCATTTCAGGCAGCTTCTTCTTCCATCACTTTGAGCGCAAACTTGTTGCGGTAGGCAACGGGCGATAGACCCGTTATCTTTTTAAACGTCGCCCGGAATGCTTTTGTGTCCGTATAGCCAACGCTGTACATTACCTCGTTCACCGTTTCCCTGGAAGATTCGAGCCGCATCTTCGCCGCTTCTATGCGCACCCGTTGAAGATACTCAACCACCGAGTTGGTGGTTGCTTTTTTGAAGCGGCGCTCCAGGTTTCTCCGGCTGATCGCAAACTGTGACGCAAGCTGGTCAACCGTTATCTTCTCTGCCGAATTCTGCTCAATAAATTCCTGGATTTCTCTGACCGTGTCGTCCTCATGGGTTTTTTGCCCGTTGAAAATCATGAATGGTGACTGGCTTTTACGGTCTATATCTATCTGGAAAGCTTTTGACATGAATACGGCAATTTCTCTTCCTGCGAATTTCTCAACCAGGTAGAGAATCAGGTTGAGATAGGAAAACGCGCCGCCACTTGTATAGATACCATGTTCATCCGTCACGATCCGGTCTTCGACGAGTTGGATATCAGGAAACATTTTGCGGAATACATCTGCCATCATCCAGTGAGTAGCGCATTTCCTTCCCGTGATAAGCCCGGTGCTTGCTAATAGAAATGCCCCGACACATAAGGAGGCAACCTCCGCACCGTCAGTGTATCTGTCAATAATCCAGGGCTTGAATGCCGCGTTCTCCTGAAGGATCTGTGCCATATCACCGTCAAGTGCGGGTATGATAATCAGGTCTGTTTTCAAGAGTTCCTTCGTGAGCACATCGGCATAAACAGTGTACTTTCCACCCGCGGCCTTAGTTTCCCGCGTAAGTCCTACAAACTGAACGATGAATTCCGGCTTGCGACCAATGCTTTCCAGATATTTGTTCGTTTCAATAAACACCTGCCGCGGACCTTCAATACTTCCCAGCACAGCTCCTTTGGGAACAAGTATGGATACATGTTTCATAGTTTAAAGATAATGATACAATTTGTCGCAATCAACCCTTGATTACGGCGTCTTTGCACCCGTTTATACATAGGAAACAATTGTACGTTTGCATTATCAAAGCAAAACAAATCTTTAACACAGGAACCTGCCATTATGAGCGTCGTGAAAAGAGTCGGTTTTTTGAATCCTCGGTGGAGGGAAGCTACCACCGGTCTGCCGACTCAGGATCTGGGAGGAAATGTCACCAGGGTAACCTGGGAAGTGAAAGGCAGCACGGCGTACCCTATGAACATCATATATCTGTTTATTGATAAAAAGGCTGGCGCTGATCCGAATGAACGTCCTGCAAACCTTAAAAATATGATGGAGCGAAAACTGCCGGTTGTTCAAAATGATGTAAAACTATAGTCTTAATTATTTTTCTAACTAAAACCACAAACATGTCAACAAAGATTTTTGTAAATCTCCCGGTCAAAGATCTGCAGCAGTCTATTTCATTTTTTACCGGACTCGGTTACAGTATTAACCAGCAATTCACCGATGAAAAAGCGGCCTGCCTGGTAATCAGCGAGCATATCTATGCTATGCTCCTCACAGAACCGTTCTTTAAGACTTTTACCAGAAAGGAACTGGCAGACACGGCAACGACCACGGAGGTGATACTGGCTCTGTCTGCAGAAAGCCGTAATGCCGTGGATACAATTGCAGATAAGGCCGTTACACTTGGCGCTGCCGCGAAAGACCCCCAGGATCATGGCTTTATGTATACCCGAAGCTTCCAGGATCCGGATGGTCATGAGTGGGAGGTTTTTTGGATGGATCCGGAATATGTTCACCAGGATACAGCCGCTGCCCATAATTAAAGTGCAGGCAGACATCAAAACACTACAAAGACTCAAACAGAACAAAAACATGCTTCGAATATTCAATTTCAGGGAACAGCATCTTTCGGCAGATCTTGCATTGCTGTTACTTCGTCTGGTTTACGGGTATGTGTTTCTGCTGGCCGGGTGGGGCAAAATGCAACAGCCTACCGGCTGGATGCCCCCGGAATCAGGCTTTCCCGGACCGCTTTTGGCTGCTGCTGCCTTTGCCGAGCTTTTTGGCGGGATATCCATGTTGCTTGGATTTCTCACCAGGATCGGGGCGATAGGGCTTTCGATAACTATGGCTGTTGCGACCTGGTATCATATTGCCGTTATGCACGACCCGCTGATCAATCCGACCGGCGGCCCTTCCTACCAGCCGGCGCTGATTTATTTGCTTATTGCCCTGGTTTATCTTGCTGTCGGTCCCGGCCGAATTTCAATGGACAGACTGATTGCCGCTACGGGCTCTTCAAAAAAAATGGTAGCGATATGATCAGCGCCGACCCTGCCATCGAAGTATTCCGTACCAATGTTGAAGGAACAGCAGCTGCAGCGACCCTGCGGCTGCTGTTATTGGCCCTGATGCCTGGCAGTCGCATCGACTTCGACCTTGAGGATTGTGACCGTATCCTTAGAATCAGCTATCATAACACAGATATCAGCAGCGTGGTCAGGTTGCTGGCAGACCATGGCTTTGAATGCCAGCCTCTGGATTATTAATAATATGCAGGTCAGGTCCGGCCGGATTTGAATGGCTTGTATCCAAGTAAGTATTAAGATAGTGACTGAGTATCCCGGATATGAATAAAAACACGCAATCCGCCTTCCAATTCCGGTTACCGGGACATCCTGATCCTCCGGGTAAGGATTTTTCGACCCCTGTAATGATCAATGAGCTGAATGTGCAGCTGCGCCGGATCGCTACGCAGCTCAACTCCTGTAGTTCCGAACAATTAAACTCGGCGGTCTTACAAAACGGTGATTCACCCGCCGTGTTTCTGGAAGAACTGCTTTTGCTCCTGGGGGGAATCGCAAATCTGTTGCAGACGCAGGGGGTCGGATGTGCAAGGGTTGCGGGATACTGGTGCGCGCGTATCTGGAGCGACTTTTATAACGCCCAATCTATCAGGCAGCAGTTTGGATTTTTGCAGGCGGAGCACTGCGTTTATGAGCTCGTCCCGATGCGGGCGGCGTTCGCCAACCGTTGCGCCAGACTGTTTTCGGTCATCGCCGAAAAAGATCTTCACAGAATTTATCCTGCGTACAAGTTTCAGCAATATGGCGTGCTCACCGGACAGGAACTTGTCTGCCTTTGTCTGGGAGCCGTTGCGCTGGTCAACCGGAAGGTCCGCCGGTTCAGTGGCAGCTGAGCCTGTCAGCCTGCGGCAATGCCGGTCATTCGTTTTGCATCCAGCTTGCCGGTGGCGCGCTTTACTTCGAGCAACAGATTCTGTTCCTCTACAGGTTTTAGAATGTAGCCGCTGTTGAATCGCGCAGCTGTCTCCCCGATGAAATCAGGATATGCTGTCACGAAAATGATTTCACTATCCCTTTGGGGGACAAGTTGCAACAGATCGATTCCGGTCTTGCCAGGTATGGAGATGTCGGTAAAAATGATGTCATAGTGATTTGCAAGAATGCTTGAGCAGGCTTCCTGCCAGGTATGACATTTTGCTTTTACTTCCAGTTGAGGCAGCAGTTCGTTTATCAGTACTTCAAGCAGTGCAGTAGCGTATGGCTCATCATCGATGAGGATACAGGTATAGGTTTGGGTCATGAGCCTTTTATATAGACTTTAACGATAGTTCCGGTTTGAGGTAGCTGCTTGTCAAGATAGTTTAAAATTATCTTTCCTTTACTATAAGTATTAAAGAATTCCGTCAGCTCCTCAATCAGGATCGTGCCATACGAAGGGCGGATACTGCTTTCATCCCTTATTTCTTTTGCCTGGGCGCGTCCGACTCCATCATCCTCGATGGTAACGCATATGTCGAAAGCAGGAAGGTCGGATGCGGTGACCATTACGTTAAGCTGTCCCTTGCTTTCCTTATTCAACAGCCCGTGGTTGATCGCATTTTCTACAAGCGGCTGCAATAAAAGCGAGGGTATCTGGATACCTGCCGTGCTGATGTTGTCGTCCACACGGATGTCGTAGGAAAACTTATCGACGAACCTGCTTTGCTGAAGTTCGATGTAGTCTTTGATGTTGGAGAGTTCGTCGGCAAGGCTGACAACGCGGCTCCTGGAGGCATTCAGGTAGTTCCTTAGCAAACGGGAAAATCTGGTAATATGCTCGTAGGCAGCACTCGTCTTGTTGAGCTTGATAAAGTATAGTGCTGTTCCCAGCGTGTTGAATATGAAATGGGGGTTGATCTGCGAATAGATTGCCTTAAGCTCCAATTCCATCCGGTAGGCTTTCTTATTGGCATTTTTGATGACCCGCCGTCTGGTAATGGCAGAGATGGCAAAACCGGAGAACACAAGGATGATGATGCCCCCGACCAGAAATACGGCCTTCCAGATATTAGTCTGGTACCACCTCGGGATACGGTAAATGATTACTACGTGCTTTTTGCTGTTCCATGCTTCGTCAGACGCCGCGATCTCTGCCTGGTAATAATTGCCCGGACGGAGCTGAGGGAGCAATAGTATCCTTCCGGGCAGTTGTTTCCAGTCTGGCTGCAAGCCTTTGATGCGATAACGGAATTGCAGCATGCCATTGCCCATCGGGTTAATTATGTCCAGGTTAATGGAAGAAATATGCTGCTGTATGTTTAAGGTATCATAGCGCGACAGGTCCTGAACCTCCTCACCGTAGCTGGCCAACAAACGGTATTTCGGACCGGTATAGGGAACCTTTGAGTTCGAATCTGTACCTGCCGGAATGCCGATCTGGTAGATGCCCTTGTCCGTATGAAAGATAACACTGCCAAGGGCTGCCAGGTAGCCGTAGACAATGTTGTAACGGATGTTCTTGATATTGTTGTACAGGTGAGGGGGTGAAAGGCTTCCGTCCGGCCGAAGATGGCTGAAAAGAACGCCGAACCTGCCCACAACGATCAGCGTCCTGTTGTGAATGCCGATCAGGCTGCCTTTAAAATTAAGATAGTTGAAGACCGGCCTGATTACCCGTTTCAACGGATCTACCTGCCAGATCTTATCGTAATCCTTAACATAGATTACACCTGATTTGCTGTCAGGGATCACGTTTTCCACGGAGCGGATGCCCAGCTTTTGCAGGTGCCCGCGGTTGAAAACAAGAATGTCTTTTCGGGGTATGGAATAAAACAATACGGCATTTTTATTGAATACCCAGATGCCTTTTCTTACTGAGTCATAGCTCATCC
>Ga0196964_10000308_pt1 | contig 35753 bp, 34 predicted proteins | sample S1_10metaG_FD_148615 | JGI IMG/M metagenome (GOLD analysis project Ga0196964, IMG submission 148615) | Soil microbial communities from Anza Borrego desert, Southern California, United States - S1_10 | ecosystem: Environmental > Terrestrial > Soil > Desert | place: USA: California | collected...
CGAGGTGTAGATGGTGCGCCCGTCGTCGGACCACTCGATCCCGTTCGCCGAGCGGTCCCACGTCGAGGCCAGTTCACGCTCCTGGCCGGTGGCCACGTCGCGCAGCACGATCTGCCAGCGGTCGGCCTCGAATCCGGCGCGCTTCATGCGGCGGTAGGCCATGGTCCTGCCGTCGGGCGAGAAGACCGCGCCCGTGTCCCAGGCCGGGTTGCGCTCGGTCAGGTTCTGCGGCGAGGTCGAGCCGTCGGCGGCGACGGTGAACAGGTCGAAGTTGGTCGACCAGGGCTCGCTGCGCCCGGCCAGGCGGGCGGCGAACACCACGGAGCGGCCGTCGGGGGTGAAGGTGAACTCGGTGTCGTCGCCGAACGGCCGCGAGGGCGCGTCGCCGTCGAAGCCCTTCATGATCGGCGTCAGGCCCGTGGCCTTGCCGTCGGCGCTGATGCTCAGGGTGAAGAGGTGGTTGCGCGTCCCGTTGGCCCACTCGTCCCAGTGGCGGACGAACACCTTGTCGAACAGCTGGCCGGTGCGCTTGGTCTTGCTGGTGTCCAGCCGCTCCTTGGTGCACTCGGCGGTCCCGCAGTCGGGGATGACCGCCATGGAGATGGCGATGCGCTTGGCGTCCGGCGAAAGGACGAAGGCGCCCACGTCCAGCGGCGCGTCGGTCACCTGGGTGGCGGCGGCGCCTGTCGGGTCCGTGCGCCACACCTGGGTCGAGCCGGACTTGGACGACAGGAAGTAGAGGTTGCCGTCGCGGCCCCAGCGAGGGGTGTTGCCGCCGCCCTCGGCCGCGCTCAGCAGCCGCGGCTGGCCGTTACGCTCCTTCAGGTCGATGATCCACAGCGAGGTGGTGGCCTTGTTGGCGTCGTAGTCGACCTGGCGCAGCTGGAACACCACCCAGCGGCCGTCGGGCGACAGGCGCGGGTCGCTGATGCGCTCCAGCCGGACCATGTCGGTCGCCTTGAACGGCCGTGCGTCGGCCGAGGCCGCGGCCAGAAAGATCGCCGGCGCGGCGACGGCGGCGAGCGCCAGGCGGCGCAGGGTGGAGGTCATGAGAAGCTCCCCGGAAAAACGGTCGCGGTTTCCGTAGCATGGGGGTGGGGAGCGTCAATCGTGGGGCGCAAGTCCCTCCCCTGGATGGGGAGGGTGTCGGCGGAGCCGACGGGTGGGGCGAAACCGCCGCCGGCGGGGTCCTTGCCTCGTCTGCGAGGGCGCCGCTACCACCCACCCGGCCCTTCGGGCCACCCTCCCCATGAAGGGGAGGGACTCCAGGCTTCCCGCCCTTCGTGAATCCGCTAGAACACCGCTCTCAGGGAGGCGGACCGGATGAAGGTCGTCTGTCTCGGCGGCGGTCCCGCCGGGCTCTATTTCGCAATCTCCATGAAGCTGCGCGACCCGGCGCACGAGGTCACCGTCTATGAGCGCAACCGGCCGGGCGACACCTTCGGCTGGGGCGTGGTCTTCTCAGACCAGACCATGGAGAACCTGCGCCGCAACGATCCCGAAGGCGCCGTGGCCATCGGCGAGGCGCTGGCCTGGTGGGACGACATCGACGTCCACATCCGCGGCGAGACGATCCGCTCCGGCGGGCACGGCTTCTCGGGGATCGGGCGCAAGACGCTGCTGAACATCCTGCAGGACCGCGCCCGCGAGCTGGGCGTGAACCTGGTGTTCGAGCGCGAGGTCGAGCTCGACGACCTGGACGGCCTGGACGCCGACCTGATCGTCGCCTCGGACGGATTGAACTCGAAGGTCCGCAACGCCTGGCCCGAGGATTTCCAGGTCGACCTGGACGTGCGTCCAAACAAGTACGTCTGGCTCGGCACGACCAAGCCGTTCGAGGCTTTCACCTTCGCCTTCGAGGAGACGGAGCACGGCTGGATCTGGGCCCACGCCTACCGGTTCGAAGAGGGCGCCTCGACCTTCATCATGGAGTGTTCGGAGGAGACCTGGCGCGGCCTCGGCTTCGACCGGATGGACCAGGACGAGACCTGCCGCGCGGGCGAGCGGCTGTTCGCGAAATACCTGGACGGTCACGGGCTTCAGTCCAACGCCCGGCATCTGCGCGGCTCGGCCTGGCTGAACTTCCCGCGCGTGCTCTGCCGCAACTGGCGCAAGGGCAACATCGTCCTGCTCGGCGACGCCGCCCACACCGCGCATTTCTCCATCGGTTCGGGGACCAAGCTGGCCTTCGAGGACGCGATCAAGCTGGCGGAGGTGCTGCACTCCGGCATGCCGTTCGAGGAGGCCATGGTCGCCTACCAGGACGAGCGCCAGATCGACGTCCTGAAGCTGCAGTCGGCGGCCCGCAACTCCACCGAATGGTTCGAGACGCTGGAGCGCTACGTCGACCTGCCGCCGCTGCAGTTCGCCTATTCCCTGCTCACCCGCAGCCAGCGCGTCAGCCACGAGAACCTGCGCCTGCGCGACCGGGACTTCCTGGAAGGGGTCGAGCGCTGGTTCGTGGAGCAGGCGACCGGCCAGCCGGTGAACGAGGCGCGGCCGCCCATGTTCGCGCCGCTGAAGCTGCGCGACCTGACCATCAGGAACCGGGTCGTGGTCTCGCCGATGTGCATGTACTCGGCCGAGGACGGGCTGGTGAACGACTTCCACCTCGTCCACCTGGGGGCCCGCGCCATGGGCGGGGCGGGGCTGGTGTTCACCGAGATGACCGACGTGTCCGCCGACGGGCGCATCACGCCCGGTTGCGCGGGCATGTACAGGCGCGAGCACGTGGACGCCTGGAAGCGCATCGTCGACTTCGTCCACGGCCACTCAGACGCCAAGATTTGCCTCCAGTTGGCCCACGCCGGCCGCAAGGGCTCGACTAAGCGGCCTTGGGGCGAGGTCCCCGGTCAGCCGCGCCCGGACCTGCACGACGATCCGCTGGAGGAAGGCGGCTGGGAGCTGATCGCCCCTTCGCCGATCCCGTGGTCGCCCCGCAATCCGGTCCCCCGCGCGATGACGCGCGAGGACATGGACCGGGTGAAGGCCGACTTCGTGCGCGCCACCGAATGGGCGGAGGAGGCGGGGTTCGACATGGTCGAGCTGCACTGCGCCCACGGCTACCTGCTCAGTTCGTTCCTGACGCCCTTGTCGAACCAGCGCACGGACGAGTACGGCGGCTCGATCGAGAACCGCCTGCGCTACCCCCTCGAGGTGTTCGAGGCGATGCGTGCGGTATGGCCGAACCATAAGCCCATGAGCGTGCGCGTGTCGGCGACGGACTGGACCGACGACGGGATAACGCCCGACGAGTCGGTGGCCATCGCCCGCGCCTTCTCCGACGCCGGCGCCGACCTGATCGACGTCTCGGCCGGCCAGACCTCGACCCGGGCGCGGCCGGTCTACGGCCGCATGTTCCAGACGCCGCTGTCGGACCGCCTTCGCAACGAAGGCGGCGTGCGGACCATGGCCGTGGGCAACATCTTCGAGCCCGACCACGTCAATTCGATCCTCGCCGCCGGCCGCGCAGACCTGTGCGCCCTGGCCCGCCCGCACCTGGCCGATCCGGCCTGGAGCCTGCGTGCGGCGGCGGATCTCGGCTACGGCGGCGCGCAGCCGCCGGTCCAGTATCGCGCGGGCCAGGAGCAACTGGCCCGCAACCTCAAGCGCCAGCAACAGACGGGAGCCGTATGAACAAGCCGCTCGAAGGCAAGCACGCCCTGGTGACGGGCGGGGGATCGGGCATCGGCGCGGCGACCGCCGGCCTGCTCTCCAACTACGGGTGCCAGGTGACGGTGCTCGGCCGCACGCCCGAACGCCTGCAGGAGGCGCTGTTCGACGTGGAGGACGGCCACGCCGCGGTGGCCGACGTCACCAAGTCTGACGAGCTGGAGGCGGCGCTGGCCGGGGCGCGCGAGCGCTTCGGGCGCATCGACATCCTCGTGAACAACGCCGGCATCGCCAAGGGCGGTCCGTTCGTGAAGACCGAGGACGCGGTCTGGCGCGACATCTTCGAGGTCAACCTGTTCTCGATCGTGAACCTCACCCGCCTGCTCCTGCCGTCCATGCTGGAGGCCGAGTGGGGCCGGGTGGTGAACGTGGCCTCGATCGCCGGGCTGAGGGGTTCGCCCTACACCACGGCCTACACGGCCTCGAAGCACGCGCTGGTGGGACTGACGCGGTCCCTGTCGATGGAGACGACGAAGAAGAACGTGACCGTCAATGCGGTCTGCCCGGGCTACGTGGACACGCCCATGACCAACCGCACGGTCGAGAACATCCAGATGCAGACCGGCCGCTCCGAGGAGGAGTCGCGCGGCGAGCTGGAGAAGATGAGCGCCATCGGCCGCCTCATCACGCCGGACGAATGCGCCTCGACCATCGCCTGGCTGTGCCTGGACGAGCAGGCGGCCGTCACCGGCGCCTGCATCCCGCTGGGAGGCGGCGTCTGATGCAGGCGGCGCACTACCGGGCCGAGCACTTCCTCTGGGACTTCGAAGACGGGATCGGGACGATCACCCTGAACCGGCCCGAGCGGAAGAACCCGCTGACCTTCGAGAGCTACGCCGAGCTGCGCGACCTGTTCCGCGGCCTGGTCTACGCCGAGGACTGCAAGGCCGTGGTGGTGACCGGCGCGGGCGGCAATTTCTCGTCGGGCGGCGACGTGTTCGAGATCATTGGGCCGCTGACCGAGATGGACATGCCGGGGCTGCTCAGGTTTACGCGCATGACCGGCGACCTGGTGAAGGCCATGCGCGGCTGTCCCCAGCCGGTGATCGCCGCCGTGGACGGCGTCTGCGCCGGAGCGGGCGCGATCATGGCCATGGCCTCGGACATCCGCCTGGGCACGAGCCGGACCAAGACCGGCTTCCTGTTCACGCGCGTGGGCCTCGCCGGCTGCGATATGGGCGCCTGCGCGATCCTGCCCCGCATCATCGGACAGGGCCGAGCGTCGGAGCTGCTGTTCACGGGCCGCTTCATGAGTGCGGAGGAGGGCGAGCGCTGGGGGTTCTATAACCGGCTGGTGGAGCCGGACACCCTGCTCGCCGAGGCGCAGGCGCTGGCGGCGTCGCTGGCGACGGGCCCGACCTTCGCCCACGGCATGACCAAGACCCAGCTGAACGTCGAGTGGAACATGGGGCTGGAGCAGGCCATCGAGGCCGAGGCCCAGGCCCAGGCGATCTGCATGAAGACCCAGGACTTTCGCCGCGCCTTCGAGGCCTTTGCGGCGAAGGAACAGCCGGTGTTCGAGGGGAACTGATGCCGGACAGGTCCTTCCTCGCCTGGCCCTTCTTCGAGGACCGCCACCGCGCCTTCGCCGAGCGCCTGGACTCTTTCTGCGCCGAGCGCATCGCGCCGCTGGACGCCGGCGCAGACCACCACAGCGAGGAAGGCCTCGACGACGCCTGCCGCGAGATCCTGGCGACACTGGCGGAGGGCGGGTTCCTGCGGAACGCCGTGCCGGTGGACGCACCTCTCGACGTGCGCACCCTGTGCCTGACCCGCGAGACCCTGGCGCGCCACTCGGGCCTGGCTGATTTCGTCTTCGCCATGCAGGGGCTGGGCTCCGGCCCGATCAGCCTGTTCGGGACCGAGGCCCAGAGGGCGAAGTACCTTCCCGCCGTCGCTGATGGGACCGTGGCCGCGGCCTTCGCGCTCAGCGAACCGGAGGCCGGTTCCGATGCGGCCGCGCTGGCGACCACCGCCCGGCTCGAGGGCGACGAATGGGTCCTGGACGGGACCAAGACCTGGATCTCGAACGGCGGCATCGCCGGCTTCTACGTGGTCTTCGCCCGCACGGGCGAGGCGCCTGGCGCCAAGGGGCTCAGCGCCTTCGTCGTGGACGCGGACGCCCCGGGGCTGTCGGTGGTGGAACGCATCCCCGTGATCGCGCCGCACCCGCTGGCGACCCTGCGCTTCGAGAACTGCCGCGTGCCGAAGGATGCGCTGATCGGCGAGGCCGGGGCGGGCTTCCGGATCGCCATGGCGACGCTGGACGTGTTCCGCTCCACCGTAGGCGCGGCGGCCCTGGGCTTCGCGCGGCGCGCCTTCGACGAGAGCCTGAAGCGGGCAGCCGAGCGCGAGCTGTTCGGGGCGCCCATGGCCGAGCTGCAGATGGTGCAGGGGCACCTGGCCGACATGGCGCTCCGCATCGACGCGGCCGCCCTGCTCGTCTACCGCGCCGCCTGGACCAAGGATTCCGGCGCGCCGCGGGTCACGCGCGAGGCGGCCATGGCCAAGCTCTACGCCACCGACGAGGCGCAGAAGGTCATCGACGCGGCGGTCCAGCTGCACGGCGGCGAAGGTGTCCGCTCCGGCTCGGTGGTCGAGGGCCTCTATCGCGAGATCCGCGCGCTTCGGATCTACGAGGGCGCCAGCGACGTGCAGAAGGTGGTGATCGCGCGGCAGGCGCTGGCGGGGGTGAAGCCGTGACCGCCCACATCGACACCTTCGTCCGCGACAACCTCCCGCCGCCGGAGCTGTGGCCGGAGCTGGTCTTCGACCTGCCGGAACTGAACTATCCGGAGCGGCTCAACGTCTGCGACCTGCTGGAACGCGCCGTCGCTGCAGGGCTGGGTGAGAAGGCGGCCGTGGTCTGGGAGGGCGGCCAGTGGACCTACGAGCAGCTCATCGCCCAGTCGGCGCGGATCGCCCGCGTGCTGGTCGAGGAGATGGGCCTGACCCCGGGCGGACGCGTGCTGCTGCACGGGCCGAACCGGCCGATGACCATCGCCTGCTGGTTCGCCATCGCCCGCGCCGGGGGCGTGGTCGTGGCCACCATGCCGATGCTGCGGCCGGGCGAACTGGCGGTGGTGATCGAAACCGCGCGCATCACCCACGCCCTGGCCGATGTCGCCCTGCGCGATGCGGTTGAGGCCGCGGGGGCCGAAGCGCCGCTGCTCGATAAGGTCGCCTACTGGGGCGACGGGGGCGACCTCGACGCCCGCGCCGAAGCGCAGGAACAGGCCTGGCCGATCTGCGACACGGCCGCGGACGACCCGGTGCTGATCGCCTTCACTTCCGGCACCACCGGGCGGCCCAAGGGCTGCGTCCATTTCCATCGCGACGTGTTCGCCATGGCCGACACCTTCTCGCGCCATGTGCTGCGGCCGGAGACGGACGAGGTGTTCGCCGGCACCCCGCCTTACGCCTTCACCTTCGGCCTCGGCGGATCTGTGATCTTTCCCCTGGCGGCGGGGGCGACCATCGCCTGCGTCGAGCGGCCCGGCTTCGACGGGCTTTGCGAAACCATAGAGCGGCACGGGGTGACGACACTTTTCACCGCCCCCACCGGTTACCGGGCCATGCTGAAGTCCTGCGACCCGCGCCAGCTGAAGAGCCTGAGGAAGTGCGTCTCCGCGGGCGAGACCCTGCCGGCCGCGACCTCCGACGCCTGGTACGAGCAGACCGGCATCCGCATCATCGACGGCATCGGCTCGACCGAGATGATCCACATCTTCATCTCGGCCGCCGGAGACGACATCCGCCCCGGCGCGACCGGGCGTCCCGTGCCGGGCTATCGCGCCCGCATCCTCGACGACGAGGGTCGCCCGCTGCCGCCGGGGTCTACCGGGCGGCTGGCGGTGAAGGGGCCCACCGGCTGCCGCTATCTCGCGGACGAGCGGCAGCGGAACTACGTCCAGAACGGCTGGAACCTGACCGGCGACGTCTACCGGCTCGACGAGGACGGCTACTTCTGGTTCGTCGCCCGCGGCGACGACATGATCGTCTCCTCCGGGTACAACATCGGCGCGCCCGAGGTGGAGGCGGCGCTGCTGCGCCACCCCGCGGTGTCGGAGTGCGCGGTGGTGGGCTGGCCGGACGCCGAGCGCGGCCAGATCGTGAAGGCCTTCGTGGTCGCCGCGGACGGCCACGAGCCGGGCGAGGCCCTCGCCTGCGAGCTCCAGGAGTTCGTGAAGCGCGAGATCGCGCCCTACAAGTACCCGCGGGCGGTCGAATTCAGGACCGAGCTGCCGAAGACCCAGACCGGCAAGCTGCAGCGCTTTCGCCTGCGCCAGGAGGCCGGCGCGTGAGCGTTTTCCGCCAGACCGCCGTGGTGAAGTTCGCCTGGTGCGACTTCGCCGGCATCATGTTCTTCCCGCGCTATTTCGAACTCTGCAACGACACGGTCGAAGCGTGGTTCGCAGAGGCCCTGGGCGTCAGCTTCCGCAAGCTGCACGGAGACCTGAACCTGTCGGTGCCGACGGCGCGCATGGAAGCCGACTTCCGCGCCGCCTCGCGCATGGACGACAAGCTCGACATCGCGCTCACCGTCGAGCGGCTGGGCGGGGCCTCCTGCGCCATTCGCATCCGCGTGACCTGCCGCGGCGAGGAGCGCTTCGAGGCGCGCCAGATCATCGTCATGACCGACCGCGAGACCCTCAAGTCGCGGCGCTGGCCCGACAGCTTCCGCCAGAAGATGCTGCCCTACGTGGAGGCCGACTGATGCGCACCCTGCTGCCGGAGGGCTGGCCGCGGCCGAAGGGCTACGCCAACGGCGTCGCCGCGGAGGGCAGGTTCGTCTTCGTCGCCGGCATGATCGGCTGGGACGAGACGGGCGCCTTCCCCGACCCCTCCTTCGCCGGACAGGTGCGCAAGACGCTCGAGAACACCCTGGCGGTGCTCAAGGAAGGCGGCGCGGGGCCCGAGCACGTGGTGCGCCAGACCTGGTACGTGACCAACAAGGGCGAGTATCTGGCCAGCGTGCGCGAACTGGGCGCGATCTGGCGCGAGTTGATGGGGAGCCACTACCCGACCATGGCGGTGGTCGAGGTCACCGCGCTGATGGAAGACCAGGCCAAGGTGGAGATCGAAACCACGGCGGTCGTGCCGGTCTCCTCCCCCGAGTAGCGGGGGGACGAGATCAGACCTTGTTCGGCAGGAACGGGCTGAACGTAATCACCGTGAAGGTGTCGCGGATGTGCGGCCGCGTCTGGACCTTCTTGGTCACGAAGGTGCCGATGTCCTCGTCCTTGCCGAGGTGGAACTTGGCCAGCAGGTCGTACTGGCCCGAGGTCGAGTAAACCTCCGAGACGTTCTCGACGTTGTCCACGATGTCCGCAGCCACGTCGTTGGCGTGGCCGAGCTCGCATTTGATGAAGACGAAGATGGCGGTCATCATCGGGGTCGGCCCTCCTGGCGCGGGGCCGCATCCCTAGCCCAGGCGACGCCCATGCACCAAGCCCCCGCGCAACCCGCCACGCCCGAGCCGCTCGATCCGTCGGTCGACTACCTCGCCGAATACGACAACCGCGGGCGCGTGCCGGAGCATCCCAAGCTGTTCGAGGCCTGGGCCCGCGACAGCGCCCGATGGCGTGAGGAGCTGCCGCCGCACGTGCTGAGCTACGGCGAGGGCGAGCGGCGGAAGATCGACGTGTTCGAGGCCGGCGAGGGGCCGGCGGTGCTGTGGATCCACGGCGGCTACTGGCAGGCCATGGACCGCTCCTCCTCCAGCGTCTGTGCGCGGGGGCTGAACCTGAGGGGCGTGACGGTGGGGGTCGCCGGGTACGACCTCTGCCCTCGGGTGTCGATCGGCGACATCGTCGGCCAGATGCGCAAGGCGGCCATCGCGCTGTGGCGGCACACGGGCTGGCCCGTGGTGGCGGCGGGCCACTCCGCCGGCGGCCACCTCGCCGCCTGCCTGCTCGCGACGGACTGGGAAGCTGAAGGGGCCATCCCCGCTCGGGTGAAGGCGGCCTATTCGGTCTCGGGCCTGTTCGACCTGAGGCCGCTGGTCGACACGCCGCTGAACGGCGCGCTGAAGCTCGACGCGACCGAGGCGGTGCGCCAGAGCCCGCTCTACTGGCCCGCGCCAACCGGCCTGATCCTCGACGCCGTCGTCGGTGGGGCGGAGAGCGGCGAGTACCACCGCCAGAGCCGCTCGATCGTCGACGCCTGGGGCGAGCGCGGGGTGAAGACCCGGTACGAGGAGGTGGCGGACGCCAACCACTTCACCGTGCTGGCGCCGCTCGCCGATCCCGACAGCGCCATGGTCGCGCGCGTCGCGGAGCTGGCGCGCGGCTGATCACCAGTCGTCGCGGCCGTTCAGGTGCGTGACCGGCAGGCCCGAGACGTCGAAGTCGTCGAGCAGGCGCGCGTTCACGGCGATGCGTGGATTCTCGAAGTCGAGCTCACCGGTGGAGAAGTCGGGAAACTTCGAATGGGTGTTCATCCCGCAGACGCCGCAGAAATTGTGCTCTCCGAGGTAGTCTCCCCACTGGTAGGTCTCGACCCGGTTCGGCGAAGTGGTCAGCTTGAACTGGGCCACCGGATAGTAGGCCACCAGCGTTCCGCGCTTGCTGCAGAGCGAGCAGTTGCAGGTGGTCAGTTCGGTAGGCGCCTCGGCGACCTCGAACTGGATGGCTTTGCAGTGGCAGCTTCCCTTGACCGGCATGGCGCGTCCTTTCCCGTTGCGTCCCGTTTGCCACGGGGCTGGCGACACCGTCACGGCAGCAGCACCCGCGACGGGCGAGACGGTTCCGTAGCGTCACCGTTTGCGGCTAGCGTCCACCCATGGACACGGTGCGCCGGCGCTGGGAGCGGCTCTACCCGCACATCGAGGCTCTCGGCCCCGACGATGACGCCTTGCGTCCCGCGGTGCTCATCTTCCACGGCTGCGGTGGGGTGCGGGGGCATCTTCGGCGCTATGCGCTGGAGGCGGTGCGCGCCGGCTGGCGGGCGTTTCTGGTCGACTCCTACGGCCCGCGCGGCTGGTCGAAGAAGTTCGCCCAGTACCTCGTCTGCACCGGGCTCCTGTTGCGCGGTTACGAGCGCTCCGGCGACGTGCTGGCGGCGGCCTGGGGCGTGCGGCAGTGGCCCGGGGTGGATGACAACCGGCTGATGCTGGCGGGCTGGAGCCACGGGTCCTGGGCGATCATGGACCTGATGACGCTGGAGCCGAAGTCCGGCGACGCGGGCCTGGCCGATCCCGACCCTGCGGCCCTGAACGGCGTGTCGGACCTGTTCCTCGCCTACCCTTACGTCGGCTATCTGGCCCGCAGCCAGCAGGGGGCTTGGCGCCGCGCGCCTCGGGTGCTGGGCGTGCTGGCCAAGCGCGACCACATGGCCTCGATCCGCCGATCCCTGCGCGCCTTCGCCTCCGCGCTGCAGGCCGGCGCGGACGTGGAGCTCTGGGCCGTGGACGCCACCCACGCGTTCGACGAACCGGGGGTGAAGGCGCCCGTGCCGGTCAGCCACGACCCGGACCTCAGCGAGGCGGCCCTTGCGCGCTTTCGCCGCTTCCTGGAGGGCGGCGGTGACACCGGCGCAGACACGGCCTAGGTTAACGGCGATCTCTCAGTGCTTGGAGGCGTGATGGACACCCTGGCCGGCCGATGGGCCAAGCTCGAGCCGCACGTCCACGTCTACGGTCCCGAAGACGACACGCCTCGCCCCGCGGTGTTGCTGTTCCACGGCTGCGGGGGGCTGAGGCCCCACCTGCCGCTCTACGCCGACGCCGCGATCAAGGCCGGCTGGCGCGCCTTCGTCATCGACAGCTACGCCCCCCGCGGCTGGAGCCGCGAGTTTGCGCTCGCCTTCGTCTGCACCGGGCTGCGCTTCCAGGGCTGGCGCCGGACAGGCGACGTGCTGGCGGCGCTGTGGGGCGTCGCCCAGCGGCCGGACGTGGACGCTTCCACGCTGGCGCTGGCGGGCTGGAGCCACGGTTCGTGGGCGATTATGGACCTGATGACCATGGGCCTGCTGGAGCCGGGCGAGGCCGACCTTGCCGATCCCTCGCCCGAGCCGATGCGCGGGGTGAAGGGCCTGTTCCTGGCCTATCCCTACGGCGGCTATCCCGCCCTGTCCCGCACGCGCGAGTGGGTCTGGAAGCCCAGGAGCTACGCCGTCATCGCGCGGCAGGATCACGTCACCAGCCAGGGCGCAGCCGAGCGACTCTACGAGCGCATCCGCGGCCAGGGCGTGGAGATCGAGACCTGGACGATCGACGCCACCCACGCCTTCGACGAACCCACGGCCAACGTGCCGATGCGCGCCGACCCCCTGCTGGCGGCGGAATCGCACCGGCGCTTCACCGCCTTCCTCGAAGGCCTGACCGGCAAGGCCAAGGCTGAGGCGGCCTAGGGGTTGAACACCACCTGGTTGCGGCCGAAGTCGAGCACCAGGACGCTGTAGCGCGCCAGGGTGTCGGCCCCGATCAACAGGGCCGGCTTGTCCTCGAGCCCCCAGAGCCGGAAGGCGTGCACGTCCGAGAACACGACCGGCAGGTTGAGGATGCGCGATTCCCCGATCTGCAGGGTCTTGAGCACCGTCAGCTCGCCGTAGGCCACCTGGCTGGTGACGCTGAAGATCGGCACGCGGCGGTACTCCTCGTCCCGCGCCAGGTTCTTCAGCCGCACGAGGCTGCGCAGGGCGGAGTTGCCGACCGTCACCTGAGACCCGGAATCGATGAAGGCGGTGATGGACGCCTTGCCCGAGCGGACCTGCACAAGGGTGAGCTGGCCGAAGCGGTAGCGGGCGGGCAGGGCCTCGCCCGGCATCAGGTCCTCGGGCGACAGGCGGGTATTGCCCAGCGTCCGCGGCCGCGAGCGGCGCAGGCGCACCCGGCGGCGGCGGAAGTCCATCTCCACCAGGCGTCCCTGCAGCGCGTCCAGCCCGATCAGCCCGTCGGCGCCGACCCGGTGGCGCTTCAGCACCGGCAGCAGCATGTCGCGGCTGGCGATGCCGCCGACCTCGAAGGCGTCGACGCGGGCGGTGGGTGTCATCTCCGCGCCGGCGATACCGTGCAGCTCCACGTTCGGACCGCGGGGCAGGCGCAGGCGCTCAGCCAAATCCTCCGAGATCGCCGACCGGTTCGCGCCCGTGTCGACGACGAAGGAGAAGGGGCCCTTTCCGTTCACCAGCGCCGGGCCGATCATGCGCAGGGCCGGATCGAACCGGGCGTCGAATTCGGTCTCGTCCGGGTCCCCCGGCAGGCGCGTGCCGGTCGGCTGCGCCCGGGACGGCCAGGCGGCGGCTGCGCCGCAGAGCCCCGCCCCAAGGCCCATGGCGAAATGCCTCCGGTTCGGCGTCAACGCGCCCTCCGTCCGCTTCGTGCCTGGCCCTGGCCCGACCTTAGCAGCATCGCGGCGGCTGGCGAGACGATAGATGCGTCCGCGCAAGCAACGGCGGCGCTGGAGCGCGGCAACCCGCTGACTCGGCGAGCGTTTTCAGGCCATGCCGTCTACGGCGATCAGAGCGCTGGCCTACGATCCTGAGCACGAGGCGATGTTCGTCACCTTCGTGAGCGGCGAGATCTACGCCTATGCCGAGGTGCCGCGGGCGGTGTTCGAGGCCTTCCAGTCGTCGGGGTCCCGCGGCCGCTTCTTCCAGAGCCATGTGCGGGACCGCTACCGCTACCGCCGGATCAGCGGGTGTCCCGGCGGGTGGACCGACCCTCGACAGCGGCGTCGAGAGACAGGTTCCCCGCTCCGTTCGCCGCGAACAGGATCCCGATGAAGATCAGGATCGCCGGGGAGTAGAGGGCGCGGAAGTCAGCGCCGGTGGGCGCGATCAGTGCCACCGCGACCACGAAGTTCACGGCCAGCAGCACGCCGGCCCACCGCGTCAGCAGGCCGGGGATCAGCAGCACCCCGATGAGGAACTGGACCCACACCGACAGCGGCGCGGCGATCTCCGGCGCGGGCGCCTTGAGGTTGCGCAGGAAGCCGACGAACTCGGCCATGCGCTCGGCCGAGACGATGTTGTCCCACACGCCCCAGATCAGGAACGCGCCCAGGAACAGCCGCAGCAGCAGCCAGGCCAGGTCGCGGAACCGCGACATCCACACCGGAAACAGCAGCGACCCCATGCTCGATTCCTCCCCAGGGAGGAATCGACCGTATCCCGAGAACGGGGTTCGCCTAGTGAAGCTTATTTAAGCCTCGCCGCCGTCCTCGCCGTCCGGCATGCCCATCATGTGGAAACCGGCGTCGACGTGGATCACCTCGCCGGTGGTGGAGTGGCCGAGGTCCGAGAGCAGCCAGAGTGCGCAGCCGGCGACGCCCTCCATGCGGGTGTCCTCCTTCAGGGCCGAGAAGGCCCGGCCCTGGGCCAGCATGCCCCGGCCGCCGGAGATGCCGGCCAGCGACAGGGTGCGCATGGCGCCGGCGGAGATGGCGTTCACGCGGATGCCACGCGGGCCGAGATCGCGCGCGGCGTAGCGGGTGGCCGCCTCGAGCGCGGCCTTGGCCACGCCCATGGTGTTGTAGTTCGGGATGGTCCGCTCCGAACCCAGGTAGGTCATGGTCACGATCGAGCCGCCGTTCGGCATCATCGCGGCGGCGCGGCGGGCCGAGTCCACGAAGCTGAAGGCCGAGATGTTCATGGCCGTGAGGAAGCCCTCGCGAGTGGTGTTCTCGACGAACGATCCCTTGAGCTCGTCCTTGTTCGCGAAGGCCACCGAGTGGACGAGGAAATCCAGCTCGCCGAAGCGTTCCTTCAGCTCGGCGAAGGCGCGGTCCATGGAGGCGTCGTCGGTGACGTCTGCCGGCAGCAGGAAGTCGACGCCCACGCTCTCGGCCAGCGGGCGCACGCGGCGCTCCAGTCCTTCACCGAGGTAGGTGAAGCACATCTCGGCGCCCTGGGCCGCGAGCTGCGAAGCGATGCCCCAGGCGATCGAGTTCTGGTTGGCGATCCCCATCACCAGGCCCTTCTTGCCCTTCATGAGGTCGCCCGCGGGCATGTTCCAGCCTTCGGCAGAGGCCATGTCGTCGTCTCCTTCAGTCGCGCTGCGACCTTTTGGACGGGCCATCGCGGGGAGGCAAGGTTTGCGGGCTTCGGCAGCCCCCCTCCAGGGTGCGGAGGGATCTAGGACGCGCGCTTCGCCGGCGCGCCGGCCTGCTCCTCGGCGCAGCACTCGTCCCACAGGCTGAGCAGGGTGGAGCGGACGCTCTTCACGATCTCGCGTGAGAACTCCTTGTCGGTCGAGGCGCGGGCGACGGTGATGGCGCCGACGACCGAAGTGAAAGTCAGGATCGCCTCCTCGCGGCCGGTGCCCAGTTCCTCGGCCATGAAGTCCACCAGCGCCTTGACCTTCTCCGTATAGGCGTCGCGCACCTCCTCCGAGCGGCGGGCCACGTCGCTGCCGAGGATCGAGAAGGGGCAGTCGCCCTCGGCCTTGTTCAGGTGCTCATCGATGAAGGCGGCGAAGGCGTCGCGCGGGGCCATGCCGGCGAGTTGCTCTCGCACCGTGCGCGAGCGCGTCTCGACCGCGCAGGCGCAGGCCTCGGCGATGAGCTGTTCCTTGTTCTTGAAGTGGCCGTAGAAGCCGCCGTGCGTCAGGCCGGCCTCGCGCATGATCTCGTCCACGCCGACGCCGTCGATGCCCTTCTCCTGGAACAGGCGGCTGGCCGTCTCGACGATGCGCCGCCGCGTCTCTTCCTTGCGCGCCTGGACGTAATTCACCGGCCGTTCCTCTACCCCTATCCCCACACTTGCGGTGGGGTCGTTGGAAGGAAAGTAATCCGTCGCCGCTCTGGTTGCCGAATTTTTTTCGACCATCGTTCTTGAAGCCTCGCCATAGCGCCCCAAATGACGCCCGTCATGTCGCATGACGCTCGTCATGAAATATGACGCACGTCATCGAATTACGAGGGGTCGGACGAACCGGCCCCCAAATCGCACCGGGGACGGCCATGCCGAATTCGCTCAACTCCTTCGTTCGTGTCCTTCAACGAAGCCGCGCCCGCGTGGCCGGCTTCCTCGCCTTCAGCCTGGTCGCGGCGGCGCTCGCCGGATGCGGAGCCAAAGCCCAGTCCGACCAGGCTCCGCCGCCGCCCGAAGTGACCGTGGCTCGACCTGTGATGCAGACGGTGGAGCAGTACAGCGAGCACACCGGCCGCTTCGTGCCCTTCCAGTCGGTCGAGGTGCGCCCCCGCGTCAGCGGCTATCTGCAGTCGGTGCACTTCAGGGAGGGCCAGTACGTCCGCAAGGGCCAGCTGCTCTTCACCATCGACGCGCAGCCGTTCCGCGCCGCCAGCGACCAGCGCAAGGCCGAGCTGGCCCAGGCCGACGCCCGCCTGAACCTGGCCGAGAGCCAGTTCCGCCGCGCCGAGAGCCTGCGCGCCGTGGGCGCCATCTCCGAGGAGGAGTTCGACAACCGTCGCCAGGCCGTGGCCCAGGCGCGCGCCGCTCGTGACGCAGCCCGTGCGGCGCTCCGGGCCGACAACCTGGATCTGGGCTACACTCGCGTCTACGCGCCGATCTCCGGCCGGGTGTCGGACACGCGGGTAGATCCGGGCAACCTGGTCCAGCTCGGCGAGACGGTGCTGACCTCGATCGTCGCCACCGACCCGATCCACTTCGAGTTCTCCGCCGCCGAGGGGCTCCTGCAGGGCTCTGGCGGGCCGGCGCTGAAGGGCGACGAGGTCGTCACGGTGAAGATCGAAGGCGAAGCGGACTTCGCCCACCCGGGCCGCCTGGACTTCGTCGACAACACGATCGACCCTGCCACGGGCACGATCAAGGGCCGGGCCGTGTTCCTGAACCGCACCGGGGCGCTGAAGCCCGGCCAATACGGCCGCCTGCGCGTGCTGACGCCCTCGATGGTCCCGTCGGTCCTGATCCCGGAGACGGCGATCAGCTCGGACCAGTCCCGCAAGTTCGTGCTGGTGGTGAACGCGAAGAACACGGTCGAGTATCGGCCGGTCACCCTCGGCCAGAGCGTTGGCGGCCTGCGCGTCGTCACCTCCGGGCTGAAGGGCGACGAGCGGATCATCGTCAACGGCCTGCAGCGGGCGTTCCCCGGCACTGTGGTGAAGCCCGTCTTTGCCCCGGTCCGGGCGGCGCCCGCCCCGGCGCCGGCCAAGGCCGGCTGATCACCTTCCATCGGATTGCACGCGGCCGCCGCCCTGCGGCGGACCGCCAGGCGACGACACCATGAAATTCTCACGCTTCTTCATCGACCGGCCGATCTTCGCCGGCGTGCTCTCGGTCGTCATCGCCCTGGTGGGGCTGATGGCGATCCGCACCCTCCCCCTGTCCGAGTACCCGGAGGTCGTGCCCCCCACGATCCAGGTCACGGCAGTCTATCCCGGCGCCAGCCCCGAAACGATCGCCGAGACCGTCGCCGCGCCTCTCGAGCAGGCCATCAACGGCGTGGAGGACATGCAGTACATCACCTCCCAGTCCACCGCGGACGGGCGGCTGACGATCACCGTGACCTTCAAGCTTGGCACCGACCTGGATGACGCCCAGGTGCTGGTCCAGAACCGCGTCGGCACGGCCGAGGCGCGGCTGCCGGAGGAGGTGCGCCGGCTAGGCGTCACCGTGGCCAAGTCCAGCCCCAACCTGATGATGGTCGTGCACATGCTGGCCCCGAACGGCCGCTACGACCAGGTCTATGTCTCCAACTACGCCACGTTGAAGGTGAAGGACGAGCTGGCGCGCCTGCCCGGCGTCGGCGACGTGGTGGTGTTCGGCGCGCGCGACTACGCCATGCGCGTGTGGCTCGACCCCGAGAAGATTGCTGTCCGCGGCCTGTCCGCGGGCGATGTCCTCGCCGGATTGCGCCGCCAGAACATCCAGGTCGCCGCCGGCATCCTGGGGCAGGAGCCGCTGGACAGCGGAACCGAGTTCGAGATGACCGTCGAGGCCCCCGGACGGCTCGTCGATCCCGCCGCCTTCGCCGATGTGGTGGTCGCCACGGGGCGGAACGGTGAGCTGGTGCGCGTTCGCGACATCGGACGTGTCGAACTGGGCGCGCAGGACTATTCCTCGGACGCTTACCTCTATGGCAAGCCGGCCGTGGCCATCGCCATCTTCCAGCGCCCGGGCTCCAACGCGCTGGATACGGCCAACCAGGTCAAGTCGACCATGGACCGGCTGTCGAAGTCCTTCCCGCAGGGGCTGGAGCACACGGTCGTCTACAACCCGACCGAGTTTGTCGAGATCTCCATCAAGGAGGTGGAGATCACCCTGTTCATCGCCGTGGCGCTGGTGGTGCTGGTGGTGTTCCTGTTCCTGCAGAACCTCCGCGCAGCCCTGATCCCGGTGCTGGCGATTCCGGTCTCCATCCTCGGCACCTTCGCCGTGCTCGCCATGGTCGGCGGGTCCATCAACACCCTGTCCCTGTTCGGCCTGATCCTGGCGATCGGCATCGTCGTCGACGACGCGATCGTTGTCGTCGAGAACGTCGAGCGGAACCTGGACGCCGGCCTCGACCCGCACGAGGCGGCTCGGGTTTCGATGGACGAGGTGGGCGGAGCGCTCATCGCCATCGCCCTGGTGCTCACCGCGGTGTTCCTGCCGGTGGCCCTGATCAAGGGGATCGCCGGAGCCTTCTACCAGCAGTTCGCCATCACCATCGCGACGGCCACGCTGATCTCGGCCTTCGTGTCGCTGACCCTCTCGCCGGCCCTTTGCGCTGTGCTGCTCAAGCGGCACGACAAGTCCGGACGCAAGCCGCGGCCGTGGGATGTCCCGCTGCAGGCCTTCTTCGCCCGCTTCAACGCAGGCTTCGAGTGGCTGTCCAACCGATACGGCGCCCTGTCGAAACGGGCGGTGCGCGCAGCGCTCGTGGTGTTCCTCGTCTACATCGCCGCCCTCGTCGGCACCGGTGGCCTGTTCATGGCCTCGCCCAAGGGCTTCATCCCGCAGATGGACCGCGGCTACGGCTTCATCGCCATCCAGCTGCCCCAGGGCGCCTCGATCGCCCGCACGCGCGAAGTGATGCTCGACGTCTCCGAGCGCCTGCGCAAGGTCGATGGCGTGGTCTCCGACCCGGGCTTCGTCGGCTACCAGGCCGTGACCAACTCCAACGCGACCAATTCGGCGACCGTCTTCTTCGGCTTCGCTCCGTTCGAGGAGCGTGCCCGGAGGCACCGCACCGCGGACGCCATCCTCAACGACGTGCGCGCCGCCGTGGCGCCGGTGCAGGACGCCTTCGTCCTAGTCGTCGCGCCGCCCGCGGTGATGGGGCTGGGCAACGGCTCAGGCGTGAAGATGATGATCCAGGACCGAGAGGGGAAAGGCTACGCCGACCTCGGCCAGGCGGCCATGGCCATGATGATGGCCGCGCAGAAGACGCCGGGCGTGGCCAACGCCTTCACCCTTTACGAGACCTCCACCCCGCGGGTGAAGCTCGAGGTCGACCGCGACAAGGCCGAGGCGCTGCGCGTGCCTGTCTCCGAGGTGAACCAGGCGCTCGAGGTGTTCCTGGGCTCGGCCTATGTGAACGACTTCAACTACCTGGGCCGCACCTTCCGCGTGACCGCTCAGGCCGACGGCCAGTTCCGTCAATCGATCGACGACATCGGTCGGCTGTGGGTCCGCAACATGGACGGGCAGATGATCCCGCTCTCCGCCGTGGTCACGGCGCGCGAGTCGGCCGGGCCGTCGCGGGTGCCGCGCTACAACCTCTATCCCGCGGCCGAACTGTCGGCCGACGCTGCGCCGGGCACCTCCTCGGGCCAGCTGATCGCCACGCTCGAGGCGCTGGCCGAGAAGACCCTTCCCGCCGGCTTCGGCTACGAGTGGACCGAGATCGCCCACGTCGAGAAGACGGAGTCCGGCGGTGCGCTGGGCGTCTTCCTCCTGGCCGCCTTCTTCGTCTTCCTGGTGCTGGCGGCCCAGTACGAGAGCCTGACCCTGCCGGCGGCGGTGATCCTGATCACGCCGATGTCGATCCTGGGCGCGCTCATCGCCGTGCTGATGCGCGGGCTGGACGTGAACATCCTGACCCAGATCGCCCTGGTGGTGCTGGTCGGCCTGGCGGCGAAGAACGCGATCCTGATCGTGGAGTTCGCCAAGCAACTCGAAGACCGCGAGGGGCTCTCCCCTGAAGCGGCGGCGGCGAAGTCCGCCGGGTTGCGCCTGCGCCCGATCCTCATGACGTCGCTGGCCTTCATCCTCGGCGTGGCGCCCCTGGCCTTCGCCCACGGGGCCGGTGCGGAGCAGCGCATCGCCATCGGCACGGCGGTGTTCGGCGGCATGATCGGGGTGACGCTCGTCGGCCTGGCCCTGACGCCCGCCTTCTACGTCCTGTGCCGCAGGCTGGCCCTGAAGCTGTTCGGACGGCGCGCCCTGCACGGCGTCGCGGCCGAGCAGGCGACCCCGGCGGAGTGAGAGCCATGACCCTGACCCCGAAGACTGTCCTCACCACCCTGACCTTCGCCGTGTTCCTGCTGGGCGGCTGCGCCACCGCGGCGCTGGAAGGCGGAGCGACCCCAACGCCAGTTCCGGCCGCCTTCGCCTCCGACGCGGTCGCCTCCCCGACGGCCCTGCCGGACGCCGGCTGGTGGCAGGCGCTTGGCGATCCCGCGCTCGACGCGCTGGTGGCGCGAGCCATGAGCGCCAATCGCGACGTGCTCGCCGCCGAGGCCGAACTGAAACGGGCGCGCGCCCTGGCCGGAGTCGAACGCTGGAACGCCGCCCCGTTCGGCGGCCTGGGGCTCGGCTATGCCCGCGAACGCGTGGGCGGGACCGACGGCGACAGCTTCAGCCTGGGCGCCGAGGCCAGCTGGGAGGTCGACCTGTTCGGCCGACTGCGCGCCCACTCCCGGGCCGCGGCCGCCGACGCCCGCGCCGCAGCCGAGGCGGCGCGCGGGGTGCGCGTGGCCATCGCTGCGGAGACCGCCTCGACCTACCTCAGCCTGCGGGGCAGCCAGGCGCGCCTGGCTGCGGCGGAAGCCAACGCTCGCGCTCAGGCGGAAACCCTGAAGCTGACCGAAGCGCTTGAGGACGCCGGCAGGGCCAACCGGCTCGACGTCGCCCGCGCCCGCGAGCAGCTCAAGACCACCGAGGCAGCCATCGCTGGCCTGAGGGCCGAGGTGGCGGCGAGCCTCGATGCGCTCGACGTGCTGACCGCCAACACGGCCCCCGAGCCGCGCGCAGCCATCGCCGCCATCGCCGACGTCCCCGCGCCGCCCCAGGCCCTGGCCGTCGGCGACCCGGAAGCCCTTCTCCAGCGCCGGCCGGACATCCTGGAGGCGCGGGCCCGGCTCGACGCCGCCACGGCTCGTGTTCGCGCGGCCCAGGTCGACTGGTGGCCGAGGCTCAGCTTCACCGGGACGGCCGGGTGGCTGGCGGGCTCGCTGGGCGGTTTCGACGCCTCGACCTTCAGCTACTCCATCGGCCCGCGCATCGACTGGCCGGCGCTGGATTTCCGGCGCAACCAGCTGCGGCTGGAGGCGGCCAAATGGGGCGCCGAGGCGGAGTTCCTGCGCTACGACAAGGCGGTCCTGTCGGGGGTGCGCGAGGTGGACACGGCCATCGTCGCGCTCGCCTCGACCGGCCGGGCGGTCCAAGACCTGGAAGCCGCGGCCCAGGCCGCGCGCGAGGCGGCGGAGCTCTCGCGGATCCGGTGGCGCGAGGGGATCGACGACTTCCTGACCGTGCTGGATGCGGAGCGCCGGCTGACCGAGGCCGAGGACCGGCTGGCGGTGGCGCGCACGCGCCACGGCCTCGCCTATGTCCAGCTCGGGCGGGCGCTCGGGGTCGGCTGGTCGGCCTAGACCTTCGAGAAGATCAGGCTGCCGTTGGTGCCGCCGAAGCCGAAGCCGTTGGACATGACGTGCTCGACCTGGACATCCTTGCGCTCGCGCAGGATCGGCATGTCCTCGAACTCGGGATCCAGGGTCTGGATGTTGGCGCTCTCGGCGACGAAACCGTGCTCCATCATCAGGAGGCAGTAGATCGCCTCCTGCGCGCCGGCGGCGCCCAGCGAGTGGCCGGTCAGGGACTTGGTCGAGGAGATCAGCGGGATGTTGTCGCCGAAGGTGCGGCGCACCGCGGCCATCTCCTTGCTGTCGCCCACCGGAGTCGAGGTGCCGTGCGGGTTCAGGTAGTCGATGCGGCGGCCACCGGCGTTTTCCAGCGCGATCTTCATGCAGCGCTCGGCGCCCTCGCCGGAGGGCGCGACCATGTCGTAGCCGTCGGAGTTGGCGGCATAGCCGGTGATCTCGGCGTAGATCTTGGCGCCGCGCGCCTTGGCCCGCTCGTAGTCCTCTACGACGAGGATGCCCGCGCCGCCGGCGATGACGAAGCCGTCCCGGTCGACGTCGTAGGCGCGGCTGGCGACCTCGGGGCGGTCGTTGAACTTGGAAGACATGGCGCCCATGGCGTCGAACATGACCGACAGGGTCCAGTCGAGCTCCTCGCAGCCGCCCGCGAAGACGATGTCCTGCTTGCCGAGCTGGATCTGCTCGGCGGCCGCGCCGATGCAGTGGGTCGAGGTCGCGCAGGCGGAGCTGATCGAATAGTTCACGCCCTTGATCTTGAAGTTCGTGGCCAGGGTCGCCGACGGGCCGGAGCTCATGGCCTTGGGCACGGCGAAGGGGCCGACGCGCTTGGGGCCCTTCTCGCGGGTGATGGCCGCGGCCTCCACGATGGCGCGGGTCGAGGGGCCGCCGGAGCCGACGATGATGCCGGTGCGGTCATCGTTCAGCTCGGCCTCGGTCAGGCCGGAATCCTTCAGCGCCTGTTCGAAGGCGATGTGGCCCCAGCCGGTCCCCTCCGAGAGGAAGCGCGAGGCGCGGCGGTCGACGTGCTCTTCCCAGTTGATCTGGGGCGCGGCTTCGACCTGGCAGCGGAAGCCGAGCTCGGCGTACTGCGGCGCGAAGCGGACGCCGGAGCGGGCGTTGCGCAGGGAGGCGGTCACCTCGTCGGCGTTGTTCCCGATGGAGGAAACGATGCCCAGCCCACTTACGACGACGCGCCTCATCCGCCGGCAGCTCCTTGCATTCCCTTGGGGTCGAACAGACCGACGCGCAGGTCGGTTGCGGAATATATAGGTACGCCGTCGGCTTCCATGATCCCGTCGGCGATGCCCATGACCAGGCGGCGGTTGATCACGCGCTTCAGGTCGATCTTGTAGGTGACCAGCTTCACGTTCGGCATGACCTGGCCGGTGAACTTCACCTCGCCGACGCCAAGCGCGCGGCCCTTGCCGGGCCCGCCGGACCAGCCGAGGAAGAAGCCGACCAGCTGCCACATGGCGTCGAGCCCAAGGCAACCGGGCATCACCGGGTCGCCCACGAAGTGGCAGGCGAAGAACCAGAGATCCGGGTGGATATCCAGCTCGGCTTCCATGTAGCCCTTGCCGTGCGCGCCGGTCCCGTCGCCCGTGATCTGGGTTATCCGGTCGAACATGAGCATCGGCGGGGCCGGGAGCTGGGCGTTGTCCGGACCCCACAGCTCGCCGCGGCCATGGGCGAGCAGTTCCTCGTAGTTGTAGGCGTTTTGCTGCACAGGCATGTGGCGTGAACGCTCCCGGGCGCGACCGGCGCCACGGCGACGGTCATTTTTGGTTTTCGGCGGGGTTACACGAGCGGGCGAAAGCCCACAACTGGCCCGGTCAGCGGCAGACGCGGCGCTCGGCGAGGCCCCACAGACCCCCGGCGGGCGCCCAGCCCTTCTTCTTGGCCGCCTCCACGAGGCACCAGCCGTTCTCGCACCTGTGCAGCCGGGCGATGCCGCGACGCGCCAGGTAGGCGCGCACACGGCCCTGGGGCTTGGGCGAGGCCCGCAGCGGCAGGGTCTGGCCGCCGCGATGGAAGACGGTGCGGGTCCCGTCGGTCGTGCGCCGGTGAATCCAGGCGGAGCCGCCGTCCGGGTCGCACACCTTTCGCCATTCCTTGGTCTCGGCAACGACCTGCACGGGCAAACCCTTGGCGCGGTACACCCAGACGGCCGGATAGTCGTCGCCGGGACCGGCGCGGGCGTTGACCTCGTTGAACTTCAGGCTGACCCAGCGCGGCACCGGCAGGCGCGAGGGTGTGGGCCGGGTGCGCTCCTGGGCGGGAGCCACGGCGGGCGCAAGGGCGCCGAACAGCACCAGAAGCACGGCCAGCGCGCGTATCCCCGCGCGGCGCGCTTTGCTAAACCGGCCGCTCACGTCCGGTCTCAGGGGTCCGATGTCCGCCCGAAAGCTCAAGGTCGTCCTCACGCGCAAGCTGCCCGAGGCCGTCGAGACCCGCATGCGGGAGCTCTTCGACACCGAGCTGAACCTGGATGATCGCGCATTTGGTGAAGAGGAGCTTAAGGCCGCGATGTCGCGGGCCGAAGTCCTCGTGCCGACCATCACCGACCGCATCGACGCGGACGTCATAGCCGCCCGCGGCCCCCAGCTGCGCATGATCGCCAATTTCGGCGCCGGCGTGGACCACATCGACGTGAACGCGGCGGTCGAGGCGGGGCTGATCGTCACCAATACACCGGGCGTGCTGACCGAGGACACGGCCGACATGACCATGGCCCTGATCCTGTCCGCAGCGCGGCGGGTGGTGGAGGGTCAGGCGGTGATCGACCGCGGTGAGTTCCACGGCTGGACCCCGACCTGGATGATGGGCCGGCGCATCTGGGGCAAGCGCATCGGCATCGTCGGCATGGGCCGGATCGGCCAGGCGGTGGCGCGGCGCGCCCGCGCCTTCGGTCTGTCGGTGCACTACCACAACCGCCGCCGCGTCGGTCCCGCGGTCGAGGAGGAGCTGAACGCCACCTGGTGGGACGACCTCGACCAGATGCTGCGGCGCATGGATATCGTCTCCATCAACTGCCCGCACACGCCGCAGACGCACAAGCTGTTCGACGCCCGTCGCCTGGCCCTGCTCCAGCCGCACGCGGTGCTGGTGAACACGGCCCGCGGCGAGATCGTGGACGAGGCCGCCCTGGCCGCGGCCCTGCGGGAGGGACGGCTGGCGGGGGCGGGGCTCGACGTGTTCGAACGCGAGCCGCTGGTGCACCCGGACCTCCTCGGCCTGCCCAACGCGACCCTGCTGCCGCACATGGGCTCGGCCACGGTGGAGGGTCGCATCGACATGGGCGAGCGGGTGATCCTGAACATCAAGACCCTGCAGGACGGACACCGGCCGCCGGATCGGGTGATCCCCGCGAACTGAGCCTCGTAGAAGTCCTTCCCCTTCATGGGGAGGGGTCGCGAAGCGACGGATGGGGAGGCGGGGCTGCCCTCCGATAAGCATGCCGCGCTGGAAGCGCGGCGGTTCCGTCCCACCCGGCCCTCCGGGCCACCCTCCCCCACAAGGGGAGGGGTTTGGCGACCTAGTGGAAGATCAGCGACGGGTCCTGGTTGCCGACGTCCGGCAGGGTCGCCGGCGCTTCGGGTCTCGGCGCCTCGGGCTTGGGAGTCTCGGCGGTCGTTTCCGGCAGTTCGCCGAGGAAGGCCTTGAGGTCGTTGGCCGAGCGGTCGGCGACCTCCTCGTTCAGCACGTGGCCGACGCCCTGGTAGACGATCAGCTTGCTGCCCGGGATGGCGGCCTGGAACTTGCGGCCGTGATCGGCGGGGACCAGCTCGTCCTTCTCGCCCTGAAGGATGAGGGTCGGCACGCGGAGGGCCGACAGGCGCTCGGCGCTCGCCATCGGCCACTTGGGCCAGGTCCCCATCATGTCCACGGCGATCTGGCGGTGGCCCGGGCCGCGGCCGAGTTCCGCGTAGCGGGCGACCAGGGCGTCCGTGACCATGGCGTCATTGGCGTAGGCCAGCAGCATGCCGTTCTTCAGGATCGCCGTGGAATCGAGGTCGCGAAGCAGCCGGCGGCCCCACTCGGTGCGCAAAAGGCGGCTGATCACGCTCTGATCGCGCTCCTTGAACTCCGGGCGCTCGTCAGGCCAGCCGGCGGCGGCGACCAGCACCAGGCTGTCCAGGCGCTCGGGGTGCTTCAGCGCATATTCCCAGGCGGCGAAGCCCCCCAGCGACTGCCCGACAAGCGTGAAGCGCTCGAGCTTCAGCTTGTCGGCGAACTGATGGATCACCTCGGCGAAAGCCTGCGGATTCGCGTCCCAGCCCTGCGGCGAGCGAGTCAGTCCGTGGCCCGGCAGGTCCAGCGCCACCACGCGGTAGTCGGCCGCGAGAACCTTCACCCACGGCCGCCAGGTATCGAGTGAGATGCCGTTGCCGTGCACCAGCAGGATAACCGGGGCGTCCGCAGGACCGGCCTCGATGTAGCGGATGCGCATGCCCTCGGCGATTTCGACGTACTTGGAGTCGGGACCGGCGTACTTCTGCTCCAGCGTCTCGAACGGAATGTCGTCACGCTTCAGCGCGAACCAGCCGCCCACCGCCACCGCCAGCACGATGGCCAGCGCCCAGGCCAGGATCTTCCCGATCAGTTTCATCGCCATGCCCCCTCGGCGTTGTGGCCGCCACCCTTTGGGCCTTCACGGTCGGTGGTCAAGCTTGGGGGTGCGGCGCGCGCCTACGGTGCGACGAAGGGTGGCGTCCAGGCCACGATCAACCTGAGACACTGCGTCCCACTGGCGCGTGGAAGCTTGACCATACGATACGCTTGCCTATCCGCTTGCATCGCCTTCGGGGGGAGGACCGATGCTGACACGACGCGGATTGGCCGCAGGCCTCGCGGCTGCGCCCTGGCTAATTCCAGCCGCCGGCTACGCGCATGCTGCGCCGGCGGCGGCTCTGAAGCCGCACGCGGTGCCGGACTTCTACGCCCCCCTGGAGACCTACGACGCCGCCCTGTCGCCCGACGGCGGCAGCATCGCCATCTTGCGGACCCAGGTGGTGAAGCTGGTGCGGCAGGCGTTCGTCGACGTGGTCGACGCAGCCGACCCCACCCGCGTGACCCGCTCAATCCCGATCGGAGAAGAGACCGTCCATTTCGTCGAGTGGGCGTCGGAGGATCGGCTGCTGATCACGCTCAGCAAGCCGGCGCCGCATCCGCTGGTGGCGCTGCTCGGTCCGGGCTTCGGCGCGCTGCAGACGCGCATGTTCCGCATCATCTCGGTGGACAAGGAAGGCAAGGCGCCGGTCGTCCTGTTCAACGACCCGAAGATCCTGAAGGGCGTGTACGACCTCTCCACCATCGCGGACTTCCTCCCCTCCGACCCGGATCACATCCTGATGGTGGCCTGGCACCTGGATCGTCAGGTCCCGGCGATCTGGAAGGTCAACGTGGTGACCGGCGCGCCGACGGTGGTGGAGTTCGGCAAGACCCGCACCGTCGGGTGGAGCTTCAACAAGGGCGCGGCGGTGCTGCGGATGGACAGCAACGCGCGGGGCACCGTCCAGACGCTGTTCGGTCGCGCGCCGGGCACTGAGGACTGGAAGTTCATCCGCCGCACGCGCACGCGCCAGACGCCGGATTTCGTCTATGTCGGCCCGGCCCCGAGCGGCCACTTCGCTTCGGTGCTGGTCGCCGCGCGCCAGGACGGGGAGGAGGTCGTCTCCCTTCGCGAACTCGATCTGCGCACGCTCACATTCGGTGCGCCGATCGCCAGGCGCGACGGGCTGGACTGTTCGGGCGGGCTGGTGGACGAGCGCGGCCGTTATCTCGGCGCCGCCTATGTGGAGGACCGGCTGACCTACGACTTCGTCGATCCCGGCATGGGCGCGCACTTCAAGGGCGTGAACCGCTTTTTCGGCGACGAGCGCTCGGTGTCGATCTTCGATGTCGACGAGGCGCAGAACCGGTTCGTGGCGCTGGTGTCCGGGCCACGCGACCCTGGCCAATTCGTCTTCTACGACAAGCAGGCGAAACGTCTGTCGGTGCTGGGGTCGAAGCTGCCCAAGCTGGAGCAGGACCGGCTCGGCAAGGCGTCAGCCCTCAGGGTGAAGACGCGCGACGGAGCGACGATCACCGCCTATCTCACTGCGCCCCCCGGCGAGGCGCCGGGGCCGCTCGTCGTCTATCCCCACGGAGGGCCGGAGTATCGCGACCATCTCGCCTGGGACCGCTGGGTGCAGATCCTGGCCGCACAGGGCTGGTGGGTCCTCCAGCCCAACTTCCGGGGGTCGAGCGGCTATGGCCGCAGCTTCGTGGAGGCGGGCAACCGCCGCTGGGGCGATCGCATGCAGGAGGACCTGGAGGACGCCGTCGCCCACGTGCTCTCGCTGGGCAAGGCCGACCCCAGGCGGGTCGCGATCCTCGGCTCCAGCTACGGCGGCTACGCGGCTCTGATCGGCGCGGTGCGTCGGCCGGATCTCTACCGGGCCTGCGTATCTGTCTGCGGCGTGACCGACCTGCCCGTCATTCTCGCCCACGAGCGCAAGGAGGACGCCGAGAGCTTCGACTACTGGCGCACGAAGATCGGTGACCCGGCCACGGACAAGGCCATGCTCGAAGCCGCTTCACCCGCCCGACGGGCCGGCGGGATCTCATGCCCGGTGCTGCTGATCCACGGCGTGCAGGACAGCGTGGTGCCGGTCGAGCAATCGCGCATCATGGTGCGCGCGCTGCAGAAGGTCGGCCGCGAACACCGGTTCATCGAGGTCCAGGGCGCGGGCCACGCCGACTGGGACGACGCCACCGACGAGATCATCGTGGGGGAGGTGGTGGCTTTCATCAAGAAGGCGTTCGCCTAGGGCGGCCGAGCGTACGGGTGAGGGGAGAAGCATGAAGGTTCGAGTACTCGGAGCGATCGCCGCCGCCTTCGCGGGCTTTCTCCTCGCCGGCCAGCCTGCGGCCGGACGAGAGCCGATACCCTCGACGGCCGCTCCGCCTACCATCGACGAGTTCTTGGCTGAACCGGAGTTGGCCTCGCCGGTGCTGTCGCCGAGCGGCCGCTACCTGGCTTTCGTGCGCAATCAGAACGGATACCGCATGGTCGCGGTGCTGGACCTGCGGACCAACGCGGCGAAGAGTCTGGTGACGGCGACCCTGGCCGACGGCGCGACCTACAGCTGGCTTCGCTGGAAGGGCGACGACAGGCTTCTCGTGGGATGGCGCGTCTATCGTGAGAAACGACGCGGGGACACGGACACCGGCGACCTCAAGACCTTCGAGTACGGGGCCGGGGTGATGAGCGTGGAGCGTGAGACCGGCAAGCTCACCCAGCTGTTGCAGGACGATCGCCTGGTCCATCGCAGGCTTGCGGATCGGGACATGGTCATCGACTTCCTGGACCAGGACCCGGGTCGAATCCTGATGATGGGCGTGACTCGTGGCGGGAAGCCTGCGGTCTGGCGGGTAGACCTTGCCGGCGGGTCGGGCGAGGTGATCGAGGAAGGCAACGGACGGACGGTGCTCTGGAGCACAGACCGCGACGGCGCGCTCGTGGCGCGGTGGGACCTGAACTATGGCGGGCTCGTTCTCTACACCCGTGGCCCGGCTGGCGGCGATTACGTCGAGGCCGCCCGGATGCACCCGAGAGACCTGCGGGCGCTTCCGGACTTCGAGTTCCTTGGCAATACCGACAAGCCTGGCCAGGTGTTCGTCCGAATGGATCCCACCACGCCGGCCGATGGCGACACGGCCTCCGTGCGCGTGTTCGACTTCGTCACCCGAAAAGTCGGTCCCGCGGTGTGGCAGCACCCGCGATTCGACGTCGAAAGCATCGTTCGGGACCGGAGGACGGGCGCGCTCCTGGCGGGTTGCTACACGGCTGAAGTCTTCCGCTGCGACTTCACCGACCCCGCCGAAGGCGCAGCCTTCGACATGCTGCTTCGCCACTTCAAGGGGCAGCGGAACGTGGTCGAGGTCTCCCGCTCGGCGGATGGCGGGTTCAGCGTGCTCCGTGTCTCAGGCCCCGATCACGCGGGAGCCTTTTTTCTGTTCGAGCGTGCTGCGAAGGCCCTGACGCCGCTGGGTGACGCTTGGCCGGCCTTGACCGGGCGCCTCGCTGTGATGGAGCGGGTCAGTTGGACGGCCCAGGACGGCACGCGGCTGGAGGGTTACCTGACCCTGCCCCGCACCACGAGCGCGGGCTCCAAGCCGCCGCTGGTGGTCATGCCCCACGGCGGACCCGAATCCCGGGACCGATACGACTACAATCTGTGGGTCCAGTTTCTTGCGACGCGCGGCTATGCGGTGTTCCAGCCGAATTTCCGCGGCTCATCCGGTTTCGGTCGAGCCTTCGCGCGCGCCGGCTATGGCCAGTGGGGTAGGCTGATGCAGGCTGATGTCGAGGACGGGGTCCAGCATTTGATCGACGCCGGACGAGTGGACGGCTCACGAATGTGCATCTTCGGCGCGAGCTACGGAGGCTATGTGGCGCTGCAGGCCGGCGCGTCGCGACCCGACCGCTACCGCTGCATCGTGAGCTTCTCCGGTGTTTCGGACCTTCCCGGCATCATGGCCTGGGAAGCCGAGACCTTCGGAAGGGACTCCGAGCGCTTCAAGTACTGGGCCGCTTCGATCGGCGACCCCAGGTCCGACCGGGAGCGGCTCGATGCGGTGTCACCGATCCGTCGGGCGGCCGACTTCAGGGCGCCGGTCCTGCTGGTGCACGGCGAGGAAGACGACGTTTCGCCGATCAGCCAGTCCAGGAACATGGCGCGCAAGCTGCAGATCGCAGGTAGGCCGTACGTATTCATCGAGCTCAACGAAGAGGGCCACGACGGGTGGCGCAAGGGCAGCCATCGGCGGGCCCTGGAAGCGCTCGAAGCCTTCCTCGCGCAGCACCTGGCTCCCGCGCGTTAGGCGCCGTGAAAAAATCTGCGCTAGGCTTCACCCCCAGCGGCGAAGCCCGGCGATCAATCTCCCGGTGGCTGAAGCCGGATGGAGGTGACATGCCGGTTGCTCGGGACATGGCCCTGACCTCGGGATTCCCGGCGCTGTCGGCCGTCTTCAGCCACCGACCCGCCCAGGCCGCGGGTCCTTTCGGCGGACCCGACCTGTCGAGCCTGGGCGACGAGGCGCTGATGCAGCGCTGGCAGAACGGCGACCTGCGGGCCTTCCAGGCGCTCTACCGCCGCAACGGTGCGAGCCTGCACCGATACCTGCTGCGCATGACCCGCACCCAGCCCGAGGCCGAGGAGCTGTTCCAGGACGTGTGGCTCGCGGTGGTCCGGGCCCATGGCGGATGGCGGCCGGAGGCCAGCTTCCGCACCTTCCTGTTCACCATCGCCAACCGCCGCCTGACCGATCGCCTGCGCAAGCGCTCGCGGCGGATGGGCGAGATCTTCGCCTTCCCGATCGAGGACGCGGCCGACCAGCTGATCTCCAGCGAGCCCGATCCCGCCGCTGCGGCCGACGCGGCAGACCTCGGCCGCGCCCTGATGGTGGCCATCGCGGCCCTGCCAGAGGCGCAGCGCCAGGCCTTCCTGCTGCAGGTCGAGGGCGGGCTGAGCCTCGAAGAGATCGCCGAGGCCACCGGCGCGCCGACGGAAACGGTGAAGAGCCGTCTGCGTTACGCCCGCCAGCGCCTGCGCGAGGCGCTCGGCGAGTACCGACCGGAGGACAGCGGCGATGACTGATCCGCTGGACGCCCTTTACCGATCCACGGCCCGCGAGACCCCCACGGCGGCGGCCGACGCTGCTGTGTTCCGCGCGGCGGCGGCGCAGGTCGAGCGCCGCCGCCGTGCGCCCCTGCTCGCGCTGGCGGCTGTGCTGCTGGTGGCGGTGCTGGTGATGCAGTCGCGCGAGGCGGTGCGGCCTGCCATCACGCCAGGCGCCTCGCCGGAGGCGACGCGGGCCTATCTGATGAACCTGCAGACGCCCCAGGACGCGGGTCCGGCGGAAGGGAACGGCTGATGATGCGCCTTTTCCGCGCCGTCGCCGCCTTCGTCGCGGCCGCCTGCGTCTGGGCGGCGGGTCCCGCGTTCGCCGAGGACGTAACCGACTGGTTCGAGGCGGGGATCAACGTCTCCGATTACGTATTCCGCAAGGGCCGCGACGCGCCCGAGCGGGAGAACCGGGCCCGCGACTTCCGGCGCGAGGTCCGACCGATCCCGCGTTACGAGGACACCGTCCGCTTCCCTCCTCCGGAAGGACTGGAGGCGGTCTCCATTCGCGCCAGGCCGAACGCACGGCCAGGCGGGATGGGCACCCTGTCGCGCACCGTGCCGGCGCAGCGCTGGCGCGGCAAGCGGGTGCGCCTGTCCGCCGATCTGCGCACCGACCGCGCCGGCCGCGTGCAGATGTGGATGCGGGTGGATGGGCCGAACCGCCAGGTGCTGGCCTTCGACGACATGCAGTCCCGGCCCATCCGCGGCACCAGCCGCTGGCGGCGCTACTCCATTGTGCTCGACGTGCCGGCATCGGCCACGCACATCAACTACGGCTTCCTGCTGGCGGGCTCGGGCACGGTCTGGGCCAAGGACTTCGCGATCAACGCAGTGCCCACCCGGGTGGCGGTGACCGGCCGCTAGCGACTTGCGCGCGATCCACGGCGCAGCCACTTGTGCGCCCATGACGCAAACAAACTTCCCCGACTGGCACGGCACTACAATCCTGGCGGTGCGCAAGGGCGGCAAGACCGTGATCGCCGGCGACGGCCAGGTCTCCATGGGCCAGACCGTGGTCAAGGGCGCCGCGCGCAAGGTGCGCACCCTGGCCGGCGGACGGGTCGTCGCCGGCTTCGCGGGGGCCACCGCCGACGCCTTCACCCTCATCGAGCGGCTGGAGGCCAAGCTCGAGCAGTATCCGGAACAGCTCGCCCGCGCCTGCGTGGACCTGGCCAAGGACTGGCGCACGGACCGCTATCTGCGCCGGCTGGAGGCCATGCTGCTCGTGGCCGACAGGAACGGCATCTTCACCGTCACCGGCGTCGGCGACGTGCTGGAGCCGGAGCATGGGGTGGCTGCGGTGGGGTCTGGCGGCAACTTCGCCCTAGCCGCCGCCCGCGCGCTGATCGAGAACACCGACCTCGACGCGGAGGAGATCGCGCGCAAGGCCATGGCCGTGGCGGCGGACATCTGCGTCTACACCAACGGCAACCTGACGGTTGAGGTGCTGGAGGGGTGAGCCCCGCCTACGGATTCCGCCCTTTGGCCGAGGCCGACCTCCCGATGCTGCTCGGCTGGTTCGCCCAGCCGCACGTGCGCGAATGGTGGCCGGAGGACCCTGAGATCGAGGCCGAACTCCGCCACGGCCTGACGGCGCCCTACATGCGCTACTTCCTGCTGACGGCGGACGACGATCCGTTCGGCTTCCTGCAGGTCTACGACATCTGGCTGGAGGCGGAGGTCGAACCGGAGAGCGAGTGGGCGGGCGCCTACCTCGACCTCGGACCGCGAGGGACCGTCGGCATCGACCAGTTCATCGGCCCTCCGGAGATGGTAGGGCGGGGCCATGGCTCGTCGGCGATCCGACGGATGGCGGACCACCTGCTGGCCGAGGGCGCACCGCGGGTGGTGACGGATCCCAGTCCCGGCAATCCGCGGGCGATCCGGGCGTACGAGAAGGCAGGGTTCCGGGCCGTGGAGACCCGGGACACGCCCGACGGGCCGGCCCTGATCATGGTGCGGGATTCCTGAGCGCCTTCGAGCGGGGGTGCTACCGCTCAGCCTCCAGACCCCCTATCTGGCCCGCCATGACTGAATTCTCTCCCCGCGAGATCGTCTCCGAACTCGATCGCTTCATCGTCGGCCACCAGGACGCCAAGCGCGCCGTGGCCGTGGCCCTGCGCAACCGCTGGCGGCGCAAGCGGGCGCCCGAGACACTGCGCGACGAGATCACGCCGAAGAACATCCTGATGATCGGCCCGACGGGCGTGGGGAAGACGGAGATCGCCCGGCGATTGGCCAAGCTAGCCCAGGCGCCGTTCCTGAAGGTCGAAGCCACCAAGTTCACCGAGGTCGGCTACGTCGGCCGCGACGTGGACCAGATCGTCCGCGACCTGGTGGAGGCCGCGATCGGCCAGGTTCGCGACCGCCGGCGGGCCGGGGTGCGCGCGCGGGCCGAGGCGGCCGCCGAGGAGCGGCTGCTCGACGCCCTCGTCGGGCCCGGCGCAGGCCCGGCGACCCGTGACAGCTTCCGGCGCAAGCTCCGGGCGGGGGAACTCGACGACAAGGAGATCGAGATCGCGCTCGCCGACACTTCCTCGCCGCTCGGCGGCATGGAGATACCCGGCCAGCCAGGCGTCGGCGTGTTGAACCTGTCGGAGATGCTGTCGAAGGCCATGGGCGGGCGCACCAAGCAGGTGAAACTTGCGGTGCGCGACGCCGTCGCGCCGCTGGTGGCGGAGGAAAGCGACAAGCTGCTGGACAGCGAGGCCCTCACCAAGGAGGCGCTGCTGCTCGCCGAGAACGAGGGCATCGTCTTCCTTGACGAGATTGACAAGGTCGCCGCCCGCCAGGACCGCGGCGGGGCGGACGTCAGCCGCGAGGGGGTGCAGCGCGACCTGCTGCCCCTGATCGAGGGCACGACCGTCTCCACCAAGTACGGGCCGGTGAAGACCGACCACATCCTGTTCATCGCCTCGGGCGCCTTCCACGTGGCCAAACCGTCCGACCTGCTGCCGGAACTGCAGGGCCGGCTGCCGATCCGGGTGGAGCTCAAGGCGCTGACGCGCGAGGACATGCGCCGCATCCTGACCGAGCCAGAGGCCAACCTGATCCGACAGCACCAGGCCCTGATGGACACCGAACAGGTGACGCTGACGTTCACCGAGGACGCCCTGGACGCGATCGCAGACGCGGCCGTGGCGGTGAACACATCGGTCGAGAACATCGGCGCACGCCGGCTCCAGACGGTGATGGAGCGCGTGGTCGAAGACATCAGCTTCCGCGCGTCGGACCTGTCGGGCCAGACCATCACGGTCGATGCGGCCTATGTGAAGGAGCGGGTCGGCGACCTGGCGAAGGACGCGGACCTCAGCCGATTCATCCTCTGAAGCGGCTCGAATAACGGCGATTTCTCCGGTGGCGGAATGGTTTCCGCGCTGCTAGCGTTCGCCTGAGGGCGGTCCGCGGTCGCTGCGGGACGCTGGGGTTTGAGGGGATCACCACATGCAGTTCCATCGCTTGGCGGCCGCGGCTGCCCTCGCGCTCGCGCTCGCCGCGTGCGGAGACAAGGGCAAGGAAGCCACGGGCGCCACCGACGACGACGGCGCGCCGGCCGCCGGCGCGACCACGACCGACACGCCGGCCGCGCCGCCGGCCAAGGTCGAGGACGTGGCTCCCGCTCCCGTCGGCGAAGCCGCCGGCGCGGACGACACCACCATCTCGGCCTCGGACGAGAAGCTCGCCACCGGCCAGTTCTACGACGCCTATCCGCTCGACATGGAGAGCGGGCATGGGGTGGAGCTGACGGTCACGGCCAACGGCTTCAAGCCGGTGCTGCTGCTGCTCGACCCGAACCAGCAGCCGATGAGCGAGACCAGCCCGGTGACCCAGAACGCCGACGGCAGCTGGACGCTGAGCTTCTCCGAGACCTTCCCGCAGGGCGGCCAGTATTTCGTGATCATCGCCGCCGAGCAGGTGGGCGCCACCGGCAGCTACAGCGTCGAGGCCCGCCGCAGCCGCCCGATCGGCTGATCCTCGGGAGCGTGGGCTGCAAGCCTCGCGGCTTGAGCCGCGAAGCCGGCGGCGCCATGACTTGCCGGCACGGAGCCTGAAGCCATGAACGTCGACCTCGCCGAGGAACGGGTCCTGTTCCACCCGGACCGCTTCAACATGGACCACGCCGAGGGGCGGGCCTGGTCGCAGCGGATGGAGGCGTTCGGGACCCTGGCGAAGCTGTCCGGCTTCCTGTCCAAGCCCAAGGACGAGGACTTCGAGCTGGTGTACCGCGAGCGGCGCTACCAGCCGTACTGGCGCGTCGCGTGCGCCGCGCTCTACGCCTACGAGCGGCAACGCTCCTACCAGGTGCCGGTTGGCCCCGAGGTGCGCGAGGTGCGCATCGGCGACCAGGCCCTGCAGGTGGCCACCGGCCGCTACACCATCTCGGGCCTCGAGGTGTGCCGCGAAGAGGTGCGCACCGACCAGCTGTTCGACGGCGTGACCAAGCTGCAGGACAGTTCCCTGCAGCAGTACCTGAAGTTCGACGCCCAGGTGGTCTCGCCCGAAGAGGCGGCGACCTTCGCGCCGGAGGGTGTGATCGTGGTCCCGCCGCAGGCCAAGGCCTCAGCCCTGCTGCGCGACGCGCTCGCCGGCGTGATCAAGCGCATCGAGGCCGACCGCGTGCTGGAGGAGAAGGTCACGGTCGAGGCGATCGACCTCTACTACCGGCCGGTCTACGCCT
>Ga0196964_10000309_pt1 | contig 35733 bp, 33 predicted proteins | sample S1_10metaG_FD_148615 | JGI IMG/M metagenome (GOLD analysis project Ga0196964, IMG submission 148615) | Soil microbial communities from Anza Borrego desert, Southern California, United States - S1_10 | ecosystem: Environmental > Terrestrial > Soil > Desert | place: USA: California | collected...
ACCAGTCAATCATCGACTCACAAGGTCGCACGATTGGAACCTGGGCTGATGTTCTCAACCGCGCTAACCTGGGCTTTGAAGTAATGCACGAGCGTAATGCTCACAACTTCCCACTCGACTTGGCTGCAGGCGAAGCTACTCCTGTTGCAATGATAGCTCCAGTTATCAATGGCTAATCTGAGCAATTAGCTACAAGCAATCAGTCAAAATCTAGTCCAATAAAGAGCGCTCCCTGAAAGGGGGCGCTTTTTGCTTTATCTGTAAAGACAAAAGTTTCAGTCCATTGAAATAGACTTTCGCTACTCGCGTCGCTGGAATTGATTCCACGGCGGGTGAGTGGACTGGTGCAATCCCGGTCAGGAGCCACAACTGACCCTAGGGGTGATGACTTAAGCGGGGAAAATCCGGGTGCGATCGCTTATTTATTTTTGTTAGAACTGAAACAATGCCACGCTCGCAGATTGCAGAGCGCGATGGTCGCTCATAGCGGCTATCGCACGCGTGATAGCCTGCGGCAACGCCAAAGGCTTAGAGCAAACGCTATAAGCTCAAAAGCAGTAAGGCTTTTGAGCTACCACAGAAGGCATCGCTATCAATTCGATTGAGAAGGTCATCAGGGCGAGCGCTCAGTTTTAGAGGATAGATGGGGTGCGATAGCTCAAGATAGCGAGAGAACTTGAATCTAACTGATTACAGTCCGTAAACTACTTCACCCACTCTTGGGACAGGGATTCTGACGAACTTGCTCTCTCCGGATCAAGTCGCAGAGGCTCTGTAACAAGTAGGTGGTATCCCAGACTCAATTTAAGCGAAGAGTGCCCAACAATTCTATTCCAGTGACCGGATTAACAGGACTTTTGCAAGGCACTCCTATTTTCCTCCAGATAATGGGCATCAAGGGCGGCATCCAGTAACCAGACTTCACCACTCCTACTGATGAAACGCTTTCTCGCACGAGCATTTACCCATCTACCCGCGAGTAATCGAGGGTCACAGCGACGCGGGAGCGTTGCCCGCCGTCCGGCTTATCGCTTCAAGCGATATTCTCTGGTCTTGCTATTGATACTCTGCTGCTCTCTCCCTATCGGATTGACAGCCACCTTGGCTCAAGCCCAGAGTGATTCAGAGGCTCCCCCCGACCCCGCCTCGTCAACGGAGACCCTACGCGAAGACAGTGTCAACGAGAGAAAAGAAAGAACCCCCCCAGATTCAGCCGAGCCAAGCTCCTCCATAAAAGGGCCTAAGGTTGATGCCCCGTATGGAGGTGAGCCGTATGTTTTAGAATTCAACCGCAGCCCAGTTGTTGGCACTCGCTTCAGCTTGCGGGGCATCTATGACGAATCTCGGCTCGGGTTTACCCGTCCCCGCGAATGGAAGCTAAACTCCGTCAAAGTCCTGCTCCGCTATCGGCATTCCCCAGCTCTCTATGCTACTCGCTCAAATCTGACCGTTCTGATTAACGGCGCTAGCATCGGCACTATCCCGCTCAACCGCAAAGATGGCGAAATCGGTAGTCAGGTGTTCAATATACCGCTATCGCTACTTAAGAACTATAACGAAGTTACTATTGGAGCGCTGCAGAACAACTCCCCCACTTGTACCCAGGACCCCTATGACCCTTCACTTTGGACGGAGGTCCTGCCCGATTCAAAAGTCACATTTGACTACACGCCCCAACCGATCACTCTAAACTTCAGTACCTTTCCCTACCCGATCTTTGACGAACTCAGCTTATATCCCAATCAGCTCGCTTATCTGCTGCCGAGCAAAGTTGACGAGACTTGGCTAACCGCAACGTCTCGCTTCCAAGCCACCTTAGGACGCTTAGCTGATTTCCGCCGCCTGGATACCCGCGTAATCAAAACCCTTGACGAAGTGAATAAAAGCGTTTCGCCAAACGCCCCTGCTGAGCGGTTGGTGATCATCGGGACGCCACAAGAGCAGCCAGCCCTGAAGTCGCTGGATCTGCCGCTGCCCTTGGAAGACAATAAGGTACTGGATAGTAAGAACAAGGCCTTGCCGCCAGATGTTGGGGTTTTGATGTTGACGACCACCCCAAACAGTGATGCCCCCGTGCTGGTGGCAACGGGCAATGGACCTGTTGGCGTCGCCAAAGCCGTACAGTTTTTGGTGCAGTCTTCTGACCGCAAAATTGGTACGGGTCAATCAATCATAGTGAAAGATCTCAACCCGGTACCTTCCCCGCCGCTCCGCTCCTGGTCTGGATATTTGCCACTGGCCGATAAATTCAAACTTAGCGACCTACTAGCTCGTAACAACAAGCCATATCAGGATGTAACGGTTCGGGGTTCTGATTCCCCACCGATTGAAATTGACTTCCGAGCCCTGCCAGACGATCAGTTTGGGCAGGGTAACTCCATGACCCTGCGTTACAGCTATGGTCCGCAAATTAATGCCAAAACCTCATTAGTGGAAGTTAAGCTGGATGGGGTTGCGCTGATCGGAAAACGGCTCACTTCAATCGATGGCGGCACCCGAGAGTCGCTGAAAATTCCCCTGCCAGGAGACTTGATCAAACCTACCTCCAAAATCCAGGTCGATTTCCGTCTCGATGCACGGGAGCGTCGCTCCTGTAGCCGGGTGACAGATCAACAGCTCTGGGGCACCTTGCATGCCGATACGAGTTTCGATCTAAAGCGAACAAACGCTGTCCAGCTGCCAGATCTCAAGCTGCTGCAATACGGTTTCCCCTTTGCCGCTCCTCAGGATTTATCGAATACAGCGATTGTTTTGCCCAAGTCGCCAAAGCCGAGCGATGTGATGACTTTACTAGAGTTCAGTACGAGACTGGGACGCCTCAGCAAAGCCAACTCGGTTCAGTTAGCTGTTTACACAGCAGACACGTTTCCGAAAGAGCTGCGAGCTAAGAGCCAGCTGGTGGGGATTGGCACTTCATCGAACTTTCCTTTCCCAGAAGCGATGACATCTGGTGACTTTCAGCTGAGGGATAGCTTCGAGCGCATGTTGAACCAAAGTAACATTCAACCCTCGCCCGACAAGGATGGCGTCATTAAGGAAATTATCTCTCCTTGGAATAAAGAGCGGGTGCTCCTGGCCCTGAGTGGTCAAACGGAAAAAGGCTTAGAGCAAGTGCAAGACTTCTTGCGTCAAGACCCCTTATTCTTCCAACTCAAAGAAGACACCGTGCTCATCAGTGCCAACACGGCAAAACCCGATGCCAACGATCCAAATGCCTATAACATTGAGTTTTTACAGCGCGAAAAGAAGCTTCAAGTCGATAAAACACCTGTACCAAACCGGGTTTTCCGATTCCTGTCAGGTAGTTGGTTCATGTTGGGGCCAGCTATAGTGGCGGCAACGCTCATCCTTTACGGCGTTGTCCAGCTGTATCTCAAGCGGCTTGCCGGTCAGGAGAAATAACTAGGACGAGTTATTTGTTGTTTATTACCCAAGAGTTGAAAGTTAACAGGTTGAAAGTTGAACGTTTTAACCTATCTTTTAACCTTCAACCTTCTAACCTTCAACCCAATAACCAACAACCAATAACCAAAAACTAATAACCAACAACCAATAACAAATGACGAGTACATCCTCAAAAGTAAGAGAGAAGCAAAGTCGTAGGCGCTTTGAGATTTCTCCCGATCAACGTGAGAGAATCGCGAACTTGCTTGTTGAGCGCGTGCCTCATGCTTTTGACCAGATTTTCAAGTGGCTAGAGCCCCGTCAGCTGCTGTTGCTGATTGTGTCGCTGTTCTTGCTATTAACTCCACTGATCACCGCACGTCCGGCGATTTGGCAGCAAGGGGTGGTAGCGGCGCTGCTGCTCGCAGTGGGACGCCTCGCCCTACAGATGGAGGAGCACAATCCCAGTAAAAAAAAGAGTGAGTATCTTCACTTATTTTTGATTTTACTGAGTATTGTCACAACGGTACGCTATCTGTATTACCGCGTCAGCTACACGCTGAACTTCGATGACTGGATTAATGGGACGTTCTGTTTCTTGTTGTTGGCGGCGGAACTTTATGCAATTTGCACCCTTGTACTCGCCTACTTTCAAACCCTAAAAATCAGAGACCGCCAGAAAGTCGATCTTTCCCTTTATCCCCAAGAGCAGTGGCCCAAGGTTGATATTTACATTCCAACCTATAACGAAGATGTCGAGATTGTCCGCAAAACAACCCTGTGCGCCCTAGCGATCGACTATCCAGCCGACAAAAAACGAGTTTATGTCTTGGATGATGGTCGGGCAGAGAAATATAAAGCCCGTCGGGAAGAGTTGCGCCAAATGTGCGAAGAACTCGGCGCGACAATGATGACACGGGACAATAACGAACACGCGAAAGCCGGGAATATCAATACGGCATTTAAGCGCACCGAGGGCGATTTGGTGCTAATTCTCGACTGCGACCACATGCCCGTTAAACACCTTTTGATGCACACGGTCGGCTTCTTTTTTAACCCCAAGGTTGCCTTTGTGCAGACGCCTCACTGGTTCTATAACCCGGACCCGTTTGAGCGCAATCTCCTAACGCGCGGCAAAATCCCTGTGGGTAATGAACTGTTTTACAAGGTGCTGCAAAAGGGCAATGATTTCTGGAATGCTGCGTTCTTTTGTGGCTCGGCGGCTGTGATTCGGAAAGAGTACGCGCTCCAAATTGGGGGAATTGCCACAGAAACTGTTACAGAAGACTGCCACACCGCCTTCCGTCTGCATTCCTTGGGATACGAGTCGGTCTACTACGACAAGATTATGGTGGCAGGTCTAGCCCCTGAGAAATTCTCCGCCTATGTGGGTCAACAAGTCCGCTGGGCAAGGGGTATGGCCCAGATTCTGCGAATCGAAAACCCGCTGATTAACCGGAAACTGAATTTGACGATTCCTCAGCGGATTTGCTATTTCAGTGCGACATCGCACTTTTTCTACGGTTATCCCCGGTTGATGTATGCGATCGCTCCTCCCCTATTTCTCTTATTTGGCATCAACTCAGTTAGAGGTCTGGGGCTAGAAACGTTATTCTACGCTCTGCCTCATATTATTCTGTCGATGCAGACCAACCACATTCCCTACAAGCATGTCCGTTTTTCCTTCTGGAACGAGATTTTCGAGTTTGCGATGTCATTCCAGGCGGGAATTGTCACCCTTTTAGCCCTAGTTAACCCCACACTCGGTTCGTTTAATGTGACCGATAAAGGACTGACGGTGACCAAGCGGAGCTTTGATTTTGATTCGGTGCGGTACCTCGTAATAACCAGTGCAATTGCTGCGGCTTCCTTGCTTGCCGTACCCTTTTGGCTGATCTTGAGCCCAGAAGATACCCAGGCTGTCCTCATCAATGCTTTCTGGTGTATTTTTAACTTGTTCCTGCTTTTGGCCGCCTGTCTGGTTGCCTTCGAGCAACCCCAACTCCGTCGGGCGCACCGCCTGCCGAGGAAATTGACTGCGATAATTCATAGTCACAACCAGAGTTGGACTGGTCAGACTGTCGATGTGAGTGAAAGCGGTGCCCAAATTCTGCTGGATGAATGGCCAAACATCCCCGATGAAGTCAAAGTCGAACTGGTGGGAGACTACGGGGCGCGGGCGCTGATGAATGGGAAGGTTATCCGGGCGATCGCTACTTCGAAACTTCAGGCAAGGCTGTTCATTGATTTTGTCGAGCCTACCCGCAGCCAGATCGATGATCTGACCTTAGTGATCTATTCTGACGTGTTGGAGTGGTATTCCCAGACGCGCACTGAGACGGACGATCCTCTAGAATCGCTCAAGTTCATTGTTACCAGTATCAAACGCGTCTTCCGTGAATTCCGACCTGCAATTGGGGAGAAGGTACGCAAACAAGTGAATGGAAGAGCGCAGCTCTACTGGGAAGGTTGGGAAGGTCACTCCTATACGGCTCGCATTACGGAAATCGGGACTCGGGATTTAAGGTTGGAATTAGATGGCAGCGATATTTTCAATCTGGAGACAATGCAGGGCACACAACCGCTCATCGGTTTACTGCTGAGTCAGGAGGCGGATGATCCACAGCCGACTAGTTTATTGGCGACTGTTGAAACAATAGAAGAGTTGGCCACTTCTCCTGTAGGAAAGCGATCCGAATCGGCTTCCAGTGTACCCTCAAACCGAATTGCAATTGAGTTAAGTTTCCCGGAGTCATTAAAACGGCAGCAACAGGTTAAAATTCAACGGCTTTTGAAGACGCTTAATTGACACTCCCACCCATGGGGCGGGGTGGGATAAATTAATGTTTTTGAAAAACATTCTGTATGGCAGTTCTATGCGTGGTCGTAGATAGGTTTTATCCCAGTAGTAAAACCTGTTCTAACTGTGGTGCCCTCTCTTGAGTCGCTGTCTTTATCACAGAGAGTTAGGAGATGCGATAACTGAACAGCTCATAAAGTGACAGAGATTTGAATGCTGCCACCCGTGAATGTTATGGCGGTCAGCGCGACCGTGTCAGCCTGTGGACTGGATGGAAGAGCCGTCGAAAAGGAACCACGGAGCAGGAAGAAATGTTAGCAATTGGAGCGCGTGCGTGGGATCGGATGGTGACATCAAGCGAGCGCGACAAATGTTGCCGGAACTTATGCCAAGCGGAACGCGTGAAGCGATAGAGAAGAAGCGGAATGAAGAAAGCGTGTTCGGCATGGAAGCCCCGTCCCTCTCCTCACTCTCGGGAGATGAAGCGGGCTACACTCCCCGGAGTGTCACACATGGAGTAACTGGCTCGCCCTCCTGACGGATGGACTCAGGACTACTGAATGGTGATTGCGCTATTCGAGCGCAAGCGTTCCTCCGCGTCGCGCCTTTATGGAGGCAATCGCTTTCTTGCAAGTGATAGTTGTTCTCGAAAGAATCGTCGTTCACGCGTCAGCTGGAGCTTATCCAGGGCGAGCAAGAGCGAAAGGGCTTTTCGAGGAAAAGCGTCACGCTTTTCGAACGAGAGAACTTTCCAAGCTTCTGGGTTTTACGGCGATTTCTCTTGAACAACTGATCGCCTTATTCTCTTGGAAAATTTTAATGAATAAACTCACATTATCTTTATCGATTTTTATACCCCTTCATGGGTGCTTCACCTGTTTTATGATAAAAGCCTGTTAAACTTATGAATAACAAGTAATTTACTTGTTCATCTTCCATCAGACTGAGATTTTTTTGTTTCCAGAGGTTGCATTACCACTCTTCAGTTTCGCAATAAACTCTTGAATGCGAGACCACAGAGCTGTACAGGCGTGACTCTTCACTCCTCAAACTATTGTTACTGCCCGCGCATTCGGCTTGACGCCGCTCGCTCCTATATAGAGCTCCCAAGACGCTCGACTAATCTGAGCAGAGAAAAAGACAGAAGCTGGGCAGAGAATAAAACAGTCACCAGACCCCCTCAGGCGCAATCTATTTTAACCCATAAAGAAAGGGGATGCAGCTACTACCTTCAAGAGATTTGCTCTTCCCAAAAAGTCCGCTCTTCAGGAATTACCAATGGGAACAAGATTCAATTTTTTTGGAATCGTTGTTTTTTGAATTATTGGTTATTGCTGCGACTTGCTCGTTTTTTTGTTGGGCGATGAAAGCCTCATATCGGGATTATTGGCACCGCAGACGATCTTGACTTGTTTAGTGTGACTTGTAAAACTTGCATTCCCCCCTTCTAGTTTCAACGATTGGATGAGACCAAGGTAGATACAAATGAACACCATTTCTATGGCTAGCTACAGATCTTCCCAAAAGCTAAACCCGCTCTCGTTATTAGCACAATTATCTAGTCGTCAGGCCAATGGTTGTTTACAAATATCTAATGGCTCTGTCTCTTGGTCAATCTATCTAGAACAGGGAAAACTGATCTATGCCTCAGATTCAGTTGACCCATTCGAGCGACTCGATCGTCACTTGCGTCGCCTCAGTCGTCAAATTCCTACTCTTGTCAGTGCAGTTCGGGTTCAAGTTCGCCTGATATTTGAGTCAGACTTAGAAAGTCAGTCAAGTCAAAATCCTGATTACCAAGCAATTTGCTGGTTGGTCAATCAACAGTATATAAACTCAGTTCAGGCAGCCACTCTAATCGAAGACTTGGCTGAAGAGGTGCTTGTGTCACTTCTCGCGGTGAAAGAAGGAACTTACCAATTAATTAACCAAGACCAATATGAGGAACTGCCCTTATTTTGTCGCCTTGAGCTTCGAACGCTGGTTGAACGCTGTCACGAACAGTTGCGACTTAAGCAGTCTTCAGAATCAACTCCTGTAGCTTCCGCTCCCGCTTCATATTCTTCCGGTCAAAATGGCACTCAGACCAAACCCGACTTGATTCAAAAAACCCCCCCAAAAACTAGCACGTCTTCCCCGAGTAATAAGGCTTCGGATTCTGCCATCAATCCAGGAAAAACCCTCAGCAAAAGCACGTACACCATTGCTTGCATTGATGACAGCCCAACGGTTTTAAACGCCATTAACTCCTTCTTGGATGATAAAAGCTTCTCCGTTGTAATGATTAATGACCCGGTGAGGGCGTTAATGCAAGTTGTCCGAATCAAGCCCGACCTAATTTTGCTTGATGTTGAGATGCCAAACTTAGATGGCTATGAGCTATGTTCTCTTTTGCGAAAGCATTCGCTTTTCAAGAATACCCCAATCGTCATGGTAACGGGAAATACTGGTTTTCTAGACCGAGCCAAGGCAAAACTGGTCAGAGCCTCGGGCTACTTGACAAAGCCTTTTAACCAATCCGAGTTACTAAAAATGGTGTTTAAACACTTATCTTAATCGAGCCTTATCCGGAACGGAATTGGCAATCTCTGTTAATTAATCGTGAGACCACTTAGCCATGAGTAAAACTTTGATGCGGACAATTCTAGTCGTAGAAGATACCCTCTCAGAGATGGAGTTAATGAGCCATTATCTGAGAGAAGGTGGTTATACCGTAATCAATGCAGTTGGTGCTCTAGAAGCTCTCGATAAAGTTTTGGAGCAAAAGCCGGATGTCATCATTACCGACGTAGTCATGCCAGGAATGAGCGGTTTTGAGTTGTGTCGCCGTCTCAAGGCTCATCCCGTTACCGAAAATGTACCGATTGTAATTTGTTCTTCTAAAGATCAGGAAATCGATCGCCTCTGGGGAATGAAACAAGGGGCAGATGCCTACCTAACCAAACCCTTTACCCGCGAGCAAATTCTTCGTGCGATCAAAGCCGTCGCCGTTTGAGTCAACTATACATGCTGAAGGATAAAGGCTGAAGGATGAAAAAAAAAATATCTGGTCGCCCAAAGAGAGGAATGAGAGCATGTACCAGAAATTTATACTTCATACTTCATACTTCATACTTCATACTTCATACTTCTTTAGTCAATGAATACTTCAGCACTCGCACTCTCGAAGAACCAACCCCAGAATAAAAAAAATCTGGGGGATACCTATCTCAAGTTTCAGTTTGGTCAACAAACACCGGCTGTTTTATCAATGAGTCGGGCACAGGAAGTTGTCGTCTTGCCGATTGGGCGTCTGACGCCAATGCCGAATATGCCCGCCTATGTCATGGGATTGCTGAATCGGCGTTCGAAGGTGCTGTGGGTGCTTGACCTGGCAATAATGCTGGGCTTACCAGGAGTCGAAACAAACGTTCAGCATTACAACATAGTAATTATTAGTAATGGGTCAGCTTCTATAGGGCTAATTGTGCAGGCTGTAGAAGGTGTGGTGCGCCTAACACCAGAGAGCATTCAAACCCCACTCGGTCAAGTGTCCTCGAGTCTGGTTCCCTATTTACGCGGCTGTATCTTGCAAGAGCAAGAAATCTTATTAGTAATGGATGCCGAGGCGATTATGCGATCGCCCCTTTTACACAACGCTTGAGGATTAGCGTCACCTCTACTTCTCTAAAGAGCGCGATTGCCAATTTATTATCACATAATGGTGCTTATTTCATGGTTAAGCAATTCAATACAGCAAGCTCTGGTGATAATCAAATTCCAGATAACATCAATCAAAATGGCTCCGCCAGAAACGGCTATGAGCGCACTGCCTTTCCTCAATCGGTGATGGATGTGGCTCGGATAAAGCAAGCGTCGTCCCTTCAGGCCTACGTACTCTCTCAAAAATCCGGCAGCACGAGAGCAGCTTCTTGGTGGGAGCGGCTGAGCTTAGGGACCAAAGCAACGGCAATAGCCCTTGCCATTGGTGTGCTCCCAGTAATCGGGATTGGGGGAACCAGCTTTGTTGTGACCAAGCAAGCGCTAAAGGCTGAAATCATCAAAAACCAGCAGCAGGCCCAAGCCCTCGAAAGTCAGCTCACCCTCATCCTGCTCTTGGGAATCGGGGCGGCAGGAGCACTGGCTGGTATCCTTGCAACTGTCCTTGCCAGACGTGCCATCGTGCCAATTAGAGCCGCTACCAACGCTCTTGAGAAACTCTCTTGCGGGGAACTGGATACTCGCCTAAGTGTGGAAGGCGCTGACGAACTCGCCCTCTTGGGGTCTAACATCAACCTGATGGCCGACCAGGTTCAGACTCTCTTAGAAGAGCAAAAAGCTAACCTGGCACGAATCCGAACCTATGCAGACACGTTGAGCGCCGCCAGTAGAGGAGACCGCCAATTCCTCTTCGACCAGGCCGTTACTGAAGCCAAAAAGCAGCTAAACGTAGATCGTGTGGTTATCTATGGCTTTGAGCCTGACTTATCGGGCAGCATCGTTGCCGAAGCGGTTGACCCAGGTTGGCCTCGGGCCTTGGCAGACCGAATCAGCGACCCTTGTATTCCGGGAAAACTCCTAGAAGAGTACAAACAAGGGCGAATTGTTCCCACCAGTGATGTCCGCGCCACCAAATATTCTCCGGCACACATGCAGTTGTTGAACCGACTCTCTGTCAAGGCCAACTTAGTTGTGCCCATCGTCGCTGCCGACACCCTACTAGGGCTTCTGGTTGCGCATCAGTGCTCTGGAACTCGGGTGTGGCAGGAGCAAGAAATTAATTACCTCTCCTCATTAGCCACTCAAGTTGGACTGTCTTTAACCGGTGTGAGTCTCGCCGCCCAGAAAGAAGTCCAAGCCAAGCGCGCCCAACAGCTCAATGAAATTATCTCTCGCGTTCGGGAATCGCTCAAAGTCGAAGAAATCTACCAGGCCGCAGTTACAGGCGTCCGAGAAGCCCTGAAAACAGACCGAGTGGTTGTCTACCTCTTTGACGAGAACTGGCAAGGAAGCATCGTTGCCGAATCGGTGGGTAGCGGCTGGCCGAAAGCCCTAGGGGCGAACATTGCTGACCCCTGTTTTGCCGAGCAATATGTTGAAAAGTACAAGCGGGGTCGAGTCAAGGCGACGGAGAACATTTACGACGCGGGCTTAACCAAGTGTTACCTGGGTCAACTGGAACCCTTCAAAGTCAAGGCGAATTTGGTGGCACCAATTCTGGTAGAGGGCAATTTACTAGGGCTTCTGGTGGCACATCAGTGTTCGAGCACGCGACCCTGGCAGGAGTCGGAAATCAACTTCTTCAAGCAGGTGGCGATTCAAGTTGGCTTTGCTCTAGACCAAGCGGCTCTCCTTGAGCAGCGAGAACAAGCACGCATCCTCGCGGAAGTGGTCTCTGTTGAGCAACGTCGAGAAAAAGAAGCACTCCAGCTCCAGCTTTTAGAACTGCTAAGTGATATTGAAGGGGCAGCCCGAGGCGACCTCACGGTCCGTGCTGATGTGACTACCGGTGAGATTGGCACCGTGGCCGACTTCTTCAATGCGGTGATTGAGAGTCTGCGAGGAATTGTCACCCAAGTGAAAAAAGCCGCGACTCAGGTCAACGCTTCACTAGGAGAAAACGAAGGGGCAATCCGTCAACTTTCAGCAGAAGCGCACAAACAGGCCGAAGAGACGACCCGCACTCTGACCTCGGTCCAGGAAATGACCCGTTCGATTCAACAGGTGGCAGAGAACGCCAGTCTCGCCGCCGCCGTGGCCCGCACAGCCTCTACCACCGCCGAGACGGGCGGGAAGGCAATGGACCGTACGGTGCAAAATATCCTAAGTTTGCGAGAAACAGTAGCAGGAACAGCGAAAAAAGTCAAGCGACTGGGTGAATCGTCCCAGCAGATTTCCAAAGTGGTTTCCTTGATTAACCAAATCGCCCTGCAAACAAACTTGTTGGCCATCAACGCCGGGATTGAGGCGGCGCGGGCGGGTGAAGAAGGTCAGGGTTTTGCGGTGGTCGCTGAAGAAGTCGGAGAACTGGCTGCCCGTTCTGCGGCGGCGACCAAAGAAATTGAAAAGATTGTTGAGAACATCCAACAAGAAACATCGGAAGTGGTCGAGGCGATGGAACTGGGCACGACTCAGGTGGTTGAAGGTACCCATCTAGTTGAGGATGCTAAGCTTAGCTTGAGTCAGATTTTGGAAGTGTCTCGCCAGATAGACGCCTTGGTGCAATCGATTTCGAGTGCGACCGTGTCTCAGGCCCAGACGTCTCAAACCGTTACTGAGTTGATGAAGCAGATTGCTCAAGTCTCTGAACGCACTTCTAATTCCACGCGACAAGTTTCTAACTCTCTCAAAGAAACGGTAGGGATTGCTCAGGAATTGCAGGCATCTGTGGGTACGTTCAAAGTTGGTACAGAAGGCTGAAGAGAAGGCCCTTCGTTGAAGGATGAAGGTTGAAGAGAAAGCTGAAGGATAAAGGATGAAGCTTGAAAGAGGGAAGAAAACAAGAGGGAAAATTTGCCTCTTTCCCCACTTCACACTTCATACTTCACACTTCATACTTCACACTTCAGACTTCATACTTCATACTTCACACTTCACACTTCATACTTCATACTTCATACTTCATACTTTTCTGCCATGTCACAAGACAAGGAACGTGAAATTCAGCTCCAGTTTCTTGAAGAAGCGCAGGAGTACCTGGACACGATTGAATCGGTACTCTTGGGCTTGGCCAGTAGCCACATTGATGCTCAACAAATGGATGCTGTCTTGCGAGCAGCTCATTCGGTCAAGGGCGGGGCCGGGATGATGGGGTTTGGGACATTGAGTCAGCTGGCTCACCGTCTGGAAGATTCTTTCAAAGTCATGAAAGCTCAGAGAAACTCCATCCGAATCGATGGTGAGCTCGAAAGCTTGCTGCTTGGAGCAGTGGACCGCCTGCGCCATGTGCTTCTTCATAGCCGCCAGGGGACTGACGTTGATGAACAGTGGCTTGTCACAGTGGGCAACCCGGTTTTTGAAAACCTGCATCAGCGCTTAGGTGACCCCGTAGCCGACGACGCGGCCACCATGCTGGGGTCAGAAGATGGGACAAATGTGGCGGCTCTTCTGTTTGAAACGGAAGTTGAGGGGTGCCTAAATCGCCTGGAGGCAGTTTTAGCCGACCCGCAAGCGCCTTGCTTAGAGGAAGAACTCTCGATCATGGCGCAAGAACTGGGGGGCTTGGGCGAAATGCTACAGCTTCCTGCTTTTACGCAACTGTGTGAATCTGTCATTCAACACCTAGAAACTGAACCACACCAGGTGAGAGAGACAGCAAGAAGCGCGCTCAATGCCTGGAGGCGCTCGCAGGCTTTGGTGCTGGTTGGTCAAGTGTCGAGCCTGCCGACTTCTATCGACGGGGTAAAAGCCGCTGGAGCTTATGTTACCCAACCCCGTTCCAGTCCAACACCAACTCTTGCAGTGGAGGAGAATTGGCAATATGAGGGAGTTGCGGCAGAATTTGACATCACAGCTCATGAAGAGTCGCCAACTCTGCCGTCAAGTACCTCAGATGAGTTCACAGAAGAAAGAGTATCGCCGACTGCATTGAGCGCATCTGGATCTCTTGAGGTTCAAACCCGTAGCCCAACAATAAAAGACGTTCCGGCGGAACATCTCTACGCAGTAGAGGAGAATGACTACGGCGAGGTAGTTGCGGCAGAATTTGATCTCTCGGCTCATGAAGAGTCACCACGCTCTCCTGAAGTCACAAGAGAGGAGGAAACAGAAGAAAGAGTATCGCCGACTGCATTGAGCACATCTCTTTCTAGAGAAGTCCTTCCCGATCTCGGTGAAGTTCAAACGGCGGACTATCACGCCTATGGCGCGCCCGAAGGAGCCTCTCGTCGGCGAGAAGTGAAACCCTCACCCGCCGGAGGAACTCAACCATCAGAAAGTCAGGAAAATTCTGTACGTATTCCAGTCCGGCAGCTGGATCGACTCAACGATCTATTTGGAGAACTCACCATCGAGCGCAACGGCCTCAGCTTGCAACTGGGGCGTTTACGTAACCTGATTGAAACCCTCAGCCGCCGAGTTAGCACTCTGGAGCAATCGAATAAGAGCCTCCGAACCGCCTACGATAAAGTTGCGACCCAATCTGCTGATCGCACGGCCCCAAGGTCACTGATGGCTTTCAATGCATCCAACGATCAAGAGAACGCGCTCTTTCGACCAAGCTATAACACGTACGGGCACAATTCGGTAGTGCCCCTACATGCCTTCAATGCAGACGTTGCGGGACCAGATAGCGTCCTTGGCGACAGCGCAAAAGAATTCCGCAGCGGGTTTGATGCCTTAGAAATGGACCGCTACAGCGACTTACACCTGCTGTCTCAGGAAGTGATGGAAACCATCGTCCAGATTCAAGAAGTCACGAGTGATATTGGACTTAGCCTTGAGGATACAGATCAAACAGCGCGTGAGTTAAACCAGACAGCTAAGCAACTGCAAACCAACCTCACCCGGATACGGATGCGCCCCTTGTCAGAGTTGGTGGGGCGATTTTCCAGAGCTCTACGAGATCTTTCTTTGCAGTACGGAAAACTTGTCGAACTTAAAGTTTTGGGTTCGGGAACCCTGATAGATCGAAGCATCCTGGAGGCTCTTTCGGACCCCTTGATGCACCTGGTGCGCAATGCCTTCGACCACGGGATTGAGGACCCCGCGACTCGCATTCCTCAGGGTAAACCCCCGAAAGGGGTGATTGAAATTAAAGCCGCTCACCGGGGTAACCAGACGATCATTACCGTCAGTGATGATGGCAAGGGCATCAACCTTAACAAAATCAGGGCAAAAGCTGAAGCCATGGGATTGGATGCAGAGTTGCTCGCCGCCGCCAGTGAGGATGAGTTGCTATCGCTGATTTTTGAGCCCGGTTTTAGCACCGCTGACCAGGTCACCGACCTTTCGGGTCGAGGTGTGGGTATGGATGTCGTGCGCAATAACCTCTCTTCAATCCGTGGCGACATCCGAGTGGATACTCAGCCGGGTCGGGGAACAACCTTTACCCTCACGGTTCCCTTTACCCTCTCAGTGGCGCGAGTCCTGCTGGTGGAAAGTAATGGAATGCTGTTGGCATTTCCTACAGATGTGATTGAAGAAATGCTCTTACTGATACCGGAGCAGGTCTTGACAACTCCTGGAAGCGTTGTCCTCAACTGGGAAGGGGAGATGGTTCCGCTGATTCGCTTAGGAGCGTGGCTTAAGTTTTCCTGCCCCCGTAGAGCAACGACACCTGAAGGCGTGCCCACCATTAGTGAGCCAACTGTGCTGATGATTAGTCAAGGCGATCAGTTGGTTGGGATGCAAGTGGATCGCTGCTGGGGTGAACGAGAGGTGGCTATCCGCCAAGTCACTGGCCCCCTGGTCATGCCTCCTGGCTTCGCTTCCTGTACGATTCTCGGCGATGGTAAAGTCGTTCCACTTGTTGATGCGACGTCCTTACTGCGCTGGATTGCAAGTAGTGATCGTCCCGAGAGTAGGGACGTGATTAATCACGATAAAAGTTGCGATCCGCCAACCAAAAAGCCTCTACTCAGTACCGCCTATAAGGACAACCCACCAGCCGAAGCTATACCTCAAAGCCAAAAAGACACCATTCTAGTTGTTGATGACTCGATTAATGTCCGCCGATTTTTAGCCTTGGCCTTAGAAAAAGCCGGGTATTTGGTGGAACAAGCCAAAGATGGTCAAGATGCTGTTGAAAAACTGCTCGGTGGATGCAAGGTTGAAGCCGTCATTTGTGACATTGAAATGCCTCGCCTCGATGGTTATGGCTTTTTGGCTCGGATCAAATCAGACCCGGCATACGAGCGATTACCGATTGCCATGCTCACCTCCCGCAGTGGGGATAAGCATCGCCAACTAGCGATGACTTTGGGCGCAGCCGCCTATTTTTCTAAGCCCTACAATGAGCGGGAGTTATTAAGAATCATGAGGCAATTAATTACAGAAAGTCAAGCAAGAAAACCCATTCATGCCGGTGTGGGATGAGGCAACGGATGTCTTAACTTCAGGGAAGACATCCGTTGTAGAAGTTATTGATGAGGATGTGGTATCAACACTCAACATATCCGTTGTTAAAAAGTCCACGCTAAGGATTGGCTCACTTGTGGAGCCATACAATTATCCGTTGGTATGAATTACTCTTCTGGTATGCTTATTCGCAATCCTAGATGTTAAGTACACTATGCTTGTTCCAAGACTCCCACGATTCACCCTTGATCTCTCGTAGTGGGAGTGTTAATTCACGCATTGAGGAGCCTCCCCCACGAAAAAGCTCCAGTCGGAAGAAAGCGGGATCGCATCCCACTCATGGCGGCTCATGGGCGTTATTGCATAAATTGTGTAAAATCATGGCTGTTTTTTCTCCTCTTACCTCCCGACGCTCCACCCGACGCAAAGGAGCCTCTTCAACCCAACAACTGATTGTTTTTCGCCTTAGGAATGAAGGCTTTGCCCTGCCCATTATGGCAGTCCAAAAAGTTATCCCCATGGGCAACATTTATGGCGCGCCTGGGGGAGCTGGGGTGAGCCTGACACAATATCTAGATCAAGAATTAATCGTCATAGAAGTAGGACGTCGGATCTTTAGGGAAGCACCTCCCCTGGAAGAATCTAAAAGCATCGAGAGTCAATCAAGCGCTCATGCGCTTGATGACAAAACTTTGCAACGCTACCTGCTGATTGTACAGAGCTCTCAAGGAAAACTGGTGGGGTTACCGCTCTTCGAGCCGCCTTCTTTGCACCGTGTGCCTTCAAGAGCCTTTGCCCCCCTACCGGAGGACTATATTTCTTACGGGAATATTCGATGTGTCAGTGCATTGATAAAACTTAATAATGATGAACCGCCTCTATTTTTGCTCAACCCAGATCAGTTAGTTCAGCCCCAGCAGGCTTTCCCCCCAGCCTTATGAAGACAGAAAGCTTTTCTCCACTAGGACGAAATGATTGAGCGATCCTCTGTGGAAAGCCCTCTTCAGATCGAAAGCGCTCTATATGCATCACTTACTAAAAGCTTCGTTAGTCAAACCGTTAGTCAAACCCAACCATGAGGGACGCGCTCCCCGACTGCAACAACCCGAACCCACTGGCACTCTCTACACCGTTGCCCCTGACTCTTCACCCAGCAGCGGTGTACCTATCTCTTCTGGCACCGAAGTCACGACACACGATGCAACAGGCGCTCAACACGATCGCACAGTTGTTAACCAACGGGACTTGCGACGCGATGACCCTGGACTGGTCAAAGCTGCGCTACCAACACACGGCGGCTCTCCACGCCGTCCTCAGAGATAAGTATGCCCCGGCTACAGTCAATAAAATGTTGTCGGCTTTACGCCGTGTGTTGAAGGAAGCACGGCGATTGAAACAGATAAGCCTTGAGGACTACTCATGTGCGGTAGATATCAGAAACATTAAAAATACGCCTAAGTTGCACGGTCGCGCTTTGAGTACACAAGAGGTTTCGGCACTCATAGAGGTTTGTCTTAAGGACTCGAAACTAACTGGTGTGCGGGATGCGGCGATGATTTCTATCCTGACGGCGGGTCTGCGACGCTCTGAGGTGGTCGATCTTGATTGCTCAGACTTTGACCCCAAAACTGGAGGGCTGATGGTTCGCCGGGGTAAAGGGCTAAAAGACCGCATGACTTATCTGCCTCCAGGAGCGATCGCGGCGGTATTGGACTGGCTGGCAATCCGAGGGGACGAACCGGGACCCCTGTTGTATCCAATCGATAAAGCAAGTCATATTATCACAAGACGTCTAACTGACCAAGCGGTGATGTTCGTTCTCCAGAAAAGAGCGCGTCAAGCCAACGTAGACCCATTCTCGCCCCACGATTTTCGCCGAACTTTCATATCAGATTTGTTGGAGGCCGGCGCGGATGTAATCACGGTTTCCCGGCTGGCAGGACACTCAGATCCAAGCACCACCGCCAAGTATGACATGCGGGGGGAAGCCGCAAAACAAAAAGCCGTGGCGAGGCTTAAGGTTCCTTATCGCCCGCGTCAGAACTAGGCATGCTCCCCAGGCTTAGCTATATTGAGCTTTGACCACCGACCAGGGTTTTAACTCGTAACCAGGGCAGCGGTCTGGATTGGAGACTCTCACATTGAGAACGCCCATCACCACAGGCAGGGTTTGAGCTTCCTCTTCCAAAACCCAACCGGCTGCGCAAGCGCGGTCGTACCACTCCAGAAATCCCGGTGGGTAGCTCACCCGAATTGGCTGAGCCGGCTTCCATTTGTTTTTGATTGCTTCAACTAGGCGCAAATATAGCGAAGCTGACACCAGCCGCAAAGTAGGGATTGAAAGGCTTGTCGGATAAAGGTTTCAGCCTTTTATTGCTCCTTCGATTGGTTCTCCGAACGCAACCAACAATTCGTCAGCTATGGCAGAGTATAGTCACCACTGTCCGTTCTGGTTAGTCCCAATACGGTGAAGCGACAAAACGGGTCGAGTTAGTACAAAGTTACTAATTGCTACAACATTAACTCAAATGCCGACTTTAGGGCGAAAGTAGGGAAAACAGCCTTTTTGTTGATTGATTTTTCAGGGGGTCTGAGTATGGCTCCTCTAGCTACTCAACAATCGAAAGTTGGTAAAATTGCCAATCCGCCTCGCCCTTCCCCAAACTCCCGCAAGTATGCTCAAGTGAGAGTGCGGGAATACCTGCTGCCAATAGAAGTTGAGTCCATGCGAGACGCACTAAAAAAAGCAAGTGGTCGCCACGCTCATCGAGACTCAACGTTAATTCTGTTGATGTACCGTCACGGACTACGGGTAGCAGAAGCCGTGGCACTGCGATGGGAACAGATAGACTGGAGTAGCGGCAATCTCCACGTCAAACGGGTCTCTTCAAGGCACGCCCTCCACCCAACCTCTCTATGGTGAGGAACTGCGCTCCCTACGCAAGCTTCAACGAAACTATCCAGCTTCTCCCTATATTTTCCAGTCAGCTCGTCATGGTCCATTGGCTAAAGATACAGTCAGTGGAATTATCGAACGAGCCGGAGAGCTAGCTCGCGCTACCATTTCCTGTCCATGCCCATATGTTGCGTCATGCCTGTGGCGGGAGCTCTGGCTGCTAGAGGAACTGATACCCGCACTATCCAAGGCTATCTAGGACACAAAAATATTCAGCACACAGTTCACTATACTGAGCTGGCTCCAGAACGATTCAGGGGATTGTGGGATGAGTAATATCAGTCCTGAAAGTGAGCGATGGAAATTTTCCCACGTTCCTCAAGTTCAGGTCAAAAACGTTCTGACCATTAATTAAACCACTTATCTCCCCACTGGTGTCAGTTTTGTCGTAGAACTAGAATTCTGTCATCGTGAGGGGAGTCTAGATGAAACGCCAGTGGGAGCCAGAAGAATTAATAGAGCATTTTACGCTTGTTGAGTCGGAAAGGGCACTGCTGGCAAATAAAACAGGAGCCAGTCGGCTCGGCAAAGCCCGTCTTACTCAAGTGTTTTAGCCTTGAAGCTCAGTTTCCGGCTAAAAAGCAAGAAATTCCCAAGTCAGTCGTATCCTATATTGCCACACAGGTAGAAGTTCCGCCGCCTCAGTGGCGTCAGTATCAGTGGACTGGGCGCACAATTGAATATCATCGCGCCCAAATCCGTATCTTTTTTGGATTTCGAGAAGCCACAGTCGCGGATTTCCACACTTTGAGTGAGTGGCTGCTTCAGAAAGTGCTCGCTTTATGACCGCAACGAACAGCATTTAGAAGCAACAGTTTATCAACGACTGCGAGAGTTAAAAATTGAACCTCCAACACCTGAACGAATTGAACGGTTAATTCGCTCAGCACTGCATACCTACGAACAAAATTTTTGTGCTGCCATTTCTTCTCAGCTTTCAACAGAAACTTTAGCTCGAATCGATGCCCTTGTGAGTACCTCCAAGGCACTAGAAGAACAAGCCGTACCTCAGCCATCTGACTTCAATAACTTGAAAGCCGACCCAGGTCGCGTTGGTCTTGATAGCCTACTCAAAGAGATCGACAAGTTACAAACCATTCGGCAACTCAAATTACCAGAAAACTTATTGGCTAGCACCTCCCCCAAGATTCTGCATCATTACCGACAACGTGCTTCCACTGAACCCCCAAGGGAGTTACGTCGCCATCCTGACCCGATTCGTTACACGAAGAGTATCAGTTTTCTGTTGGCTCAGGAGTCAAGAGATTACAGACAGTTTAGTTGAATTACTGATTCAAATCGTGCATCGAATTAGTATCCGGGCTGAACGAAAGGTCGAGAAGGAACTGATTGCCGATTTCAAGCGAGTCAGTGGAAAAAATAACATCCTGTTTCGCATGGCAACCGCCTCGTTAGAGCATCCAGAAGAGTGCGTTAAGAATGTAATTTATCCCGTAGTCAGCCCGTCTACCTTGCAGAACTTGGTAAAAGAATTTAAGTCTAGCGGACCCACCTATCGAGAGCGAGTTTACACGGTCATGCGGGCTTCCTACCTGCACCATTACCGTCGAATGGTGCCGCAAATTCTCAATGTCTTGGAGTTTCGCTCGAATAACGAACTCTATCAACCTGTCATCAGAGCATTGGAATTAATTAAGAAATATACGGGCAGCACCCAACATTACTACTCCCAAGAAGATGAAGTCCTGATTGATGGGGTGCTAAAAAATACTTGGCGTGACATTGTTGTTGAAGTAGATGCCGCTGGAGCTGAAAGAATTAACCGCGTCAATTATGAAATTAGCGTGCTTCAGGCATTGAGAGACCAACTGCGTTCCAAGGAAATCTGGGTTGTTGGTGCAAAACGTTATGGAAATCCAGAAGAAGACCTCCCAAAAGACTTCGAGGCACAGCGACAGGTTTACTATCAAGCACTGTCTCAACCCACCGATGGGGAAGCTTTCATTGCCAGCTTACAGCAAAAGATGACAAAAGCCTTAGAGGAGTTAGACCTCCAGTTGTCCAAGAATTCCCAAGTAAAGATTCTCACAAAAGACAATGGTTGGATTTTAGTGTCCCCTCTAGAAGCTCAACCAGAACCGTTAAATTTACAGCGGCTCAAAGCGGAGTTGATTTCTCGCTGGCCTATGACCAGTTTATTAGATGTTCTCAAAGAAACTGATTTACGAGTAGGATTTACAGAGCAGTTTCACAGCGTCTCGTCTCGCGAGAATTTGGATAGAAAAACTCTACAAAAACGACTATTACTCTGTCTGTTTGGTTTAGGAACTAACACCGGACTCAAGCGGATTAGTACCGGAGGAACCGGAGAAAATTACCCTGACCTGCTCTATATCAAACGGCGTTATATCCACAAAGAGAACTTACGGAATGCGATTGGAATGGTTGTGAATGCTATTTTTCAGATGAGAGCGCCGCATATTTGGGGTGAAGGAACGACTGCTTGCGCTTCTGATTCCAAGAAATTTGGATCTTGGGACCAAAACCTGATGACTGAGTGGCACATTCGCTATGGGGGACGGGGAGTGATGATTTACTGGCACGTTGAAAAGAAATCTGCCTGCATCCATTCCCAGTTGAAAACTTGTTCTTCAAGCGAAGTGGCAGCCATGATTGAGGGATTATTACGCCACTGCACAGATATGAAGGTGGAGAAGAATTCTGTTGATACTCACGGTCAAAGTGAAGTGGATGAAAGCCTTCTGTCACCTGTTGGGCTTTCAGTTATTGCCTCGCCTCAAACGCATTCATAAACAGAAATTGTATCGACCAATAACTGGTCAAAATAATGCTTATCCTAGTTTGCAGCCTGTTTTGACCAGAGCGATTCACTGGGATTTAATTCGTCAGCAGTATGACCAGATGATTAAATATGCTACCGCTTTGAGACTGGGAACAGCCGAGACTGAGGTAATTCTCAAACGATTTAATCGCTCTAATATTATGCATCCTACTTACCAAGCTTTGGCTGAGTTGGGTAAAGCAGTGAAGACGATTTTCCTTTGTGAATATCTGCAAAAAGAGGAACTCCGTCAAGAGATTCATGAAGGACTGAATGTGGTGGAACAATGGAATAGTGCTAATAGTTTTATTTTTTATGGCAAAAATAGTGAAATTGCTACCAATCGATTAGAAGACCAAGAAATAGCCGTGTTGTCATTACATTTGTTGCAAATCTGTTTGGTGTATATCAACACGTTGATGATGCAACAGATTTTGTCAGAGAGGCAGTGGTTGAAGCTGATGCAAAAAGATGACTTCCGCGCACTGACACCGCTAAGAAAGGGGGCACATCAACCCTTACGGGACTTTCCGCTTGGATATGGATGAGCGGCTGTTGATTGACCAAGAGGCTTCTTGAAAAACTGGAGGCAGTCGGAAAGAAACAAACGCTCAATCCCTTGTCACGCAAAGTTTTGAAGGGCTACTTTGCGGCTGGTGTCAGCTTCGCTATATTTGCGCCAACTAGTAAACCAGCTGGATTCCTGACAGTTTCCTTGGCTCGGGTTTCTTTCACCACTGCTAAAGCATCTTTCACCACGTCAACGGCAGCGTCTAACACGAACTGCTCTAGTTTGGGGTGCAGGTAGATTCCAATGGCTTCTACTTCATTCAAAATCTCGGCGTCGGCGGCGGAAAATTTGCCCTCACCCGAATCTATCGGTTCCAGGTTTTCTCCCTCTATCTCGGACTCTCCCCTGTGAGGAGTTTGACCACACATCACCTCTTGGCTAACCTCTTCCTCTTTTTCACATTCATTCACCACAACAACAGGGTGGGTTGGGTGGGTGTTTAGGGTTGTTGGTAGGTTTGAATTTAGCTTTCTTCGCCGAAAGCCCCACGCCATATCTGTAATCAGATTGGCGTTGGGATGGATAGGCGGTCAATCGATGGGGTTCAATACCCCGGAGATTGACAACTTGCGTATTAGTTCGCGAATCACGTCAGACTGGGTTCTTTCCGTCGTTTCGCAGAATTTAACTAGATGCTCATACTCCCTAGCTGATAACCGAACAGCTACTTGCTTCATGTTGTCAAATAGTTAACTACTTGCTACCATTTCAACATACAGGTTAAATAAATCAAAAGCTAACCGCTTACCTGTACACCGAACCTTGACAACCTGGAATATGGGCTTGGGTCCAGAAACAAACTACTCGTAGTCGCATCTGTGGGCGGGTAAAATTCCAGCAGTACAAAGGAATGAACATGTCTTTTGTATTGTTCCGGCGCGGAGGGGCATCTCGTGTCGTTAATAAAGCTCATCGAGTATCCTCGCGCAATAGCTGGAGTTGGTGAGAAGCCTACACCATACCTGTACTCAGGTTGGTGTAGGAGATGTCACGGAAGATTCTATGTATATATCCGAATTTTGGACTCTCGATGTCTGTTTAGCAGAACGTCCAGAGTCTGATTTCATTCCTTCGAGAGTCTGATTTTTGTTAGACGCCGAAACGTCGCTCTTCGTCCGACTCTTCAGATCTTCTGTGTTCAGCCTATACTTCCAGGCTTGGTCTGTTGACCACCGCATTGCCCGCTGCCGAATAATGATTCCATCCGATACCAAAACGCTAACAATTGCTACCATTTCTTCCTCCTTCAACCTGGGGATGACGGCATCCTTCCAGTCCAGAGGCTTTCCCCGGTCGATCTGACCGCTAATTCCAAATTGATAGAGGCATTTAAGTCTCTATCCGATTCAAATCCACAACTAGAACAGCAATAGGTTCTTTCCTTTAAGGATAAGGATTCTTTCACTGTTAAGCAGTTAGAGCACCGCTTACTGCTAGGAAAGAACCTATCTACTACAATGAGTTTGCTGTCATACAACTCGCATTTGTATTCCAGTTGCCTTCTGAACTCATAGAAACCCATATCAGCAATAGCTAAGGCAAGCTTATGGTTTGCCAACATTCCAGAGACGTTCAAATCCTCTATCCCAATAACAGCGTGGTTCTTGCTGATGTAGGTCGTGATTTTGTGCAACGTATCTTTACGGATATTGGCAATCTTTCGATGCAGTCTAGCTATCTTAAGCTGGGCTTTCTTGTAGTTAGAAGAGTGGCGCTGTTTGTGACGGTTAAGCCACTGGAGCCGAGCAAGTTTCTTCTCATACTTCTTGTAAGCCTTAATACCGTCAAACACTTCACCTGTAGAGAGTGTGGCAAGGCGGTTTATTCCCAAATCTACGCCAACCACGTCAACATTCTTTTCGGTGACGATTGGCTCAACTTCAATCTTGAACGAGACAAACCATCGCTCTGCCGTTCTAGAAATCGTTACGGATTTTGGATTTACGCCTTGTGGCAACCTTTCGTAAGTTTTTATCCAACCAATGATTGGAACTTTAACCTTTCTCTGGTCAACAGCTATGCTGCCATCTAAAGTGAACGAATCGCCTCTACCTTTTTTCTTGAACTTAGGAAAACCTCCTTTTTTTGAGAAAAACCTCTTAAATGCATCCGCTCTCATGACGCAAGGCGTACTGCGGAGCGCACTTTGATACCTCGGAATACCATTCGTACCGAGGTTTCACTAAGGCAACCAACCATTTATGCAGGTCAATTGCCGTAGGAAACTTAATCTTTTCCTCTGGGTTGGTCTTGTTGTTGTCTAAGATTTGCTTGCACAATCCCAATCCCCAGTTATAAGCGTGACGAGCTGTACCCGCATGTTTGGCAAGTAAGACTCGTTGTGCTGAATTGAGCTTGAGTTCGGTCTTAAATCCAATTAACATGAGTAAATTATACAGTAATTAGTACTCATGATTGAAGAAGCAAAGCGGCTCAATATCAACCTTCCATCTTCTGAGATGGAAATACTAGATATTTATTCCAAACAGGTTAAGCGAAATAAGACTGACTTGATTCGTGAGTATATTCGCTCACTGGAGAAGAAGATTCGGAAACGTGAATGATTGGTAGCAAATGCTAGAAAAACAGCAACTAGTTATCAACCCTCAAGAGGTCTTTCAGGTGTCGGAAAATAGTGTCGCGGCAATATCCAAGCTCAAGAGCAAGGTCTTCTAGGACTATCCAGATCCAAGGCGATTCCCCCTTCTTCCTCTTGTGCTTAGTCCACTGGTCGAGCCAAGACAAGATTGCCGCTTTGCACTTGTTCTTAAAAGCGCTCAGGTACTCCTTGAGAATGTTGATTGGGTGCTGAACTTCCCCTAAAACTGCTGAAGTGAAGGTTCCCATCACAGCACCTCCTGGGGAAGATTGTGCTTAAGGCAGAAAACGTTGTGCTTTTCAATCCAGGCGGACATGATTCTCTCCTATTGGGCGTTTGGAGAGAGCCGTGATAGCCTTGAAAGTATCGAAGAGAGTCCAAATCTTTCGATTTTGGGGCTATCACAGCTCTCTAGTCTAAAAACCAGCATAGGGGATTCTGGTAAGTCTCACCCTATGCTGGTTTCAAAATTTTCTGGGGTGCTTTTCGGCACGATGGTCACGCACAGCGTGGCTACACCGGGCTTGCCATGTCTTTTGGCAGAAGACTGCACTTATGCAATAACCAGGGAAAGCGGGGGTTTGCCTTTCAAAGAATTTTATATTCACTTCAATATGCTTAAATAAGTAATGCAGTAAGTAATGCAGTAAGTAATGCAGTAAATAAGTTTGGGAAACTAGTCTGTTTTCCAAAGCGTCCGTTGATGTTCAAAGGACTTACTTACTGTATGCAGTACTGACATAATGCATTGAGGAAGGCAGTAAGTAAGTTTGTATGACCATCATTGCCCTTATCAATCAAAAGGGGGGCTGTGGGAAATCCACTACAGCAGTACATTTCACCTACTGGCTAGCAACCAAAAAGAAAAAGAAGGTGCTGCTGGTAGATGCCGATGCCCAGCAGTCAAGTTCCCTGTGGTTGTCAGGTATGGAGTTGCAAATTCCCTACAAAGTGGTGCAGACACCCGATGACTTGCTAGAGCAGATACCGGAGCTAGCGGGGTCGTGTGACCAGCTTATCGTCGATGGTCCTGCAAGTTTAGCGGAAGCGACCAGAGCGATTCTGTTCCGTGCTGACTTAGCGATCGTTCCGGTACAGCCCACCGGCGTTGATTTGCGATCGGCTTCTGATGCAGTGAGGTTAGTCAAGCAGGCTCAGTCTGTTAGAGGTGGTCCCCCAGCGGCGGCGGTGTTTCTCTCGCGAGCGGTGAAGGGGACCAAGCTCAAGGATGAAGCGATCGCACTCCTGAGCAAAACTCCAGAAGTAACTCTTCTCAAGACAGTGATTCATCAGAAACAGGCGATCGCCGACACCTCTGGTCAATCCGCAACAGTCTGGGATTTGCCCAGTCGCCCAGCTACAGAGTCAGCGCGGGAATATGAGCGATTGTTCAAAGAAATTTTAACAATGTTATGAGTCCCAAAAAAAGTCGGAAGTCCCTAGATGATGCCCTAGCGCAGCAGTTTATCTATGGTGAGAAACAGCACGGGACAGTAAAAGAGCCCGCACCGGAACCTAAAAAGCTGGAGCTTCCCCCAGAGCAACCCTCACCAAAGGATGAAAAAACACCTTCCTCAAAGCCGCTGATGGGTAAGTTCCAAACCCCACCGAAAGAGGCTACGGTACGCTTCACGGTTGATTTGCCAGCGTCGATGCACCGGAAGCTGTCCATCTTGGCTGCAAGGACAGGTAAGAAGAAGGCTGAGATTGTGCGAGTGTTGCTGGATGAAGCGCTAGAGAATGTGGATAAGTAATGCAGTAATGCAGTAAAAACAAGGAAGTTTGACACTCTCCGCCCGCTTATGTGCGGAGATTCTTGGCTCATCGACACGCCAATAAACATTGCCTATCCTTGCGGCAATACTTAAACCAAATACCCGTAGAAAACTACCAAGCATCGAGTTTAACGCGAGACAATCCCAGAGGGCTTATCTCCCCAAGCGTTAGAAGATTTCTCCTCTCGTTCCCGTATGCCCTACGGTACGTTTTTTTTTTGCTTACGCCTAGTTTCTACTTTTCTGGTGTTCGGTACGGGAGCCAAGAGTCCATGCGTTTTTAGAGAGGTTGTTCGCTCCGGAGTGTACTAGCATCACTTTACGTCGTTAATTAGCTTGGTAGTACCGACGAATCCTACCCGTGCTAGACTACCCGAAAAATGTAGCACAAAGACTGCCACAATGCCAAGGGAAAAGACACGCTTGGGTTCGACTTTCTTTTGAGAAGTTTGAACGACTTAAGCAATACGCAGAAGAGACGGATAGGCTTATATCTGAAGTAATTCGTGACTACATCACGCATGTTGCCTAAAAAGTCCCCCTAGAAGGGGGAGGCTTGTATCCCATTTTTTCGGTCAAATCCCAGGACTAATTGTGGATTGTTCCATCGGGCATTATTGCCCCACCTAGACTTGCTTCTCCTAGGTCAACCTCACTCAGGTCTATGCCTTTTAGGGTTGCTCCAGTCAGATCGGCCCCATGCAGATTAGCTCCACTCAGATTGGCCTCACTCAAGTCAGCACCCGCTAAAGAAGCCCCCCATAAGCTGGCTCCTTCCAGATTGGCTCCTTCCAGGGAGGCCTCACTCAGGTTGGTCGCCCATAGGTCTGCCTTACTCAGGTCTGCCTTACTCAGGTTTACCTTACTCAGGTCAGCTCCACTCAGGTTTGCTCCACTCAGATTTACCCCAACAAGTGACACTCCAGGGGCAATTAAATACGCCCCGCGCTCGATAGGGTCAAAACCAGAGGGAAATTGAGTCGCTTCGTTGTAAAGTGCTCCCTGAAAGGAAGCCCCCTCAAGGTTAGCTCTTCGGAGATCGGCCCCAAACAGATTTACCTTACTCAGATCCGCTCCCCTCAGGTCGGCTTCACTCAGATTTACCCCAACAAGTGACACTCCAGGGGCAATTAAGTACGCGCCCTTGTCGGTGGGGTCAAAACCAGAGGGAAATTGAGTCGCTTCATTGTAGAGTGCTTCCTGAAAAGAAGCCCCCTCAAGGGTAGCGGAGTGAAAATCGACCCCAAATAAGTTTGCCTTCCTCAAATCGGCTCCACTCAGATCCGATCCCCTCAGGTCGGCTCCACTCAGATTTACCCCAACAAGTGACACACCAGGGGCAATTAAGTACGCGCCATGCTCGGTGGGGTCAAAACCAGAGGGAAATTGAGTCGCCTCGTTATAGAGTGCTCCCCGAAAGTTTACCTCTTGAAGGTTAGTGGAGCCCAGATCTACCCCAAACAGGTTTACCTTACTCAAATCGGCTCCACTCAAGTCGGCTCCACTTAACTCTGCATGCCACAGCTCGGCTCCTCGAAGCTCGGCTCCCCTCAAGTCAGCGCCACTTAGTTCTGCCTCCCACAGCTGGGCTCCACTTAACTTGGCTCCACTCAGATTGGCTTTCCCTAGAGCGATTCCAAACAAATTTCCCTGACTCAGGTCGGCTTCCCGCAAGTCAGCTCCCTGGAGATCTACTCCACTGAGGTTTACCCCACTGAGGTTGGCTCCTCGAAGTGACACGCCAGGAGCAATTAAGTACGCTCCTGCCCCATGCGGGTCAAAATCTTGGGGAAACTGAGTCGCTTCGTCGTAGAGTGCTTCGAGAATGTTTATCTCTAGAAGGTTAGCTCTTCGGAGATCTGCTCCTAATAGGTTGGACTGCCTCAAGTCGGCTCCGCTCAAGTCGGCTCCACTCAAGTCGGCTCCGGTAAAGAAAGCCCTTGCTAGATTAGCCTCCTTCAAATTAGCTTCCCTTAGGTTTGTTTTCCACAGGTCTGCCTCACTCAAATTAGCACCACTCAGATTGGCGCTACTCAGGTCTACCCCACTCAGGTTTGCACGTGCGAGTAAAGCGTGAGGAGCAATTAAATAGGCTCCTGCCATTGCGGGATTGAAATTTAAGGGAAACTGAGTGGCTTCGTTGTAGAGGGTAGTTTGAAGGTTGGCTTCATGGAGAATTGCACTCCTCAAGTTGGCCTCACTCAGATTGGCTCCACACAAAACCGCACCACTCAAGTTTGCCTCATTCAGGTTGGCTCCGAATAGATCGGCCCCAGCGAGGTTAGTACCCGTCAGGTTTGCCCCACTCAGGTTTGCTCGCCATAAACCAACTTGTTGAAGGTTTACTTTACTCAAGTTGGCTCTACTCAAGTTGGTTCCACTAAAATCTCTTTCCCCTACTGCATACCGCTCTAGAATTTCGTCAGCATTCATATCGTAGATTGAGGATAAACCTAAGATGATATTTGTGAGGAAACTTCAGGCTCTTTTGCCCAAATTACATAACCTTTTTCTGTCTTAGTAATGACGGTTTTCTCAACCCTATGACCTAGCTTAGCTATAACTTCTAGAGCCTTTTCTAGAGTCTTCTCAGCTCTGAAAAAGCTGTAGTACTGATCGTTGACGAGAATTGCAAATAAGCGTCGTTCTAAATGGGGTACCTTAATCCGGCAGGTTTGGTACAGAGAGCGCGATTCTAATATTTTACTAAAGGCTAAGTCCTTTTCCTGAACGGCGGACCTCAAGCCGACTTTAGCTGATTCAATCTGAACCGAATTATTCCCCTCTTGCGAAGAAGAAAAGTTCAGTTTTTCCTCAACTGCCTCAAGCGCTGTGGTCTGCTCTGGTAGAGTCGGTTGAGGTTCAACAAATTGAGTGAAATCAACAACTTGTTCAGGAGCTTCAACAGCAATGTGATTTTCTTCAGTCATTGCGTCAGGAGTAGTTAGAGATTGACTCCTGAAAACCTCATCCTTTGAGGCAAGGTCTATTGCCGAAACTTCGGGTCGGTATTCTGGCAGGTTTAGTGCTTCTTGCTGTGCTTCCGTTGCCTTTGAATTTTGCTGTAGATTTGGCGACGGCTCTTTTTCCATCGCTCCTTCGCGGTAAGCTTGCCACCTCCTAGTTACCTCGACACTGGCAATGCCTGCTCCCACGCTGACTACAATGGCAAATCCGACATAGGGAATCGCCACATCCTTATGCTCGCCATTAAAGATTGGTTGAATTTCGCTACTAAAAAAGGGTGGTAATTCGACAACCACCGGTTCGGATTTGATTAAAGCAAACGGTAAGGTCAAAGAAGAAAAGACCGCACTAGAGATAAATACAGCGGGTAGTAAAACGTTGCTGAGGGGAGAACTGGTCATATTCAACCGCTCCAAGCAGTGAATTTGGGAACTGGCGCGTGAACGAACACTCTTCAGTAGCACACCCCTGAAACTAAAAAAAATCGTACTTATAGCCCACATTCCGTACCATAAGCGGGCATATCAGGATGATTCCGTGCGTTGAGCTGACTGAAACCTTGGCTAAGTAGGGATTTGAGAACTGATGAAGCCAAAATAATCACCCCAAAAAACCTTCTCAATTAACAATGACGATTGAACTAGGACAGTTCTAGAAGCGATGCGTTGACATCCTCCGGAGCTATACCCTACGGGTATAGCGTAGGATTCCCAGCCTCACGGACTTGGGCTTCCTGTCTCACAGGCTCTTAACTAGACCAGCAAGCAAGGTCGGACGTGACCTTCCTCTGTTGCTGACCCCCGTCAGACCGCCTCCACAGGCTACGCGAGTTTAACGACCACGATGTGCCCCACCGCAGTCAATACATGGCGAGTATCTCACTCAGGATGCACCGTTGCGTCGGGAGCGCGCCTACGAGGTCATAAGGGAATCCTCTGGTCAATCTTGAGTCTCACGAGTGGGGACTGACTACCCTATTACATTCGCGACGTGACTCAGAGCTGACTTGCCTCGTAATCTACTCTTACACGCTAACATTGTACGCAAGAACCTCTTGGACTTGCGTCCAAGAGGCTTTAGTCCACAATTTTCCTTAAATTTTTCCGCTTTTCCCCTGTTTCCTTGGGCGGAGAGGTGCCGGGAGTGGGAGGCTTGCCTTGATCGCCAGTGGTACAATATAAACTACCCAGACCTGCCTAACGGCTGAGGTCTGGGTTTTCAGTAGCCCTGAAGTTATCAAACAGGCTAAGCTGAACATACTCGATAGTCCTGCTGAATCTGCACGATAACCCCGTGCCTCCAGGCTGGTTTATAAACAGCCCCACAAGTGCAATATTGTTGGCTCCATTGAAATCGGCATCTCCATGCCATCCACAATGCCCACATCTGAAAGTCTTACCACTACGGTAGGACTTTCCTTTTGCAGGGTGAATGTGCAAACATTGACTGCACATTTGGGATGTGTAGGCAGGAGAAATAGGGATAACCCGAACGCCTGCAGCTAGAGCCTTGTACTCGATGAACGTTCGTAATTGGTAGAATGCCCATGAATTTGAGCGTCTGCGTTCTGTTTTACTTCTAGGTTGCTCTTTGGTTGTCTCCCTAATCCCGGTCAGGTCTTCTATAGCAATTGAGGCGCTTAACTCAATTGCTCGTCTGACTACTGACTTACTGATGTTGTGATTAAGCCATTGTTGATAGCGTCTCTCCCTTCCCGACAGCCGTTTCAGGATTTCTCGACATCTACGTCGAGTTGTCCTCGTGCCTTTCGGGGCTTTTTTCTGAAGAGATGCTCTAACTTGAGAAAATTTATCTCGAACTTGCTGAATACCTGTTCCGTCCCATTTCTCGCCCTCGGATGTTACCGCGATATCACGGCGGCCTAAGTCGATGCCAAGCATTTTGTCGGCATCGTGTGGGTCGGGTGCGTCATCCTTGATTTGGATGTGCAGGTAGTACAGACCATCCCGGTGTTTGCATAATTGAGCTGAAGTCGGGTTAGTTGCCTTGAGTTTGCCTCTCTGGTAGTTCCCCGCTTTTATCTCAATTCGCTCTCTACCGTGAATAGTTGCAAGACTTACTGTCCAGTCGTGTTCTCTAAATCGAAACAAGTCCTTGTCACAGTCCATACTGGTTGGAGCAAACCGTTTGACGGGCTTGCCTTTTTGTTTGGCTACCTTGCGGTTGGCAGCTACCCGCGCACAAGCTCTGACTGCCATGTTTGCTACAAGGTTAAACTCGCTCTTGATGGTTTGATAGGTCAGAGACTGAATAGCGATTTTATTGGTCAGCTTTGGATCTGTGTGTTCGTTGACATAGTTGCAACTCGCAGCAAACGCCTGAAGGGTTGCCTCTAGTTTGGCAACTTGTTCAGGCGTAGGTTGAAGCTTTACAACTATTGTCAATACTTGTTTCATGCCTAAAATTAGACCACTATTTGGTAGATAATTGGAAATACTTCGGGGGTTGACCCCTCGTATTTCCCGCTATCCCCCTACGGGTTGCTTCGCTGAACCCGTAGCCCCTCGCGATTTCGGTGGGACTCGCAAACGCCCACCGCCCTTGGGTGCGCCTATCTCACTTAACCAAAACTTTAAGCGCTGAGTCCTGTCATGTGACTCCTCGCCCGAGTAATCTAAATGAATAGACAGTCAAGAAGAGGACGTGGAGACGCGGGAGTTGCGCTTTTACGATCGCATTATCCCCATATCTAAAGTCAGGGGCTTGAATATTGACATCAAATTGAGTCGCGTTGCTCTCAAGCCTGTTCTTTCTGCTCGACTTAATTAAATTCAGGGGCTTGTACCGAGTGACATCCTCAAGGGTGCCGCCCTAAAAGGGACGACGTGGGCTTCCCAACCTCTTAAAGCGTTGGAACGTTGCAACGCCGGGAAAATTACAACGGCGTTCAGAAGGAGATTTTCCCCCTACTGAACAAAATTGCGACCAAACTTTGGTCGAGGAATCAACCCATCGAACGTTGAAACGTTCTCGCCGTTTGAGCCTTTCTCGCCACTGTTGACACTCTTGTTCTTCATTCTCTCCGAAGACGAGAATCACTGCGTCAAAGTGTTTTCTTTGGTCAAAACTCAAATTTTGCCGTTTTTGGCGTATGAACTTCAAAATCTTCTTAATTATCGCAACGATATTAGCTGCTGCCGCACTACCGATTGTAGTCCGTCTATCATCTACAGAAAACATCAGTCTACCGATAAAAAATAATCCACTTGAAGAGGTTAAAAAGGCTATTCTACCGCTAAAAGCTAAGCAAGTAGACGTTGCACAGATTCTGAAAACTAAGAAATGTTCGGGGTGTGACCTCAGTGATATTAATCTGAGTGGGCTTGACTTGAGCGGAGCGGACTTTAGAAATACCAATCTATCCCGTGCCAATCTGACGAAGACCAAACTGAAAGATGCAAAAATGAGTGGTGCCCGTCTAAACAATGCAAAACTGATGCATGCCGACTTAGATGGAGCTGACTTGAAAAATAGCGAATTGAAAGGTGCCGACCTCAGTGAGGCTCAACTCCTAAATACCGATTTAACTAAGGCTAATTTAAGTACTGCGACTCTGAAGCGTACTGAGTTTCGAGATTCCAACCTGATTGGTGCCAATCTAACTGGTGCCAACATGAGTCATGCCAGTATGGTCGGAGCACACCTGAGGGAGGCCAACCTCACAGGTACCAATTTGAGTAATGCTCTCATGCGTTACGCCGATCTGTCTAATGCCATCCTGAACAAGACTAATCTGAGTGGTGCTGACTTAAGTCTGGCGATCATGCCTGATGGAACAAGTCCGTATGGAACAACTCAGTACTGAGGAAAGATCAGACTTGAAGCGATCGCCTAAAGGCAGTGCGAAGAAGAGCGCAATCGCTTTTAAAGGAAGCAGTGCTTTGGAGCTTGTAGCAATCACCACTCGTACCATCCAATTCGGAGGGCGTTAGTCGGATAGGTGTTCATCTTCTGCGTGTATTGCAGGGTGCCACAATGAAGGGGTAACTTGGTGAAAGACAATCAAGTCAGTTATACTGCACGAGGGCATAAACTTAGCTTTTGGTCAGGAGTCAGGAGTCTCCTCCTCAGGAGTCAGGGGTCAGAAGAAGGAAGAAATAAGGACTTCTAATTTCTCTCCAAAGCACAGTCGCGTGACCGTGCGGAGTATAACTTACTGCCACGCACTTCCCATTTATTTGTCAAGCGCATAAATCGTGCTTCTATTTGTTGATATTGTCCTATTTGTAATCGCACTTGGACTTTTCATTCCGATCGCGGTTCTTTTCATTGAATGCAGTGCAGCCTTCTTGCCGGGTCGAGGTGAAACATGGGATACCGGAGTACCCCGACCAAGGGTTGCTGTTTTGCTTCCAGCTCATAATGAAGCGTCATGTATTAGTGCAACGATCGAGACATTACTGCCACAGTTAACGGACCAAGATCGCCTCGTAGTCATTGCCGATAATTGCAGTGATGAAACAGCAGAGATCGCTCGTGGGTTTGGCGCGACGGTGATCGAACGAATCGATCCTGTGCGAAGGGGCAAAGGCTACGCGTTAGACTATGGCTTGCGGTTCATCGAGACCGATCCCCCCGCCGTGGTTGTGATGGCCGATGCCGACTGTATTGTTCATCAAGGCGCAATTGATAGGATTGCCCGACTGGCGGATGCGGTCTCACGACCTATCCAGTCAACCTACCTTATGGAACGACCAGCTAATCCAGGACCGAACGATGCGGTCTCGGCGCTGGCGTTTATGGTCAAGAACGTAGTCCGTCCGCGTGGATTGGATCGACTGGGACAGCCATGCTTATTGTATGGTACGGCGATGGCCTTCCCCTGGTCGGTAATCGCACACGCCCCTCTAGCCAATAGCAATATTGTCGAGGACATGCAGCTAGCTGTAGATCTTGCGATCGCCGGACATCCTTCAGTATTTTGCGAAGAGGCGAAAGTGACAGGGCGTCTCCCACAGCAAAAATCCGCGGCCAAGAGTCAAAGGGTGCGATGGGAGCACGGTCATTTAAAGACTCTGCTGACACAAGTTCCTCAACTGATCAAAGCATCTCTGGGTCAAAGACGTTTCGACCTGTTGGCGATCGCACTGGACCTGTGTATACCGCCACTCTCGCTGTTAGTCATGATGTGGGCGGCCGTCATGGGGGGAGCTTTATTGGCAGGAGCATTGGGAGCCTCATGGATTCCAGCTATTTTTTTAGCAATCCAAGGACTTCTCATTTTAATTTCGATTATTGGGGCTTGGGCTAAGTTCGGGCGTGCTGACTTACCTGCGCGGACACTTTTGGCTGTACCCTTTTACATTCTTTGGAAGATTCCACTCTATTTTGCTTTTCTGGTACGACCACAGACAAAGTGGATTCGAACAGAGCGGGATACAGTTGAGGCAAAAGAATCTTGATGAATTGATTATGCTTATAGCTTGAAGGGAAGGCAGAGGGCAGGAGGCAGGAGGCTAGAGATGTTTCGTTCAGACGGGGATTCAGACGCCGCCTGAACGAGAGCCTCCAAATCGGAGATTTGGAGGGGGCTTGAAACCCCTACTCCCTTCCGGTCGCCAGGATGGCAGACAGGCAGCTGGGCAGTAACTCTTCCATAAAAGCCCTCTGCCGTCTGCCTCCTGCCTTTTTCGGTCAACGTGACATCCTCAAGGGCGCTGCTCTTACGAGACCGCGTGTGCTTCCTAACCTCGCAACTCGTCCAAGCGGCTTTTGTTATCAGCCCGCCTTATATGTCCGATCAGGAAAGCTGTTGTTAACAAGCTTTACAAAACTTCAACTTTCCCTTTATTGTGAATACATCATCTTATTACGACTGTAAAAGTCAATCGCACTCATAAAACAATGACAACCACATTACA
>Ga0196964_10000310_pt1 | contig 35718 bp, 34 predicted proteins | sample S1_10metaG_FD_148615 | JGI IMG/M metagenome (GOLD analysis project Ga0196964, IMG submission 148615) | Soil microbial communities from Anza Borrego desert, Southern California, United States - S1_10 | ecosystem: Environmental > Terrestrial > Soil > Desert | place: USA: California | collected...
ACGGCCGGCGACCTGACGATCGTCACCCGGCGGCGGCCGACGGACGAGGAGGTGAAGGACATGCTGTTCGCCTTCACCGTGGCCAAGCACGTCAAGTCCAACGCCATCGTCTACGCCAGGGATGGCCGCACCGCCGGCATCGGCGCGGGCCAGATGAACCGGCGCGACTCCGCCCGCATCGCCGCCCTGCGCGCCCGCGAGGCGGCCGACGCCCTGGGCCTGAAGGACTCCCTGGCCAAGGGCTCCGCGTGCGCCTCGGAGGCGTTCTTCCCCTTCCCGGACGGCCTGCTGGAGGCGGCGGCCGCGGGGGCGACGGCGATCATCCAGCCGGGCGGCTCGATCCGCGACGACGAGGTCATCGCCGCCGCCGACGAAGCCGGGCTGGCCATGGCCTTCACCGGGGTGCGGGTGTTCCGGCATTAACCGGCGCCGGTTTTCCGGGGACGGCGGACGCCGTCTAGGTTAGCGTTGGTAATGAACAACCCTGTCGGAGGGGCGATGGACACCCTGGCTCAGCGCTGGGCGATGCTGGAACCGCACGTGCACATGGTCGGTCCGGCGGACAACCGGCCGCGGCCGGCGGCGCTGCTCTTCCACGGCTGCGGCGGCCTGCGCGCGCACCTGCCGATGTACGCGGACGCGGCCGAGAAGGCCGGCTGGCGCGCCTTCGTCGTCGACAGCTTCGGCGCCCGCGGCTGGCCCCGCGAGTTCGGCCTGGCCTTCGTCTGCACCGGCCTCAGGTTCCAGGGCTACAAGCGCGCCGGCGACGTGCTGGCCTCGGTCTGGGGCGTGGCCCGGCGAGCGGACGTGGACCCCGACAACATCGTGCTGGCCGGCTGGAGCCACGGCTCCTGGGCGATCATGGACCTGATGACCATGGGGCTGCTGGAGCCGGGGGAGGCGGGCCTGGCGGACCCCAGCCCGGAGTCGCTGGAGGGCGTGAAGGGCCTCTACCTGGCCTACCCCTACGGCGGCTACCCGGCCCTGTCGCGGACCCGCGAATGGGTGCGGACCCCGAGGACCGTGGGGGTGATCTGCCGCCAGGACCATGTCACCCTGCAGCCGGCCGCCGAGCGGCTCTACGAGCGCATCCGCGGCGCCGGGGCCGAGGTCGAGACCTGGACCATCGACGCCACCCACGCCTTCGACGAGCCGGGCGCCACCCTGCCCATGCGCCACGACCCTCTGCTGGCGGCGGAGTCGATCCGCCGCTTCCAGCGCCTGCTGCGCGAGGTGTCGGCCCCCGCGGAGTCCGAGGCGGCCTAGGGGTTGAAGGTGATCTGGTGGCGCCCGAAGTCGAGCGTCAGGATGCTGTAGCGGGCCAGGGTGTCGGCGCCCAGCAGCAGCGCCGGGGTGTCCTGCAGCCCCCACAGCGAGAAGGCATGCAGGTCGGAGAAGACCACCGGCAGGTTCAGGATGCGGCTGCCGCCGATCTCGAGCGTCTTCAGGATGGTGAGCTCGCCGTAGGCGGTCTGGCTGGTGACGCTGAAGATCGGCACCTCGCGGTAGGCCTCGTCGCGGGCCAGGCTGCGCAGCCGCACCTGCCGCCGCAGCGCCGAGTTGCCGACCGTCACCTGCGAGCCGGAATCGACCACGGCCGAAATGGAGGCCTTGCCCGAGCGCACCGAAACCAGGGTCAGCTGGCCGAAGCGGAGGCGGGCCGGCAGGGTTTCGCCCGGGACCCGGTGGTCGTCGGTCAGGCGCGAGATGCTGAGCGTGCGGGGCCGCGAGCGGAACAGCCGCAGGCGGCGGCGCTTGAAGTCCATCTGCACCATGCGGCCGCCGAGGCCGTCGAGGCCAAGCAGCCCGTCCGCGCCCAGCCGCTGGCGCGACAGCACCGGCATCTGCAGGTTGCGGGTGACCAGGCCGGCGACCTCGAACTCCCGCACGCGGGCGGTTTCCACGGTGGAGGCGCCGGCGATGCCGTGCAGCTCGACCGGGCCCCCCGCCGGCAGGCCCAGCCGCTCGGCCAGGACGTCGGAGATGACGGAGCGGTTGGCGCCCGTGTCGACCACGAACTGGAACGGGCCGCGCTCGTCCACCCTGACCGGTCCGGTCAGCCGCAGCGCCGGGTCGAAGGCGGCCTCGGTGCTCAGTTCCTCGAGGTCTTCCGCCTGCAGGCGGCTCTGGGCCCGGGCGGCGGCGGGCGCAGCCGCCCACAGCGCCAGCCCCGCGGCGATCTCCCTGCGGCTCGGCGACACCAGAAGCCTCCACGCCCTACGCCCCGGGGCGACCTTAGCAGTCTTTCCGGCAGCCCCAAGCGTATGGTTGCGCGCACGCAACGGAATCGCCGGAAGAACCTCCGGCGGCGCGGGGCGTTGCACCTGCGCCATGCCGTCGACCGTGATCCAGGCCATCGACTACGACGAGGAGACCCGGACCCTCATCGTCACCTTCGTCAGCGACGGGGACGAATACGCCTACGAGAACGTGCCGCCCGAGGTGCTGGAGGATTTCCGCGCGGCGCCGTCGCGGGGACGCTTCTTCGCCTACGAGATCCGCGACCGGTACCCCTACCGCAAGGTCACGGCCGGCGGCGGTCCTCGACCGCCGCGTCGACCGCCAGGCGGCCCGCCCCGCCGGTCGCGAACACCAGGCCGATAAAGATTAGGATCGCCGGCGGGTAGAGGTCGCGGAAGCTCGCGCCCGTGGGCGCCAGCAGGGCCACGGCGACCGCGAAGTTGACCGCCAGCAGCACGCCCATCCAGCGGGTCAGCAGGCCCGGGATCAGCAGCACCCCGACCAGGAACTGGGCCCAGACCGACAGCGGCGCGGCGATCCCGGGCAGCGGACAGTTCAGCCTGGCCAGGAAGGTCGCGAACTCGGCCATCCGCTCGGCCGAGGTGATGTTGTCCCACACGCCGTGGATCAGAAAGGCCCCGAGGAAAAGCCTCAGCGCCAGCAGCGACAGGTCGCGGAACCGCGACATCCACGACGGAAACAGCAGCGACGGCATCGGAAACCCTCCCCAAGGCGCCGCGAGCCTAGGGGGAATAGCCGTCACGCCAAGTGAAACCTTGGTAAGGCGTCAGCCCTCGTCGGCTTCCGCGTCGGGCATGCCCATCATGTGGAAGCCGGCGTCGACGTGGACCACCTCGCCGGTGGTCGAGTGGCCGAGGTCCGACAGCAGCCACAGCGCGCAACCGGCCACCCCTTCCATGCGTGTGTCCTCCTTCAGGGCGCTGAAGGCGCGGCCCTGGGCGAGCATGCCGCGGCCGCCGGAGATGCCGGCCAGCGACAGGGTCCGCATGGCCCCGGCGGAGATGGCGTTGACCCGGATGCCCTTGGGCCCGAGGTCGCGGGCGGCGTAGCGGGTGGCCGCCTCCAGGGCCGCCTTGGCCACGCCCATGGTGTTGTAGTTGGGGATGGTCCGCTCCGAGCCCAGGTAGGTCATGGTCACGATCGAGCCGCCGTTGGGCATCATGGCCGCGGCGCGGCGGGCCGAATCCACGAAGCTGAAGGCCGAGATGTTCATGGCCGTCAGGAACCCCTCGCGGGTGGTGTTCTCGACGAACGAGCCCCTGAGCTCGTCCTTGTTGGCGAAGGCCACGGAATGGACGAGGAAATCGAGCGTCCCGAAGCGCTCCTTCAGGGCGGCGAAGGCCGCGTCCATGGAGGCGTCGTCGGTGACGTCGGCGGGCACGAGGAAATCGACGCCGACGCTCTCGGCCAGCGGCCGCACGCGCCGCTCCAGTCCCTCGCCGAGATAGGTGAAGGCCATCTCGGCGCCCTGAGCGGCCAGCTGCGAGGCTATCCCCCAGGCGATGGAGTTCTGGTTTGCGATGCCCATGACGAGGCCCTTCTTGCCCCGCATCAGGTCGCCCGCAGGCATGGTCCAGCCTTCCGCCGTCGCCATGGTCAGTCACCCGTGAATTGAAAACGCCGCGACCTTTTGGACGCACCGGCGTTATCAGGCAAGCTCAAGGAGTGCCTGCCATGTCGGACAAGAGCCGTCGCCTGACCGGGACGCTGCAGCGCGTGCGTCAGGCGGCCGGTCCGGAGGCGGCCAGCGCCCGCGCCGAAGCCAGGGCCCGGCGCGCCGAGGAAAGGGAGCGGAGGCTGCAGCACGTCGTCGACGCCCTGCGCGCCGGACCGGTCGGCGTCGACCGCCCCAGGTCGGCCTGAAGGTCAGGCCCCGCCCCGCTTCTTCGCCTTGCCCGTGGCCGGCGCGGCCTCGGCGCCGCAGCGGTCGTGCCACATGCGCAGGAGCTGGCTGCGCACGCCCTTGACCAGGTCGGCGGAGAACTTCGGGTCGGTGCTGGCGCGGCCGACGGTGATGGCCCCCACCACCGCGGTAAAGGTCAGGATCGCCTCCTCGCGGCCGCAACCCAGCTCGTCGGCCATGAAGTCGATCAGGGCGCCGACCTTCTTGGTGTAGGCCTCGCGCACCTCGTCGGAACGGCGGGCGACGTCGCCGCCCAGGATCGAGAACGGGCAGTCGGGGCCCTCGACCTTGCTCAGGTGCTCGTCGACGAAGGTGAGGAAGGCCTGTTCCGGGTCGAGGCCCTTGAGCTGCTCGCGCACGCGCTGGGAGCGCTGGTCGACGGCGCAGGCGCAGGCCTCGGCGATCAGCTGCTCCTTGCTGCGGAAGTGGCCGTAGAAGCCGCCGTGGGTGAGGCCGGCCTCGCGCATGATCTCGTCGACCCCGACGCCGTCCATGCCCTTTTCCTGGAACAGCCGGCTGGCGGTCTCGACGATCCGCCGGCGGGTCTCTTCCTTGCGCGCCTGCACGTAGTTCAACGGCCGATCCTCTGAGGCGGTCGAATCCATATTACGCGTAGGGTCGTTCGGGTTCCACCGATCGGTCGCCGCGCCGGTTGCCGAATATTTTTCGCTCATGGTGCTTGAAGCTCCGCGATGGCGGCCCAAATGACGACCGTCATCCAATATGACGAGCGTCATTAAATATGACGTCCGTCATGAAAAGCGAGCCGGCGCCAGTCCGGCCGAAATGTCGCACCGGGGCCGTCCATGCCGAATCCGCTTCCCCCCATCGCCGCCCTCGTGGAAACCGCGCGCTCCAAGGTCGCCGGCTTCCTGGCCCTCAGCCTCCTCGCCGCCGCCCTGGCCGGCTGCGGCGCCAATGCGCAAGAGAACCAGGCCCCGCCGCCGCCCGAGGTGACGGTGGCGCGGCCGGTGCTGAAGCCGGTCGAGCAGTTCAGCGAGCACACCGGCCGCTTCGTCCCCTTCCGCTCGGTGGACGTGCGTCCGCGCGTGTCGGGCTACCTGCAGAACGTCCACTTCACCGAGGGCCAGTTCGTCCGCCAGGGGCAGCTGCTCTTCACCATCGACCCGCAGCCCTTCCGCGCCGCGACCGACCAGCGCCGGGCCGAACTGGCCCAGGCCGACGCCCGGCTGGCGCTCAGCGAAAGCCAGTTCAAGCGGGCCGAGAGCCTGCGCGCGGTCGGCGCCATCTCCGAGGAGGAGTTCGACAACCGCCGCCAGGCCGTGGCCACCGCGCGGGCCGCGCGCGACGCCGCCCGCGCCGCCCTGCGCGCCGACGACCTCGACCTGGGCTACACGCGGGTCTACGCGCCGATCTCGGGCCGCGTGTCCGACACCCGCGTCGACCCGGGCAACCTGGTCCAGCTCGGCGAGACGGTGCTGACCTCGATCGTCGCCGTCGACCCGATCCACTTCGAGTTCTCCGCCGCCGAGAGCCTGCTGCAGGGCTCGGGCGGACCGGCCCTGACCGGCCGCGAGGCGGTCTCGGTCAAGCTCGAGGGCGAAACCGACTTCGCCCACCCGGGCCGGCTGGACTTCGTCGACAACGCCATCGACCCGGCCACCGGCACCATCAAGGGCCGCGCCGTGTTCGCCAACCCGGACGGGCGGCTCGTCGCCGGCCAGTACGGCCGGCTGCGGGTGCTGACGCCGGCGACCGCGAACTCGGTGCTGGTGCCCGAGACGGCCGTCAACTCCGACCAGTCGCGCAAGTACGTGCTGGTGGTGAACGCCAAGAACACCGTCGAGTACCGCCCGGTCACGCTCGGCCGCGCCGTCGACGGCATGCGCGTCGTCACCTCCGGCCTGAAGGGCGACGAACGGGTCATCGTCAACGGCATCCAGCGCGCCTTCCCCGGCTCGGTGGTGAAGGCCTCCTTCGCCCCCGCCCGCGCCGGCCAAGCTCCGACCAAGGGTCGCTAGTCCTCCATGAAATTCTCGCGCTTCTTCATCGACCGGCCGATCTTCGCCGGGGTGCTTTCGGTCGTCATCGCCCTGGTGGGCTTCCTGGCCATCCGCACCCTGCCGCTGTCGGAGTACCCGGAAGTCGTCCCCCCGACGGTGCAGGTGACCGCGGTCTATCCGGGCGCCAGCCCGGAGACCATCGCCGAGACCGTGGCCGCGCCGCTGGAGCAGGCCATCAACGGGGTGGAGGACATGCAGTACCTGTCCTCCCAGTCGACCGCCGACGGGCGGCTGACCATCACCGTCACCTTCAAGCTCGGCACCGACCTCGACGACGCCCAGGTGCTGGTCCAGAACCGCGTCTCGACCGCCGAGGCGAGGCTGCCCGAGGAGGTGCGCAGGCTCGGGGTGACGGTCGCCAAGTCCAGCCCCAACCTGATGATGGTCGTGCACATGCTCTCGCCCGACGAGCGCTACGACCAGGTCTATGTCTCCAACTACACCAGCCTGAAGGTGCGCGACCGGCTGGCGCGCCTGCCCGGCGTCGGCGACGTGATCGTCTTCGGCGCCCGCGACTACGCCATGCGCGTGTGGCTCGACCCCGAGAAGATCGCCGTGCGCGGCCTGTCGGCCGGCGACGTGATCGCCGGCCTGCGCCGGCAGAACATCCAGGTGGCCGCCGGCGCCCTCGGCCAGGAGCCGCAGCAGAGCGCGTCGCAGTTCGAGATGACCGTGCAGGCCCCCGGCCGCCTGGTCGACCCGCAGGCCTTCGCCGACGTGGTCGTCGCCACCGGCAAGGGCGGCGAGCTGGTGCGCGTGCGCGACATCGGCCGCGTCGAGCTGGGGGCCCAGGACTATTCCTCGGACGCCTACCTCTACGGCAAGCCCGCCGTGGCCGTGGCCATCTTCCAGCGCCCCGGCTCCAACGCGCTCGACACCGCCCACGCCGTCGAGCGCGAGATGGAGGCGCTGGCCGAGAGCTTCCCCCAGGGCATCGAGCACACCGTCGTCTACAACCCGACCCAGTTCGTCGAGATCTCGATCCACGAGGTGCAGACCACCCTGTTCATAGCCGTCGGGCTCGTGGTCCTGGTCGTGTTCCTGTTCCTGCAGAACGTCCGGGCCGCCCTGATCCCGGTGCTGGCGATCCCGGTGTCGATCCTGGGGACCTTCGCGGTCATGGCGGCGACCGGGGGGTCGATCAACACCCTGTCCCTGTTCGGCCTGATCCTGGCCATCGGCATCGTCGTCGACGACGCCATCGTGGTGGTCGAGAACGTCGAGCGGAACATCGACCGCGGCCTCGATCCGCACGAGGCGGCCCGCGTCTCCATGGACGAGGTCGGCGGCGCCCTGATCGCCATCGCCCTGGTGCTGAGCGCGGTGTTCCTGCCCGTGGCCCTGATCAAGGGCATCGCCGGCGCCTTCTACCAGCAGTTCGCCATCACCATCGCCACGGCCACCCTGATCTCGGCCTTCGTGTCCCTGACCCTGTCGCCGGCGCTCTGCGCGGTGCTGCTCAAGCGCCACGACCGGAGCCACAGGAAGCCGAAACCCTGGGAGGCGCCCCTGCAGGCCTTCTTCGACCGCTTCAACGCCGCCTTCGAATGGCTGTCGAACCGCTACGGCGCGCTCAGCAAGCGCGCGGTGCGCGCCTCCGTGGTCGTCTTCCTGGTCTACCTCGCCGCCCTCGTCGGCACCGGCGGCCTGTTCATGGTCGCGCCCAAGGGCTTCATCCCGGAGATGGACCGCGGCTACGGCTTCATCGCCATCCAGCTTCCCCAGGGCGCCTCGATCCAGCGCACCCGCGAGGTGATGCTGGACGTGTCCGAGCGCCTGCGGAAGGTCGACGGCGTGGCCTCGGACCCCGGCTTCGTCGGCTTCCAGGCGGTCACGGGCTCGAACGCCACCAATTCGGCCACCGTCTTCTTCGGCTTCACGCCCTTCGCCGAGCGGGCCCGCCAGGGCCGCACCGCCGACGCCATCCTCAACGACGTCCGCCAGGCCGTCGCCCCGGTCCAGGAGGCCTTCGTGCTGGTGGTCGCGCCGCCGGCGGTGTTCGGCCTGGGCAACGGCTCGGGCGTCAAGATGATGATCCAGGACCGTGAGGGCCGCGGCTACGCCGACCTCGGCCAGGCGGCCATGGCCATGATGATGGCCTCGCAGCAGACGCCCGGCATCGCCAACGCCTTCACCCTCTACGAGACGTCCACCCCGCGCGTGAAGCTCGAGGTCGACCGCGACAAGGCCGAGGCCCTGCGCGTGCCGGTCTCCGAGGTCAACCAGGCGCTCGAGGTCTATCTCGGCTCGGCCTACGTCAACGACTTCAACTACCTGGGCCGCACCTATCGCGTGACCGCCCAGGCCGACGGCCAGTTCCGTCAGTCCATGGACGACATCGGCCGGCTGTGGGTGCGCTCGACCGACGGCCAGATGGTGCCCCTGTCGGCCGTGGTGCGCGCCAGCGAGGGCGCGGGCCCGTCGCGGGTGCCCCGCTACAACCTCTTCCCCGCCGCCGAGCTCAGCGCCGACACCGCCCCCGGCTACTCCTCGGGCCAGACCATCGCCACCCTCGAGGCCCTGGCCGAGAAGGTGCTGCCGCCCGGCTTCGGCTACGAATGGACCGAGATCGCCTACGTCGAGAAGACCGAGAGCGGCGGGGCCATCGGCGTCTTCCTGCTGGCCACCTTCTTCGTCTTCCTGGTGCTGGCGGCGCAGTACGAGAGCCTGACCCTGCCGCTGGCGGTGATCCTGATCGTGCCCATGTCGATCCTGGGCGCCCTGATCGCGGTGCTGCTGCGTGGCATGGACGTCAACATCCTGACCCAGATCGCGCTCGTGGTGCTGGTCGGGCTGGCGGCCAAGAACGCCATCCTGATCGTCGAGTTCGCCAAGCAGCTGGAGGACCGCGAAGGGTTGTCGCCCGAGGCGGCCGCGGCCAAGTCGGCGAGCCTGAGACTGCGGCCGATCCTGATGACCTCGCTCGCCTTCATCCTGGGCGTCGCGCCGCTGGTGTTCGCGTCGGGCGCCGGCGCCGAGCAGCGCATCGCCATCGGCACCGCGGTGTTCGGCGGGATGATCGGCGTAACCCTCGTGGGCCTGGCGCTGACGCCGGCCTTCTACGTCCTGTGCCGACGGCTTGCTCTCAAGCTGTTCGGCCGGCGGGCCCTGCATGGCGTCGCGGCCGACCAGGCCGCGGCGGCGGAATGAACGGAAAAGCCGCGATGAACCCCTCAGCCTTCGCCGCTTCCCTGTTCGCCGCCCTGCTGCTCGCGGGCTGTTCCCACAGCGCCTTCGAGCCGCAGGCCACGGCCACGCCGCTTCCCGAGACCTTCGCCCGCGCCGGCGGCGCGCAGGTCTCCGCCCAGCCCGACGCACAGTGGTGGCGGGCGCTGAACGATCCGGTGCTCGACGCCCTTGTCGACCGGGCGCTGTCGGCCAACCGCGATCTGCTGGCGGCCGAGGCCGAGCTCAAGCGCGCTCGCGCCCTGGCCGGCGTCGAGCGCTGGAACCTGGCGCCGTTCGGCGGCCTCGGCTTCGGCTACAGCCGCGACCGCGTCGCCGGCTCGCCCGTGGTGACGTCCGACGCCTGGAGCCTCGGAGGCGAGGCCTCCTGGGAGGTCGACCTGTTCGGGCGCATCCGCGCCGGAGCCCGGGCCGCGGAAGCCGACGCCGCGGCCGCCGGCGAGGCCGCGCGCGGCGTGCGCGTGGCCATCGCCGCGGAGACCGCCGCCACCTACGTCAGCCTGCGCGGCGCCCAGGCCCGTCTGGCCGCCGCCGAGACCAACGCCCGCTCCCAGGCCGACACCCTGAAGCTCACCCAGGCGCTAGAGGCGGCCGGCCGGGCCAACCGGCTCGACGTCGCCCGGGCACTGGAGCAGCTGAAGACCACCGAGTCCGCGATCTCCAGCCTGAGGGCGCAGATCGCCGCCGATATCGACGCGCTCGACGTCCTGACCGCGCGAGCGCCCGAGGAGCTCCACGCCCGGCTGAACGAGGTCGCCGCCCTGCCCGCGCCGCCGACCACCTGGACGGTGGGCGATCCGGAGAGCCTGCTCAGACGCCGTCCGGACATCCGCCGCGCCGAGGCGCAGCTGAACGCCGCCACGGCGCGGGTGCGCGAGGCCCAGGTCGACTGGTGGCCGCGCCTCAGCTTCGTCGGCACGGCCGGCTGGTTCGCCTCGTCCCTGTCCGGCTTCGGCGGCGACGCCTTCAGCTATTCGATCGGTCCCCGCATCGACTGGCCGGCGCTCGACTTCCGCCGCAACCAGCTGCGCCTGGAGGCGGCGAAATGGGGCGCCGAGGCGGAATTCCTGCGCTACGACAAGGCCGTGCTTTCGGGCGTGCGCGAGGTCGACACCGCCGTCGCCGCGCTGGTCGCCTCGACCCGCACGGTGGCCGACCTGGAGGCCGCCGCCGCGGCCGCGCGCGAGGCCGCCCAGCTGTCGCGCGTCCGCTACCGCGAAGGCATCGACGATTTTCTCACCGTGCTCGACGCCGAGCGCCGCCTGGCCGACGCGGAGGACCGCCTGGCGGTCGCCCGCACCCGCCACGGCCTGGCCTACGTGCAGCTCGGCCGGGCGCTGGGCGTGGGCTGGTCGGCCTAGGGCGGATCGTCGAGCCGCCGGCGCCGCGGCGCGGCGCGACATGTCTAGATCCGGCTGAAGATCAGCGAGCCGTTGGTGCCGCCGAAGCCGAAGCCGTTTGACATGACGTGCTCGACCTCGACGTCCTTGCGCTGGCGCAGGATCGGCAGGTCGGCGAACTCCGGGTCGAGGTTGTCGATGTGGGCGCTCTCGGCGAGGAAGCCGTGCTGCATCATCAGCAGGCAGTAGATCGCCTCCTGGGCGCCCGCCGCGCCCAGGCTGTGGCCGGTCAGCGACTTGGTCGAGGAAATCGCCGGAATCCGGTCGCCGAACACCCGGCGCACCGCCGCCATTTCCTTGGAGTCCCCGACCGGGGTGGAGGTGCCGTGCGGGTTCAGGTAGTCGATCCGCCGGCCGCCGGCGGATTCCAGCGCCAACTTCATGCAGCGCTCGGCGCCTTCGCCCGACGGCGCGACCATGTCGTAGCCGTCGGAATTGGCGGCGTAGCCGGTCACTTCGGCGTAGATCCTGGCGCCGCGCGCCCTGGCCCGCTCCAGGTCCTCGACCACCACCACCCCGGCGCCGCCGGCGATGACGAAACCGTCGCGGTCGACGTCGTAGGCGCGGCTGGCCACGGCCGGGGTGTCGTTGAACTTCGACGACATGGCGCCCATGGCGTCGAACATCACCGACAGGGTCCAGTCCAACTCCTCGCAGCCGCCGGCGAAGACCACGTCCTGCTTGCCCAGCTGAATCTGCTCGGCGGCCGCGCCGATGCAGTGGGTCGAGGTCGCGCAGGCCGAGGAGATCGAATAGTTGACCCCCCTGATCTTGAACCAGGTGGCCAGCGCCGCCGACGGGCCCGAGCACATGGCCTTGGGCACGGCGAAGGGGCCCACCCGCTTGGGCCCGCGCTCCCTGGCGGTCTGGGCCGCCTCGATGATCGAGCGCGTCGAAGGTCCGCCGGAGCCGATGATGACGCCGGTCTTGTCGTGGCTGAGCTCCGTCTCCTCGATCCCGGAATCCTTCAGCGCCTGTTCGAAGGCGATGTGGGCCCAGGCGGTGCCTTCGGCGAGGAAGCGCGCGGCGCGCCGGTCGACGTGCTCCTCCCACTGGATCTGAGGCGCCGCCTCGACCTGGCAGCGGAAGCCGAGCTCGGCGTATTCCGGCGCGGCGCGGACGCCGGAACGGGCGTTTCGCAGGGAGTCCATGACCTCCTCCGCGGTGTTTCCGATTGGGGAAACGATGCCCAGCCCGGTGATGGCGACACGACGCATGCTCTGGAAGACTCCTACATTCCCTTGGGGTCGAAGAGACCGACGCGCAGGTCGGTCGCGGCATAGATAGGCACGCCGTCGGCTTCCATCGAGCCGTCGGCGATGCCCATGACCAGCCGCCGGTTGATCACCCGCTTGAGGTCGATCTTGTAGGTCACCAGCTTGACGTGGGGCATCACCTGGCCGGTGAACTTGACCTCGCCCACGCCGAGCGCCCTGCCCTTGCCCGGCCCGCCCGACCAGCCGAGGAAGAAGCCGACCAGCTGCCACATGGCGTCCAGGCCCAGGCACCCCGGCATCACCGGGTCGCCGATGAAGTGGCAGGCGAAGAACCAGAGGTCCGGATGGATATCCAGCTCGGCCTCGATGTAGCCCTTGCCGTGGGCGCCGGTTCCTTCGCCGGTGATGTGGGTGATGCGGTCGAACATCAGCATCGGCGGCGCGGGCAGCTGCGCGTTCTCCGGCCCCCACAGCTCGCCGCGGCCGTGGGCCAGGAGTTCCTCGTAGCTGTAGGCGTTTTGCTGCACCGGCATGTGGCCTGAACGCTCCCGCGGGCGGCCGGTGGCGCCGGCCGCATCTGGTCTTGCCGGGGGACTACACGAGCAGGGCCGCGCTCACAACCGCCGGGCTTCAGCGGCAGACGCGGCGATCCTGCAGCCCCCAGAGGCCCTGGGCGCGGGCCCAGCCCTTGCGCTTGCCGGCCTCCAGTAGGCACCAGCCCTTCTCGCAGCGATGCAGCCGGGCGACGCCCCGGCTGGCCAGCAGCGCACGCAGCCGGCCCTCGGGCTTGGGCTGGACGCGGAGCGCCAGCGGCTGGCCGCCGCGATGGAAGACCGTGCGCGTCCCGTCGGTGGTGCGTCGGTGGATCCAGGCGGCTCCGCCGTCCGGATCGCAGACCTTGCGCCATTCGCGGGTCTCGGCCACGACCTGCACCGGCAGCCCCTTGGCGCGGTAGACCCAGACGGCCGGATAGTCGTCGCCCGGCCCGGCGCGGGCGTTGACCTCGCCGAACTTCAGCGACACCCAGCGCGGCACCGGCAGGCGCGAGGGCGTGGGACGCGTGCGCTCCTGGGCCGCAACGGCGCCGGCGGCGAGGACGCAGGCCATGGCCGCGAAGGCGCATATCGCCCCGCGGCCGGCTTTGCTAAACCGCCAACCCATGTCCGCCCGGAAACTCAAGGTCGTCCTCACCCGCAAGCTGCCCGAAGCCGTCGAGACGCGCATGCGCGAGCTGTTCGACGCCGAGCTCAACCTCGATGATCACCCGTTTGGTGAAGACGAGCTTAAGGATGCGGCGAAACGGGCCGAGGTGCTGGTTCCGACCATCACCGACCAGATCACCGCCGACATCGTCGCCGCCCGCGGCGAGCAGCTCCGGATGATCGCCAACTTCGGGGCCGGGGTGGACCACATCGACGTCGAGGCCGCCGTCGGCGCCGGGCTGATCGTCACCAATACGCCGGGCGTGCTGACCGAGGACACGGCCGACATGACCATGGCCCTGATCCTGTCGGCCGCGCGCCGGGTGGTCGAGGGCGCCGCGGTCATCGCGCGCGGCGAGTTCTCCGGCTGGACCCCGACCTGGATGATGGGCCGGCGCATCTGGGGCAAGCGGATCGGCATCGTGGGCATGGGCCGCATCGGCCAGGCCGTGGCCCGCCGCGCCCGCGCGTTCGGCCTGTCGGTGCACTACCACAACCGCCGGCGGGTGAGCCCCGCGGTCGAGGAGGAGCTGAACGCCACCTACTGGGACGATCTCGACCAGATGCTGCCCAGGATGGACTTCGTGTCCATCAACTGCCCGCACACGCCCCAGTCGCACAAGCTGTTCGACGACCGCCGCATCCGCCTCTTGCCGCCCCATGCGGTGCTGGTGAACACCGCCCGCGGCGAGATCGTCGACGAGGCGGCGCTGGCGGCGGCGCTCCGCGAAGGCCGCCTCGCCGGCGCCGGGCTCGACGTGTTCGAGCGCGAGCCCCTGGTCCACCCCGACCTCGTCGGTCTGCCGAACGCGACGCTGCTGCCGCACATGGGCTCGGCGACCATCGAGGGCCGGATCGACATGGGCGACCGCGTCATCCTCAACATCAAGACCCTGCAGGACGGCCACCGCCCGCCCGATCGGGTGATCCCGGCGGGGTAGGGCTCAGGCGCCGACGATCTTCGCGCCGAGGTGCCGCGCCACGAACGACAGCAGGCCGGTCAGGATCAGGCTGACACCCAGCAAGCTGTCGAGGATCAGATCTTCGTCGTACAGGTAGCGCTTCCAGATGAACACGTAGATCGCCGCGAAGATCGCAGCCAGGATGGCGCCGTGGACGAGCCAGTAACGGAGCCCCCGCGCGGCGCCGTCAGTCCCTCTTCGCGCTCGGTAAGTCGCTGTATCAGCGACGAGAACGAGAACCGCCGCCAAGCCGAAGGCCGGAATCGCATGCCAGTGCTCCACGAGGATGATGAGCGTGGAGCCCAGGACCATGACGGCTGTCCCGCACGCGGCAAACACGCCAGCGTAGACGCCATAGTACAGCAGGGGGCTGGCTCGGGAACTCATCAGTCCTCCAGGCCGGGCACATACCAATCCCGCGGCGCATAGAGTGGGCGCCGAAGTTCATTCTCCCTCAGAAGGTCCCGTTCTTGGGCGTACATCGCAAGCAGGTACAACGACCCGCCGAGCGCCGGACCGATCAACTTCCCCAGACGTCGCCTAACGTCGCCTGGGTCTTCGATCATGGACCCGTCTTCGGGTCGGAGGTCCTTGAGGACTCGTTGCGTCCAGCGACGATGACGCTCACTCCTGGATTGCAGCAGGCGTTCACGCGCTGCCGCCCGGACTTGCTCCCGCTCGGCCGCGCGCCGTTCCCGGTCGGAAAAACCTGTTTGAAACGGTGACTGGTGAGGTCCCGGTCCCAGGTGGCCCTTCTCGGCATTGCGTCGCTTCATCCAAGTCGAGGTGTCCACCTCAGAGCGCCTCTTGATCTTATGAACAAAACAGGAACAAAAGTTCGCTGGTTTGCGGATGGAGTCAAGCTGATTCCTTCTCGCGCACTGGATTCAAAGGCCCAGCCGCTTCGCCCGCCCCGCGATGGTCATCAGCAGCCGCTCAGCGATCAGCGCGTCCGGCGAGCCTGCCGTCTTGCAGGCGCGGTCGGCGTCCAGCACGTCGGGCTGGATCCGGTCGAGCTCGGAAAGCGTCCAGGCGCGGGCCTGGCGGAGGAACTCGCGCTCCTGCTTCCAGAACACGCCGGCGGACTTGGCCGCCTCCTTCATGTCGGCGCCGGAGCGGGCCAGCGTCAAAACCCGGCGCAGCTTGGCCAGGTGCATCCCGGCGGCGCGCACGGCGGCGGGGCCGCTTTCGCCCTCGCCGAAGGCCCGGCGCAGACCCGCCTGGGCCGGGGCCATGCGGCCGCCGAAGGCGTCGGCCGCCGCGTCGAACAGCGAGGCCTCGGGCTCGACGCCCAGGAAGTCCTCGAGTTCCTCGGCGGCGGCCTGGCGGCCGCTGCCCGGTCCGAGGAACAGGGCCAGGCGCTCGATCTCGGCCCGGGCCACGCCGCGCTCACGCGGCAGCCGGGCGACGAACATCTCCAGCGCCTCGGCGGTAAGCCCGACCTGGTCCCTGGCCAGGCTCTCGCGCACCATCCGCGCCACGTCGCCGGGCTCGTCCTCGTAGCAGGGCACGCAGGCCACCCCCTGGGCCTTCTCCGCCGCCTTGCGCAGCGCGCTGTCGCGCGCGCCCAGCGCCCCCGCCTCGATCAGCAGGTAGGCGTCGGGATTGAGCGTCCCGTCCGCGTGGGCCGCCAGGGCCTCTGCCGCGAGCTTGTCGAGCGGGCCCTTCTCGGCGTTGAGCCGCAGACGCACGAGGCGGCGCCCGCCCATCAGCGACTGGGCCAGCAGCTCCGATTCCAGCCGTCCCGCGTCCTCGGAGAGGTCGCCGTCGGCCAGCTGGGCGACGTCGAACGGGTCGTCGGGGTTCCTCACCACCTTGGCGGCCACCGCGTCGGCCCGCTCGCGCACCACCCCCCGGTCGCGGCCGTAGAACACCGCCGCGCAGTGTTCCCGGTCGGGCTGGGTCAGGAAGCGGTCGACGTCGGGGCGGCGCTTGATCTCCATCGCCGGCCCTAGCGGGTGGCGAACCAGGTCAGCACGTCGGTCTTGATGCGCTCGGCCGCCTCGTGGGCGGCCCGGACCTGGGCGTCCTGCTGGGCGACGATGCCGGCGTAGGGCTGGTCGGTGGTGTCGTAGGTGACGTGGATCGGCCGGTTGCCCCGCAGCACCGTCCGGCCGCTGGCGATCTCGGTCAGGGCGTAGGTGGCCGCCACGCGCACCTCGAAGCGGGTGGCGACGCGGTTCTCGTCCAGGCCGCGCGGCTGGCGGCGCTCGGACAGGCTGACGTTCAGCCGGTACTCGGGCGGGGCCGAGCGGTCGTAGGCCAGGGCGTCCTCGAGGCTCTCGCGCAGAAGGTAACCGGTGCGGGTGTTGGGCGTGCGCACGTCGATGCGGGCCGAACCCTGGGCCACGCCGGGGCGGGCGTACATCGGCGTGAAGCCGGCGCACGCGGAAAGCGCCAGCGCCGCGACGACGGCCGTGACGGCGGCCCCGATGATGCCGAGCTTGCGCATGCTACCCCGCGACGATGTTGACGATGCGGTCCCGGACCACGATGACCTTGCGCACCTGCGCGCCCTCAAGGTGGCGCAGGACGGCGGCGTCGGAAAGAGCGATCTCGCGCACCTCGTCGTCGGCCGTCCCCGGCGGCACGCGGATCTCGCCCCGGCGCTTGCCGTTGATCTGCACCGGCAGCACCAGCTCGTCGTCGGCCGCCAGGCCCGGGTCGTAGACCGGCCACGGCGCATCCACCACCAAGCCCTCCTCCCCGAGGCTGGCCCAGCACTCCTCGGCCAGGTGGGGGGTGATGGGGCTGATCAGCCGCGCCAGCGCCGACATGGCCTCGCGCTTGGCCGTGTAGCCGGTCCTGCCGGTATCGGCCGCCTTGAGGGTGTTGACGAACTCGTAGAGGCGGGCGATCGCCGAGTTGAAGCGGAAGCCCTCGAAGCCCTCGCTGACCGCCTTGATCGCTTTGTGGGTGGCCCGTTGCAGCGCCTGGGTCGCGGCCGGATCGACGGTCTCGCCGGCGCCCTTCCACGCGGTGAAGGCCTCGAACTCGCCCCAGACCCGGTTGACGAAACGCCAGGCGCCCTCGACGCCGCCCGCGGTCCACTGCACGTCGCGTTCGGGCGGGCTGTCCGAGAGCACGAACAGGCGCGCGGCGTCGACCCCGTACTGGTCGAATATCTCGACCGGGGCGACGACGTTCTTCTTCGATTTCGACATCTTCTCGATGTCGCCGATGACCAGCGGCTCGCCGGTCGAGATCTGGCGGGCCAGGCGCTGTCCGCCCTCGGCGACCAGCTCGACGTCGGCCGGCTCGACCCACCTGCCGTCCGCCCGCCGGTAGGTCTCGTGGGTGACCATGCCCTGGGTGAACAGGCCCGCGAACGGCTCGCGCACGTCCAGCTTGCCGCCGTCGGCCAGGGCGCGGGTGACGAAGCGGGCGTAGAGCAGGTGCAGCACCGCGTGCTCGACGCCGCCGATGTACTGGTCGACGGCCAGCCAGTAGTCGGCCGCCGCCCGGTCGATCGGCTCCTCGGCCTTGGGGTTGGCGAAGCGGGCGAAGTACCAGGAGCTGTCGACGAAGGTGTCCAGCGTGTCGGTCTCGCGCTCGGCCCCGGCGCCGCAAGCGGGGCAATTGACCTGCCGCCAGGTCGGGTGCCGCAGCAGCGGATTGCCCGGCTTGTCGAAGCTGACGTCGTCGGGCAGCTCGATGGGCAGGCTGTCCTCGGGCGCGGGCACAGGGCCGCAGGCCGGGCAATGGATGACGGGGATGGGGCAGCCCCAGTAGCGCTGGCGCGACACGCCCCAGTCGTGCAGGCGGTAGAGCGTCGCGCCCTGGCCCTTGCCGAGGGCTTCCATCCGGGCGATCGCCGCCTGGATGCCGGCCTCGACCGTCATGCCGTCCAGGAACCGCGAATTGAAAAGGGTCCCGGGCCCGACATAGGCCTCGTCTTCGATGGCGAACGCACCGGCGTCGGCGTTCGGCGGCAGCACCACCGGCAGCACGGGCAGGTCGTACTTGCGGGCGAACTCCAGGTCGCGCTGGTCGTGGGCGGGACAGGCGAAGATCGCCCCGGTGCCGTAGCCCATGAGGATGAAGTTCGCGACCCACACCGGCAGCTTCCAGTCGGGGTCGAACGGGTGGCTGACATACAGCCCCGTGAACATGCCCTTCTTCTCGGCCGCCTCGATCTCGGCCTCGGACACGCCGCCGCGCCGGCAGTCGTCGACGAACGCCTTCAGCTCCGGGCTTTCCTTCGCCAGCGCCTCGGCCAGCGGGTGGTCGGGGGCCAGGCCGACGAAGGCGGCGCCGAACAGGGTGTCGGGCCGCGTGGTGTAGATCTCGATCCCGTCCTCGAAGCCGGCCGGCGCCTCGCCCGCGAAGTCGAAGCGGCACTTCAGGCCGCGGCTCTTGCCGATCCAGTTCTCCTGCATCAGCCGCACCTTGTCGGGCCAGCGGTCGAGCTCGCCCAGGCCTTCGATCAGCTCGTCGGCGTAGTCGGTGATCTTCAGGAACCACTGGGTCAGCTTGCGTTTCTCGACCACCGCGCCGGAGCGCCAGCCGCGGCCGTCGACCACCTGCTCGTTGGCCAGCACGGTGTTGTCGACCGGGTCCCAGTTGACGACGCTCTCCTTGCGGAACACCAGGCCGCGCTTCATCAGGTCGAGGAACCAGCGCTGCTGGCGGCCGTAGTATTCCGGGTCGCAGGTGGCGAACTCGCGGTCCCAGTCGATCGACAGGCCCAGCAGCTTCAGCTCGGCGCGCATGGCGTCGATGTTGGCGTAGGTCCACGCCTTGGGATGGACGCCGCGCTCCATGGCGGCGTTCTCGGCCGGCATGCCGAAGGCGTCCCAGCCCATCGGGTGCAGCACGTTGAAGCCCATGGCCCGTTTGTAGCGGGCCACCACGTCGCCCATGGTGTAGTTGCGTGCGTGCCCCATGTGGATGCCGCCCGAGGGGTACGGGAACATCTCGAGCACGTAGTACTTGGGCTTGCCCGCGGCCTCCTGCGGCGAGCGGGTGCGGAAAGAGCCTGCGTCCTCCCACCGCTGGCGCCAGCGGGGCTCGACTTCCTTGGGATTGTAACGGGCCATGACAGGGCGGCTTTAACGGCTGGCGGTTGCGAACGGAAGGGGAGCGCCTGCGCGCAAGAAAAAACCCCGGAGACCGAGGCCTCCGGGGTTCCGGAAATCAGACCTCGAGAGGGCTCAGCCGCGGCCGCCGCCGGAGAGGCGCAGCTGGCGGGCCTTGGTCAGGATGGCGTTTTCGATGTCGGTCTCGGTCTGGGCGGTGACCGCCGAGTCGACCCAGCCGGCGCCGGTGTTGACCTGCTTGAAGATGGCCACGTTCAGCGCGTCGGCGCGCAGGCGGGTGTCGAGGATGTACACCGTGGCCTTGAAGCGCTCGTCGGGCTTCTCGGGGTTCACGTACCAGTCGGTGATGATGATCCCGCCCCAGGGGTCGGCCGAGGCCAGGGGCATGAAGCTGAGGGTGTCGAGCGACGCGCGCCACAGGTAGCTGTTGACGCCGATGCCGGCCTCGGTGTCAGGGCCCGAGCTGCGGCGGCTGCCGCCGCCGAAGAACGGGATCCAGCCGCCCTCCTCCTGGCTGGAGAAGGTCCGGTTGGACTCGTCGCCGCGGTTGGAGGCGCAGCCGGCGATCAGGAAAGAGGCGGCGATCGCAACCATCGTCGCGCCACGCATGAAGGACATCGTCGAACCCACTCCGAATTTCGGGACCGTCCCGCTCCGCACGGACGCGCGGACAGGGACGGTGGTCGCCCCCGCGGACCGGGCCGATCTATAGCATGCAACGGCCATGGTCTGACAAGGCGTAGCGATTCCCGTGTCGCGCGAGCCACAGCTGGGCCGATTCACGCATCCGATTCGGGATGAACCGCGTTCGTTTCATTGACCGGCGGCCCTTGCGAGCCTTTATTGTAGCGGCTGACGGTCGAATTTCGGCCGGATTGGCTGGGCAAATGGCTCGGCTCGAGGAGTCGACGGTAGGGGCGATGAAGAAGACCGGGTGGATCGCGGCGTCTGTGCTCGCGCTCGCTTTTGCGGGCGTGGCCGTCGACGCGCAGGCCCAGTCCCGCCCGCGCTCCCGCGTCGAGGCGGTGCAGCCCAACCCCGCCGTCACCGCCCAGGACGCCAGCCCGAGCGCCCGCCGCCGCACCCTGGAGCTGAACACCGACGGCCGCTGGAGCCTCAAGCTCGACTACCAGCAGCCGACGACCCGCGGCGAGGAGCTGCGCGACGTCGAGGCCGGCGCCTACTACCGCCTGACCCCGCGCGTGCGCGTCGGCGGCTCGGTCGGCCTGGGCGACCAGTCGACCCCGCGCCGCGTCACCGACGACGAGCGCCCGCAGCCGCGCGTGCGGCTGGAGACCATCTTCCGGTTCTGACCGGCTCCACAGTGACGCCATCACGCGGCGGCCCGAGGGCCGCCTTTTCGTTTGCGCCCGCGACAGCGCGGAGGAACGGCCGGGCAGCCTATGCCGGGTAAACCCCGGCTGTCTCGTCCACGTAGAGCCGTGCGCCGTTGTCCCTGCACCATTGTTCCAGGTCGCGCTTCAGCGCTGGCCAAAGCTCGGCCGCCCACGCCGGCGCCCTGCCGGCCCAGGCTTCCTCGGTCGGCAGGTAGGCCGAGAGCACGCCCATCGGCAGCTCGAGGATGAAAGAGCCGCCGGGGCCGGTGACGACGAGCTCCTCCTTCCAGCGCGCCTGAAAGCTGAACACCCGTGGCGGCGAGGCCGTCACTCGAAGATCAGCGACGGGTCGGTCGGCCCGCTTGGCGGCGGCAGCACGCTTTCGCTGATCTCCGACGTCCGCGCCGGCGGCGCCTCGGCCAGGTCGGGGCCGAGTTCGCCGATGAAGGCCTTGAGGTCCGCGGCCGAGCGGGCGGCCAGCTCCTCGTTCAGCATGTGGCCGGCGTTCTGGTAGACGATCAGCCGGCTGTCGGGGATGGTCTGGTCGAACCTGCGCGCATCCTCGACCGGGACCAGCAGGTCCTTGTCGCCGTGCATGATCAGGGTCGGGACCCGCAGGGCCGCCAGCCGCTGCGGCGTGGCGAAGGTCCAGCGGTCCCAGTCGGCCAGCATGCCCATGGTGATGTGGCGGTGGCCGGGCGCGCGGGCCATCTCGGAATAGCGCTCGACCACGGCGTCGGTGACCAGGGCGTCGTTCTCGTAGGACTGGATCAGGCCGTCCCGCAGCATCGCGCGCTTGTCGAGGTCGCGGAGCAGGCGGAAGCCGATGTCGGTGCGCATGGCGCGCATCAGCAGGCTGTCGCGCCGCTGCCGCGTCTCCGGCCGCTCGTCGGGCCAGCCGGAGGCCGAGAGCAGCACCAGGCCGTCCAGCCGTTCGGGGTGGGCCAGGGCGTATTCCCAGGCCGCGAAGCCGCCCAGCGACTGGCCGACCAGGGTGAACCGCTCCAGCTTCTGCTTGGCGGCGAACCGCTCGATCACCGCGGCCAGCGACTGCGGCGTGGCCTTGAAGCCTTCCGGCGCGCGGGTCAGGCCGTGGCCCGGCAGGTCCAGCGCGATGACCCGGAAGTCCGGCGCCAGGGCCGCCATCCAGGGCCGCCAGGTGTCGATGGCGACGCCGAAGCCGTGAACCAGCACGATGGTCGGCCCGTCGGCCTTGCCGGTCTCGACGTAGCGGATGCGCATGCCCTCGCCGAGGTCGGCGTACCGGGAGTCCGCGCCGGCGTACTTCTGCTCAAGGGTCTCGTAAGGGACGTCGGGGCGCTTGAGCGCGAACCAGCCGCCCACCGCGACCGCCAGCACGATGGCCAGCGCCCAGCCCAGGATCCTCAACAGCAGTTTCATCGCCAACGCCCCCGACAACCGGCTAACCCTTTGGGCGCGACCGGCCCCGGGTCAAGCGCCATCTCCCGGCGAGGGAGACGGCCGCGCGCCGCCGGGAGGCGCGGCGGGCGGACGAATACCGCCGGGCGCGGCGTTCGGCCCCTTGCCCAGGCTGGGCCGTTTGGGGAATCGTGGCCGCATGGGGTGTCGACGATGATCACACGGCGTGCGTTCGGCCTGGGAGCGGCGGCGATCCCCTTGGCCGCCGGCTCGGCCGCGGCCGGCAGGAGCTCCGAGCCGGTTCCCCACGCCATCGCCGACTTCTACGCCGAGCGGCACGTCTACGACGCCGCCCTGTCCCCGGACGGCGGCGTCATCGCGGTGCTGCGCAGCGAGCCGCTGAATTCAGCCCGCAGCGCCTTCGTCGACATCGTCGACGCCGCGGCCCCCTCGCGGATCAAGCGGACGCTGCCGCTGGGCGAGACCGAGATCCACTACGTGGAATGGGGCTCGGAGGATCGCCTGCTGGTCACGGTCAGCAAGCCCGCCCCCGTCCCGCCCGCCGTCATGCTGGGCCGCAAGGGTCGCAGCGGCCAGGGGTTCCGGGCCTACCGCATCGTATCGGTCAAGCCGGACGGCGCCGGGTCGGTCGCGCTGTTCAACGACCCGGAGATGCTCCAGACCAACTACGACCTGGCCTCCGTGGTCGACTACCTGCCCGAGGACCCCCGGCACATCCTGATGATGGCGGCGGACTACGAGCGGGGCGTCTACGCCCTCTACCGCGTGGACATCGCCACCGGGGCGGCGGAGCAGACCGAGCGCGGCAACGAATGGACCGTCGGCTGGGTGGTCAACCGCGGAGCCCCGGTGCTGCGCTTCGACGCCAACGTCCGCGGCACGGCGCACAAGGTGTTCGCCCGCGCGCCGGGCGCGGAGGAATGGAAGTTCGTGCGCCGCACGCGCACCGACCAGGCGCCCCAGTTCGCCTATGTCGGCCCTGCGCCCAGCGGCGACTTCGGCTGCGTGCTGGTGGCCGCGCGCGTCGAGGGCGAGGACACCGTGTCGCTGCGCGAGCTCGACCTGCGCACGCTGGATTTCGGGACTCCGATCGCGCGCCGCGACGGCCTCGACGTGGACGGCGGCCTGGTCGACGAGCGCGGCCGCTTCCTGGCCACCCGCTGGGTCGAGGATCGCGTCACCTACGACTTCGTCGACCGTTCTATGGCGGCCCACTTCAAAGGCATCAACGGCTACCTCGGCGACGAGCGCAACGTGCGCATCTTCGACGTCGACGCCGCCCAGAACCGTTTCATCGCCCGCGCCACGGGCCCGCGTGACCCGGGCCAGTTCCTCTACTACGACAAGGGCGCGCGGCAGCTGACGGTGCTCGGCGTCTACCAGCCGGCCCTGAGCACGGACCGGCTCGGCAAGGCCCAGGCCCTGAAGGTGCGGACCCGCGACGGGACCGAGATATGCGCCTACCTGACCGCGCCTCCGGGGGGGCCGCGGGGGCCGCTGGTGGTGCTGCCGCACGGGGGGCCCGAGGCGCGCGACCTGATGGACTGGGACCGTACGGTCCAGATCCTGGCCTCGCGGGGCTGGTGGGTGCTGCAGCCGAACTTCCGCGGCTCGGGCGGCTACGGCCAGGGTTTCGTGCGGGCCGGCAACCGCCGCTGGGGCGAGCGCATGCAGGAGGACGTGGAGGACTGCGTCGCCCACGTCGTGGCCGCCGGCAAGGTCGACGCCGCCCGTGTCGCCATCGCCGGGATCAGCTACGGCGGCTACGCCGCCCTGATGGGCGCGGTGCGCCGGCCCGACCTCTACCGCGCCTGCGCGGCGATCTGCGGGGTCAGCGACCTGCCCGCCATCCTCAGGTCGGAGAAGCGGGACGATCCGGAGGGCTACGAATACTGGGTCAGGTCGATGGGCGACCCGGGCGCCGACCGCGCCATGCTGGAGGCCGCGTCGCCGGCCCGGCGGGCGGCCGAGATCGCCTGCCCGGTGCTTCTGATCCACGGCGTCGATGACCGCATCGTGCCGATCGAGCAGTCGCGCCTCATGGCCAGGGCGCTCAAGGACGCCGGCAAGCCGCACGAGCTGGTCGAGGTTCCCGGCGCCGGCCACGCGGACTGGGACGACGACCGGGACCAGGCGCTGATGGTCCGGCTGGTCGAATTCCTGGCCGGCGCCTTCGCCTGACGGCCCAGCCTTGATCGGAGGCCGCCGGGCGTCCACTTCTGCGCCCATGACGAGCGCGAACGCATTTCCCGACTGGCACGGCACCACCATCCTGGCGGTGCGCAGGGGCGGCAAGACCGTCATCGCCGGCGATGGCCAGGTCTCCATGGGCCAGACCGTGGTCAAGGGCGCGGCCCGCAAGGTGCGGGTGCTGGCCGGCGGACGGGTGATCGCGGGCTTCGCCGGGGCCACCGCCGACGCCTTCACCCTGATCGAACGGCTCGAGGCCAAGCTCGAGCAGTACCCCGAGCAGCTGGCCCGGGCCTGCGTCGACCTGGCGAAGGACTGGCGCACCGACCGCTACCTGCGGCGGCTGGAGGCCATGCTGCTGGTGGCGGACAAGACCGCGATCTTCACGGTCACCGGGGTGGGCGACGTGCTGGAGCCCGAGCACGGGGTGGCCGCGGTCGGCTCCGGCGGCAACTTCGCGCTGGCCGCCGCCCGGGCCCTGATCGAGAACACCGAGCTCGACGCCGAACAGATCGCCCGCAAGGCCATGGCCGTGGCCGCCGACATCTGCGTCTACACCAACGGCGCCCTGACGGTGGAAGTGCTGGGGGACTGAACGGCTCGCCGCCGGCTGAGGGGGAGACCGCACATCATGACGGACGCCTGCCCGCTCTACGCCTTCCGCCCTATGACCGAAGCCGACCTGCCGCTGGTGCTGGACTGGATCGCGCGGGCGCACGTCCGTGAATGGTGGCCCGAGGACCCAGAGATCGAGGCCGAGCTGCGCGACGGGCTTCGAGCGCCCTACATGCGCTACTTCCTGCTCACCGCCGACGGCGAGCCCTTCGCCTTCCTGCAGGCCTACGACATCTGGCGCGAATTCGAGATCGACGCCCACGCCCAGTGGTCCGGCTTCTACCGCGACCTGGCGCCGCCGGGCTCGGTCGGCGTCGACCAGTTCATCGGGCCGGAGGAGATGGTGGGGAGGGGCCACGGCGCGGCCGCCATCCGCCTCTTGGTCGATCATCTGCTGGCCGAGGGCGCGCCGCGTGTGGTCACCGACCCCAGCCCCGACAACGAGCGCGCGATCCGCGCCTACGAGAAGGCCGGCTTCCGGCCGCTCGAGGCGCGCCCCACGCCCGACGGCCCGGCCCTGATCATGGTCCGCGACCGTTAGCGCTACCGCTTGGGCCCCAGACCCCCTATCTGCGCCCCCATGACCGAATTCTCCCCCCGCGAGATCGTCTCCGAGCTCGACCGCTTCATCGTCGGCCACCAGGAGGCCAAGCGCGCCGTCGCCGTGGCCCTGCGCAACCGCTGGCGGCGCAAGCGCACCCCCGAGGACCTGCGCGACGAGATCACGCCCAAGAACATCCTGATGATCGGCCCCACCGGGGTCGGCAAGACCGAGATCGCGCGACGCCTGGCCAGGCTGGCCCAAGCCCCGTTCCTGAAGGTCGAGGCGACCAAGTTCACCGAGGTCGGCTACGTCGGCCGGGACGTCGACCAGATCGTCCGCGACCTGGTCGAGGCGGCCATCGGCCAGGTGCGCGAGAAGCGCCGCCAGGGCGTGCGCGCCCGCGCCGAGCAGGCGGCCGAGGAGCGGCTGCTGGACGCCCTGGTCGGGCCCGGCGCCGGGCCCACGACCCGCGAGAGCTTCCGCAAGAAGCTCCGCTCGGGCGAGCTGGACGACAAGGAGATCGAGATCGCGCTCGCCGACACCTCCTCGCCGCTCGGCCAGATCGACATCCCCGGCCAGCCGGGCGTGGGCGTGCTGAACCTGTCGGAGATGCTGGGCAAGGCGATGGGCGGGCGCACCAAGACGGTGAAGCTGACGGTGCGCGACGCGACCGGCCCGCTGGTCGCCGAGGAGGGCGACAAGCTGCTCGACAGCGAGGCCCTGACCAAGGAGGCCCTGCTGCTGGCCGAGAACGAGGGCATCGTCTTCCTCGACGAGATCGACAAGGTCGCCGCCCGCCAGGAGCGCGCCGGCGCCGACGTCTCTCGCGAGGGCGTGCAGCGCGACCTGCTGCCGCTGATCGAGGGCGCCACCGTCTCGACCAAGTACGGGCCGGTGAAGACCGACCACATCCTGTTCATCGCGTCCGGCGCCTTCCACGTCGCCAAGCCTTCGGACCTGCTGCCCGAGCTGCAGGGCCGCCTGCCCATCCGGGTCGAGCTGAAGGCGCTGACGCGCGAGGACATGCGCCGCATCCTGGTCGAGCCGGAGGCCAACCTGATCCGCCAGCACCAGGCGCTGATGGCCACGGAGCAGGTCACGCTCGACTTCACCGAGGAGGCCCTGGACGCCATCGCCGACGCCGCCGTGGAGGTGAACACCGCGGTCGAGAACATCGGCGCGCGCCGCCTGCAGACGGTGATGGAGCGGGTGGTCGAGGACGTCAGCTTCCGCGCCTCCGACCTGGGAGGCCAGACCATCACCGTGGACGCGGCCTACGTGAAGGAGCGCGTGGGCGACCTCAGCAGGAACGCCGACCTAAGCCGCTTCATCCTGTAGCCGACAAGCTGTGCTATAAGGCGGGGCGAGGAGACGCGCCATGCTCGCCCTGTTCGCCTCTGCCCTGCTGATGACCGCGCAGCCCATCCTGGTCGCGCCCCGCGCCGACGTTCCGCCGCCCGATGTGCGCCTCGTCGCCGACAGCGGGGAGACCCGGGTCCTGATCGACCTCAACTTCACCTGGTCGAGCAGCGACGGCCATCCGTCGGCGCGCATGTACGTCATCCCCTCCGATGAACCGGCCCGCGTGCTGGTCGGCGACGTGCTGGCGAACTGCGGAACGCGCAGACTGGTGATCACCCACGCGTGGTTGCTGGACCGCAGCCTGGCGACCGTCGGCGGCGGCGGCGACAACCAAGCCATGCTGCCGCCGCAGAGCAGCCTCGGCGAGGACGCCGTCGATTTCCTGTGCGACAGCCGCGCCGACCGGTTGCAGCGCCCCTTCCTGGGCGCGGACATGCACGGCGCGATCCGCTCCCTCGACGCCCGCTTCCGCTAGGACGCTTTACCCATGCGCGTCCCGGCGCCATGACTCGCGGCGGACGGGGAGACACCCATGAACGTCGAGCTCGCCGAGGAACGGGTCCTGTTCCACCCGGACCGGTTCAACATGGACCACGCCGAGGGCCGCGCCTGGAGCCAGCGCATGGAGGCGTTCGGGACCCTGGCCAAGCTGTCGGGCTTCCTCAACAAGCCCAAGGACGAGGACTTCGAGCTGGTCTACCGCGAGCGGCGCTACCAGCCCTACTGGCGCATCATCGCCGGCGCCACCTATGTCTACGAGCGCAACCGCGCCTACGAGGTCCCGGTGGCGCCCGAGGTGAAGTCGGTGAGGCTGTGCGGCCAGGACTTCCCGGTCGCCACCAGCCGCATTTCCCTCTCCGGCCTGGAGAGCTGCCGCGAGGAGGTCCGGAGCGAGGTGCTGTTCGACGGCGTCTCCAAGCTGCCCGACCCCGACCTGGCCCGTTACCTGAAGTACGACGCCCAGGTGGTGGCCCCGGACGAGGTCTCGGCCTTCGCGCCCGAGGGCGTCATCCTGGTCCCGCCCCAGGCCAAGTCCAGCGTGCTGTTGCGCGACGTGCTGACCGGGGTGATCAAGCGTATCGAGGCCGACACGGTGCTGGAAGAGAAGGTCCGGGTGGAGACCATCGACCTCTACTACCGGCCGGTCTACGCCTTCCGCTACAAGTGGCAGGGCAAGGAAGCGATCATCGAGTTCGACGCCCTGACCGGCGAGGCCAGGCCCGGCGGAGCCACCTTCGAGCAGTACCTGGGCAAGGTGCTGGAGCCGAAGTTCCTGCTCGACGTCGGGGTCGAGACCGCCAACATATTCTTCCCGGGCGCCAAGCTGGCGCAGATCGTGGTCGAGAAGGGCATGGACGCGATGGGCGGCAAGCGGAGCTAGGGCGCCGCCTCCAGCCGCCGCACCACCACCTCGACCCACCGGCCGACGTGGGCCCCCTCGGCGCCGCTCTCCTCGATGGCGATACGTGTTCCCCCCACGTCGAACGAAACCCGGTAGACGCCGGGCCAGGGATCGGACGCACCGTCCAGGCCGGTGCAGGCGCGCACGACATTGGCCAGGCCGGCGCCGCTCAGCCCGGGCGGCGCAAGGGATTGGCGGCACCAGAGGGCCGGCCCTTCGCCGAAGCCGACGCCGTACCACCCTATGGCGCAACTGCCTGGCGCGAAGCCCGGCGCGATCAGGGTCGACGTCGTCTCGGCGGGAGACCGCTCGGCGCCCCTGAGCGAGGCGAACGGCTCCGACTCCTCGGCCGCCTCCAGCGCCCGGCTGACCCAGTCGCAGTCTCCCGCGGCGGCCGGAGAGCCTGTCGCCGCGAGAAGGGCGAGGGTCAGGATGGCCGTCGGCCTCACCTACTGCGCCACCTGCACCTTGAAGATCACCTGGCGCTTGTCGCCGAACACCTCCTCCGTGGCTGTGACGCGCGTCGGCGGGGCTGAGAAGTAGGCGGCGCCGTTCTCGTCCGCCTCGGGCTGGCGCTCGAGGCAGACGCCGACCTTCTGCAGCAGGGTCGCCGCCGTCAGGTCGTCCGGCGCCTCGCGATTGCGGCAGGAGAAGGTGGCGATCCCCGGCGGCTCGGCGCCGAAGCGGCCGACGTAGCAGTTCTGGAACCCCGGCATGGCCTGGGCCGTGTAACCCAGCCGTTTCGATGGGTCCGGCAACAGCGACGAGAACGGCTCGGCGTCGTGGGCGGCCGACAGCACCAGGGTCAGGCGGTCGCAGAACGCGAAATCGCGCGGCTGCGCCTGGGCCGCGCCCGGCAGCAGCAGCGCGGCGCCTGCGACCATGGCTTGGGCGATCATGGCTTTACGGATCATCGCTCGGTTCTCTCCTACCCCTCGTTGCGCAGCACTAGGCCGCAGGAGGGCGCGGTGACGCAAGGGCGCAGTTGCTGTATGGAACCGCCCCCATGTCCGAACCCGCCGCCAAACCCGCGCCCAAGGTCGGCTTCGTCAGCCTCGGCTGCCCGAAGGCGCTGGTCGATTCCGAGCGCATCCTCACCCGGCTGCGCGGCGAGGGCTACGAAATCTCCCCCACCTACGAGGGCGCCGACGCCGTGGTGGTCAACACCTGCGGCTTCCTGGATTCCGCCCGCGACGAGAGCCTCGACGCCATCGGCGAGGCCTTGGCCGAGAACGGTAAGGTGATCGTCACCGGCTGCCTGGGCGCCGAGGAAGGCCTGATCCGGGCCCGGTTCCCGCAGGTCGCCGCGGTCACCGGCGCGCACCGCTACGACGAGGTCGTCGGCGCCGTGCACGAAGCCGTCGCCCCACCGCCGCTCGATCCCTTCCGCGAGCTGGTCCCGCCGCAGGGGATCCGGCTGACGCCACGGCACTACGCCTATCTGAAGATCTCCGAGGGCTGCGACCACAAGTGCAGTTTCTGCATCATCCCGCAGATGCGGGGCCCGCACGTGTCGCGCCCGGTCGGCGAGGTGCTGCGCGAGGCCGAGGTGCTGGTCGAAAACGGGGTCAAGGAGTTGCTGGTCGTGGCCCAGGACACCTCGGCCTACGGGCTGGACGTCCGCTACGCCCCGGGCGAGTGGCGGAGCCGCGAATGGCGCGCCGACCTGCAGGGGCTGGCCGCGGGCCTGGGCGAGCTCGGGGTGTGGACCCGGCTCCACTACGTCTATCCCTACCCGCACGTCGATCGGACCATCCCGCTGATGGCCGAGGGCAAGATCCTTCCCTACCTGGACATCCCGTTCCAGCACGCCTCCCCCAAGGTTCTCAAGGCCATGCGCCGTCCGGGGAACCAGGAGAAGACCCTCGAGCGGATCGCCCGCTGGCGCGAGATCTGCCCCGACATCGTGCTGCGCTCGACCTTCGTCGTCGGCTTCCCCGGCGAGACGGAGGAGGACTTCCAGGTCCTGCTCGACTGGCTGGAGGAAGCCCGGCTCGATCGGGTGGGCGCCTTCGCCTACGAGAACGTCGAGGGCGCCGCCGCGCGCGATCTCGACGGTCACGTGCCCGAAGAGCTCAAGCAGGAGCGCCGCGAGCGCTTCATGGCCGCCGCCTCCCGGATCAGCCGCGACAAGCTGAAGGCGAAGGTGGGAACGAAAATCCAGGTGCTGGTCGACGAGGTGCGCCGCGACGGCGTCGCCGTGGCCCGCTCCAGGGGCGACGCGCCGGAGATCGACGGCAATGTGTTCGTCAGGGGCGCCAGCCTGAAACCGGGCGAGTTCGCCGAGGTGAAGGTGGTGCGCGCCGACGCCTACGACCTGTGGGCCGAGCCGGCCGACCGCGGCGCCCTGCGCGCGGCGCCGATGCTGGCCCCCGGCCGCCGCATGCACCGGGTCATCTCGCGCCTCTGACGTGGCGGCACGTCCGAACCTCAGCTGTCGTGCAGGGCCTCGCCGTGCTGGGCCAGGTCGAGGCCTTCGATCTCCTCGTCCTTGGCCACGCGCAGGCCGACGGTCAGGTTGACCACCCACAGGATGGCCCAGGTGGCCAGCGCGCTCCAGGCGACCACCGCCAGAGTGCCCCAGGTCTGGGCCCAGAGGCTGGCGTCCTTGCCCAGCGGGTTGATGGCGGCGTCGGCGAAGACGCCGGTGAGCAGGGCCCCGGCCAGGCCGCCGGCCCCGTGCACGCCGAAGACGTCGAGGCTGTCGTCGTACTTCAGCGCCCGCTTCAGCCACACCGCGGTGGCGTAGCAGACGGCGCCGCCGATCAGGCCGATGACGAAGGCCCCCTTCGGGTCGACGAAGCCCGCCGCCGGGGTGACCGCCACCAGGCCGGCCACCGCGCCGGTCAGCATGCCGAGCAGCGTGGGGCGCCTGCGCTCGCCCCACTCGATGATGGTCCAGCCGAACACGCCGGTCGCGGAGGCCACCAGGGTGTTGACGAGCGCGGTCGCCGCCAGCCCGTCCGCCGCCAAGGCCGAGCCGGCGTTGAAGCCGATCCAGCCGACCCACAGCAGCGAGGCGCCGATCATGGTCAGGGCCAGGTTGTGCGGCGCCAGGTTGTCCCGGCCCCAGCCGCGGCGCGGCCCCAGGAACAGGGCGCAGACCAGGCCGGCGACGCCGGAGTTGACGTGCACCACCGCCCCGCCCGCGAAGTCGAGCACCCCGTTCGCGCCCAGGAAGCCGCCGGCCCACACCCAGTGGGCGACCGGCACGTAGACGACCAGGTGCCAGAGCGCCGTGAACACGAGGAAGGCGGAGAACCGGATGCGCTCGGCGAAGGCCCCGGCGATCAGCGCGGGCGTGATCACCGCGAAGGTCATCTGGTAGGCCAGGAACAGGAATTCGGGCACGTCCTTGGCCAGGGCGTGGGCGGTGTCCGGCCGCACGCCGTTCAGGAGCACGGCGTCGAGACCGCCGATCAGGGCGTTCAGCCCTTCTCCCGTCGGCTTGCCGAAGGCCAGCGAGTAGCCGCAGGTGAACCACAGCACCATGACCAGGGCGGCCGCGCCCACGGCGTGCGCCGCTGTGCCGATCACGTTCTTCTTGCGCACCATGCCGGCGTAGAACAGAGCCAGGCCCGGCAGCGTCATCAGCAGCACCAGCGCCGTGGCCGTCAGCAGCCAGGCCGTGGCGGCGGGGTCGAGTTGCAGGGCCACCTGGTGGGGAAGGAGCTCCGGCGTCATGCCCGGCCCCCAAGAACGCTACGCACACCGACCATCGCCAACCCCCGCGACCGCAATGCTGCAACTGCGAACAGCGGGGCGATTCCCGCGCCGGCGCAAGTGCGACAGGCGAGCGCGTTGGTTTTTCAATGCGCGATGAATTACTGTGGCCGCGCTTGTCGGGAAACCGGGCCGGGGATCGGGAAATGGGCGCCTTCGTCAGCCGCTGGTTTCGCTCGCAGGACGGCCTGACCCTGCACGCGCGCGACTACGCCGGCGCCGAGGGGCCTGCGAAGCTGCCGGTCATCTGCCTGCACGGCCTGACCCGCAACAGCCGCGACTTCGAGGCCGTGGCCCCCTGGATCGCCGCCACCGGCCGGCGGGTGATCGTCCCGGACGTCCGGGGGCGCGGCCTGTCGGACCGCGATCCCCAGCCCATGCGGTACGTGCCCCTCACCTACGCGCGGGACATGACGGGGCTGATGGAGCAGGCGGGGATCGCCCGAGCCGTCTTCGTCGGCACCTCGATGGGCGGACTGATCACCATGGCGCTGGCCCTGCTCAAGGTGCGGCTGATCGCCGGGGCGGTGCTGAACGACGTCGGTCCGCAGGTCTCGCCCGTGGGCCTGGCGCGCATCGCCGGCTACGTTGGCCGGCAGGCGGCGCCGGTCGACACCTGGGCCGAGGCCGAAGCCTACGCCCGGGCGTTGAACGAGACCGCCTTTCCCGGCCGCGACGACGCCTTCTGGGCCGCCTTCGCCCGCCGAGTGTTCCGCGAAGACGCCGCCGGCCGGCCGGTGCTGGACTACGACCCGCAGATCAGCGCGCCGATCCGCGCCGCGGGGCCCCGGGCCCTGACGCCCAATCTCTGGCCCTTCTTCGGCCGCCTGGCGCGCCACGCGCCGGTGCTGCTGGTCAGGGGCCAGACCTCCGACCTGCTCGACCCGGACATCGCCGGCCGGATGCGGCGCAAGGCCCCGAAGATGGCCTACGTCGAGGTCCCGGGCGTCGGCCACGCCCCCATGCTCGACGAGCCCGAGGCGAAGGCGGCGATCCTGGACTTCCTGGGCCGCGTCCCCTGAGGGAGCCCTCCGGCATACCGGGAAGGGATCAGTCCGGGACGTTGGCCTCCAGCTCGGCCAGCCAGGCCCGCGCGTTGCCGTCCGACGGCGCGCGCCAGTCGCCCCGCGGCGAGAGGTTGCCGCCGGAGACCACCTTGGGACCGTTGGGCAGGGCCGAGCGCTTGAACTGGCTGCGCTCGAAGAAGCGCTCGAGGAACACCGCCAGCCATTTGCGGATGGTCGGAAGGTCGTACTGGTTGCGCTCGGCCAGGCCTGGCGGCCACAGGCCGGCCTCGCGGTCCTTCCAGGCGTGCCAGGCCATGAACGCGACCTTCGACGGCCTGAGGCCGAAGCGGGTGATCCAGTAGAGGTTGAAGTCCTGCAGCTCGTAGGGGCCGACCGTGGCCTGGGTCGACTGCAGCGCGCCGGAGGCGTCGGCCGGCACCAGCTCGGGCGATATCTCGGTCGCCAGCACGCCGCGGAGCACCTCGCCCACCTGCTCCTCGAACAGTCCGCCGTCGGCCACCCAGCGGATCAGGTGCTGTATCAGGGTCTTCGAGACCGAGCCGTTGACGTTGTAGTGGCTCATGTGGTCGCCGACGCCGTAGGTCAGCCAGCCCAGCGCCAGCTCCGACAGGTCGCCGGTGCCCAGCACGATGGCCTCGTTCCGCCCGGCCAGCCGGAACAGGTAGTCCGTCCGGAGGCCCGCCTGCACGTTCTCGAAGGTGACGTCGTAGACCGGTTCGCCCTTCGCGAACGGGTGGCCGATGTCGGCGAGCATCTTCCGCGCCGCCTCGGTGATGTCGATCTCGGCGGCGGTGGTCCCCAGCGCCCGCATCAGCGCCCACGCGGCCGACCTGGTCGTGTCGCTGGTGGCGAAGCCGGGCAGGGTGAAGCCCAGGATGTCGGCGCGCGGCCAGCCCATCAGGTCGAAGGCGCGGCAGGCGACCAGCAGGGCGTGGGTGGAATCGAGCCCGCCGGAGACGCCGATCACCAGCTTGCGGCTGCGCAGCGACTGGAACCGCCGCATCAGCCCCTGCACCTGGATGTTGAAGGCCTCGTAGCAATCCTGGTCCAGCCGCGCGGGATCGTCGGGCACGAACGGGAAGCGATCGATCTGGCGGCGCAGGCCGACGTCGGCCCAGTCGGGCTCGTGCTCGAAGGCGACGCGCCGGAATTCCAGCTCCGGGTGGCCGAGCGCTGCGGCCGTGTCGTTGAATGTGCCCATGCGCATGCGCTCGAGCCTGAGCCGCTCGACGTCGACGTCGGCGACGGCCATCTGCGCCTGCATGGGGAAGCGCTCGGTCTGGGCCAGCAGGGCGCCGAACTCGTGGATCGTGGCCTGGCCGTCCCAGGCGAGGTCGGTGGTGCTCTCGCCCGGGCCCGAGGCGGAGAAGACGTAGGCCGCGATGCAGCGCGCCGACTGCGAGGCGCACAGCAGCCGCCGCTCGTCCGCCTTGCCGATCAAAATGTTCGAGGCCGAGAGGTTGCAGAGGATGGTGGCCCCGGCCAGGGCGCCCTCGACAGAAGGCGGCGACGGTCCCCAGAAGTCCTCGCAGATCTCCATGTGGAAGACGAAGTCGGCGAGGTCGGAGGCCGCGAACACCAGGTCGACGCCGAAGGGGACGGTCTGGCCGGCCAGCTCGCAGGTCAGGCCGCCCAGGCCGATCCCCGGGGCGAACCAGCGCTTCTCGTAGTACTCGCGGTAATTGGGCAGGAAGCTCTTGGGGACGACGCCCAGGATGCGGCCGCGATGGATGGCCACGGCGCAGTTGTAGAGCCGCCCGTTGCGGCGCACCGGCGCGCCGACGCAGAGCGCCGGCCTGAGGCCGAGGGTGGCGTCGGCGATCTGGGCGAGGGCGGCCTCGACCCCGTCCAGCAGGGCGTCCTGCAGATGCAGGTCGTCGATGGCGTAGGCCGAGACGCCGAGCTCGGGGAACACCATCAGGTCGACCGCCACCGCGTGGCCTTCCCTGGCCAGGGCGATGGTCTCGACCGCGTTGAACGCCGGGTCGCCCGTGCCCACGCGCGGCGTGCAGGCGGCCACGCGCACGAAGCCCTGGCGATGGTGGGAGAAGAAGGCCGCTTTCGGATCCGCCAACGGATGGCTCCTGCGAAGCTGGAAGGTATTTAGGCCCTCCGCCGGCCACTTAGAACCCGCTTCGCGCAAAAAGGCTCATTTTGAGCATAAGGCGAGCGGACGCATCGTGTTTGCCTCCCGGCCGCGGCTGGGTTTGGATGGCGGCAAAAGTCCGGGGAAACGCGTCCATGCTCCGCCGCCTGCTCGCCGCGACCGCCGTCGCCGTGCTGCTTCCCGCTGCAGTCCTGGCCCAGTCGGCTGCTCCCTCCGGCGCCCTGCCCCGTCGCGAGGTCGGGCAGCTGGTCTACGACAACATTCCCGAGGGTTCGGCCGAGATCCGCGAGGCCATCCGCCGCTACCAGAACGCCCGCTCGGCGGTGTTCGAGGACTGGATGCTCGACGGCTCCATGCTGATCACCACCCGCTTCGGCCAGACGGCCCAGCTGCACCGCGTGGCCGAGCCGGGCGGCGACCGGCGGCAGCTGACCTTCTTCGACGAGCCGGTCTCCGACGCCAGGGCCGTCCCGGGGGGCCAGCGCTACCTCTACCTGCGCGACGCCGGCGGGGCGGAATACTTCCAGGCCTACCTGGCCAGCCCCGGCGGCGGCGGCGAGACGCAGATCACCCAGCCGGGCACCCGCAACCTCAGCTTCGTCTTCTCCCGGGACGGCGAATGGGTGTCGTGGAGCCAGGCCAACCCGGGCGATCCCAACTACGACATGATGGTCATGCGGGTCGGCGACCCGTCGAGCCGCCGCAAGGTCTTCGACGGCGTCGGCGAGTACTTCCCGCTCGACTTCTCCCGCGACGGCCGGCGGCTGCTGATGGGCCGGGAGATCTCCTCGACCCGCTCCGAGCGCTATCTGCT
>Ga0196964_10000311_pt1 | contig 35570 bp, 50 predicted proteins | sample S1_10metaG_FD_148615 | JGI IMG/M metagenome (GOLD analysis project Ga0196964, IMG submission 148615) | Soil microbial communities from Anza Borrego desert, Southern California, United States - S1_10 | ecosystem: Environmental > Terrestrial > Soil > Desert | place: USA: California | collected...
TACTCGATGACGAAGAACTTGCCAGAGGCGGCAGGGCGAACCTTCGCGCCAGAAGACTCGACCGCGTTCGCTACGTTCCGGGCCCTCGCGCTCAGCTTGTTCATCTGTCTCATTCCTTTTCTCAATTGCGTCCTACACAGACTATACGCCATATCTCTCAAAAAGTTTCAAATAATCTGAGAGATAATGCGAATATTGGTGAAATAGTTGTCCGGTGAGCGTATAACTAGGTGGATGAGCAAGAAGGAAAAGAAGATGAGCACGGCGAAGGACTGGAAGACGGTCGGCATTGAGGGCAAGTGGCTGGACGAGCTTCGCAAGGAAGCCGACAAGAACCGCCGCAGCGCCCAGGAAATGCTCGGCCTGATTCTCGAGGAACGCTACACCGCTCCCAAATAGAAAGCGGGAACCGGAGGGCGAGGGAAAATTAACCCTCCGGTCCCGCACATGAGGAGACGTGGTGTTCATTGGATCGCCCACACCAGGAAGACCACCAGGGCGACCATGAGCCCGAGTGCCAGCAGGATCATCGGGACCCGCTCTGGATCGCGGTATCCCGGGCCGTAGTACGTGCGGTTGGGATCGAACTTCCTCACTGCTTCCTCCGTCTCTCCACAAGGCACAAAATCGCCCACGTCAGGATTCCGCCAAGGACGCCTATGACAATCGGCCCCCAAGTAGCCATCTAATCCTCGATCTCGTAATCTTCCGCTGGAGCCTTCGGAACCACAGCTACCATGGGCGCAGCCGCTGGTGGCGGCGTTGCCTGCTCTCGCTGTGGCTCCAGAGGCTTCAGCCCGGAGAAGACCTTCCCCAGAGGCGTTTTCCGCGTCTTGAGTTGTCCGGCTTTCCAGATCGCCGTCAGTTCGTTGACGATCTCTTGAGGGGACCTCGACCAGTCGAGCTCGTTCTCGAACGTCCGCTTGATGAAGTCGACGGTCTTTCGGGTGGCCTCGAGCTTGAAGGGGGAGTGTTCCGCTTCGATCCATCCTTGCTTCGCCGGCGCATCGCTATACGGATGGCCGCGACGGCAAAGAGGGCAAGGTTTGGCGTGTTCTTTGACTTCGCCTTCGTTGGACAAGAGGTTGGCATAGATCCACCCCGTACCGTTGCAGGAATCGCATTCGTGCTTCACACCAGGCGCAGCGCGGTACGCCTCATTCAAGGCCCGCTGGGCGTTCATGAAGTCTTCCGGCATGGGGCGCTGCCCACGGGCCATGGTCTTGATGACCTGATCGCATACACGCTCGAATTGAGAGGCGTTCCAGCCGCCTAGAGCCCGGTAGAGCAAGTCCAGGTAGTTCTGGAGCTGCTGACGGGCCTCCGGGGTCTTCGGGGCCGTGTAGGTCCCCAGGATCAGCTTGAAGGCTTGGCAGTTCTGGAATTCGTCTCTCGTCATGCAGTCCCTTTCTTTGCCCAGTCTTGCATCACGTCATCCACGGAGCAGATGGCCGGCTGCCCCTTGGGGCGCAGGGGGTCAAGGACTTCCCAAATCTTCCGCCCCTTGACGGCCTTGTGATTCCAAAAGGCTTGGTCGATGTCCTGTGCCGTTACGCCAATGTCGAGAGCGGCCTGGATCTGCTCCACGGCCTTGGCTCCGCTCAGATGGACTCCCGGGCCGTCATTCCAGATCGCAGCGAGTTTGCTGGCGATGCCGCTTGGCTCTTTGAGCGGAGCGGGGATGATGGCCGGCGGTGCTTCCTTCTTCGCCACGCATCGGCAGATGCCATCGGGAGGGCTAGGCCATTGGGCTTTCTGGTACCTCAACGCCCCAGGGGGATTGAAGTCCTGGACGTCATGGAACACGAGGTAACGCTTGCCTTCGGCCTCGTAGAGATGGATCAAGCCGATCTTGTCGAGATCCATCAACGCCGCTTCGATCTGTTCTCCACGGACGTGATCGAACAGCGGGAGGCATTGACCCTTGATGAAGGTTGGATTGGCGAAGTACCTCCCTTGGGAATCGCTATGGGGCAGCATCATGACCCAGAGCGTCATCGGACTGAATCCAAACTTGGTGTGTTTCTCGCTAGTGCTGATCTTTGGATCAAGGCGCTTCCACATTGCTGTCCCCCTCGTCCCCGTCCGGGTATTCGCACCTCGGACACTGCTCAGCGTCACCCATCCACGCAAACCCATGCGGCCTACACTGCTTCCAGGAGGCCGGTACATCCTTCCACGCCGTCACTCTTTGGCGCTGCTTACCCACCAGCGCCGATTCCTCCCGGATCCGCGCCCGGATTTCGGGCGGCAAGTCCTCAAAACTGATGTTTCCCATCTCTCTCTTTCCAGGGGCGTTGGCCTCACCTGCCAGCCGCCCCACCACATCCCCGGATCGCACGGCCCTCTTACCCCCTCACATCCCCCGGGCCAGTGCCTGCTAGCGCAACTTCTTGACCTCCATCCGCACGGTGTCTTCACCTCGCTTAATGAATGGCGTCATGTCCCCTTCCTGGAGCTTGCCGATCTTGGGGATCACAAACTCGTTCAGGAAACGGGGCCAATCCGTTGTCACCCTGCCCGTCACCTTGGTGAAAAACGCCGCGTAGTCCCCGGCCATCACGGACTCTTCTCCCTTGCCCGCGTCCTTGAGCTCCTTAGTCAACTCGTCAAGGCGCTCCTTCATGAGCTCGATCTCGGTCTTGAGCTCGTAGTAGCGGGCCATCTTCTTCGCCAGCTCGATCTGGCTGATCGGCTGCTTGAAGTGCTTCTGGATCGTCTCGGCGGGATCCTCTTCGATCTCGTACTCTTCGTGCTTCATCCCGCCACCTCGATCTTGTGGCACAGCGGGTACTCGCCCTTCATCTCGAGGGTGGCCTGGACCATCTTCTCCTTCATGCTCTGGAGATTGGCGATGGTCTCGGCGTGGTAGCAGTTCCACCATTTCTCCTGGTTGTCGCTGTGGACGAGCAGGACGCCGCGATACTTGTTGCCCTTCTTGTCCACCTTCTCCTTGCTGTAGGCTTTGAGGACCACGGACTCGGAGTTGTCGTCGGGGACCACGATGGGCTCAGCGGGTGCCGAAGCGTCCGTCACGCTGGCGGGGACCTTTTCGGCATCGTCGCCCGGGGTGGGGATGTCGCGCAGCTTGTACTCCTTCTTGGGCTTGGCCGGCGCGGGGCTCATGATCTCCTCGCTCATCTCCTCAGCGGGAGTGGGGGAGAATCCCGCCATGACCATCACCCAGGCGTGACGGAGCCTCATGGCTTTGCCGATGGCCCGGGTTTGGGCCATGGAAGCACGAGCATAGAAGGGCTTTCCCTTCCAGTTAGCTTCCTCAGTGGAGCAATACCCGTCAGCTTCCGATACCACTGATCCACTGGCATCGGTGATCCAGGCCCGGGCTTTGATGACTTCGTGATCTCCGATGCGCTCGACCGACTCGACTTTCGCATGGGGGGCCTCGTTGTTGACGCGGGAGATCGTGAGCCAGCCTTCCACGAACACGTGTTCCTTGGGGGAGCTGCCAAACTTCTTGGCGAGTCCGTTGTCCTTGACGATCTTCGCCACGTCCTGCGCCAGCGAAGCGGCGTTCTTGAGCGCCTCTTTCTGCTGCACGGGAATGGAGATGGCGTTGCCGTTCTCCGGTTCAAGCAGGGACAAGTCTTTGCGTTCCATGGCTTCTCCTAGATCAACTCAAGGGTCCGAAACTGGGGGTCCACCACACACTGAAAGACCTTGGTGACCTCGACCACTTCGCGGATTGGCATCCAGCAGATGCAGACGCCCTCCAGGTACACGCGGTAATCCCAAGGGTTCATAGGTCTAGCTCCAGAAAATCAGGAAGTTGGGGACAAGCAGGATGACGTACAGCGTCTTGGTCACGTCGATGTACTGGAATCCCGTCTGCACTTCGCCGGTGCCGTTGCAAGCCTCGCAGACGGTGTACGTCTTGAGATCCGGCGGATCGAGCGGGTCGTGGGATTCGATCATTCCATCATCGCAGTGGGGACAGCTACGCATGGAGCACCTCCGGGAAGAACTCGATCTTGCAGGGGTTACAGATGGCGTGAGAGACGGGTCCACGACCCCACCGGATCATGAGGCCGCACCAGCTGCAAATTTCGAGGGGTCGATCCTCGACGCTGGCGACCGGGGCCGCCGTAACGGGCTCCGCAGCGCCGGGATCCGTAGAAAGTGGGTTATATCTTGCCATAACGGGCAAGTTACCCGCCTCATCCATACAGCTCACTTCTCGCGTTCTCCCTTCTCGAGCACAGCGAGAGCAACCGACCCTGTAGAAGTGTCCAGTGTGCTACCAATGAACACGGAGGCAGGATCGGCGGCTCTCGTCACGCTCGTTTTGGTTGTCGTATTCATTGGTAGCAATATCTTTCTACGACACTCCCGAAGCGCAGTCAAGAAAATAATTCGCATTCCCATCAGAATCAGCTAATCGCTTTAGTAATCTTTAGCCATAACGTGTTAGATATGGGTTCTATACTCGTGCATACTGGGTTCAAATTAGCAATGAATGCCGTTTTATTTCTTGTGGAACTTTTGGCCCCATCAGACAATCCCTTGTGCGTCGTGAGGTGAGTTCGACGAAAGGGACGGTATAGTAGCAGTGCGACCGGGTGCCGTCCGCTGATAGGGAGCGGACTGTGCATTCTCCCGAGAGGGATCGGGAGAGGGGTGGGGAACAAAAAGCAGTAGCAGACATCGTAGCCCACATCCAGTCATTCTCTAACTATCTCTTCGGCCTGCGCAAATCCGCCGGCACGATCAAGCAGTACGTCTGCGACGTGCGCGGCTGGTGGGAGTGGTGGCACAAGCCCTATCAGGACTTCAACCTCGACGCTTGGGATGCCTGGACGAGCTGGCAAGCGGAACAAGGCTGGGCCGGGAAGACCATCCAGATGCACCAGATGGGGGTGCGTAGGTTCTTCAGATGGCTCAAGCGCAAGAAGCTGTTCGAGGGTGAAAGCCCTTGTGAACGCGAAAACGGCGCCGAAGGGGTGGAGATTGCGGAACGCTATCCCGACGTGCTCACCCAGGAGGAGGTGGAGCAGATGCGCCGGATCCCCAATCGTCCCAAGACCAAAGCGCTATTCGCCTGCCTGTACGATCTAGGGCTACGCAACAGCGAGGCCCGCAAGCTGCCGCTTTCCCACGTCCGGGAGGATCACGTCAAGGTCATCGGGAAGAAGAACCGGGAGCGCAAGGTGCCTATCGTGGCGCCGGCCACAAGGGAGGCACTTGAGGGATGGATTGCGGCAAGGCCCCTAGGCACCGAATGGCTGTTCCCCACGGCAGGGGGCAATCCTGTGGGCATGGAATCCCTCTGCAAGCTCGTAGCTTATTGGGCGAAGGCATCCAAGATCAACCTAGACGGCCGGCACATCACCGCCCATACCCTGCGCCACTCCATCGCTACCCACCTGGTTGAGCGTGGGGCAACGATTGAATACGTCCAGGAGTACATGGGCCACAAGTCCATTGAAACCACCCGTATCTACGTCCATATCGCTCAACGGCTGCTTCGGAAGGTCATCGAAAGAGCTCATCCGCTGGTTTCCGCCTCCCCCACACCCCCTCCCTAGTCCTATGTATGCGTATGTCAAAAGTCAAAGAAAGAGGACGAGACCAGACGAGATGCGCTTTAACGGCGTTAACACGCCGTTAAAAACTTGGCCCCCTCTTAATTCCTGCCGTGCGTAAGTCTTTGATTAGACGGCCCATGGAATATGGCATATAGAGTGTAAGGAGCCTATTCAAGAAGAGGCTTTGGAGGGGTTGCTAAAGGAGGTTAGCCATAGAGTATGGTTAGCTAAATCGAATTACTAAACAATTTAGTTTGACAACGCATTTATATGCGTGTATACCATAACCAGATACGCATACGTTGAGCCTACTCAACCGTTTCGGAGAAACCAGTTGAGCGACTCGGGGAAACAGAAACAAACCCTCTCTCCCAGCAATAACTCCTCCTCACCGGGGGAGTCCTTTTGAATACCTACCTCATCACCGGCGGTACAGGCACCCTAGGGACTGCCCTTACCAAGCTCCTGTTGTCTCAAGGCCATAAGGTCCGAGTGCTGGCAAGGAATGAGCATGGGCATGAGAGACTCGAACGCTCCATCCCCCAGGATGAGAAGGGAAGACTTAGTTGCCTTGTCGGAGCTGTTGAGGACGAATCACGTCTGTTGCGGGCAATGCGGGGCGCGGATTACGTCATCCACGCTGCTGCTCAAAAGATCATCCCTACCTGCGAATACAATCCCATCGAAGCCGTCCAAACCAACATCCAGGGGACCATCAACACCCTGAATGCCTGTCTCGAGGCGGGGATCAAGCGGGCCGTCCTGGTCAGCACGGATAAGGCGAGTTCGCCGGCTACCCTCTACGGCGGCACCAAGTTCGTAGCCGAACGCCTCTGGCTCAATGCCAATCGCTACAGTGCAGGGAAAGAGCCGCATTTCGTGGCAGTGAGATACGGGAATGTCTGGATGTCCCAGGGCTCCGTGATTCACACATGGGTGAAGCAGGCTCAGTATGGAGTTATTTCGATTACCGACCCACAGTGTACGCGATTCCATATTACTCTCGAAAACGCTGTGGCCTTTGTTCTGTCGGCATTGCATCAGGCAAATCCTGGTGAGTTGTGGGTGCCGCGACTGCCTAGCTATCGCCTCGGAGATCTGGGCCTCGCCTTCAGGCAAGTCTATAACCTGTCAAAGCAGCCTGAAATCACTGGCCTCCGACGCTCCGAAAAACTCCACGAATCCATGATCTCTCAGGATGAATCCCCGTCGCTCAAGGGGGAGGCTGAAGGGCATTACATCCTCGAGCCTGGAGTAATCCACAACTACGTCCCCAAGGATCAGTGTCAAGGCCATCCGGTCAAGCCTGGGAAGTTCCAATACGATTCCTGCCGTAATCTGGATGTGTCTAGGCTTGGGGTTGAGGAGCTCACGGAGGAGATACGGGAATGGGTCGGACATGAGAAAAGAGCCTGAGGACCGCCCCTGTACTCGGTGCAGTAAGGTGTTGCCGCGTGAGATGTACTACACGCTGAGTTGGGGTAGTCGCTATCCCTACTGCAAGAGTTGCGCCAAGAGCCACTCCAAGACCTGGAAGGCCAGCAATCGGCAGAGGTCTAACGCTTGGGCTAGAGCGAATCGCCCTGGACCTTCAAAGGTCTGGAGGCAGAGCAACAAGCGCCGAGTCTTTGACCATTACGGGCGTAAGTGTGCCTGTTGCGGCGAGACCGAGCCAATCTTCTTGACCATCGACCACGTTGACGGTGGAGGGGGGAAGCAGCGCAAAGCGCACGGCTGGAGCGGTGGACACAACATCTATCGCTGGCTCATCAAGAACAACTTTCCATCTGGCTTCCGAACCCTCTGTATGAATTGCAACTGGGGCCGTGGAAAGAATGGCGGTGTTTGCCCTCACGAGGCTAAGGCCGTGGCGGTGCTGGCGTGAGTACGCTCGTGATCGCTGAGATTGGATCTAGCCACGATAACGACCTATCCAAAGCAAAGAGACTAATCGACGCTGCGAAGGAATGCGGGGCGAACCTTGCTAAGGGGCAATGGACCTCTAGCGGCGAAAAGATGGCGGCTAGGCGAGGGCTTGGCAAAGAGGCCGCCGCCATGTACACACACTTTCTTCAGAAGCCCGTTTCGTGGCTTGAAACCCTCAAGAGCCATTGCGACTCCATTGGGATCGAGTGGGCCTGTACATCCTACTTGATTGAGGACATTCCGGTAGTCGCTAACTTCGTGAAGCGGTTCAAGGTGAGTGCGTTTGAGGGGAAGTGGACGGAGTTCGTTGACGCTCACCTGCCTCATGGTAAGCAAATCATCATCTCGAATGGGCACAGCTTCAGGACAGCCTATCCCGGCTACATCAAAAACCCTTGTGACATCAAGACTCTGCTTTGCGTCAGCAAGTACCCCGCTGCGCTTGAGGACTACAACCTGAAGTTGCTCTGGCCCGATGAGTTGGGAAATGAAGACGGCCTCTCCGACCACACCACCAGCACGTTGACGGGTGCTTTGGCTGTTGCTGCCGGCGCAACAATCATCGAGAAGCACATTCGCCTCCATGACACGGATCCCAAGAATCCGGATTACGGGCATTCGCTGGTGGCGTGGACCAAGTGCAGTCTCTTTGGCAGTCCGCGTAGCTGGTTTGAGGAATATGTCCACAACATTCGCGATGCAGAGAGGTGCATGTGAGAGAGGGAAACGTTATCGAAGACTTGGTGGTGTCGGTAAAGCTCTACAAGGAAGACATCTTTAGGTGGAAGGATGATCCTGAGGCCATGAGGAAGCTCGTAGATGCGGCTTTGGGATGGGTGGAGGACGCGATCCTCTTGGCAATGAAGGGTCACGGGATTCAGGTGAAGAAGTGACCTGGCCCCGCTACTCTCCCGCCTGCCGTAACGCCGTCCAAGCCCTATTGGAGCAGGGTGGCTCTCTCAGCGCCTATCGTGCGAATCGCCAGTTTGGAGCAGAGCCGAAGCTGAACAGTTGGGCTCAGCGCCTTGAATCACAACTCGCCATTAGGATGGGGGTGAAGTATGCGGTCGTCGTCAACTCTGGTACTGCCGCGCTGCATTGTGCATTGGTGTCCCTGCTGCCCCGTGGAGGAGAAATCGTCACTAGTCCTTACACCTTCTCAGCGACGGCGAGTGCAATCCTTCTTGCGGGCTTCACCCCTGTATTCGCTGACGTTGATCCTGAAACCTTCTGTATCACGAAAGAGACGGTGAAGCGTGTTGTCACGAAGCGGACTAAAGCCATCGTCCCTGTTCATCTGTTCGGTGGACTGGCCCCAGTACATGAAGTGGGTAAAGCTCTGGGAATCCCAATCATCGAGGATGCCTGTCAAGCTGTTGGAGCTAGATGGGTTCAGTCATCCGGTTCTGGAGATGTTCATAGCGGGGGAGCGGGTCTCGCTGGTGCTTACTCCTTCAACGGAACTAAAAACATCCCAGCTGGTGAGTGTGGTGCGCTCCTCACCAACTCGCGCAAGGTCGAAGAAGCGGCCCGCTACCTTGCGAATCACGGTGAGAACTTCTCACAAGAAGCCGTTGGACTGAACTACCGTCCCAACGAACTGACCGCTTGTGTCGCCTATCACGGCCTGATCGAGCTTGGAGAGAACAACCGCCAGCGTATCGCGCTTGCTGAGGCGTTGACGTCCCTCATCCAGAACGAGCCCAAGCTGGAGCGATTCATCGAGATCCCTGAATCCGTCAAGTTCGATGGATCGCACGTTTTCTACGTCTATCCGTTCAAGATCAAGAACTTCCCCCGCAAGAAGTTTGCGACCCGGATGCTTCATCGCCATGGGATCACGGTGGGGCAGGGGTACATCAATCCCTGTCTCCACGAGTACAAGGCATTCCGGAAGTATGCGAGGGGTCCGCTGCCTGTGGTGGAGCAACTCTCCCGCGAATCCCTCTGCCTCTTCTCCCACGTCGTCCCCGGCAACACCGTGAAGGAAATGGAGCGCACCGTAGACGCCATGGTCAATGTGCTGGTGAAGGATTCGAGATGATTAGAAGAGCGTTCCTCAAGCTGTTCGGTGGCGCTACCGCTGCTGCTGCCGTTACCGTTGGCCCGAAGGTGGCTGAAGCGGTTCAGCGGGCCAAGGAAGAGCCGATCACTCAGGATGTCGTTGAATTCGCTCCGAGAGTGAGGCCGCGCAAGCTGTCCAATATCGCCTTCTATGACGACCTCCTATACGAACTTGATTTCAAATGGCCCCTCAAGAGGAGTGACCTTCTCAGATTGGACGGGATTGCAAAAAGCGTAGGCGCGATTCCGGCTGACGCCGTTCTTGAGTTGGTGTTTATGAACATCCCAAACCAATGCGTCATGATCTTCCGGTACCGTCACGACTCATTCCCGCTCGTTCGTGGGTGTGATGTTATTTCATGCGAGGCCGTGGACTGGGATCGGTTCAAGAGGTTCTTTAGGCGATGAGGACCATCATAGCGATTCAGGCAAGATTGGGCTCCTCTCGGATGCCCCGCAAGATCCTCTGTGACATCCATGGCCGGCCGATGCTGAATCAGATCCTGCGGCGGTGCAGGGCGGTGAGCAACGCGGATGGTGTAGCGATTGCCTGCCCGGAGTGGGATAAGACCCCGATCAAGATGGCGACGGGCCTTGATCCCATCACTGGCCCGGAAGACGACGTACTAACCCGGCTGCTCAACGTCGCGGACGAGCTCGAGGCGGATAAGCTGGTGCGGGTCACGGCGGATTGTCCGCTCATCCCTCCCGACATGATCCGCATGGGCATTGAGGCGATGGAGAAAGCTCATACGCCTGTGGTGCAGAACTGGCGCCCTAGGACTTTCCCGGATGGCTTTGATTTCGAGGTCTGGGATGTCCCCGTGCTTCAGGCGCTTTCCGAGAAGCTCCGGGGCAAGGACCGCGAATACTTCGCCCTCTGGGCGATGAACAACAACATGACGAATCACTCCATCGAAGGCCGCGAGAACCTGAGCAAATGGCGGCTGACGGTGGACTATCCCGAAGACCTTGAGGTCGTCAGGGCCATCTACGCCGAGATGGGTGATGAGGTCTGGGGCTCGGATCTCATCCTCCGCTGGTGTGCCAAGAACCCGCAGATCATGAAGCTGAACAAGAAGCATGTGAAGGATTTCGGGGAGACGAAGAAGTGACCTTCATACGCGGCGAGAAGGTCGAGCTCCGGGTGCTGGAGGACAAGGACGCAGAGCCGTTCACCAAGGCTGTCAATGCAGGGCTGACGACGGAGCATTTGTTTACGGGCTCCATCCCGATGAGGACTGCTGATTATGCAAAACGATGGGAAGAAGAGAGGAAGGCGGGAGATATTCTCTTCGGGATCTGGAGAAACTTCCAAGAAGTCAACATCTCCTGCCACAAGTGCAACAACATGTTCACATCACAGATTGTCGAGCCAAAATGCCCAAAGTGCGGAAATGTCTGTCATTGGACCGCCGATCCCGCCTACTTCGGGTGGCACTTCATCGGCACCTGCGGGCTTCACTCACACAGAGATATTTATAAAAGCTGGGAGAGTCGTTTCTTGGTCTTCGACCCTAACGCGGTCGGACGGGGCTACGGAAAGGAAATCGTTTCGCTTGTCACAGACTATGCATTCAAGAGACTCAATGCTCATCGAGTTTGGCTGGGGGTCTCTGAAAATAATCTACGTGCAGTGAAGTGCTACCTCGATGCTGGCTATGTGTTCGAGGGAAGACTTAGAGACGAGATTTTCTACAACGGACGTTATCACGCTGCACTGAGAATGGGAGTGCTGGAGCAGGAATGGCAAAGCATCGCGCAGTAGTCATCGGTGCAGGGCGCATCGGGGCCGGCTACCAGTGGGCTGATCTAGAGTACACCCATGCAGGGGCCTATCAAGCTCTACGGGATCGCGTGGAGCTGGTGGGCTTCATCGAGCCGAACGAGGAAAGGGCGCAGTCCGCAAAACTCCGCTGGCATGTGCCGGTGTATGAGAATATCCCCATCGGGATAGGAGCCCTTAAGCCTGATGTCGTCAGCGTTTGCGTCCAGCCTGAGCAACAGCAGCGGATATTCAATCAACTATTCTCTGGCTCTGGAGATGGCATCGAGGGGGTATGGTGCGAAAAGCCGTTCACTGTCAAGGACTCCTGCGATAGGGGGATCTCCTGCCTCACGATGGGGACGCCTATACAGGTGAACTACCTTCGGCGAGGGGATACATTCCATCGTGGATTCTTGGACGACATCGGGCGTCCCCGCCGGTTGGTCGTCTACGGCAAGGACGACATCCATACCCGCTGCCATTTCGAGGACTTGGCGAAGTGGTGGCAGGCGTCCTTGGACTTCCGCCCCTTCAATGGCCCATGCGCTTACGTCCTTGAGTACACGGCCTACGATGAGACGTACTTCTTCGACAACGGCGGCTTGCGGCGTCCTGGCGATGCCATGAAAGCCATGCTCGGCAATCTCCTGGATCACATCGACAATGGTACTCCGCTCTGGTCCCCTCCTTACGACAACGAGAAAGAGGTCCACATCGAACTATGAGCAATGAACTTGTCCCGGTCGCAAGCGGCACGGTCACGGCGGCAACCGTCCAGCGTGGTGTGCCGCAGGTCATGGATACCAAGGTGCTTATCCACATTGGCAATCCCATGCTGGAGGAGCCGCACAAGAGCCTTGAGCGGGCTCAGAAGATGCACGTCGAAGCGCCCAACGTGCGCCTGGTCTGCCTGGTGTGGGAGGAGTCGGACTACAAGCAGCTAGACGCCGCTCTCGACAAGAGCTACTCCAGCGTCATCATGTGGGATGACGACATGAAACTCCAGGCGTATCTCCTGGATCACTTGATCGAGTTCATCGGGGCGATGGTGGTGGGGCCTCGGTGGTACAAATGCCCGGACAATCACGTCCAAGCTGGAACCTACAAGGAGCTTCAGAAGGAATGCGAGGTCTGCAAGAAGCCGATTGAGTTGGTTGAGCCGCTCAAGCAGAGGCTTGAACGCTTTGCGGAACTCTTCGGCCGGGTGCTGCACCTGTCCAACTTCGATACCCGCAGCGGTCAATGGCTCCTTAGCAACGTCAATCCCATGCGGAACATCTTCCTCAACATGCGCTACGCCCTGGGGTGTCCTCACGAAACCATTGTCGAGCCGAACGGCGCGGCGATTGGGAAAACCGTCATCATCTGCGGTGCCGGGCCGTCTCTCGAGGATGCCATCCCGCATCTGCGCCGGCTGCAAGATACTTGCATCATCATGGCCGTGGGGAGGGCCTACAAGCTGCTCCATGCAAGCGGGGTCCGCGTCGATTACGTCGCCTCCGTCGAGATGTTCGAGTGGGATGCTGCGATCTTCGATGACGTGGAGGACGTGGGAGACACCGTGCTGGTGTTCGCCTCCGTCTGCGCTCATGAGACGGTCAAGAAGTGGCCTGGAAAGAAGGTTTGCATGTGGGATGCTGAGACGGCGAAAGTCTTGGACATCAAGGAATGGATCTTCGGCGGCAACTCCGTTGCCCATCACATGCTCAACTATTCGGCCCAGATCCTCAAGGCCGACGAGATCGTGATGGCGGGGATTGATCTCGCGTACACCAAGCCCCGCACTCATGCGATGTCCACCACTCCCACGTCATGGCCCAAGGAAGTCCGCGAGAAGGACGAAGCGTATCACGAGGAGGAGTGGGTGCCTTGCACGGCGAAAGGGCAGGACTTCCATCCGGAATGCCACATGGCCCCGTGCGCCATTCAGGGAGGCTTTGCGCCTGGACCGATCCACGTCCGCAGCTCCCCGGCGTATAAGGACTTTGCCATCCTGTTCGAGATCCTGATCGCCAAGCATGGCAAGAAGGTGTGGAACGCCTGTCCGAATGGTCAGAAGATCGGAGGCGCGGAGTTCTTGGATATTTCTACGTACCGCTTGACACAGGCTGGCTAGAGCCGTAAACTTTTTCATAACGGCCTACCTAGGCGCTCTCCCGCAAAGGGAGAGTTACCCGGGCGACCGTCAGACGAGGTGCGAATGTCTGACGCTTCGCTCGAGGGTATGCCGGAATTCGACAAGCCCGAGAACATCCCTGTAGTCATCGTCCCCGATCAAACCATTCCCTCCAAGCCCAAGTGTCAGGCCACGACTGCCAAGGGCCTTCCCTGCACCGTCCCGCCGATCAAGGGCGACAAGTATTGCTTAGGTCATGCCAAGTCGCTTTCCCCTGAGCTTCGGGACAAGTGGCGCCGGAAAGAGCGCATCGTCAAAGTCGGCAGGAGCAACATCAAGGTTTCCAGCAAGTACATCAGCCGGGAAGAGTTGCTCGGCATTCTCACCGAACGCCTGTACATGATCCGCGAACGGTACGGCGCCATCTGCAATCCAGAAGTCGAAGAGATGATTTGCAACGTGGCTCGGACCATTGCGGCAGTGACGAAGATCGAGGTTTCCGAAGACACGCAGATCAAAGGCTGGCGCATGAGAGGAGCCGTCTAGTGTGGCTCTTTTTGCTGATCGTCATGGGGATTAACTGGTCGGACTTTGCTACCGAGCCCTTCGATAAACAGAAGGCGTTCATCGAAGACGCCATCAATCCGGAGATCCAGTACGTTGCGGCGTTCACCGGCATTCAGGGCGGGAAGTCCCTGTGCGCCTCTGACGCCCTGTTCGCCTGCCTCTACGGGCCAAAGCCGGTCACGCTCCCCGAGGTGATGCGCGGTCGGACTCCGATGGAAGTCTGGCTTGCCTCCAAAAGCTACGCCCTTGCGGAAGTGCTGTTTGAGACATTCAAGTGGCGCACCCCTGAAGACATCTGGGCTACTGAAAAGCAGATGAAGCGGTGGGGTCTCACGCGAGGGGACCGCTTCACTCATTGGCTGGTCCCCAGGGAGGGAATAGGGGATCCCTGCCCCATCAAGCTCAGGCTCCGCACCGCAAGCGACCCTGAGAGCTTCCGCGCTACTCCGGCGCTTGCTATCGTCAACGCCGACGAGCTGGCGTGGTGGAAGGAAAAGGCGTGGTTCAACCTCCAGGGTCGAGGCGTGGTGGCTCGCACCAAGTACATCATCACGACCTCTCCTCACGGGAAGAATTTCTCCTATCGCACCATTGCGGTCCCCGGTGGCTACGGGACTGGGAAGATCGAAGACCCGAAGATCCGCGTCCACACTTGGACGTCTGCGGATAATCCCTACGCCGACAAGAAGCATATCGAGCGCCTCCGCAAGATCTTCGGCCTCGAGTACGCCAAGCAGGAGCTTGAAGGGCTCTTCACAGACTCCATCGGCTACGTCTACGGCAATTTCGACCGCACCATCCACATGAAGAAAGACTCGGAGCTGCCGGGCCTCAAGCCCAGCGATTACGAGATCATCGTGGGCGGCGTGGATCCCGGGGCCTCCGACCCTTGCGTGGCATCTGTCTGGGGAAAGACGGTCGCGGGTGACGAGGGCAAGTGGTATCAGCTTGAAGAGCATGTCTGGCACCGTGGGGAGATTCCTACTCGGGTCGCTCCCGTGCTGCTTGCCCTCCAAGCCCGATGGAACGTGAAGACGTGGTACGTCGACAAGGCGCGTCCCACGGACTGGCAGATTTACCGCGAAATGGGCGTTCGGGCGAAGCCGCATATCGACATCCATTGGGAGAGCGATAAGCGATCGATTGCCCCGATGGTGGCGGTGTGCAAGGAACTCCTCCGTTCCGGGCGGCTATTCATCCGGGAAGACCACGAGTTCACGGCTGAAGAGTTCGAGAAGTACCACTATCCCGACGAGGTGGACGAGCGGGAGAAGAACACGAACGACACGCCCGTGGACTGGATGAACCACTCCATGGACGCGATGCGTTACGCCATCTGCGCCGTCGAAGACCTACCCTCCGACCGAGCCCCACGATACCGGACGGGTTCGGACCTCATGCCCCGCTCCAGTCTTGTCAAAGCTCGCCCCCATGGAGTCATCACGGCGACTACCGCCGATTACCTCAACGCGCAGGACAAGAAGTACGAAGAGCGCCAGCGCACGGGGAGGCAGCAGTGAGCTACGTCGCTTTCGTTGCCTTGGCGGTTGTCGCCCTCTGGGGCATGGCGGCGATGTTCGCCTGCGGCGTCTGGGCGGCTGTCGAGATCCTGAAGACCTTTGAGCTCAAGTGGGACGAGAAGGCCGCTAGGCGGGTTTCCATGGCCCTCCAGGAGCAGGCTCGGAAGCAGATTGAGCGCCGCCAGGTGGTGGAACGTTTCAAGCAGACTTACGGGGAGCTCCCCGCAGAGCACGAAGCGGCTCTTACGGAAGAGATCGAGAACGTCCTTTCGGCCGGACCCACGCGGAGGAGTTCGTAGATGCCTACTTACGCCTTCAAGTGCATCACTCCGGAGCATCCCAAGGACATCCCTCGGGAATTCGTGAAGATGGTCTATCACGTCCCGAAGAAGGTCATCACCCAGTACACCTGTCCAGAATGCGGCGGACTGGGGAAGAGGGATCTTGCCTCCGAGATCCCTACCCAGGCGGTGGTGGGTCTCACGCCTATCTCCCATTCTACGACTACGCCGGGCTCCCTCTCCAAGGAGATCGGCTTTGCGTTCGGCAACTTCAAGAAGAACCCCGACGGCACGGAGGACCGCAACCATACGGCCTTCCGGGATACGGGGGAGCTGAACAAGTACATGAACGGCCATAACGATCTCGGGGCTCCCGTGCTGAACGACAAGGGAGAGCCGATGCGCCGGCCTGACGGCTCCTGCATCCGGCAGGGAGCAAAGCTGGTCAAGTACAGCGCGAACAAGACTCCCAGCAAGACGGGCCTTGAGCGCCGGCGCTTTGTCGCTCCGTCCGCCTGGACGGATGAAAGCGGCGTCGAGGGAGGGAGCAACATCCGGAGCATCGGGTATGGCTCCGATGGCCGCGAGATCAAGACCAGCTCGCTCCCCAAGCATCACAGCCCCGAAAGGAAGGCTAGAGGCTAATGGGCGACGTCATCCAGTCCGGGGCAAAGCCTGACGGCGTGGTCGCTGAGATCATGATGGGGGCCAAAGGCGCTACCGCCGAAGGCAATACCCCGGAGGAGACTCAGACCGTCAAGGACGTCGAAAAGATGTTCCAGAAGGCCAAGCAGTGGAAGGAAACTTGGGGCAAGGACGCCAACCGCTTCTGGAACCTGTGGGAAGGCAACCACTACAAGGGCAAGATCGTCCGCACGATCACCCAGGCGGTCATCAACCAAGTTTGGTCGAGCGTCGAGACCATCCTGGGTCACGTTGCCGACAGCCTGCCTGAGCCTGCGGCGACGTCGCGGACTCCGGAGTTCAAGGACAAGGCGAAGATCGTCACCAAGTGGCTCAAGTACCTCGGTGACCGGAACAACGTCGAGCAGGAGATCCAGCATCCCGTCCGTTCCGCTTGCGTGACGGGGGCGGGGTGGTTCTCCGTCGAGTGGGATGAGCAGGCGGACAACGGCAGGGGTGATGTCAAGATCGAGCCTGTAGACGACAAGTTCATGTTCCCGGCTCCCTACGCCCGGAACATCAAGGAATGCCTCTACCTGATCGAAGCCAAGAACGTCCCCCGCGAATGGGTGGTCAAGCTGTGGCCCGACAAGGCGGATGCGATCTCTCCCAGCCCGAAAGATCCGTCCCTTACCAACGTGCGGCAGTATTCGGAGGGCAATAAGGATGGACTATCTCCTGACTTTGCTCTCCTCACCAATACTCAAGGGACGGATTCCCGCTGGTCTGGCAGTTCGTCTGGAGGCGGTGCTAAAAAGTCGGATCTCGTTACGTTCATCAAAGCGTACATCCGGCAGGACGATGGGCCTATGCGTCTCGTCTGCATCGCCAACGGGGTACTCCTTCAAGATGGCGAATCTCCCTATGACGACGATGATTTCCCCTATGTCGTCTTCAACGTCATTCCCACTCTGGATGGGATCAACGGACGTTCGCTCATCCAGTTCATCGAAGGACTCCAGGAGCTCCTGAACCAGGCGGTATCGCTCCTCCTGGATCAGCAGCGGTTCGCATCCGATCCGATGCTGGTGGTGGCTTCCCAGAACCTTGAGGACGGACAGCTTGTGGACAACCGCCCCGGAACGGTCCTTCCGGACTCCACCGAAGGGGTGAACGGCTACAACTGGCTCCAGGCCCCCGGGTTCAACGCCGCTTGGCTTCAGATCCAGCAGATCGTGAACGACTACATGGATTCCGTGCTCGGCCGCGTGGACATCCTGAAGGGTGAACGCCCCGCCGGCGTGAATACGCTGGGCGGCCTGGAGATCATCCGGGACGAAGCCAACGTCCGGATGCGGACCATGATCCGCTGGATCCGGGCCTCGGTGAAGCGGATGTATCTCCTGGCGCTCTCCAGGCTCCGTCAGTTCGCCAAGGAAGAGCGCATCATCAGAATCACCGGGAAGATGGGCAAGGAAGAGTTCGTCAAGGTGAACCCCGTGACCGGGGTGAACATGGACGGCTCTCTTTCCCAGGACGAAACGATCCCGGAAAACGCCGAATTCGAGATCCAGTTTGCGAAGGACGTCCCCGGCGGGAAGCAGGCGCAGATCGAGCTTGCCTTGACGCTTGCTCAGACTCCCGCCGAAGACGGCCTCCCCATGGTGGACCGTCAATACGTGCTCGAGGTGTCGGAAATCGAGGACGCCCCCGAGATCCTCGAGCGCATGGCGCAGTCAGGACAGGCCCAGATGAATGCGGAGGAAGCCTTGATGAAACAGCAGGGTGGCGGTGCTGGCGGCGGACCTCCGCAGCCTCCGATTGACGTGGCAGACACGTTCATGAGCCTTTTTAGAGGTGCTGCGTGATGGACCTGAAGGAACTCCTGGCGCGGTCCATGTTCCAGGACGTGATGCGCCTTCGCAACTGGGAAAGCGCCAAGCCGTGGCAACGCGGAACCTATCTCCGCAAAGCGACGGAGGCGATGAGGCGGGCTGGCGTGGAAAACATCGAGATTAAGACGGTTTCTAAATCAAAGTGAAAGGAGAACGGCACATGGGTCAGTACGGCGGACGGAATTTCAAGAAGGGCGGCGGCAAGCTGGAGTCGCCCATGAACAGCGGCAACAAGGGGATTCTGCCTGGCGGAAAGATGCCCGGGAAGAGCCCCATCAGCCGCATGAAAGGCATCGACTCGCCCACTACTCAGGGGAACAAGGGCGTGACGATTGAGAAGGGTTTCCCCAAGAGTCCCGCGAAGTTCGACTAGGAGGATGACATGGGCACGTTCAGGAAGCTGTTCAAGCGCAAGAAGAAGAAGGCCAAGCGGACGTACAGGGCTGGCGTGAACGCCATGAAGAACCCGACTGACCTCGGGGCTCGTGCCGACGCGGCTCAGGCCATGATTTCCGGCGGGAACCTGTAGGTGAAACTATGGGCTGGAAGAGTGCTTTCAAGAAAGCCAAGAAGCAGGTGACGCGGCCATTTCGCACCGTGAAAAAGCTGGTTGGTTCCGGTAGCAGGGATGGCGATGCCCGCTCCGAGGCTGCGCTACAGAAGGTGACAGGCCCGACCACGAAGCAGGCGGGTAGTGGGTCCATTACCTACAACGAAGATAGGTATGAGTAGACCCCGCGCAAAGGTCCAGGGGAATATCAGTGCCCGCTTGCTGACGAGCAATCAGGCCCCGGGTGGGTCTGGCAGGGATACCGCAGGTGGCGAGAACACTGTCGTCCCAAAGCGCCTTTCCCGTGGAGCGAAGGAGGCCGGGAAGCTCCAGCATCGTGCGATGGCCGCAAGGAAGGCCATGAAGGGAGCGACTGGGGCCATCTACCGGAAGAACAACGCGAACGTGGTGGACGTCTGCTCGGGTGCCGTGGACCCCGATACGGAGGTGTCGTAATGGGCTTCCCGGTTCTCGCCCCGATCAAGGATTGGAAGCCTCCTGCGGAGGAGAACTCAAAGGTCTATGCGAAGCTCGTCCTCCAGGCTCTTGAGAGCGAGGCGGCTTGCGCGGCCTATCGGGAGGCGCTCAAGAACGTCATGCGGTCTAGCCCTGGGGAGAGAGTGAAGATCGCCCGAAAGGCGCTCTTTGGGGGTACCCGGCAGCGTGGGAAGCAGATGCTCAAGGTGGTGAAAGCGGCGGTGATCGCGGGCCACTACATCGACCACGGCAGCGAAGAGGACTTTACGAAGGCTATCGCGGGCCTTCAGGTGGCGCTCTGGAACTTTGATCTGCGCGGAGCCAGCGCGAAGAAGTGGCTGAAGGAGAAACTCAGATGAAAAAGGGTGTGGTCGAAGGCGTGGCGAAGTCCAAGGGCTCCAAGGTGACCCAGAAGGGCTCGTACACTCCGATGTGGAACAAGCCTGCGAAACCTTACAGCGGTCAGAGCAGCTCAAGCTCTGCTGCGGCAAAGTTTAAGAAAGGTAGCTGATATGGCTGGACTGAAGGATTTGCTGGCTCGGGCTCAGGCGGCGACCGGCGGGATGCGCGGCGGCGGTGGGATGCCCCCTCCTCCTCCTGGCGAAGATCCCGCGATGGCTGAAGAGCCTCCGATGCCCATGGACGAAATGACGGCGGACGAAGGGGCGATGCCTCCGATGCCCGAAGAGATGGGTCCTGGGGACCTCGATAGCGTCCTTGCCGGGATCGAGCCGGCCATCGCGGACCTGTCGCCTGAAGCGCAGGAGGAGATCCGGAGCCACATCAACGCCATCCGCGACATCGCAGCGGGCGGCGAAGAAGCGGCAGAGCCTCCGATGCCCGAGGGGGAGATGCCTCCGGAGGAACCCGTCCAGGAGCCTCCCACTCCGAAGTCTTCGGAGTCCCAACTGAAATGAGCATCGACGTCTCCAAGCTCCGGCCCCATACGAAGGTGCGCCTCAAGGACGGCACGGTAGCGCCCATCCGTGGGAGCTACATGAGCCCCCAGGGGATCGCCTTCACGGTGAAGATGAATCCCGGGTCTATCTGCGACAGGAACGTGCCCCTGTCGGACATCTTGGAAATTATCGAGGAGGTGCCCCTTGGCTCTCAGTCTGCTTGACATGAAGAAGGGAACCATCGTTGACCACGCGCATGAGGAGCGGGAGGACGGTGTGATGCTGACTCGCCCGATCCGTCGTCGCGGGATCATCGTCAAGGTGGTCGGGAATGGTCATGACGGCGTGGAGAAGCTCTACGTCAAGTTCAAGCCCGATCAGGAAGCCGAGGAAGTGAAGGCCAAGGAATTGAATCGGGTCTACCCAGCTACCTCCAGGGTGGCGCAGCGGGCCTTGCGCCGGGTGCTTGGGCAGCATGAACTGGTCGGCGCGGAGTTCCAGGAGCGTGTTGCTCCGGTGAAGCCCCGCCTCCAGGATTCCATGGAACTGACGAAGAAGAAAGCCTCCGCGCTGGTCGAGCCGGAGGATGACGGAGACGAAGAGGAGACGTACACGACCTAGACACGCATACACGGCCCTAGGCGGCTGATCCCCGCCGGGCTTACCGGAACAAGGAAGCGGCAGTGAGGTGCCTCACCATCTCACTGCCGCTTTTTTTGTTCCCCGAAAGATTCGTGGTGGGGCGCGGCCCACCTTCAAATCCGCGCATGGCGGCGGCTCATGGAAAAAAAGGGGTTCCACGATGGCTGACAACATGGGCGAGTCGCCCGACCAGGGCATGGACATCCAGAGCATCCTCACCGGCACGTCGGACACCGATACGACCGGGAGTGCTTCGGACCAGTCCAGCGCCACTTCGGGCAGCGCGTCTCAGGGTCAGAGCGGCGGCGGCACGGGTGAGTTCCGGTTTGCCGGTCGGACGTTCAAGGGCGGCATGAAGGACGCGGAGAAGTGGGCCAATCAGACCTACGGCAAGTACAGCGAGACTCAGCAGTTGGTCAACTGGCTCAAAACCAAGGGTCTGCGCGATCCGGAGTTGCTGGAAGCCCTTTCGCAGGATCCCGAATGGTCGGACGTACTGGCCAAGCTCGGGATTGAAGGCGCTCGAGAGAGCGTCGAACGCGAAGAAGCGGAAGACGAGGCACAGGGAGCTCCGGATGTCCAGTCTGCCCTCCAGGAGATCAAGGTCGCCAATGCCGGTCTAGCCATCGACCGTGAGGAAATGTCGTTCGAGCGCAAGCTCGGGCGGCAGGTCACGGACGAAGAGCATGACGCGGTGATGACGATCATCGGCCGAGCCCCTTCGCTGTCCTATGCGGAAGCCTTCAAGCTCGCCTTCCACGACAAGATGCTCAAGGAAGCGCAGATGAAGGCCCAGGCCAGCGGACAGCAGAGGAAGGGTAATCGCCCCCCTCCCATACCCGGCGTTGCGGGAACGAAACTCGACCTCAAGAAGAACCCGAGGGACATGAACGGCGCTGAGTGGAGGGAAAACCTTCGCCAGTCCGACGAGTTCCGCAACCTGATGAGCCGCGAGTAGTGACCCTAAGAAAGGACTAATGCTGTGGCTTTCAATAGAACGTACCTCGAGTCGGTTACCCAGAAGCACATCGTTCCGCGCATGGCGGACGCGACCTTCAAGGGTTGTCCGGCGGCTTATTACCTCCGCGAGAACCACTGCGTCAAGCTGGCCGGCGGCCGGAACATCGTTCTGCCGCTGATCCTGAAGGAAGCCAACGCTTCCTGGTACGACGGCGTGGACAATGCGGACCTGGAAGTCATCGAGCCCGAGAACTCGGCTCAGTTCGACTGGAAGTGGCTCCGGGTCATGGTCACGATCCCTGAGACGGACCTCGACAAGAACGGCGGTGAGGATGGCGTCATCAACATCCTCGAGAGCCGTAAGGAGTGGGCTGAGCTCACCCTGATCGAGAACCTGTCGGACGGCATCTTCGGGACGAACTCGTCCAACTCCAAGCAGATGGACGGTCTCCAGAACATGTTCGGCGCGACGGGCACCGCTTACGGCGATCTGACGGACACGGATTTCGCCTCTCCCGCGTCGTGGCTGGCGAGTGAAATCTCGCTTCTCACGGCGAACACGCTGGACGAGGAGGAGATGCGGCGTCTGCGGGGCTCGGTCACCCGTGGCGCGTCGAAGCCGAATCTCGGCCTGTGCCCCTTCCCTGTGTACAACACGATCTGGCGTCTCGCGCAGAACGACCAGCGGTTCGGCATGGAGAAGCTGGCGAACATCGGCTTTGACCATGTGGTGTTCGAGGGGATGCCGATCATCCCCGATGAACACGCGGCGGGTTCGGGCTACGGCCAGACGGACAACACGCTTTACTTCCTGAACATGGACTACGTGCAGTTCTTTGTCCATGAGAACAAAGCGTTTGCCACGCGGGTCTACGATCCGATCCCCCAGCAGAACGTGTACATCACGGGCGTCTTCCTGGGCTGCAATCTGACGACCAACAATCGCCGGATGCACAGCTTCTCGAACGACATCAACCCGTCCCTGTAAGGTGTGACTCGATGAAGGAACTGGCGGACTCCCGGAGACATCCGGGCAACTCCGCATAGGAGGTTAACACAATGGGAGTTCTCTCTTTTCCGGTGATCGCCGGCGCTCAGGTGACGAAGACGGATACGACTCCGTTCCACGAGCCTGGCACGATCATGATGGTGCGGAACGGAACGTCCGTCACGGCCCAGCAGTTCGGCCTTGTGAAGTACGTTCGCTTCGATGCGGCTACGAACAAGGGCGATGCGATGGCGTGGATCGACTCGGCGGACACCGAGCGGGTCGAGATCGCTTCGACCACCAACGGTCGGACGATGAGCGGCTTCCGTGGCGTGGCGGCGGCGACCGTCGCGGCGTCCAGCTACGGCTGGATGTACATCCACGGCTACGTCCCGGCCATCCGGGTCTCGACGCTGGTTGCGTCGGGGGACTACCTCACCCTCTCGGGCTCGACGGGTGGGCGGTGGGTCCAGCAGGTCACGGCAAACTTCAACGCTACGGCGGGCGTGGTTTCCACGACCGGCACGTACACGCTGAATGCGCCGATGATCGCGCTGGGGGCTGGCTCGAACGCCGCCGGCTCGGTCGTCGCGGGCTTCCTCCGTCAGGTGTGGGGATAAGGGATTTCGCTACCGGGGGTGGGGAGGTATCACCCCTCCTCACCCCCTTTTTTGAGGTGAACGATGGGCAATCTGATTCCTACGCGGTTCGGAAACAAGCCGATCCGCCACATGAGGCACGTTTTCGCCACAGGTGCAGCGGCGACGACGCTGGTCACGGCTCCAGCTACCGGGCTGGTCATCGTGCCCGTTTACATGTCGTGGAGGGCCTCCGCTGCAGGCTCCATTACTCTGACCAAGGGCTCTAGCGGCGCATCCGCCTTTACGGCGGCATTCCAGGCGAACGGTCTCTGGGAGACTGTGCCGTGGTGGGATGACGGCGCGGCCAACTCCATCGGGGCCGGGACTTCCATTGAGATCCTTAAGGCTACCGGGTGTGGCGCAGGCGAATTCAACATCTGGTATGTGATCTGCCGCCTCGGCGCTGGTGACGGCGGAACGAATCAGTAAGGGGGCTAGATGGCTACGGCTGGCTCTCTCATTGAGAACATCAAGAAGCTGTACGGCGATCCGGACGCCGACTTCATCACGGATGCGGTCGGCCTGGACTGGCTGAACCGCGCCCAGAAGCGGTTCGTCCATTTCGTTTTGCCGCTTGATGAGTTCAAGGATTACCCCATCACGGCAAAGCAGCCACGCTTTGACCTGCCGACGAACTGCATCATCCCCATCGGGGTAATGTGGTACCAGACGCGGGTGAACAAGCTGGAGTACGTCGCTCCGGACAAGTGGCAGAAGATCGAGGAAGTCTGGCCACAAGCGGTCGGGATTCCTGACGCCTACACGGTCCTGCGTAGGCAGCTCACGGTAGGCCCGCAGGTGCCGTCTACGAACTCCGCGACTGCCCTAGCCAGCGGCGCGATGACATCGGCGGTGACGACGCTCAATCTGACGGCGGCCAGCGGGACGTTCCGGACCAAAGGTTTCGTCAAGGTAGACTCCGAAGTGGTCGAGTATACGGCGATCACGTCGACCACTTTGACCGGATGCGTCCGTGGGGTCCATGGGACGAACAACACGTCCCACGCCTCGAACGCCACCGTGACCCAGATGGATCTCATCATGCTCTACCGCAAGGCTCCTGCGGACTTGAGCGCCACGTCATCTACGCCGGATGTCCCGGACTTCTGTGTGGAGTACCTCGAGAAGTACGCTCTCTATCTGGCCTGGGTGGCGCGGGGAGACAGCGAAAAGGCTGGGATGATCTACGAAGAGTTCAAGGAATTCGAGAAGGAGACGATCAAGACGATTGGGCGCAGGTCTAAGGACGGTCTCATGCGGATTCAGGACTCGCTCAATCGGCCTCGGTGGTGGTAGATGCCAATTGTCAGGGAAGAGTCCCACAATCTGACGGGTGGGGAAGTCACCTCGCCCCCTCCTCATCTGGTGGGGGTCCAGGAGGCTCTTTCCGCTCAGAATCTCGACCCTCGAGATCTGCGTGGGGCTACCACTAGAAACGGTCGTTCCCAGCACGGGTCTAACTTCTCCTCGGATGCTGCTTTTGACGGCCTGAAGCACTGGATCCAGGGCATCGGAAGCGGCGGGGCGGGCACGGCGTACCTTGGCTCAAGCCACCTGATCGGACGCATTGGGACCACCTTCTACGACTTTATCAGCGGGGTAGCGGCGTCCATCGGGATCGGAGGCACTCAGGGGTCTATCGCCCGGATGGCCCCGCTGAATGACGTCCTCTGCATCGTCGTAGACGGCTTGGCCCCTAAGCAGTACGACGGGACGAACTTTGCAAACCTGACGGGAACACCTCCTGCGGAGGCTAAGTTTGCCGTCGTCCACATGTCGAAGCTCTGGCTGGCGGGAGACGACGCGAATCCGCAGACGAAGAAGGGCTCCGCGACGAACAACCCGAACGATTACACCACTTCCTTCGATGCTGTTTCCATCACTACGCAGGATGGCGGCGGCGATACCATCCAGGGGCTCGCGTCGAATCGGCTCATCCTCCTGACCTTCTACCGCAACTTCACGGACTACCTGGCTGGAAACTCCTACGCCAACTTCTCGGAGCAGCGGCTCATTGATCGTGGGCTGGTTTCCCCTACGGGGTATACGAGCGCCGGTGAGGTAGTCTTCTTCGCTTCTGATGACGCAATCTACATGGTGTCCGGAGCTCAGGTGACGGACATCACCACGGGGAAGATGCGGACCACCTATCGGAACATCTCGGATAAGTCCAAGATCAGCCTTGGGCTTAAAGGGGATCTTCTCCTGGTCGTTGACTACGGCGCGGATACCGCCTATGCCTGCGCCTACAAATTCCTGCGCTGGAGCACCTGGACGGGGCAGGCGTGGAAGGTCATGGACACGGCGAATGACCAGACGTTCTATGCTGGGGCGGACGGCGGCTCCACCACGCAGATTTGGAAGCTCGACACGGGCAGCTTGGACGGGGCAGCGTCGATCACTGCCCACTGGAGGACCCCGAATCTAGGCTTCGGTTGGCCGGATTGCCCCAAGAACCTCGCTCAGGCGAAGATCCACGCCAAGCCCGGGATGCCGACAACCACGATCACCTGGTACAAGAACGGCGCATCCATCGGGAGCCAGAACATCCTGACGTTTGCCACGGCGGCGGCTGGGGAACACGCCTGGGATACGGTGGCCGGCCAATCCAAGGTCCGTGGGCAGTTCCTCGGAATGAAGATCGAGTGGACGGGTGCAGGAACGCTGTACGGTTGGACTCTTTATGCGGAGGTCACTGCGGACGAAGGCGAAGTCCCTGCGGTGAGCTAGAACTATGGGCTTCTTTGAATCAATCATGTCCATGACGGTGGGTAGAACCACCAAGCGGCGACAGTACCGCTACCAGCGCGACCAGCTTAGGCACCAAAAGGCGAACATCGAAGAGATGATGAAGTCCCGGGAGACGGAAGATCCCAGGGAGCAGGCATTTCAAAAGCAGTCCATGTTCGGTCGTGGCCTTGGGAAGTCCTCCATCATGGAGCAGGAGGGGAAGCGTCTGACGGACGCTCAGGCACGGCGGAACGCTTCCTTGTCAAGGGCTCATAAGCTCACGGTGGACGGCCTGCGCCTCCTGAAGAAGAAGAAGCAATTGGCGAACGCGATGATGTGGGCCTCATCGCTCGATTCACTCATCAACCTTGCAGCCGGCGCCGGAGGAGGCTCCAGTTACTGGGGTGGTGGTGGCGATGGGAGTGGCGGCATGGGGGGAGGAATGTAAGGGGTGACTCATGAATGACGGCTACGAATACCAGGACACGCTCGACACGTCCCCGTGGGACGCTCCGGAGTTTAGCGCGGCGAACATGGACGCGGGATCGGTCGGGCAGGTTGCCGGGGGCCTCCTTAAGAAGAAGAAAAAGGAAGGCGACAAAGGCTCCAAAGAGGATGACCTCAGTTACCGTTCCGAAGCGGCCAAGAAGAGCATGAGGGCCTAGATGGGGTATTTTGATTTCTTGGCAAACCTTGGCGGCCAAGATCAGGAGGGACCGCCTCCTGATTTCGAGAAGCCCGTCCGCGTTCCGAAGGGGGCGAAGACCCGCAGGGGCGGCGAGGACTTCTGGCGGGCTGGTGAGGAATGGGCTGCGGAAAGCGACGAGATAAAGCCCGACGACAGTATCCCCATGGCCCAGGAGGGCGTGGACTACGACGTCACCAAGCACAAGGTCAAAACGGCTCATGCAGACATTCAGAGCGCCTACGGGGAGGCGCTGAAGGTTCTGAAAGCGAGGCCGGTGGTCAACGTTCCCGGAGAAGTCAGTCCCGGGCCATTGACGATGCAGGATGCAACGGATCTTCAGAGGGTGCTTAGTTTTGTTGAGCGGCGTGGGACAAAGGATACCGGTGGCTGGGATAAGCCGCTTCAGCTTTCCGACGACCTCCGGACGATTGCATCTAGGAATACTATCCCACCGGAGTATGCCAAGCAGCTATTTGGGGCGGCCGACAAGCTGACGAAAGCGGCTAAAGCGCAGGCCGATCTCGAGGCCATGAGGCAGCCAGGGAATGCTCTCGCTGTAACCCCAAACGAAGTAGAGGCGCGCAAGCAGCGCATCGCTCAGGAGATCCAGAAGCAGGGAGAAAATCTGAAGACTGCGGGCTCCATGCGTAGCCCTCAGATCATGGCCGAGCTGAAGAAGCTGAAGGACGAAGAAGCCCGCATCAACGATATTCTCAAGCCTCCCCCTGCGGAGCCGGTCGTGCCTCCTACTGCGGAGACCGAAACGACGACCAAGCAGTATGACGCGGTATTCAACGGCTCGAACTTCTCCAGGGAAGACCGCGTCAAGGCCATGCTCGACATCATCGAGGAGATGGGCCTCGACATCGATAAGCCTGCGGATTTCAAGACCGGCTTGTTCCAGGTCCTCCAGACGCAGTTCCCGGAGGAGATCCCCAGTTTCATCATGTACGCAATGGGGCTTCAGCCTAAGCCCGTGGAGGCTCAGCCTGCTCCCGATCAGGAGCAGCCCAGGGGCCCTCACGGGGAGGGGCCTCAAGTGGGCGGTCCCGCGCCGGATCCGCAGGAACTAAAGAAGCGGGAACTCAAAGACCTCCAGATGCAGTTGGCGGAAGCTCAGGAGCTCCAGTCCTGGCCTGCCATCATCGCCTTCGCGCTCCTGTCCATCATCATCAAGCCTCAGAACGCCTTCCGCTTCTTCTCGAATGCGAGGCAGAAGCAGGAGCTCCAGTTCCTCATCCAGGGCGTCAAGGACGACATCACCCAGCTACGGGATGAGAAGGAGAGAAAGGATCGGGAGCAGAAGGAATACCGCAAGATGTTTGTCGAGCGGGCTCTGAGCGCAAGGCAGCAGGACCATACGAAGGATTTGGATTTCCGCCGTCGCGTGATGATTCAGGCGTTCCAGGCTTCGCAGGCGATGAAGCGGGCAAAGCTGAGAGGGGGTGATAAAGACCCAATCCTCCAGAAGCTCCAGAAGGATCTCGAAAACGCCCGGGGCATGGCGTCCGCTGCCGGATGGGATGACGCGGCTAGGGCGAAGTGGATGGGTATCGCAGAGGGCATCATCGTGGACATGGACCGGCGCAGCAAGCAGCTTGAGGAAGAGAAGGCGGTTCCGCAGGAATGATGCAGGACCCGAAATACAAGTCGATGTCCGAGCGGATGGCTGAGACACAGCAGCCGCCGAAGGTGGAGGCTCCGTCGAAAGGCTTCAGCCCTGCCGCGTGGGGTGAGCAGCAGCTAGACGACATGTGGGAGTTCGCCAAGGGGATGTTCAACATCGTCCCTTCCCTGGCGAAGCAGATCGGTCATCACATCGACAACCCGGAGGAGTACAGGAAGGACCTCGAGCGGGCCTACTCGGGCAAGTATTTCGGGGAGGGGGTCAAGGAACTCGGCAAGGCCGTCATCTCCTATGACGAGTGGAAGAAGCACGGTCTGAGCCGTCCTCTGGACCGCACATTCAACACGCTGACGGATGCCGTTGGGCTGATCTCCGGTAGCGGAGCCATCATCAAGAATGCCGGGAAGGTCGCCAAGGCATCGGGGGCAATCGAGAAGGGTGAGCGCCTCATCAAGGCGGGGCTTGCTCTCGAGCAACTCCCTGGGAAACTCGCCAGAGGCGGCGTTGACAAGGCGGTGATGGGCATTTCCGGCGGCAAGTGGGATCTTGCCAAGCGGAGGGAGTTTCTCCAGCTCAAGCGGGAATCAAAGGCCATCGCCTCTACTGCAGCAGAGGAAGACGTCGAGAACGTCCTCCGGAAGATCCACGACCTGCCGGACAACGAAAGAGCCCTTTTCCACCAGTACCGTACCCAGGGGGTGATGCCGAATGAGCTGGCCAAGAGCCCGAAGCTACAGGAAGCCTATACCGCTTGGAAGGGCTTGGTGGAGGGGGAAATCCAGCCCTATTACAAGGCGCGGCGGCTTCTGGATGATGCACGGATCGAGGGGGCGCTTGCCAAGAAGTACGCCTTAGAGAAGTGGGGCACGGTTGATGACGCGGCAATCGCTAACGCCAAACTCGAGATCAAAGCCCTGCGGGATGCCGGTGGTCATGGTCCCGTCTGGGCTCCGAACATCTTTGAGGGCATGAAGGGAAAGGCTACCCGAGCGGAGGACGTGATCGACGACCTCCTGACGGGCGGTGCCAAGATCACGGCGGGGAAGTCCGGGAGCCTTGAGACTCTCATGGGAAAGGCCGGGTACACCAAAGACCCGGTGAAGTACATCGCCCACGCTATCCACGGCTTCCGGCGCGACCAGGCGAAGTTGACCCTTTCGGAGCGGCTCCTCGAGTCCCAGAAGCTCATCACGGGGAAGGGCGCTCCCGCTACCGTTGAGGAGATCGTCCCCGAAGGGGTGTTCCGCAAATACTACGCCGACGACATTCGGGCGCAGGCTCTTAACAAGATCACCGATCCGACCATCAAGCGCCTCCTCCGGTGGGAGTACGTCACCACGAATCACGGGGCCCTCCGGCTCTACGACGCCTTTCAGCGCCTCTTCGCAAAGATGGCTACCCGCTGGAATCCCCGCTGGTACTACGGGCAGGTCATCGGGAACGCCATCCTTGGGGAGCTCGCCGGCCAGAGGCTCCTCCAGGGCCGCGGACTGCTCAAGAAGGGTGCGATGCCTCCCGAAGTCATGGCAAAGACCGGCATGGCTGTGGGCGATGACGTGGCCCAAGGGGTGAAGAACGGCATCCTGGAAAGAGCCTCCGACATCGCCAGCGGGATCGACCAGCTTGCAAGGGCTGGGATCGTCACCCGCGAAGGGATGCGGAAGCTGATGGACGCGGGCTACTCCTTTGAGCAAGCCTCGGAGATGCTGGAGCCCGTCCTGCGCTCTACTAGGGAGTTCTCGAAACTTCAGGTGGAGATGCGCCTTCTGAGGGAGCAGGTCGAGCGGCGCAGCGTCACTGTGCGGGAGTACGACGCCAAGATTGCCCCTCTCAAGGCGAAAGCGGACAGGCTGGAGAATGCCATCATCGCTCACCGGAACAAGCGGTATCGGCAGCGCACCAAGGAGACCGACCCTGAGAAGGTGGACGCCCTCAAGAAGCAGTCCCCAAAGGAAGCGGCCATTGAAGCAAAGCTGGACGACCTGAAGCAGCAGATCGTCAACCTCGACAAGGAACGCTCGGACGTGGTGGGGGACATCACCTCCGACATGGCGAAGACGGGACAGCTTGAGGCTCGTATCCCCGATCTTCAGAAGCAGGTGGTCATTGCCCGTGACGCCGTAGACCGCGCTAACGCCTTCATCGGGGACTATCTTGGCCTCGACGGATTCGAGCAGGGGGTGATGAAACGCATCATCCCCTTCTACCCCTGGACGAAGGCGATGACCATGTTGGCGTTCAGGCTTCCGTTCCTTGCTCCCGTCAAGGGCCTGCTCTGGCATCGCTTCGCGGAACTGATGACGGATCTGTCGAACGATCCGAACATGCCCAACGAACTGCGCGGTTACGCCCCCGTGGCGGCTCTAGAGGACGGCAAGACCGCATGGGTCAAGGCGACGTCCTTCTCTCCCTTTGAATCTCTCCGTACATCCAAGGTCGGAGACATCCCGGTCCCCGCCATGTTTAACATCGCGGAACGGAACCCCGTTCTGTCCCTCGCGTTCAACTTGGTTGGAGGAAGGACCGTCTTCAACGTCGGCACTATCCCTTACGGCACTCAGGCGGTGATGCTCAATGACGGCGCGGTGGCCCGTATCACGCCAGACGGGATGTTCAAGGAGGAGATTCCGCAGACGCCGCTTGTCTCCGGAGTCGCCCACATGTTCCCGACCGTCCAGTGGATCAAGAACATCCTCACCCCCTACTGGACGAACAAGTACGACTGGAAGGGGATGCCCCAGCCGATCCTCAACCCGGACGGCTCCTATAAGTACCCAAGGGAACTTCAGGACCGCATCGGCTCTCTGCTAGGCATCCCGATCATCAGCAGGAGCAAAGAGGATTGGAAACGGTCGGAAGCTATCAAGGTCCGGAGGGCCATGCAGCAGCTTAGGAACTCCTACAGGCGTGGCGATCCGGAAGAGAAGGCGATGATCCTGGAGGCGATGAAGGACTATCAGAGCGGCGAGCTCAGGAAGTTCAAGCGATGACGCTACCTGCCGTGCGTCTCGGACTTCTTCGCAGGCTTGATGGGGATGTCGATGTCGTCAGGCACGACCGCTCGAGAGCCGTCCGCAAGCAGACCAAACACCGGAAAGCCAAGGAAGAACGTGAAAAAGCGGTCAAGCTCTCCCGTAGAGGAAAGGGCGTACCCCGTCCTGAAGACCGCTGCATGATCGGCGTTTTTTACCAGGATGGAGTGACGCTTGCGTCTCTCGACCTCCACGACGACGTTGCCGGTGCCGACATGCTTGCCGTCAACGTAAATGTCGGCGTCGGGGTCTGTGGTCCTGATGGTGATGGGCTGCGTGGATCCTACGAAGAGGGAGCATCCGGACAGGCAGCAAGTGAGCAACGCGAGGGCGGCTGTCTTCGCCATACGATCCTCCCTGTCACGGAAGTATAGAACACATGAAATCAAAAGGTCAACCCCAATTGAGCGTCCCGAAGGGATTTCTCATGCCCAACCCGGAGTACCGGGCGATTTCTCAGGGCTTTTCGGTGTTGACGGACTACGACCAGGCGGCGCTGTACAGGAACCCTTACGATGACTTTCGCTCGTCCCTGGGGGGTTACTCCATCTACATGACCCAGGTGGTTCCCGGGGGCTCTTACGGCTTCGGGGATGGCCTTGTCGGGACTCCTTCGATCTTCTTCCAGAACGACCAGGACTGCGGCTTCTACAGGGTGGGGAACGACGATTGGGCGGCGTCGGTCGCGGGAGCGAAGGTTACGGAGTGGGTGGCCGGCGGCTTCAGGATCAGCAACTTGACGACGGGCTCCGTGCTCTTCGCCGCTGCCAACGGGCTCGTCTCCCAAAACAACGCTTCATTCTTCTGGGATAATGCGAATACCAGACTTGAAGCCAAGGGACATATGCGCGTCGGCACGGCTACGGAAGCCGATGCCACTGGGGAGTTTTCTACGGGCGTTACCGGAAGCGGCAGGATGCACTTCTTCCGCCGCTCCGGGACGGACATCATCAGCAGTCAGGCCGACGACGCAGGAGCCATCCGCATCTTCGGGGCGAGTGCCAACGAATTCTTTGACTTCAGCTACTACGCCTTTGGTGCCCTGACTCATTTCCGGAATACCAGCCAGCAGTGGGAAATCTGGGCCTACAACAGCACTACGGCCTCTTCCTTGCCCGTGGCAACGTTCATCACAAGAGCGACGAGCCAAGAGTTTCAGGTGCGGAATCAGTCGGATACCGCCGCTATCGCCTTTTCGTACCCTAACTCTACGTTCCCGAGAATCTGCACGGACAGCGCCACCACGTTGGGTCTCGGGTCGAACTCGACGCCCTCCCTGCTCATCATCAACGGCGGCAACGTCGGTATCAACACCGTTGGCGCAGCTCCCGACCGGATGCTGGATGTCCTCCACGCCTCGGACCCGCAGCTTCGGCTCACCCAGTCGGATGGGTCGGTCTACGTCGATTTCCAGACCAGCAGTTTCGGGCATCTCTCCATCGTTCCTACGGGCACCGTGGGCACTTGGAACAAGTCTGCGTCCGGCTCTACGATGGAATGGAGGGCCGAGAATAGCGACAACTCCAACACTGGATCCCATGCCCTCGTCAGGACGGTCGTAGGGGGCACCAGCGCAGGGGATCCTTTCTTTCAGGCGCTCATTGATGCGAGCGGCCTTGCGTGGTCGTGGGGCATCGACAACTCCGACAGCGATAAGTTCAAGATCAGCCAATCGACGGGCCTTGGTACGAGCGATGCCCTGACGATCACGACGGCGGGGCTTGTGACCGTACCCCTTGGGGACCTTTACGTACAGCGGTCCAACTCAGGCGCTACGGTACTCCTGGTACTCGAGAACACCAGTACGGGAGCGTCTTCCGGCGCCCGCTTTGACATCAACGTGGCCTCCGGGGCGGTCGGTGACCCCTACATCCTGATGACGAATCAGGTGGTGAATTGGGCTACCGGCATCGACAACTCCGACTCCGACAGATGGAAAGTATCCGCAAGCGGGGCGCTTGGCACCACGGACATCTTTATCGGCACGACCACCGGAAGCGTTGCGGCTGGAACGGCGTCCCTCGCAACCACGGCCACGGATGGGTTTCTGTACGTGCCGGCATGCGCCGGGACTCCCACTGGCGTTCCTACGACCATTACGGGTTATGCGCCCATCGTGGTCGACTCTACCAACAACATCTATTACTTCTATTCCAATGCAGCGTGGCGTCAAGCGGGTGGCAGTAGCGGCTCGGAAGCGGAAGCGAATAAAGTCCTTCGTTACGAAAGGTTCTCCTAATGGCTGCTGGAACGACTCCGATTTTCGTAGACACCCCGAAGCATCCGTCTGTGCGGATCTCGACGGCGAATACCGCCCGCGACGGTACCGGGACCCTTGGGACGGTGTTTACCGCCGGTGCGGACGGCTCCTTCTTCAAGGGTATCCGCGTCCAGGCGGAAGGCACTACGACGGCGGGAGTGGTCAGGATCTTCATTCAAACCGCTGGCGCTGGCAATAACGAACTCATCAAGGAACTCCTGATTACCGCTACGACGCCATCCACCAGCGTGGAGGCATTCTCCATCGAATGGTACCCGTCTGGCGGGATTGTTCTGGCTGCCACGGACGTCCTCAAGGCCAGCACCCACAACGCGGAGACGTTCTCGGTGTGGGCTGAAGGCGGTGGAGACTACTAATGCCTGCCCTGACGCAAGATGGCGCTGATGGCCCTTTCGGACTCCCTTCGACGTCTGAGGGCAACGTTTACTGCGACGTGCAGGTGTTTAGACCGCTCAATAATACGCAAACCACATTCCTGTGGAATAAGCCGGTGGGGGCCAAGCTCGTAAGAGTCGTCTGCGTTGGCGGTGGTGGCGGTGGCGGCTCTGGACGGCGTGGGACGAGTGCTTCTTCTGGCGGCGGTGGAGGAGGGGCGGGAGGGAACGTTGATATTGGTGAGTTTTACGCTGATCTACTCGCTCCTCAAGAAGTCGTTATCGCCGGGGCTGGTGGTGCCGGTGGGGCTGCCATTGGCACCAACGACACCAACGGGTCGAACGGGTCAAACGGAACCGCGTCCCAGTTTGGCCTGATTACCACCTCGGTTTACAGGGTCAATGCGGGAGGCGGGTCTCTTGGCTCTGCCGGGACGACGGCGGGAGGCTCAGGAGGCGTTGCCAATAACGTTGGGCTTTACCTAGGAACGGCGGGAGGTGGAGGCGGGACTGCAGCCGGGTCATCGGGGGTCGCATCTTCCTTGGCAAACGGAACAGCCAATACTGGAGGCGGTGGTGGAGGCGGTGGTAGCACTGCTGCCTCCAACTCAGGTGGAGCGTCTGGCAGCCCATTTAACAAGGGAGCCATCTCCGGGACTTCCGGGGCTGCCGGGTCAGACGGCAGGCTCTATGGCATCCCGCCGGCGGCTGGGGCCTCCGGTGGCGGTGGGAACATCTCCGGTGCCGGAAACAATGGTGGTAACGGCGTGTTTGGCGGTGGTGGCGGTGGTGGCTCCGGGAGCGTCAACGGAAGCAATTCCGGTGCCGGTGGCCGTGGCGGGGATGGTCTCGTGGTTGTGATCACCTACTTCTAGGAGCATCCATGGAACTCACTGAGCAGGATAAGGACGTCCTCAAGGCCGCCGTGGAGCAGATTTGGCGAAAGGGTGCCCACACTCCGCAGGAAGCAGCGGTTGGGCACAACTTCACGCAGCTCGTAGCTCGGCTGATCAAGCCAGACGAGACAAAGCCTGAGAAAAAGTAACTGGGTTAGCGACCGGGCATAGAAAGGAACGGGGTATGGGCGACAGCGACGTACTGGGACAGAAGCCGAAGGTGAACGGGGATCTCTTCGACAGGGCGGTCCGCTTCATCAAGGAAGTGGGCTTCCCGATGGCCGTAGCCATCGCCATGTTTGCCTACTTCTGGATGGTGGGTAGGGCGACGAATGACTACCTCTCCAGAGGCACCCACATCATGGACCGGGCCATTAGCGTGATCGAGCGCATGGAGAAAAAGCTGCCATGAAATGCAAATTCTAAAAAAACTTGAAGGAGGTCGTATGCTTCGCGTTTGCGTGGCGTTCCTGGCTCTGGG
>Ga0196964_10000312_pt1 | contig 35561 bp, 47 predicted proteins | sample S1_10metaG_FD_148615 | JGI IMG/M metagenome (GOLD analysis project Ga0196964, IMG submission 148615) | Soil microbial communities from Anza Borrego desert, Southern California, United States - S1_10 | ecosystem: Environmental > Terrestrial > Soil > Desert | place: USA: California | collected...
ATTCCGACCTTGAAATCGAAATCATCGGTGAGGCGGCTTTCTACAGCATGGGCGAGAGAAATTTGCTTGACCATAGCCCACAAACTTTGGGGCTTGTAGAAATCGAACAGAATTTATGATATACTGACGGCATGTCTGTCACAGCAACTGATGCTCCAGTTAATGGCGTCGTAATTTCTGTCCCTGGCGTTACAACAATTGCTGACAACAATCCACGACCCGATTCCCGTTCTCGTGAGGTCGTAGAAAAAGTCGCTCAGGAGCTGCTGAAGAAAATTGGCACAGCGGCAGCGAACGCCTGCGCCCAGAACAGCAATCACACGACTGTCGATGCAATAGCTGGAGCTTTGCGTAGCGCAAAGTCTCTCGACGGCTACGTGCTAGCAAGATACTTGGAAGACTTTTACGGCTGGGAAGCAAACGCCAGTCTGGTCGTTCAGCTCTCCAATGCTGAGACTCTTCTAAAGCCAGAAGTCGATAAGGCTGTGCAGGCGTGGATTAAGCACGTTCCGGTCAAGCAAGAGTACGTTCCGGGCGACAAAGCAACTTTCCGAGTTGTGGAACACTACGTTGAAGCAGTCGTATGGAAAGTAGAGAAGCGAGAAGCGTACTACTATGCGACACTTTGCGAAGATGGGCAGCAAGTGAAAATCGGCTTCGAGTACGCTCTGCCGAAGACACCGTAGTTCGGCTGATGCTAACCTTCACTCCACATGCTCTATACGCTCTTCGAAAGGAGAATGAGCAGCAATTTCCGATATTACATGTGGATGTGTACACAGGTTTAGGCAATACGCTTCAGCTCAAGCACGTCAAAGAGTCAGACCTCACGATAAGGAAAATCGGGTCAGCAGATGTCGTGATGCCACACGACTTGGCTTTGTTTCTTCTGCAATATCCCATCGAAGTCCATCATGATGGATATCAGTTCAAAATCAGCAAACACAGTTTGCCTGCAAATTACGGCTGGGACGTAGAATATCTGCCTTACCGAGAACCTGAGCCAGATTTCTGCCTCAGCACGTGGTTTGTGAAGGCGATATCCACCATCGGAATCTTGCGCCCGTGAGAGCAAGAAATCTTTTCAAAAAGATTTTTTGAAAAAAGTCGAACAAAGGGCTTGACAGTTTCGTCTGCTTCTGTTACAATATCCTCTGCAAGCACACAAACGGTGCTTGACTCAGCCGACGAGGTTGAGTTGACAGTTCCAACGACAGACTGATATACTTTCAAGTGGTCAGAAACTCAATGGAAGAAGCTCATTGACAATTTGGTTTAACGGCGGCATAGCGTCGTTAAGATAGTGGCCGGAAACGGTCGGAAAGGGATTACGCTCGTCCAGCGCCCGCTCCGCAAGGAGTCAGCTATGCAAGCCCAATGCCTGTAAGTTTACGACCCAAACTCGTGAACTAATGCCCCGACAGGGGATGGTGTAAGTTGGGGGAAGGAAATGTCTTGATATTCCGAGGGCAACGCTGTAGGAATATCAAGACCACTGGGGTAGCGCCCGGTAATGTCCCATGCAAACCAGCGACATCTGAGGTGTTAAGGGTAGCCGTGAGGTTTGAGTTTTGCGAACGAGGGCTTCACGAGGTTTGACGGCTTGCCGTCATTTCCTTCGCATGATGAGAGGTGAGAGCATGCAGCTAGACTGCGACCGATATATAGGGTCGTAGAGCTAGATTCCAGGCATGCTGGAGTCTTGACTTCACGTTGAGTAGCTCGCAAGGCGAAAGGCATGAGGCGTGTCATATTCTGTGCGTTAAAAGCGTATGGAGTGGCCGGACACGCACGTCTCGGGACTTTGCAAACATAGCTCAAGTTAGAGCGTTTCTCTTGGAAAGAAAAGGTTCCCACTTGCGAAAGTGGGTGCTTGCGACAAAATGCGAAAGTCGTGTCCCGCATAGACTGAAAGTGGCTTCTTTCCTGAGCCGCAAGGTGTCAGGAGCGCCAATCCTCGCAAGGGAGCGGTGTAGTGTCGTAGCGACGACGGTCGGGGTAGCTCCCCGTTAACTGCGGCGAAAGTCGTAGACGCCAGGTAGCGAAAGCACAGTAGGTCTATGTTAGGCTGGAAACGCCACCAGCATAAAAAGGCAGCCACGCGGTTTGACCGTTCGCAAGGGCGGTGGACATGTTGGGAATGCGAGCCGCAAGCTCGTTATAATCCGACGTAAAGAAGCCGTATTGGGAGTCTAGTCTAAGCTCTTGAATTTTTCTCTGTTTTTCGTTGTATAAAACAGAGTGGTGGATGAGACGTACGGTTTTAACCGTTCGACCCCGCTCGATGGCAAGAGTCGAAATTGCCAAATGGGAAGGCGCTCAAAACGGCCTTCGGCGCTGGTGAAAGCCCAGCTCTTCCCACCAAATATGCCCGTGAAGCTCTGCGTCTGGAGCGCACTGTCAAAGGTGAGGTCGTTGGCGTGAATCCAACCGCGGGCACCAGATTTTCGGGAGCCTGAAGGACCGATGCAATACCAGTGGATGCTTGCGAAAGCGACCGTTCGCTGTGACGCTAGGTCTCTCAGGCTCTCGTGCAAGAGGTGAAAGCACGGAATTGGTCAGCCGATGCGCCCTAGCCGGAGGGAAGACCGCAGCCATACTGGATGCATACGGGATGGTGTTGAAAAAATAATGACCCGGACACCGACCACGGTTGACAGCTCGGAAGCACAAGACGAGTATTAGCGGGCACCTGAAAAGGTGCCCGTTTTGGTTTATAAGACCTGTGTCGGAATAAGAAGGCAACAATGGAAAAACTAGCGGACGGACATGACACAGAGACCCTGATTCTTTCTGTGGTCGGGCCAATGCCCGAGTCAGAAATGCACGAATTTCTAGAGAGTTCAGGATTCAACGCAGCATGTGACGCATACATTGCGCATTACTGGGAGAAATTCACAAAAGACCTGACTCCACAACAGCTTGATGAAGTGCGAGAATGGTGGGGTCCGGGTGCTCCATCTCACTTTCCGAGAGAAGTAATGGGCTTAAGAAAAGGCTTCTGGGACACTGTAAGCAAAGAAGCGCACCAAGCCATCAGCATGCTCATCAGCTACGGACTCGGCTAATGGTAAAATGCACGTTGTGTCGTATCGCAGCCCGTTCGGATGTTTTTGCTTAGCTCTGCTTTTGCTCGCTCTATTCTTCCTTTACAGAACACTTGTTGAAGGCGGGGTGCTATAATCAAGTGTGTCTTCGGGCTGTACACCCGAGACCGTCGCTAGACTGAGAATGGTGCGTTCACGTGCGCACGTCACGCCAGAAGCCAATCGAAGTCGCTTGATGCCGCCGCTTTCGGGTGGGGAGCGAAATCCGAACCCGACCAACTCACACAGCGCACGAGAATTTCTTTACAAGCATTGGAAATGAGCAAGCTGGCAGCCAAACACGCTTCTTGCAGTCCGAGTAACCATCGACAGGATAGTCGCTTGGCAAAGGCAGGCTTTCCACTTCTTCAATTTTAAAAGCTGACAAATCAACGTCTGAAAACCGAGCGCCCAGATACACACCGTCAAGCCCCATTTCTCCAATCATGTGTTGAACTAACACGAGGATGTCTGGGTTCTTGCTGTACGTGTATTGGGTCTCGATGCTGTCGAAATATATTTGCCCGTCCGTTCCTTCCCACACCCAGGCACACCCGATGATTTTTCCTCGGTGTTCGATGACTAGATTTGCCCCGAAAGGTGATGATTGAGCGTGTATTGCACACTCCTCAGCGCCACCACTACAACCAAAATATTGACAGCAATTTGTATAGTGTCCGATAAACAACCCTCTAGCATCGTCCCGACTAAGCCAACGACATGTGAAGCCTTTATGCTCGACTTCACCTTTTGCCCACGAGGGCAGCGGTGTCTGAAGCCCAGCCTCGTATACATCTTGAGCGGCTATGACAGTTTTGCTAAAAAGCTCCCACAGCGCTTCGGATTCAGTGATATCCTCGCATAGAGTGGGCACTAGCCAGATAATTTCTTGAGCCAGCTTTTCAGGAATCTGGTGAAAAGACTGAATCTTGGAATTGAGGCGTTCGGAGAAGGACTGAATAGCATCTTGTGGCGTCATTTTGCGTTCCGACTCCGACAATGACGCCCACACCATTGAGCAAATGTGGACATAAGGCTGGTTTCTTCGCCAGTCGTATCTCCAGAGATATTCTCGCAAACCTTTTGCCTCTCGATGAGAAATCACCGGGACAGCTAAAGCAGCATCATGTATGGCTTGTGCAACCAATTCCACTAGTTCCTTGGAGCCAAGATGTTCTCGAAGGTCAGCATCATAAGCTAGTCTGTTAGAAGACTTGCCAACCGATTCAAAATCTATCTGAAGAGAAGAAACTTTGTGCAGCAAACGTTTAACTGCTTTGTCTTGTGTCTTCCTAGCAGCATACTGGTTCCAGGCAAGACCGAATACATTTGCCAGACGGTACACCAAATCGGGGTTCAGACCATAACTTGACGCCCAGTTAATCTGATACACGGCCCTCAATGAAGTGCCGATATATTCTGGATGACGAAACAGAATGTGCTCGTTGTATTTACGTTCGGTGTTTCCTCGCCAATAGACCCTCTCATATGCATCCAACACCGGAAGAGCATGTTGAAACGCCTCTTCTTTGACACGAGGAACCTTCTCCAGAAATTGTCCAAGTTTGTAAAGAGCATAGCGAAACTTTGTAATCCACGAAACTTCTCGACTCATAATTTCGTGCGGGAACGGGTCGATTTCTGGCGCATATTCAACAACAGCTCCGTCCTGGTCCCTCACCACGGGTTGTAAGGTGCGACAAAACCACTTCTGTATAGAGCCAAGATATTGCGGCGTGGCTCCTGGAAGAATTTCAGGACATTTTTCTAAAATCTGGACATGAGTGGCGATGATATCTTCGAAGTCTTTTCTGAACCAACACACCTTGTCGTCACACAGCCCGAAATCTGCTGGACCTGCCATCCAATTCCCTTTCATGCCTCTGAGCACTTCAAAGAAAAGTTTGCGAGCCTTTTGTCGAGTAGTGGTCGCCTTTCGAGCTTTATCTAGCGCATCGGGATTGAGTGCATAGAGAGAAACGCTGAAGAACGTTCTTGTAGTAGGAATTTTTCTCCCCCGATACACCGGATGCATCAAGTCGTGGTAAAACTTCACGACCAACTCCCTTGTCTCCATTACCGGACGCAGGTCTTTGGGTGAATATCGTAATTCTTGCGTGTGTTTCATTTCGTCAAGTTTGCGACGATATTCACGAATCAGCTCGATATCCTGGTCGGTCAGCATGAAAAGATTATATCACCCCTTGACGCAGACGTGAAACCATGCTATCATAAGGATGCGTATCGCTCTACGAAGCCAGATGGGGGAAGTGAACGCGAGCTTCAACCCGTCTCGGTGAATATCGGCAAGAGTAAGTGTGCGGCGAGTCCTGGACTGTGAGTCGTCAGTTGGCTACGACGAACTCTCTCAAAGACCTGTACAGGTAAGACTCGTGCAGCCAAAGTCAACTATGCGCTAGCATAACCCGCTCCGAAGCGATACGCAACCTTCTTGTATAAGGCTCGAAATGCACGAGCTAAACACCCTCGTCTTGAAGTCGAATGATTGGTGGGTCGGGCTAATCCTTGACCACTCAATCTGCATTCAGTCCCGGAGCGTCCGGGACGTTCCTAACAAGCTGCGAGAGGCTTGGTATGCTACGATGGAAATTCATAAACATGAAGGCATACCGTATGAGCCAACACCTGCGAACGCCGATTACTACAGCCGATTTCAGCAGGTTCCACTTAGGCGATGCAACGACCCCAATCCACCCGATGAATTTGGTTGCGTGATATTGATAGAGTAGAATAAAGCCATGTCTGAATTGCTTAAGCAGCTCAACGAAGTGTGGGATTTTGTGGAATTTCACAATGGCGACCTCGAATACATTGGCTCGGGTGACCCTACCGGGTATGTGAAAGTCATTCAAGGCTCCAGAGTCAACCTCAACAGAGAGAAACCGTTCATGATGCTGCATCTGCTCGATGCGCTCGAAGATGCTGGCTGGCAGGTCAGACTTGACGGACCAAAGGGACGGCGCACGGTTTCTATCACCAAGCAGAACATGCACTACCACCATGTCGAAACAGGCTTCACCAGGCTCGAAGCGGCTGTTAAGGCGTTTCTTTGGGCAAAAAGAGAAGATGCTAAGCCTGTACATGTCTGCGGTGCGCAAGGCTTCGGCGTAGGAATAGATGGGCTAAATGATGTCTGCCCGAGATGCGAAATTAACAGGAGTGAGCGAACATGAGCGCCGTGATTCAGGCACAACTGATTAACCTAGATTCGGTTCATAAGGAGCAGTTAGAAATTCGTGTCGTGGCTGGACGGGCAAGCATCGTTCTCCACCGTCAGGATGGCATCAGCACCGTCATAGCTCTCCATAAGGATGGCAGCTACGCTTTTCAGGGCACTCCTGAACATACGGCTGAGCTGCGCAGAAAACTTCACGACCAGCATTGCCTCGACTGCCCTGACCGAGCAGATTGATTGAAAAATCCTCAAAAGGGGTTGACATGCTGAACAATGAACGTATACAATACGTCTGTATTTGACGATACCCGCTAAGAGAACAAAAATGAACACTTTTCTAGAACGTGAACGTGGTGAGAGCACGGTTACGGCGAATGGCTCCCCTTCTTAAGGGTTGAGCATTACGCCCCGCCTGTTCTCACTACGAAATATGGGGCGGTAGTTTAATGGTTAGAACCGGGCGTTCTCAGCGCTCAGACCGGAGTTCGACTCTCCGTCGCCTCACCAACCGGCCCGGTCGTCTAGCGGTTCTGGACACTGCTCTTTCAAAGCAGAGGTAGGGGGTCAGCACCCCTCCGGGTCACCAATTTCATATTGGCCCACTCGTCTATTCGGAATTGAGGATAACTGTTTTTCAGGCAGTGGAGCAGGGTTCAAATCCCTGGTGGGCCACCAAATTTGGCGGCATGGTGTAATGGTAACACGCCGGTTTCTCAAGCCGGAGACAGTAAATGCTCGTACGGGTTCAAGCCCCGTTGCCGTCACCAAATTTCAATGGCAGTATCAGCTAAGGGTAGGCTCGGCGGCTTTCAATCGCCCAATCTGGAGTTCGATTCTCCGTACTGCCACCACAATCTGTGGTGTATCTAGAAAATTTGAACGATTTTCTGTATAAGCCACACATGCCTATCTGTGGCAAATGTGGTTCTCGCTTCCCGAACTGGCTTCGAATTAACGGGAAACAAAGAAGCCTAACAAAACGAAGGTTTTGCCTTGAATGCTCACCATTCGGTAAACGAAACAGACGAGATTTATCTCGGGAATTTCCTGCTTCAAAACAGTGTAAGGGGTGCCGAGAGGTCTTGGACATAGACTCGTTTTATGTCTACAACGACGGACGAAAAATCCATCCACACTGTAAGGAATGTCTAAAGGGTAGGCACGCGAAACGACAAGCCTATCTCAAAAACTTAGCCGTTGAATACAAAGGAGGTTCGTGTCAAAGCTGTGGATACAACCGATATCTTGGTGCGTTGGATTTTCACCATCGAAACCCCAACGAAAAACGGTTCGGTATTGCATCGAAGCTTGGTTGGTCGGCTAAGTCAGATGGATTGACTCCAGAGCTAATCACTGAGCTTGATAAATGCGACCTGTTGTGCGCCAATTGCCATCGTGAAGTAGAGGGAGGCTACCACTCTTGTATAAATCCACTCTGATGGATGAAAAACAGCAGAACGAAATTTCCGTCGAGACTTTACTTTACGAATCCCCCGACCTCGAACGACAAATCGAACGATTGAGATTTGAACAAGCATTCGACCTCAGCAATGAAGAGGATAGACTCCGACTCGCTGCTGCCATGCAAATTAGCCCGGAGGAGATTGCCACCATCAATAGAGTGTCAGGGCAAACACGCCCAATTAAGTTCAAGGGATACACCCTCCCGAAAGGAAAAGACAATGAAGTTTAGGGACAAATACGGTTATCCGGTAGAGCGCATCAAGGGACGGCACGTGCAGAATTTCTTGCGCCTTCTTATCCATACTAACTGGATGGTAACTTGGCGCAAGCGAAATTACGACGATATGGCTGCACACCGAGCACGATGCTCAGATATATCATGTTGTGGTCGCAGCCCTGATTAGTAATCGTTAGGGTCAGGATAGTCGAATCGGTCGTCGTATTCCTCACCGGGTAGATGGCGTGTCAACACCTCACTCGGGATAAACGACGAGCCGCCCATCATCACATCTACTCTGTACTGCGGATAGCTTTGGGCAGCAAATTGCTGAGCGGCTTGAATGTTCTGCTCTTCAGTTGGGAATTCTTCGAACGATTGCACGTATACCCGTTTCGGCTGACCCGCAAGCACAGAGCTGTCGTCATAGGTTCCGTGAAGATAGAGCGTCACGCCCGGACCCTGCTGGCGATACGTTTCTCCATAGCCCTTTTCGATGGTTAGATACTCTTCTTCGCCGTCCTGCTCACCAAAGTCTTCACGCCCTTCTTGGTCCCTGAAAATCTGGTTCTCTTCCCAGACGTTATAGTCATCGTCACGTTCAAAGTTGTTGTATTCCGAGTCGCCGTAGTCATCGTCATATGCGAGCCGCTTCATCGCAGACGTGAGTCTGTCCGCCTCTCGATGCAATTTTTGCCCATCCAGCTCGTCTGCAATTTTGGCAAGATGCTGTAAGAGCGACAATGGAATGGCGTGTCGTGTGTCAGTCATGAGGTTCACCCAAAGGCTTCGTAGTATATTTGCTCACTCACCTGCGAAAAACCTTGACAAGAATCAGCTCACCTGTGGCACAATGCCTTTGGCGAGGCAACTCCGAGAATATCCGGTTGAGGTCTGGGGCGAGAGATGCGTTATCAAGCCAGGCACACAGCACCTTTGGAGCCATGCAGGTCAGCAAGACGGAAGCCTGTACGCAGGGTGGAGACACGGGTGAGGGTAGATTAGATACCTGCCCAAGTCCCGAAGAGTTCCGTCAGCCTCGCCATTTTGAGTTGAGAGAACAAACATGGCAAAAGTGAAGAAGCCCAAGACCGTTGAAGAGCTGAACAAGGTCTGGTCTAACCTAATGGAAATGGCGAAGAACGACGAGGGTGACTGCGAAGTTATCGCCGACTGCTTCAACGAAATGCTGGACGAGCTTCTAGGCGACGATTTCTTTGGAACCGAGGGTCAGATGGACCCAAGAGGCGACCACCGGGAGTAATCAATGAACATCGACCTCGACACAACAGCATTCAATACCCTGCAATATGGCGCACTTCTCAACGGACTCTCCGAACAGAGTCAGCGAGTGAAAATTGGGCAGCGCACTGTGCTTGTGCAAAGCGTAGACGGTCGCAAGGTTGGGCTGGACGAAGAAGTGTTTCGAGCACTGAAAGCTGGCAAGCAGCCGCCCTACATCGAAGAAGTAGAAGAGGGCAACGCTATACTCGGCTCTGATGGCATAGCGATGTTTTTGTAAATCCTCAGAACTGGCGACATTCCGACTAAGACACCATGCTCACTCCTGAACAGAATGAGATATTGAACGCTGTCGAAAAGTCCACGCATGCTGTTTTCGACCTTGATTTCATTGACCGAGTGAATGCCGCTTTTGGCACAAACCTACGGGGCGAGCGGCACTCAGAACTAGAACACGGTGGCTTCAAAGGCTACGAGGGACCCGATTGCTACGGACTCGCCGGGTTCAGAATCGCCCCAGCTATCGCCTCACACCTCGGCGTTCAATATCTCGAAAAGCTCGGTCGTGGTTCCGACGCCCGCTCTGCAATCGAAGCGATTCGAGCGCATTTGCGAGGCTCATAGACTTTTTTCGAAAAATATTCCGTTTTTCCTCAAAAACACTTGACGAATCGGAAACGGGCAGATACAATAGAATAACTTGCGGCTATGAGGGTGCTTCCTTCTAAACTTTGGAACAACCAGCGTCCTCGCCTCCCGCTTTAACAGTTTGACGACAACCCAGGTTGTCGAGGTTTTCTTGGGCTATGGTGGTGCTTCCTTCTACAAGTATGACCAACACACACAAAGCCAGCGTCACCGCTTCCCCGAGGAATATGGACTGTTAGAGTCGGTTCAGTAGCCAAAGACTGAACGACCATGAACAACAGCATTTACTTCCGCCGACGCAGCCGATTTTGCGTCCCAACGCCCGCCAAGGGCGACCAGGTTTCCGTTGCGCATGTCGCAACCATGCTCAAGAACATCGAAGCCCTTGGCTACACGTTCTCTGAATCCCTGTTCAAGGCTTGTCAGCAGCTCACTCTGGAGCAACTCACCGAGTTCTATGCCCAGATTGTTCCGATTCTGAAGCAGGCTCGTGGCGGTCATCGTGCGCACAAGCCGATGTATCCGAATTTCCCACAGCAGGTGATGGAGATGTCGGAGGGCGAGCTGTACATGAACGCCATCCTTCACTACCTTACGGACGGGCAGCTTCTGCCTGAGACGGAGAAGAAGGAGCGATTCCCGCTGCTCGATAACTTCAAGCTCACTGTCATCGAGCTTGGGCGTGAAGAGGAATTCATGTCTCTGTTCGGTCAGATTGCTGGCTCGAATGCCTCGCTGTCTGAGCAGGATAAGGAAGATTTGGAGTGGTATGTTCGCCACTTCAAGAACAGCGTTGGCAATCTTCTGCCGACCACTGTTCCGCAAAAGGAGAACATCGCCTTCATCGCAGGCTTGCTGATGAAGTACACGGACAACGCCGCGGAGTTCATCGGGAAGTTCTGCCGCACTGCTACCGACATTCTTCGTCTGGCAGTAGCTATGAGCAACGGCGACGTGTCGCTCGCCAAGGCATCTCAGTTCCGCAATTTCACTCGAACCGAGCGCAGCACGTTACTGTCTCTGGTGAACAACCTGAAGAATCCCATCGAGGATATGCTTCGCTACAAGTCTCGCTGGGTGAGATTGGCTGAAAAGCTGCACCCCGGCGATTACAAGAAGCTGTACCCGCAGGCGGCTGAAGCTTTGGCTACGCTGAAGCAGAAGGGCATCTCCACGTTCAACGGACGTGTCGAGACCGCAATTTCCGCCAAAGATATTGGGGCTGCTGTCATGGCTCTTTACCAGCGACCGGGCGAGTTCGCTCGTCGGCTTGACCATTTGCTGCGTCTGGCTCAGAACAGCTCCGAAGTAGATGCCATCGTCAATACGTTCACGATGTCGGCTGCGAACGTCTCTACTCCTGTGCTCTTGCAGGTGAGGCAGCATTTTATCGACCGTGCTGACGACAGCCAGAAGCTTCGTGTTGCGTTCCCAAAGGGCAACCTGGCTAAGGCATACGCCATCGAAAGCGAGTTGCCGTCTCTGGAGGCATCGGTTTGCAAGGCTATCATCGCTGCTTGCGAAAAGAAGCTTTTGGCACGATTCAAGGAATTACCGAGCCTTGGCAATGTCTACCTGGATGAGAACCTTCAGAATTACCTGATTCCGTTCTCTCAGCGGTCGGCGTCGAAGGCGATGCGCACCATCGTGCGTGGCAGCAAGCTGCCTTTGCCGGAGAATTGCAAGGTCGTGCGGTTCTTCATCTGGTGGAAGAACGGCATCGAGCGAACCGACATTGACTTGTCGGCGACCCTCCTTGACGAGAATTTTTCCCACAAGGACACCGTATCGTACTACAACTTGAAGGGCTATGGCGGTTGCCACAGCGGAGACATCGTTGATGCTCCGAAGGGTGCAAGCGAATTCATCGACATCGACCTGAACAAGGCACTGGAGATGGGTGTTCGTTACATCGTGATGACGCTCCACAGCTTCACTCAACAGCCGTATTGCGACCTGCCAGAGTGCTTTGCTGGATGGATGTCCCGTGAGAAGGCTGGCTCGGGCGAAATCTACGACCCTCGCACGGTCCAAGACCGAGTTGACATCACGGCTGACACCCGACAGGCTATCCCGCTCATCATTGATGCGCTGGAGCGCCGAGTCATCTGGTGCGACATGTCGCTTAAGAGCAGCCCGAACTGGGGCTACCGAGCTGGCACCTACGGCATCAACGTCGGTGGCAACAACGTTGCTAACAACCTGAAGGGCATCGCCTTGACGCTCCGCTCGATGGTGGAGATGAGCAAACCGAACGTCTATGACCTGCTTGCCTTGCATGCTAAGGCTCGTGGCAAGCTCGTTGACGACCCGAGCAAAGCTGAGACTGTGTTCTCTGTCGAGAACGAGACTCCGTTCCAGCTCGAAACGCTTGCTTCGGCGTACATGCAGTAACAGCAAGAAATTGCTACTCTTTGTCGGCTGCGAGATGAACTCTCGCAGCCGAAATTGTATAAAACCACCGATATGGAAAAAATGGTGGATTTGCTCGTCGTTCAAGTTGGAAACAAGGACTTGCCGGTAACAGAAGCTGAGGCGGCGGAGCTTAAGAAGCAGCTTCAAAAAGCCGTCGAGGGCGACGGTCTTCTTGTAACTCACCTTCCGGTGATGATGAACGTCGTCTCCGTGAAGAAAAACATCAACGTCGTCGTCAATTAAGTGACATTCCCTTCCAAAATAGGGGAAAATGAATCATGTTCCAGACGAAGATGAGAGCTGAATTCATCGGCGAAGATGGCAGCATGGGCTATCGAACCGGGCAGAAATACATGCTGTACATCGACCAAAGCCTGAGCATTTTCCCCTTGCGACTCCAGCCGACTATTGTTCGAGCAGAAGGCAAGAGCTTTTGTGGCTTCTATTGCCCTTATGATAGCTGGGATGCCTTTTGGAGGAATTGGAAACGAGCATGAAAGGACAAGAATGTCACTGTATTTGTCACTCCGGGGCGGCGCTTCATTGCATCCCCTGCTGTACGACGTGCCCTAATTGCGGAAGACATATCACCTTTCTGTCCTTTGACGAACACTATGAAGAGTGTTCAAAGTCCCGCGTAAGCAACAGCGTGTTCGTGCCGATAAGCGGCGGGACGCTGCGCATCTCGAACGACAGCGGGGAATAGTTTCTCCAACAGAATTTCCACTGCCTTTGGCGGATAGTGGTCTCTCACCCAACCACTCTTGTCAAGACGCTTCTCGGTGGGAATTTTAAGGTTCTTCAGATGATATTGCGCCACGCATCTATCAATCCTTGCTTCTCGGGCGACCTCTGATACAGTGAGCCAATCGCCACAAGCCGGATACAGAGTTGCCTCGGACTCAAGCTCGTCCCAGAACGTCGGCGAGTAGAACACCCGATGATGACCTCGACTGTCTCTGCACAGCATGCTTTGCGGCTTGTACTTCTTAATGCGGTTCTTCACCCAATCTTCCGACTTACCTAGACGGCGCATTATCTCCGAATACGTCACCCATTCAGGAGGAGCCACAGGCACATTGAGGCGCTTAATTAGCCGGAAGTCTTTACGGGAGATGTATCGAGCCATCCTACCTTGCATCTTGAAATGCAAAACTTCACAGCCCAGTTCGTTGACTCGATTCTGCACCCAAACGTCTTCTCGTCCAAGAGCCAATGCCGCTTGCCTGATGCTGATGTATTGGTCTTTCTTGCGGCGGTCCTGTCCAAGATATTGCTGAATCACCCGGTAGGAGACAGGCTTATATCGGCGCACTCGGCCGCCTGCTTGACCCTGCACAATCTCCATCTCGTAGGGGACAGAATTCTCCGTTAACAAACGCTGGACAAGATAGCGAGACACTTGGAATGTCGAAGCCAGGTCGCTAGTGGTATAGCCATCTTTACTCTTCGGCACCCAGCTAGTATACCTAGCAGCTATCGTACATTCTAGTCTGGTTTTTGTCCCGACCGTCAGCTCGCCAAAACTCGTGCGGGCTATAGTCTTTTTCAAGACGTTTGAATTTAGGTCCATGCTCGATGTATTTCACCATCTGTAAAGTGGCTTTTCGAATGTCGTCAGCGACCGTAGCGATTGCTTCTGCCTTGTTTTGAGCTGTGCGAACTGCATCCTCGTCAACAGCTTCTGCAAGTTTGGTGTCGGCACTCGATATGATGTCCCGATAGGTGAGAGTGGCGTAAAGGTCAAGCTGATACCGCAAGTTTGAGTAGGCTTCCGGGGCAGTTGCTGGCATGGAGCGAAGGTCTCTTCCTTCCCCTGCCGTTTTCAGGAACATCTGACGCAATTCATCCGCCAACTTTGCTGTTCCAGAGGGGAGAACACGCCCTTTAAGGCGCTCTTCCATTGCCGAGCGAGTATGCTCAGCTAGGTCGTCGGCGAGCTTTTCCCATTTTTGGCTCCCGGACGCATAGCGATACCACATGCGTCAATTTTCTGCAACAAACGTTTAAATAACCTTCAAAACGTCTTCTTTGAAGTAGAGCCGGAACTTCTTGTTGATGCGTTTCTCCGTATCGCTGTACCTGCGGTGACGAGGGCGATGGTTCCACTCGAAGATACATCTGCGAGCGACATCTAGGGTTTCTGGAGGGTAGTGCTTACGAACATTCCCGCCTCGGTCAATGCGCAGTTCAAAACGTATCGGGGCGTCAAGCATTGAGCGATGCAAGTCTTCTTTGGTGACATTAAGCATCCTCGCCATCTGTGTAAGCGTTACCCAGTCGTCGGCAGGCGGATACCAGCTTGCAGTTGATTCAAGAGCATCCAAAACCTCTGGTGGATAATGCGGACGCATGAATCCGACGAAATCAGGCATCATCTTCGGCTTGGCTTTGATGAGCTTGAGCCGAGCTTCTACCCAGTCCTTGCTGCGGTTTAGACGCCGCATAATAGCCGACATCGTGAGCCAATCTTCGTAAGCTGAATAGAACTGGCTACGGGGCAACTCCGCCACTGCATTGGAGCGAAAACAAAGAACGCTTCTGCCGTCGATTTCCTTGACTCGCTCTTCGATGCCCAATCTGCGTGCATATTCAATTACCCACACATGCGGGCGGTGAATGCGAGCAGCAATCTTCTCCACCGGAAGGTAATCAGGCGTTGGCGGAAACTCCACCATCATCTCCTTGAGCTTGTCAATCCAATCTCGATGATAGTGTCTCGCTAGAACGTTTTTGTAACTAAGTTTCTGAATGTATGGGGCTTTATTGGACCCGAGTCGGCGGGTCACCCAGTGAAAAACAACGCCCAACTCAAAGGCGATTTCGTTTACAGTTAGCCACTCCTTCATACAAGCCGCTATTATACTCGGGACTTCTTGATAACGCGGCTGAAACCGTTGTATCTGGTGAAGATGATGCTGCCCTGGTATTCTGCTTCGGTGCGGCGAATGCGCAGAATTCGCTTCTCCTTCGGGTCCTTCTCCTTGGCAATTTGCTCGTCCAAGGTCTTCAGATACTGCTGGTGGTCAGCCTTGTGGCTCTTCTTGACCTTCTTCTTCTTGGCGATGCCTCGGGCATTGCCGACCACTCGAACAACCCGAACGGGGTGAGAGCTGATGTAATCGTCCCAGAAGCCGATAAACACCTCTCCGATAGGCTCGACTTCATACACCACCCAACCTTCGAGCACAGCCATGCCGATGACGGTGGAGTGCGGATTAGGGTCGTTGGTCATGAACACCGCATCGAAGGAGGAGCGGAAGTTGCGCTTCTTCGGCGGGTTGGGCACGATAAAGTCGCCCGGCTTGAAGTGGTAGGGCGACGCGTGATAGAAACGCTTAGAGTTGCCCCAAGGCTCGCTCTTAAGCTTTCCATTGAACTTTTGCTTCGACATTTCTAATATGTCATGGTTTGATTATACTCCAAACGACGATTTCTGAGGAAAACACCTTTAAGTGCAGAGTGCCAAGGATATGGGACGGTACACGAGCGAACATATCCTTAGCAACGGTGTTTTCGATGTTGAAAATTGTTGGCTTTGAGTGCGGCTATCCCGTCGCAAGAAATAACAGGCGCATTGACGAGTTTGAGAAGACTCATCACTACGACCACTTTGCCATTGACTTTATTCGAGCTAAGGATGCTGGAGCCGAAGCTCTTCGCTGGGGTCCGCCTTGGCACAAGGTAGAACCCGAAGAGGGCGTTTACGACTGGCATTTCGCAGACGAGGCTATCGAGTGCATTCGGTTGCTCAAGATGGAGCTGTTCCTCGACTTGTGCCACTTTGGAACACCCGATTGGCTTCTAAATGAGGGCGGTTTCCTTTCACCGAGATTCCCAGAAGTGTTCACTCGGTGGTGCGTTGCAGTAGCGGAGCGATATCCGCACATCAAATTCTTCAACCTCATCAACGAGCCAACTATCACAGCCAGAGTTTGTGGGCGAGACGCCGCTTGGCACCCATTCAGAACTGATGGCTTTCAGGAAATTATCGACAACCTGGTGTCCGCGTATCTAAGCGCCCATGCCGCCGTTAAAGAGCTTCGACCCGATGCCGTCTTCATGCAAAACGACACCTGTGAGAGGCATTTTGCGCTGTCTGACTGTCAGCTTGAGAAAGTGCAGCAATTGAGTGACGAACGATTTTACTTCTGGGACAAGACTATCCATTGCGTTGATATCATCGGACTGGATTACTACCCTTGGAGCGAAGTCAGCTACCACGCCGAACACACGAGAGGGCATAGTGAGTCTGGCTTCTGCGAAATCGCCAAGGACTATTGGAACCGATACGGCAAGCCAATCCTGCTTGCTGAGACAGATGCCGCAGGCGATTACGAGCACCGAGCTTGGTGGATGGAGAAGACGGTTTCTGACTGTAGGGAATTGAAAGCTGCTGGAGTTGAGGTGGTCGGTTACACATGGTGGCCATTCCTCGACAACCTCAACTGGGGTGGTTGGAAAGAATCGGACACTCCCGATAATGCCGGACTCTACGATTTGCAACTTTCACCGTGCGGAAAGATGAAGCGACTGCCGACACCGTTGGTTGATAAATTCAAACTTGTTTGAGATTGCTGTGCTATAATCTCGGCATGTGGAATCATTTTTCTGAGCGAGCGAGACGAGTCGTCTTCAAAGCGCAAGAAGAAGCACAAGATGTTGGCGAGGGCTATGTCTCCACCGAACACTTGCTGCTCGGACTTGTATCTGATGCCGATAGTGCAGCATGCCGGTACTTGACGACGGAGTGTAATCTGCCGCTGAACGTCATCCGAGAGACAGTATTGAAACAATTGCCTCGTGGGGATTCTCGTCCGAGCCAGGATATGACGCTAACGCCGAGAGCAAAGCGTGTTATCGACCTTGCCCAGGACGAATCCAAGCAAATGTCGGACACTTATATCGGCACTGAGCACCTTCTGCTTGGGCTGATTCGTGAAGGCGATGGGTTGGCAGGCCGAGTTCTTGCTACCTTAAAGCTGGAACTTCCTGCTGTTCGTAAGGGCATCAAGCTGTTTCAAGAGGCTTTTCGAAACGAGAATCCAACGGAAGCCGAGCCTTATCCTATGGGTTGGGTTGGCGAAACATGCGAATTTCCAGAAGAGATGGCTGTTGTGATGGCTATAACCGACATAAGGAACGAGACAATCGCTAAGATTGATGCAGTTCTTGACGCAGCCAAGAAAGACATCATCGCCATCATTCAAAAGCACCGATAAGCAGGCGTTTCGTGCTCCGACTTGGTATAATAGCCATCGAGGTACACGAACATGGACAAACTCATTGTTGAAATCCGTGCCGCTGAAGGCGGTGCTGATGCGAAGCTTCTCGTCCTAGACCAGTTCGCAATTTACGGCAAGGCATGCGAGCTGGAGCGCCTTTGACGTATCTCTCCTAGAACAGCGTGACGGCTTCATTTCCTTTTTGGTCGAAGGGAAAGGTGCGTCCAAACTTTTCAGGAACGAGCCGGGCGGTCATCGCTGGATGCGTATTCCCCCAACTGAAAAACGAGGGCGAAGACAAACCAGCACGATAACTGTTGCTGTGCTGCCCGTTCCATCCGAATCTGTCATAGACATTCCAGAAAAGGACCTTGAATGGCGTTTTACTCGAAGCTCGGGTAAGGGTGGACAGAACGTCAATAAGGTTGAGACTGTCGCCGTCGCTATCCACAAGCCAACAGGAATGCAGGTTCGCTGTGCCAATGAACGCAATCAGCACCAGAATCGAATGCTGGCGCTGATGTTGCTTCGGGCGAAATTGCAGGAGTCTCGCGACCAAGCTGTTAGCGAGAAGCGAAACGATATGCGGTCAAAGCAAATCGGCAGCGGAATGAGGGGCGACAAGATACGGACAATCCGCACGCAGGACAACATTGTGATTTGCGAACGCTCAGGTAAGACTATGCCAATCAAGAACTATCTAAAGGGCAACTTGAGCTTCTAATCACAATTTTACGTTTATCGCTGAAAGTGGACGCCATACGGTAGCTTTCGGCGATAAACGTAAACAGGACCGCGTACCTGAAATCCCGAAATTCTTGGGCATGTGGTATCCCATTCGCATAAGGAAACGCCTAGTGCGCGTTGCCGGGGATGCCTATGACGTGCTGAAGGGTCGCCCGCTCAAATGGATGGGCACTTTCGAGGAAACTTTTCGAGATTTTAGCCCGTGGAGCGGAAACATGCCGTCACTATCCACGCTGGCACGCTTTCTCGACTATGAAGTTCCTGTTTACCTGAGCAAATACCTTGCCTCAGCAAAGCAGCAGCCCGACCGACAGGACGACCTTCAGTCGGATGTCTCTCGTCTCATCAGCTTCCTTCGAGGGGTTGAAGAGTATTACATGCGCCAAGACGAAGTGCATCAAGAAATCTTCAATGTTTGGAAAGCGCACGCAAATGCTGCCAAAACTCTCGAAGAACTCGGTGGATTCGACTACGCAATTGGCGGCAGCTCCTATGCACTTGGTAAAGCCGATTTTGCAAACAATTTCTTGAAGTATGACTACGGCTTTCTAACGATGCTCGATAAAATGGGGCTGCGATTTAGCCTGCCGTTTCTGTACGCCATTGTCAGCGGCAAAGACATCACGGAGCTTGGCAAAAAGGATACTCCGGCAAGACAGCAATTCATTGAGCACATGACGGAAAAGTATCCATTGCTCAAGTCTTACCTGCCAACACCAGATGGACAAGCTTTATGGCAACGTTTGATGGCACGTGGCTTTGACAATGAGGATGTCATTGAGCAAGCTGTGGCTCTTGGAGACGCAAACGAGAAGAAAATTCATGACATCTACAAAACTCACCCGGACCCAGAGGTGCGAAAAATGGCGGGTGTGCGCATGCTTAAAGAAATTCTCGTGAAAGCTCCGCTCGACGGCGGTGCCACCAAAGAAGAGGCGCAGAGATTTATTATGGAAGCCCTCAATCACCCAAGCTTCCAGACCTACGAAATTGAGTCTGCACTCCGCAAACTTCCTGCTGGAACGAGGGCAAACCTCTTCTTAAGGAAAGAGATGGCGGGCAACCTAAACGACCGAGACAAGAAAGTCTTTACGAGAGCTATTATCGAAGACGACTACAACATGCGCCCGGATGTCATCGAGCGCATGCGCCAGTCGCCCGAGTTCATGAAAGCTATTAAGGAGAACCCAGATTACGCAAACAAGCGAGAAAAGGTGATTCTCCAGGGTCTTGCAGACGAAGATGAAACCATCGCATACCTACAGCAAAACCCAGAAGCGATTGAAAATTTGGTTTACAAAGGGCATCTTCGCCGTGAGAGGCTCAATCATGTTCAAGAAAAAGCAATGCAAATTGCCGAGCAGAAGCAAGGCAACGGGCTTCTTGTGCTTCAGGACCAGATTCGCAAGGGCAACGTGTCCCATGACACCGTAGCCCAGAACTCAGATATGATGAACTTCTTCCTCGAAGAAGGCAAGCGCATGGGACTTCCCGAGCAAGATATTCGTGCATACGCCGAGCACATTCATGTTTACCAATTCCCTGAATACGTAATGCAACATGCGTTAAGGGCAGCCGGAACAAATGTTGTCGGTCGAATAAAGATGGACGACAACTGGAGCGGGCTGTTTGTCCCTTATTTCAGCAACCCAGACGGCACGTCAACGCCAGCAATCTTCATCAAGACTGACGCCCACAATCGGCTGGAATACTTGAAGGGGCTGGCCGACAACCTCAAAATGTCGATGGACGACTTCACAAAAGCAACGCTCCGACATGAAATGTCTCACGCTCTGAACTATCTTGGAGCTGGAGACGTGATGCTGGATGATTATCCTGACTCAGAAGAGAAGCCGCTCGAATACCTATCGCACCCGTCCGAGCTTATAGCCCGTGCGCATGGAGATATGCCTTACCTGAAGGACATCTTCATGCAGCGAATAAACGAGAATTCCGAGAGCCAAATCGTTAAGGAAGCCGTCCAGAGTCAGTTTGTTCTGGACATGGTGAACAACGAGGCTATTCTTGCGATGGGCGGCGCTATTAGCCCCTATGAACTCTTCAACGCAGCTCAAAGAAACGAAGGCATCTTCCAGCATACGCCAGACCCGATTGAAGCTATCACCAAGAAGCTAAATCGACAGCGAGATAGATTTGTGGAGCTATTCCAGGAAGACCTCAAGACTCGGCGCAGAGAAGTGACTTTAGAGATTCTGAAGAAAATCAATCTGCTTAAAAGGCAAATTGCTGCTGAAGCCAAAGCAGTCCACGACTCCTATCATGACGCCGACGAACGGTCATTACAGCTCGCCGCACTTGAAGAAGAAATGCGAGAACTCGACAAGATGAAGCAGAAGGCTCTACGTGGCGGTTACGACCTCGATATTCAGCAAGCTGCGGAATTTGTGTTGAAGGGCTACTACAAAGACTACGCCCAGCGACTCACCGACGCAATCTCTTCAGGGCAATTTGGCAAGCCATTCGTTCACGAAGGCGAGGAACCAACCCAAGCTCCTAAGCCCGAGGAACATGACCCATTTGCAGATGTTGAGAATCCAGCTTCCGAAGAGGAAGAAGATAAAACTCGGCCATCCTACCGGGACATCACGAACGTGACTGAATGGTTGGTAGAACACGCCAGAGGTGACGTGCCAGGAATGCCCAGGCAGATTGACTTCGTTTTGCCGCCACGAGCATACGACATGTCCATTCCGCAGGGCAACTTCCCGCATCGGAACCAAACCGCTCCACAGCCAGTCGCGGCTCCAGCAAATCAGCAACCATTTAATGGATGGTATCAGCAGCAACGTTCGTAGTACAATAGCGAACGGCAATGAGCACGAAAATCTATTACGGTTTCAGAGTCCGAGGGCTGACACTCAAGCGCTTTCACGCTGAGCTGCAAAAACTGCGACCGAAGATAGAAAAGCTTGCCGACGAAGAATTCCGAGCGTATTTTGTCCGGGAAAGTGTTCGGCGAATGGACAGTTATCGGGTCAAAAAGAAACTGAAGCTCTTAAAAGAAGACGAGAAACCGTTTGACTCATTCCAGTTTTATATGGAGTGCCAGGATGAATGGCGAAAAATCGACCGGGAGAGCATTCGAAGCACACTGGACTGGTCTTGTGAAATCAGCTTGTTCCCACTCGCAGCCAGAGACTTTCTTTGCTGCTACTTTACAGAGCGTGATTCCATTATCGAATTGATTCAAGCTCAGCCCTGGTTCACTGAATACGCCTACTACAACAATACGGACCAGCCGGACGACATTTCCGACGAGGAGTGGGAGCAAAGGAAAAGAGACTGGGATATTGTGTTCCCGCATTGGGGAGACACGCCCGCCAAACGCATGTTTACGCTCAAGCTGACTGACACCCATCGCTACTTTCCGTGGCACAAGAGAATGTCAAGACTCGCACCTGACTACGAAAAGCGAGTGCGGGCAATCGTGCGAGACCTCGTGTTCAATCGCTGGATTAACTCGCAAAGCGAAGTCAATTCGAAAAATTTCCTAAGCCTGATGTTTGACTTTAACGACCTTTACAAGAAGCCAGACTCCTTTCCAGAATGGCGTCAAGAGTTTGAATCCGTGGCTCGGAAGACACTCCCCAAGCGAATTACTACGAAGATGTTGAGCGTCAAATGAAGAATATTGTCATTCTCGTCGGCAAAGATGGTAGAGGCTCCAACATGCTGAACATCATCAAGGCATGTAAGAACGGGGAACTTAACGCCAAAGTCTCTGCGGTAGTTTCGCCCACCTGTCATAACTTCGCTACGGAAGAGGCGTTGAACTATGGCATTCCCGTCGTCGTGTTGCCATATAAAATCAGCTCTTACTCCGAGCACTTGATAAGGTTCATCCGCCACGCAGATATTGTGTGTCTCGCTGGCTATATGAAACTGCTCTCGCCCGAGGTGATTCAGAGCTGCCCAGTCATCCTCAATGTCCACCCGTCTCTGCTTCCGAAATTCGGCGGTCAAGGGATGTACGGATTCGCAGTTCACGAAGCTGTTATAGCAGCCGGTGAAAAGGAATCAGGTTGCACGATTCACTACGTCAACGAGCGATATGATGAAGGAGCTATCATCCACCAAAAGAGATGTCCTGTTCATCCAAACGACACCGCAATTGACTTAGCCGGAAGAGTTTTGAAGCTGGAACACCAAGCATATTTGCATGTTTTAAAGCAGCTTTGTGTTGATTGAGCAGGTGAAATGACTGGCAAGTAAGAATATCCGTTGTTAACCCTGAAAAATCAAAACAGGAGAGACAACAATGCCAAGAAAAACGATAAAGAAGGCTGTCGAGCCTTCTAAACCGGCTGTGTCCAAATCGTCTGGACCAAAGCCGATTACCCGCAAACAGACGAACACCAAGCCCCAAGCGAGCAAGGTAAGAGCGAGGAAAGTTATTACGCCTCCCGCTCTAAAATCTGGATTTGTGCCAGCAGAATCCATCAAGCTCGTTGAAGACGAAAAGGTCAACCTCACACTCAGCCAGCAGCTCCAAGACCTGATATGGCCAAGTGGAGCTGTCGAATATTCCGAGTCAAGTTCACTGCGCCCGTCCCCGTATGCGGCGGTTAGAGAGCAATTGCAAACGATAGATTGGACAGTTGGCGTACGCAGCCCAGCTCCGCTTCCTACGAAACTAGAGCTTTCCACCACGATTTACTTCACCGTAAAGTCTCCTCGCCCGCTGAGAAAGGGAGAGTGGGACAGTCAGCTTTGCCACTTTTCGATGTTCTGTGGCGGTCGTGTTCGCCAGCGACGACCGTTCCTCGCACTGTTCACCTCTGCTTGGAAGGAGCAGAAATTCAGAATGGTACAGGGCAACATCATGCCGGAAATCGGCAAGAAATCGTATCGCAGAGAGAAAGTCATCGAGAGGCTGGAAGGACAGCTTCTTAATGGCGGAAAGGTCACCAAAGTGCGTTGGAGGACGAAGAAGCCACCGAAGGATTTTGTCTACAACGGCTTTGGGCACCGATTAAAGCTACGCCTTTGGAGAAAGAAGAGCACGAAGTGGCTTGTTCGTCTTATCGACCCTGAATTCACACCGACATTCGGTCGTTGCGTTTACTAATCAGATTGCTGTCGTCCCCTAAGCCAGCACTGGATGTTTCTGAGTGCAATTGCTCCAGGGCTGCTTTTGCATCTCGCTCAGAGCATCCAGTCGTTTCCATTACAATCGCTACGCTTTTCGATTTAGGGGCGTAGCGATTTCTAAGTCGCTCTTCCGAGACTGCGATAATCGACTCAATCAGGGTTAGGACGCCAAGCCAACCAATGGCTACGAGAGCTGCGTCAACGATAATCGCCCATATTGGACCGGCGACGCTCAGCAGGTCATTGCCATAAAGGAAGGTGTAGAGCATATCTATGCCGTTGCGAGAAAAGCCTGCGAAGGACATCACCATGTACACCACAATGAGAAGCCGAGCACAGCGTCCGAAGAACTTCATGCATTCGTTTTCCTCATTTTTAAGAAAAAATGCACTAACACTTGACAAGACACCAATCGTCTGGATATGATGGAACACATCAGACGCATTGAGCGTCTAAAACGAAAATGAACACGATTCTCAACAGGATGTTTAGCGTGCCCCTTCTGGGGCAGTAAGAGAAGCCCAACGGGTTTTCTCCGTCCTGTTACACCCAGAAGGGGCATAAAGTTCAACCAGCAATGGTTGGGCTTTTTTGTTTGCGGGATAGGTCGAGAATCGACGGCGGGGTGAAACCAGCCGGTGGTCAGAAGAATCCGTTTCAAACGGTAATCCACCCAATCCCGCACCTATGGGGTTGTAGCTGAGATGGTTCAAGCGTCCGCCTGAAGAGCGGAAGACGAGGATTCGAGCGCCTCTAGCCCCACCAAATTCTCCCGGACTTAGCTCACGGTGGTAGAGCGCTTCGCTGAAGACGAAGAGGTACTCGGTTCAACTCCGAGAGTCCGGGCCAAATCTAATATGCCGTCGTAGCTCAATTGGTTTCGAGCGCTCGGTTGAAACCCGAGAGGTTATGTGGGTTCAAATCCCATCGGCGGCACCAAACTCAATCGTTCTTCGTTTGGATAGCAATATATCCCTTTCCGAAGAATCTAGCGAGCACCCAACCGACCACAGGCATCGTGTACCAGAACCAACGGCGGTTTGATTTCCTGAATACAGGGTCTTTGGAGTCAGCCTCTTCCACAGTTAACGATAAGACTCGTGCTTTTTCCACACTGCCATTATAGGCGAAATCTGACGTATAATCCTCTTGTGGACCTAGATTTTCTCAGCTTCGACGAAAGAGCCGCTGCGGTGCAAGAACCCGGCTGGAAAGACAATTTCGTCGCCAAGCTGATGCAGACGTACAACATTCCACACGAATACGCTTCCGCATGGGCTGAACGAACATACAGGCTGGCAGTCTGCCGCCAAGTGTCGATGAATGATGGACCCAGCATCGTTAGAACTCTGGCGATGGCTCACGGATACCAACTTAAAGACGGGCAAGATGAAGGAATTGACGCCTACATTGACAAGCACTACCCAAGCGACCAGTATGAAGAAGCAGCCCTTGTCGAAGTCAAGAAAATAGGCACCCGCTACTACCAGCCTTAATACCTGAAGGATATCTCGCCCGGTTGCGTCAAAAATTCATTTAATGGAAAACGTAACCACAACCAGCTTCGAGGAAGCTGTTCTCAAATCCGATATCCCTGTCGTCGTAGACTTTTGGGCTGAATGGTGCCAGCCATGCAAAGCCATCATGCCGAAGCTCGAAGAGCTGTCACAGGAATTCGATGGCAAAGTGAAATTTGTCAAAGTAAACGCAGATTCTGAAGATGACTTATTGACGAAATTCGGTATCATGAGTATCCCAACGCTCATTTTCTTCAACAACGGGGAATTGAAAGACATGACGGCTGGCAATTTGCCAAAAGCAGAGATTGAAAGCCGGGTCTCAGCACTTCTCTAAAAGTCCATAAAGTCTCCGCTTTTACGAGGGAAATCTGCGCTGGCTGCGGGAACAAATTTCTATGGCTGACGTAGCTTTCACACAAGACACCGTTGAAAACATCAACGGTGTCTCTTACATTAGGATTCGCAATTTCTACCTAGTCCAAGTGGGCGACATAATCAGCCACCCAGCACTATCACACGGAGAGTTCTATGGCAACGGAATTTTCTCGGTGATTAACCCGACGTTCTGCGGAAAGGACTACGACGGTAAGCATCATCACCCCGATTTCGATGGAGCAAAGTGGGTTGTGGTGAAGACCGAATGGGTGCATGAATATGCGCCGAAGTTCAATGTGGACTTCCACTGGTACAACGTGCGCTGCAAACGCCTGAAAGAAGACGGCACGTTCGACATGGATGGACAAGTGTTGGTATTCCTTCAGTCGCCCGACCGAACATGCATCAACGGTGTCAACTGCCCAGATACCCACGGAAAGATGGAGCTTCCCGAGAAAGCCTATCTCTATTGGACCGATAAGTGATTTTCCTCAAAACCTTGCCTTAAGCGTATACTGGAGGCATGGAAATCACAACGCAAGACCACGGCTTAATCCGGTCATTGGTGCGCTACGTCACCGCAGGCGAGGGCATACACGAGCCTTCTCCAGCCGATAGGTTGATGGGCTTGCTGGGTGTCGAGGTGAAATGGGACAGGGACGAACAGGGCAATCTCCAGATTGGTCAGGAAGGTTCCAATCCTATCCACACGTTTTGCACCGTCCACGCCACACACCTGGATGAGAGCACCCAGACTCGATTCGTCATTTACCCCTACAGCTACCAACTCGGAATGACGGTTGAAAGAGAACTCCCTGTCCAGGAGTTTTCTTCACCATTTGAAATCATCGCTCATATCAAGGAACTGGCTCAGGAACAACTGCAAGGGCTTGAAATGGACGAAGAAGCGATGGAAGGCTGGGGTAAGGCGCTTCTTTACTACGCACCGAAGGGGCATGGACAGTGGGAACCGTCAATCGGCGACCAACTGCTGGGCATGCAAAAGGTTCAGGTCGTTTGGCCGAAAGGCGAAGATGACGACATCATCTACGAAACCTCTGGCGACGGCGGAATACGATTTGTTTTAGGGATTGCGTTCGAATCTACAGAGAACAAGGGCGCAGTCGAATTCAGAGTTCAGGCATACGGAATAGAACATGATTGAAATCAAGATTTTTGGCACGGACGCTTTTACGTTGCTGTCGTCTCAGCAGCGCAAGAATCATGATGTCTCCGTCGCCCGGTATGAGAAGCGCAAGAAGCTAGCTCACTGGGAAGAAAACAGTCTTGAAAAGATGCGCCAGGCGCTCGCTCAAGATGAGGAATTGCGCAACATCCTCGGCAGCGACTTCTCGGCTGAAATGGACCATTTCATCTCGCTGAACAACGAATCCTATTCGGTTTCGTTCTCGCTTGATGTCGCATACGCCGGATATCTCAAAGAAGTCAAGGAGTATTCCGAGAAGCGCAAGTATCGCCGAGCCACCACCACCAACGTAAAAGGCAAGTTCAAATTCCAAGCTGGGAAATATCCTGCCAGCATGTCCGAATACGAGGTCTTTATGCGCATCGCCGTCAATGAGCACGAGAATGGCGAGTCGATTATTTACACGCCTCTCTCATTCGGCATGACAACAGGCTACAAATTCCTGTCCATAGTTCCTGTGGTGCTTGACTTCCTGAAAAAGGAGGAAGAGACACTCCAGAAGCTAGCCGACGAATGGAACCGTGACCTTGAGATTCAGGCGGAAGCGCAGGAAGTTGAACGCAAGACGGATGAAATCCGACGTGCTCGCAACATCATCAAAAAGTATGGCAAAGAAGCCGTGCTTGGGAAAGAGTAATTTCCTCAAAGTCGCACGTGGATGTGATACAATCACTCGATGCTCACAGATATCACGTTTATGTGCGACCCAAATGTAGGATGGGACAGCATTCGGGTTCTGTCGGGTTCTAATCCCCTAGAAGCTCGGCACATTCACTTCTCCCTCACGACCTTTAAAGATAACCGAGGCGACGGCGGCATTGACGAAGGCGGCGAAATCACCGCATTTGTCAGCTACGTCCCCAAAGAAGTCGATATGTCCCAGTATCGAGACAATCCACTGGATGCGCCGACCAAGAAGTCTGGCATTTTCCCAGGCAGCATCGACTTTCACGTGCAGGGCAAGCCCCGGCTGAAGATTGAGAATCTTGAGCCTGAGTTCGGCAGCGAACTTGGTTTCCCAGCCACACGAGTTTGGATGGACGGACTCGAAATCACCGAGTTCATCTCTAAAATCGACATCGACATCGACGCCATCAAGGGGACCATTCGCGGGTGGTTCAAATACGTCGATAAGGAGCAAACCCGCAAGTCCGTTGGCATTCCGGTACAGCAGACGGTCTACCTTTTCTAAACGAACATGAAGAAATTTCTCACCATCCTTCTAGCTTTCGCTCTCTGTTTTTTGCTCAGCTTTACAAGCCTTGGGCAGGGAATGGGGCGTGAAGGCGGTTTTGGCAACACGTCTTCGCAAAAGTCCGAAGGCACGATGGGTCGTAAGGGAGGCTTCGGCAACGGCGTCGAATCGAGAACTTCCGATGGCAAAATGGGGCGCTCAGGAGCCTTCAGCAGCGAACCCGACAACGACAACTTCACCAGCAGCACACGTAGACGACGAGATTCTGAGCGCAACGAGTACGGCGGCACGACTACGACAACTCGTCCTCGTGAGACTGAGAGTCGCCCTCGAAGAAGCAGCTCGTCAGAGCGACGACGCAGCAACGACGACGATGATGATGACTCCTGGACGCCAATCATCGTGATTCCGAGCACGACCGACAGGGATGACTACAACCGAAACAACGACTGGGACTGGAACAACTCTCCAGACTACGGCTCGGGTGGATATTCCAACGTTGACATGTCAGGCGCAGGAACAGTCCTTCTCATTATCTTCCTCGTCGTTTTGGGAATCTGCGTAGTAGGCTTCCTCGGCTATCTTTTCGTCAACCGACCACGGTAAGATAGCCGTATGGGAAAAGTTCTGTGGGCAATTGATTTCGACGGATTTGCCGAAGACCTCAGCGGTTTGCGGCAGTCCGTCGAAAAGCATGGGCATACGCTAGCGCCCATTACGATGGAGCACTACTACAAAGAGCGCTTCACGCCCATCGAGAACAGAGACCCGGACACGCCGTGGGTGTTTTACGGCTCTCTTCAAGTCGCCCGCAAACTCTCAGAGCTGGGACATCCCGAAGGCATCATCAACAATTTTCATGGACTATGTTGCTCGACATACATGAGCAACATGCCTGGCGTTCCGTTCGTCAATCCCGTTCACGTATTTCTCCCCTACGCCAAGCTTGCAACCATGAGCAGGGAGCTGATGGGATATTGGGATACCGACCACCTATTCATCAAACCCGACAGCGGAGAGAAGCTGTTCGGCGGTCAAGTTGTCAGCGACGTTTACGATTTCATTCAAAAGGAACAGGCATATCTTCAAGACATGCCTCTTGAGACGATGGTGTTTGTCGCACCAGCCGTCAATCTCGGCAGAGAATGGCGAATCATTGTCGGCTCAGGCGGAGTCTTGGCTGGTGAAATCGTTGCAGGATGTCAGTACAAGAACAAGGGGCACAAGAGCCAGTCGAACGACATTCCCGATGACGTGCGGGAAATGGCTCGGCTCGTGGCTCGGTCGCCGTGGACACCGGACCCGATTTTCGTTGTCGATATTGCCGAAGTGCTCTACCCAGAACAAACCGAAATTGCAGTCCTGGAGCTTAACTCCTTTAGCTGTTCAGGCATGTACTGCATCGACACAGATGCAGTCGTTCAAGGCGTGAGTAGCCTCATTGAGGAGCGTCACAGAGAATCTGTCGCCATCGGCATAGCCTAAGTTAATCAAGGCTTTTTCTTGCTGCTCTTGCCTGACTTAGGTCTGCTTTTCTGTTCGTCTGCTGCCAATTTTCGGAGACGGGCAATCTCCTTGGTTAAGAAGTCTGGGTCTGGGCATATTGTGGAGCCAGTTCCACCATCTGAGTCTCTTATTTCCATTTTGTGCATGCGCATGGCTGCTGCTTGTTGTTCGGGTGTAAGCTCTTCCGGCATGATTCGATTATACATGTCTGTGAAACACAAAGGCGCTGTAATCATCAGCTAGTAGGGAACTGTCCACTTGACTGCGGAATAAAAACTCTGATATGAAGAGGCTCGCAGCAATCAATCGCTTTGTGCGAATCGCCAAGGAATGCGACGATAACGGCTTATATGCCTTCGCAGACCTGTTTACGGACCTAATGAAGAGGGTGGCGAGAGACTATATGGACGACGATTCCTACGAGAACTTTTATCAGCCCGACGATTCCTACTATCCGACGCCGGAAGAAGAAGCTGAAGCTGCTCAGCTTTTCGGTCGCCAGATTGCCACCGAGGACCGTCCAGAGGTAGACACACGAGAACTAGAGATGAGCGCACTTCGAGATGAAGTCGCTGAACTCGTGATGAAGCCAAACAAGACTGTTGCTGAAATTGAGCGCCTACAGCAAGTGCTTCATTATCTCAGGGGTGGTCGCTGGGACGATTATCAGCCGAACCCCGAGAACGACCGGCTTCGCCGCATTCTTCAAATGCCTGAAGAGCTAATGGATGAGCATAGCTGGCATTAAAGCCGCTCGATGCTGACAATCTGTTGCTCACTCACTAGGAAAAGCGTATTCGGCTGCTGAAGAACGTGGATTTTCTCTAGCGTTCCGTCCGGCCACACATGCGCTTTGAAATGTCGTTCCTTGTCTCCATCCATGTACTTGACTTCGACTCTGTGGTAGCCCCTTTCCGGCTTCTCCCAAGCTGACACCACGTTCAGCCATTTCTCACTGAGTTGCATAGCTCACAGAGTTATACAAAATCCTCAAAAGATATCCAGCTCTGCTATAATACGAGCCATGACCCTCAAGCGATGGGCAGAGATTTTGTATTCGGACCTCAACGGCGTCCAGACCACAATGGGCGCTGTCAGGGACTTCTATAACCTGCTGAGCATGGTGAACGACGTTCCGGGTGACTACATTGTGCTCAAGCTTGAATACAACAAGTTTCCTTGGATTTACCATCGCCGGGAGAGAGGGGCTGATGAAGCTGAATGGTTTATCTACGACGAGCACGTTAAGGGCAACGACCCTATAGGCATGCTGAAGGCGCTGAAGCGGCAAGACAAGAAGATGGCGATTCCGTTCCTCGTCGCTTATCGGGTTGGAAAGGAGGAGAGAGTTAACTGGGAGCCAGTGTCTTATGTCGGGCGAGACGGACTCTGGCACCTCGACTTCGTTCGAGACCGCAACAAGGTGCTCAGAGAAATTCGTGTCAATCGGGCTGTTGAAGAGCTTGATAAGGAACTTAGCTCCACTATGGGATTTTGGATGCCCGAGAATGAGAAGACAAAACTCTCCGGCGAGGAACGACTTGCAAAATTTCAGGAGTTGACGGAAAAGCGCATGCGGATAATCCAGCAGCTCGAAGAAGAATTTGAGCGTGAAGGCATCCACGTTGCGGCATGCTAAGAAATTGGACCCTTGAAGTTCTGGTTACGCTTCTGCTGTGGGTTGCTTGCAGTGTCCTCGTCATGTTGGCAACTCTTCCCATTTCGCTTGATTATCGAACATGGCTAGCGCTATCCACCGTGCTTCCAGCTCCACTTGTGGTATTTGTATTCTGCTTGAATATCAAGCAGAATCGCTTTGCGCCCAACACCGTCACTAACGCCAGAGGCAAGATTGGTGGGCGAGCGGCTTTGGCACACTATTTAACCTTTCAAACGTGCCCGTACTGCAACTCTAGCGCTTTCCATCAGTCCCCACATACCCCAAATAGGCTGGAATGCTTGAATTGTGGCGCAGTTTTGAGGGACACTGGCTTTGCATTAATCACCATCCAGCGACCATGAAACTAGGCTTGCAAAACCCACCCTGGAGCGAAGAAGTTCTTCGTGCTGCCTTCTACAGAGGCATCCCGCCAGCCGAAGTTGAGGAAGAAGATATCGACGCTGAAATCAGGGACAGCATCGTCAAAATAAACGAGGCGGGCTATCCGACCGTCGAGTGCTGCGCTGGGCATATGGACAAGTCAAAGCACTACCCTTATCTCGTTCACTTCTGCCGCGCCGACCAACTACCACTGGTCCTTTGGCGCTGGAAAAGAGCGCATTGTCAACACGCCCCTCTTCGACCCAGGATAGAAACTTTCAATGCTCGCTGCAAAGAGCTGCGACCAGATTACTTTGAAATCGCTTGGTACGGACTTGGCTCACTTGTCCAGCTTATCAATGGCAAGCCGGAAATCACAGAAGAACTCCTCACCATTCAACGGGCGATTCTAACCACCTTCGCCGAACACATCGGCGACGCCCCAGAGGAAGATTTGCGGCTGATGAATCAATTTGACAATCCCCCATTCAACAATTACGATTTAGCGTTGAATCACTGGTCGTAGCGTGATATACTAGCGTGCGATGTTTGGGGAATATCTTACCTTTGAAGAGCTTGGCTGCCCGGACAAGGAATCGGTTGTCCAAGTGAATGGCAAATCCTATCGAGTTACGGAATTTGCTATTCGGGGAGCTAAACGATACGGACCTCAAATGAAAGTCGGCTTTAGCACGGTTCGAAGCGCAGATGGAATACCCACTGTATCCAGCTACACTGGCGGTCAAACCAATTTCTATTTCCACAACCCTCACGTCAAGCCATTTTGGGCAGTCAAGCCTCACGCTGAGATACCAGGCTATGAGCCTCTTAAAATCTCGGATGTACACGAGTTGAAAAGAGGAGATGCCTACATTGACCTTGAGACAGACGAGCTTTGGGTGGTTTGCCGTGCTCCCGAAGACCTATACTGTAGTGATATCAAAATTGCTCCCGCGTCCAACAAACGCAGACAGCAGCGAGTAGGAAGCCGAATGCTTCTATTTGCCTCGTTCAACAACCAACTTTATCGGGCTGTGCCAAAAACGAGAAAATCCCTCAAAACGAACACACCCGCTGAATCATTAACAGGAACACTATGATTAAAGCATTTGGACTCGTCGTCATTGTCGCCCTTCTCGTGGGCTGTGCGTCCGTGGGAAGTTCTTCACAAAGCGGACAGAGCTATGCCTCTGGCAATTTGCCTCTTGGTGCAAAGAACGTCGAGGCGCTCGGCAACGACTGGTGTACCTTCGAGCTGGAAACGAACGGCAAGACTCGCAAGTTTCTTTATCGAGGCAGAAGCATAGGCGGTAATTCGGGCACTGAAACCATCACAGAAATCTCGCAGTAATGGTCGTATTCAGCCAACAGCAGCCCGATGAACACAATACCGCAGCGAGAAGCATCGCTGAGGTGACAAGGGCTGCGCTGCTTCAAGGGCTGCGAATCGTCCATATTCCAATCGACTTCGAAGAAGCGCCAGCAGAAGATGCGCTTTGGTTCATGCCGCACGTCGATGATGTAGGCATTTTCATCGGCTATATCCCGCACGGTGAGTATTACGAGCAACTGGACACTGCCGCTAAAGCAAAAGGCGTCCGGCTCCTCAACACGCCAGAGCAATCCAGACTCGTCACGGAATTCGACCGCTACTATCCGATAATCGAGTCTTTCACAATCCCGAGCAGCATCGTCCGCAAAGAAGAAGATATTGCCACAGCCGCCAAGCTCGGTTTCCCCCTCTTCGTGAAAGGGCTGGTGAAGTCCCGAAAGGAAGATGGAATCAAAGCTTGCTTTGCAGACAATCTCGGCGAACTCACGGCGCTCTGCAAAGTGTGTTTCGCACGAGAATACACCGCCCGGAACGTTGCCGTAGTGCGCAAAGCGGTCAAGTTCAAGCACACGCAGAAGTCAGCCAAAGGCTTTCCAATCGGCCGAGAGTACCGGGTCATCCTTCTGAACGAAGAAATTCTTGGACTCGGCTACTACTGGGATGTCGATGACCCACTTGCTGAACTTCTTAAAGAAGAAGAGATGGCGGTAATTTCGCTGGCACGAAAAGTCGCCCGAGCTGTCAACGTTCCTCTGCTCTGCGTGGATATCGGACAGCTCGAAAACGGGCAGTGGATTGTTGTCGAAATCGGCGACCCGCAGTTCTCAGGCATGACGCATGTTAACCGACTCGCCTTCTGGTCGAAGCTAAGCAGCCTGGTATAGTTACAAGCATGAAATCGGACGCACAAACCTATTACGACAATCTGTCGGTGGTTGAAGAACACGCTCTGGAGCAAAGACGCATTCAGCAGATTGTAGATAATGTCCAGCTTAATCCGGCTATAGGCTGCGTGATAAACCCGACGATTCTAGTTCGTGATGCCTGGAGAGCCGCAGACGGGGTTGTTGAATTCTCGCTCAAAGTAGATTATCGGGTGAAGGATATCGAAAGCGGCAAGGAAATGAGTCTCGCGACAAGCATCGAGATTCCTGTGGGACTCACAGTGGCTGGCGTCGTTGAGAGGGTGAGGCAACTGCTCTTTTATATCGTCGTTCACGAACTTGACGAATACATCACTTATGACGGCAAAGCTGTCTTCAACCCGCACGGATATCCAGAGAAAGAGGGCAAAGTCAAGGACATGTGGGATGCACTCGGGCGCTCAACTTGTTCTTCCACTCGGTATGTAACCAATGCACCCGCTGGGAATTTAGGATTCTTTGTCAAAAAGAAGCGCAAAAACACAAATCCGCTGTTCAACACCCCGGTTCGAGATATGACTGATGCAGACTTCAGGAGAGCACTCAGTATGAAGAACCCGAGCAAGAAAAAGCAGATTGGACCGAAGGTCATTCTCGAAAATCCATGTGCCGAAATTGCTCTGCGTGTCAAGGAATGGTAGAACTAATACCATGAACACTTGCGAATACGTTCACGAAGGTCGGGTTTGCGGGGCTGAGGCTGAATACTATCCGGCTGTCAAGAAATGGTTCTGCAAAGTCTGCATCGAAGACGTGCGCCTGGAAATGGCGGCAGAATATGGACACGTTGACTGCCCAGAAGCCAATGCACATCCATTTTCCGAAAGACAACTTCAAATCGCCCGAGAGAAGGGATTCATCGTAACCGACGACTTCCGAGTGCAGTGGTCGAAAGAGCAAGTAGAAGACATCAAACGCCGAGCCAAAGAGATGTACGAGCAGTTTAAGGAGTGGGAGGAAACACCACCTGCCGGACCCATGCAGGGCAACAAAACGTAGATTTTCCTCAAAATCCCTCGAACATCTTGACAACGATAAACGTCTTGTGTAGAATAGAAGAAGAACTCGCTTGGGTAAGTCTGGATTAAGTTCCTGTCATAGCGTTCAGGGAAGCGAGCATGGTGGATAGAGTGAACGTAGTCCACCGCCAAAAGATTTGGTGAGGCTAAAACAGCGGATTCGGACACCTATCTCGCAAGAGGGGCAAACTTAAAAGATTCCGGCACCTCACCCAAAAACAAACTTAAAAGGAGCCAGTGAAACAGTGATGTACGCAGTCGCTAATATGAATCGAAATAACGTGCCAGCCGCTGGCTCGGTCAGTCCGTAACGCCTGACCTACACTCCTTTTCGAGCGAAGACGAGCCAGCAGTAGCTGGCTTTTTTGATTTACATTCCTCGCTCGTTCAATGGTAGGACCCACGACTGTTACTCGTGAGATTGGGGTTCGAGTCCCTGGCGGGGAGCCACAAATAAGACAGGGTGGCCGAGTGGACGATGGCAATTGGCTGTTAACCAATCGAGGAAACTCCAACGTGGGTTCGAATCCCACCCCTGTCTCCAAACATCTGCGGGGTTAGCTCAGTGGCCGAGCGGCGTGACTGTTAATCCGCATGAGGATGGGTTCGAATCCCTCACCCCGCTCCAAATTTCTCTTCCACCTGCTGAGCAAAGCCGTATAACTTGACTTTATGAAGAAGCGTCCCGGCAAGAAAACTCCGTCTCTCGCAGAGATGATGCTGAATCCAAAGACTCCACGGGGTCGAATGATGCTGAAAAAATTAACTAAGAGTTTCGAAGAAGAAAAGCGAAGAGGGAACATCAAGTGAACAGACAGGAAGAAATTGCGCATTGGCGAAATCGAATCAAACAGATACGTGAGATAAAGCAGAAACTCACGAACCCTGACATGAAGAAGGTGTGCAGAATGGCTTTAGAAGAAGCAAAAGCCGCACTTCGTGAACTCGGCGCTTCTGATTCTGACTAAGAGAGGCAATATCAGATGAACTCAGTTTTTATCGTCACTGAAGAACTCATCAATGGCGGGCATGACCTCGTAGAAACACGGATTCACGGGGTGTACACGAGTCGTGATTCAGCAGAGACATG
>Ga0196964_10000313_pt1 | contig 35242 bp, 30 predicted proteins | sample S1_10metaG_FD_148615 | JGI IMG/M metagenome (GOLD analysis project Ga0196964, IMG submission 148615) | Soil microbial communities from Anza Borrego desert, Southern California, United States - S1_10 | ecosystem: Environmental > Terrestrial > Soil > Desert | place: USA: California | collected...
TTAATTATACGCACATTCGCATCAAACGTCTGACTGCTGAAACCAGTTGCAGTTAATTCCACAGCATAGTTAGTACTTGACAAACTGTTAGCAGCAACTAAAGACCAATAACCTTCCGTGAATTGGTTATTAATAGTAGAAGAACTTTCGTTCAATGGTAATCCTGTTGAACCCGGATCGCTGGCAATAAATTCTGCAGTTAAAGAACCATTAGTAAGGTTAGTAAATGTAACCAATGCATTATGCGTAGATGTTGCCGTGCCTGAACTGGAAGATGTTCCAAGTGGAAATTGTTTTGCTCCCGTACTATTGAACCAACGTTTGAACTTACCAATTATATTTCCCGCAGTATAAGTAAGTGTGCCGGGTTGGCCAGAAGCTCCCAGCTCAAAAGTATTGGAACCGCAATCAATATTTCCAGACGTCATAGTTAACGTTCCATTACCCGCAACAGAAACAGTAGTTGTACCTATAATTAATTTTCTTGTGCTTTTAGCAACTGTAAAATGGTAAAAGACCTGGTTAGCCAAAGTGCCATTGATAGTTTGATCGGCTGAAGTATTGTTGAATTGAAGTGTTGTAGTGTTAGGTGCAAAGTCCGTTGCTCCGGTGTTGTTTGTCCAATTCCCTTTTGCACTTAAGGTTTGAGAGCCTGATAAATTAAATTTCCCATTAACAAGGACATTACCATTTATGGTTCTGTTAGCAGTTAATGTCCAGTTCTTGGTTTGGGTTGTTCCTGTTATTGTAAGATTATTATAATCTCTGTCAGTAATTGTTTGGTCGCTTGTAGTATTTCTATAATACTCCACCGTACCGTTTGTACTAATGCTTGTCGTAACCCAGGTGCCTGATCCTTGCGTCTGAAAAGATGTATTTGTATTTGGGGATGTTGGTCCCAAACCTAATTCGTCAACTGTTTTGATGACACCTCCCGGAAACATTGACAAGGTAGCACTAACATTGTTTCCGGTTCTGATTGTACCAGTTGAAGAACTAAAATCTAAAGTTCCAATTACATTTAAAATTGAACCTGCCGAAAGAGTGAGAGTAAATGCAGCCACGTCCAAAGTAGTTCCTGAACCTATAGATACACTGAAATTTACAGTAAACCCTGCAGTTGTAATTGTTTTTGTTCCACTACCGCTGGTGAATAAACTACCATAAGTAAATGAATTTATGTTTTGATTCCCTTCACCTGCATAAACAACTGTAAGACTTCCTAATGTATTTGTTAAAAACTTGTATTGGTTTGAATAATCTGCTGTTGCTGCTGTTCTTGTTACTCTTATTGTGCCTGAGCCAGAAATTGTACCGGCTGCTGCAGCCCCGTTTATTTGTACGGCTGGGTCTGGATTAACATCAGCACCTGAACCAACAGACATCTCTGCTCCTGTACCCGAAATTGTAATGTTAGAGCTTAAAGTAATGAAACCACTATTTGAGAAAGTGATATCATTAAACGTGTATGTCCCGGTTCCTGAAATAGATTGATTGGTTCCATTAAAAGTTACAGCACATAAATCATCACCGGCACCATTCATATTAAATATACCGGTCACAGTCAAATTTCCACCTATGTTAAGTGCAAATACTCTCGTACCAACAGGACTTCCAACAACAAAAGAACCATTACTTGCTACATCAGTGTTTCCAGAAACAGTTAAGTCGACATTATTGGCATTTATATTAAAACTGAGTGTACCAGAAGTTGAAGTTCCTATAGTTAAACTTGCGCATGCTGCATCCGCTGTAATTGTAACAGTGAACCCTCCTTCAATAAAAACATTATCACCAGCAACAGGTATAGAAGCACCTGATGAACCGCCAGATGTTGCCGACCAGGTACTTGTAGAATTCCAGTTACCATTTGCAACTGCATAGCGGTCTGCTGCATTTACAGTTGATATGCCGAAAAAAAACAAATTCGCCATCACAAATACAATAGCAAACATTCCATTCTTCATCCATCCATTTCTCAAAAAATTTCTTTCTGATTTTACAGCAATCGGTTGAGTTGTTTTCATGTAAAATAAATATGGTGTAGTGATAATTTTTTTTATTGATAAAAAAAGGTAATGGCAACCCATTACCTCACGGAATTTTATTTTTTTATGTATGGTTGTGCAAATGCTGTTCTCCGGCTGAAACGCAGAACGTTGAGCCTGGTTTGAAAAAAACAGATCTTCTCTCATAGATGGTTCGGTTCGTCAATAAAAAAAATAGCAACGATTTTTTTGTACCAAAACTGGAATTTCTGAGGAAAAGATTCTTAGCTGACTAAATCAGTACAATAACTAAACGATCGTTCCGAAGGAGATGGGATTTTGGCGGCTTTTGAAAGCCAACGAATGTAATGCGTATTTTTCACATGAGCAAACGTATATTTACGAATAGCCATGCATGTGAGTTCTCCAATTTAAAACCTCTCAGTTGTTTAAAATTCCAAATACCTAAATTCCAAATTCCAGGTCAATTAAAGCACCATTATCTGGAATTTGGAATTTGATATTTGGTAATTTACCCCTGTTATGGCTTTGATCGAATTCAGTAATAAGGGCTTGTGTTGTCTACAAGGAAAATTTTATATCGATCCCTGGAAACCGGTCGACCATGCCCTGATCACCCACGCGCACAGCGATCATGCCCGCTGGGGCTCAGATTCCTATCTCTGTCATACACTGACTTTGCCACTACTGCAATTAAGGCTCGGGAATAATAATTACCAGAAAATAGAATGGGAGGAACCCATATTCATAAATGGAGTACGCGTTTCCTTTCACCCCGCGGGACATATGATCGGCTCATCCCAGATCAGGGTGGAATACAAAGGCGAGGTGTGGGTCATCAGCGGGGATTACAAAACCGAGGACGATGGCATCAGTGGAAAATTTGAACCCATCAAATGCAATGTCTTTATTACCGAATCCACGTTTGGCTTACCCATTTATAACTGGAAACCGCAACCCCTGATCTTCCAAGATATTCAGGACTGGATCTGTAAAAACAAAGAGGATGGAAAAACATCCGTGCTAATCGCATACAGCCTCGGAAAAGCGCAACGTTTGATGCCCTGCGTTTCGGCGGTGACGGATAACATCTTTGTTCATGGTGCCGTGTGGAATGCTCACCAGGCTATCCTTAAAGCTGGCGTCCCCTTACCTGATGTAAAATTGGTCAGCAATGAATTCAGCAAAGAAGATTATAGGGGAGCTGTTGTTATCGCTCCTTCCGGTGCGGAAAGCTCACCCTGGTTAAAACGATTTGGGGACTATAGCATTGGGATCTGCAGTGGTTGGATGCAGGTAAGAGGAAATGTGAGGCGACAGAATGCTGATGCAGGATTTGCACTGAGTGATCATGCTGACTGGAAAGGACTACTTGAAGCGGTTAAAGAAACGGGCGCGGAAAAAGTCTACACGACCCATGGTTTCCAGGCCGCATTCAGCCGTTATTTAAATGAGAATGGAATCCAGGCCGCAGAAGTGAAAACCGAATATGGTGATGAAGAAAGCCCGGAAGCGTTAACTGAAGAACCGAAGCCTGAGCTATGAATCAATTTGCAGAATTAGTAAGGGTCCTGGGCACTTCCACGAAGACGAATGATAAGCTAGACGCACTGGCCAATTATTTTGAAACAGCGAACGACAAGGATAAAGTGTGGGTGATCGCGATATTCAGCGGACGCCGGCCTAAGCGTGCAGTGAATTCCACCCAACTCGCAACCTGGTGTATTGAACTCACTGGTTTACCTCCCTGGTTATTTGAAGAAAGTTATCATGTGGTGGGTGACCTTGCAGAAACAATTGCTCTGTTGTTACCCGAAGATGATCTTGCCCGCGCCTCTCATTCATTACACCATTACCTGGAAACATTACTATCCATAGAAAAAGAACATGAATCGATACGAAAACAATTCATTGTCTCTGCTTGGAAAAGCATGAACAGGTCTGAACGTTTTGTTTTCAATAAGTTGATCACCGGTGGATTCCGGATCGGCATTTCTCAAAAATCCATGGTGAATGCCCTGGCTAAATCCATTAAACTTGATCCAAGCGTAATCGCGCATCGCATCAGCGGAAACTGGGATCCTGTAACCACGTCATACGACGAATTGCTGAGTGAACAGGCCAGTGCGGCGGATCATTCGAAGCCTTATCCATTCTACCTTGCTTATGCCCTGGAAGATGAAGTAAGTTCTTTGGGCGATCCGGTCGAATGGCAGGCAGAATGGAAATGGGATGGCATACGGGGTCAATTGATTAAAAGAAACAATGAATTGTTTGTCTGGAGCCGGGGAGAAGAACTGATGACCGAAAAATTTCCCGAATATGCAACGTTGCGGGATATTTTGCCAAATGGGATTGCATTAGACGGTGAGATCATCCCGAGCCAAAATGGCCGGCCACTGCCATTTGCTTTATTACAAACCAGGATCGGGCGAAAGAATATAACGAAGAAACAATTGATTGAAACCCCAATAACTTTCTTCGCTTATGACCTGCTCGAAAAAGATGGAATAGATATCCGGGGATCTTTACTTGCCGAGAGAAGAGTTTTGTTAGAAAATATAGTTAAACAGGTAAATCATCCTGCATTGATCCTTTCCTCCCTAATTTCATACAGTACTTGGGATGAGTTGTCAAACCTTCGGAAACAATCCCGGAACATAGGGAGTGAAGGGATCATGCTCAAGCGAAGGAATTCCAGTTATCAGGTAGGAAGAAAGCGGGGAGACTGGTGGAAATGGAAGATCGATCCCCTCGTGATCGACGCCGTAATGATCTATGCGCAAAAAGGACATGGCCGAAGAAGCAATTTGTATACGGATTATACGTTCGCCGTCAGAGATGGAGATAAACTCATATCGTTTACGAAAGCATATTCAGGCCTGACGGATAAAGAATTTGCGGAAGTGGATTCGTTTGTAAAACGAAATTCCCTGGAAAAATTTGGACCGGTTCGGACAGTAAAACCTCAACTAGTTTTTGAAATTGCATTTGAGGGCATTGCTGCCAGTAACCGGCATAAATCCGGCGTGGCCTTGCGGTTTCCCCGCATCAATCGATGGCGTAAAGACAAAAGACCCGAAGAAATCAATACCCTGGAAGACCTTAAAAAGATGTTAGAGATTTATGGGAAATAAAAAACATGCGGCTGCCCGGTGAATGAATTTGTAGTAAATTCAACCTGCCGCCATCTGCCATGCAACTGCTTAAAAATCTCCCGATAGGTTATAAAGCCTTATTGAAAGACATAAGACTGATCAATTTTTTTGTGGACGAGGAAGAATTGCTCCAGGAAATGCCGGCGCTCCCCCTTTTTAAGATCAACGATAAACCGGTTATTTCACTTCTTGACGTTAAGCTATTTCAACTGCAGCCTACTTTTTTATTTAAAGGATTTCAATTCAGTTACAGACATATTGCTTTTCGCGTTCTCATCAAGGATGACCGTCTTCACACGGATGGCGTCAATCGGGGCATTTATTATTTGCATTCATTTACAAATAACCCATTCATTGCCTGTTGCGGCATGATCTTCACCAATTTTAATTTTCGCCCGGCCCGCATCGATGAAGACGAGAATTCATTTTCACTTCACCACAAACGCAAATGGCTTAATTACAAACTGGATTTTGATAATGACAGCACGAAATCTAAAGGGTTAATGCAAAAATTAATGCAGATTGACCGGGCATATTCCCTTAACGGGAAAGGGTTCAAATTCACACAGGTCAGGCGAAACGACCTGCCGCTTCACCCTGTGTGTTGCAGCCACTTCGCCACTAATTTTTTTGAAACTTCCAGGTTTATAGATGCTTATTGTGTGAGCCAGCCATTAAATTATGAGTGGTTGCCTGCGCGACAATGCACATTAGGGAATTAATAATCCCCTATCATCATCAGCTAAATATTACCAGATACGATTAAATCCAACAACAACTTTACTTTTAACACGTCAACCGAACATATAGATAACTCCGGTGATTTATTTTTCTGAGTAAATAATTCTATAACCTGTTTAGGAAGAAGCCGGCATTCAGGCCTTTTCGTAATTTTCAATAAGAAAAATAAATGCTGTACATTGAAAAAATCCGTTGTCATAGGTTTTTTTGTTTTATTGTTTTTTTTCTATTCCTGTTTTGTTCACCACAATGGCGCGGATTCTTTGTATTCTTTGCAACAGGCACCTCGCCTTCAGCCCGGAAAAGATTCACTATTCATCCTCCCCGGCATTTTCCCGGATAACGGTAATGCGGATTCGGGCTATTATTATTTATTATATGGCGATGCTATCAGCAGCGCTATGCCATATAGCCTGCATAAGATTGTATTCGCATTACGTAATACAAACCTGGCGAAACTGAGCGGCTTTAATAAATATGCGCTGAATGATTTTACAATAAACAAGAATGAAAGCGGGCGGCTTGTATCGGGGCCGGGTTGCCTGCATTGTCACGCACAACAATTCAATAATGAACTGGTCATTGGTTTGGGAAATAGTTTCAGCCAGTTTGAGGTAAATGTGTCGCCCTACCTGGTGCTGCTACAGAAAGCCACGAATGTTTTGTATCGGAAAAATTCACCGGAACGAAACGATTCAGAAAAAATTTTAAAGGCAGGCCGGTTGCTGGCACCACAAATTATTACTGAAATGCAGGGTCCTACTCCTGCGCACCGGATTGCCGAACTGATGTCTTCCCATCGTGACCCCCAAACGCTGAACTTTCGTGCCGATACCAGTTATTTTTTTATACCCCCGGTTATCATTCCGGTTGATGTCCCTGCCTGGTGGACCACTAAAAAAAAGAATGCTTTTACCACGACAGCCATGGAACAGGGAAATTTGCTTAAACACCTGATGGCTCCCGCCATTCTTACTTTTACCGATACGGCTGAAGCGCGCAAAATATATTCAAACATTAAACATGTATGGGCCTATATCCTTACGCTTAAGCCGAAACGGTATCCCTACCCTCTTGATAGCTCATTAATACAAAAAGGGAATCAGTTATTTGAAAAGAATTGTTCCTCCTGCCATGGTCGATCTGGTGAAAAAGAATTTTATCCCGGAAAGATTGTAGATGGACACGTTGTGGGTACTGATTCATTGCTCTGGAAATATTATGTCCTTTTCCCTGAATATGCAGCCTGGTTTAATAGAAGCTGGTTTGCAGCTACAGAACCCGCCGCTTTTATAAAACCCCAGGCAGGTTATATGGCACCGCCACTGGATGGTATCTGGCTCACCGCACCCTATTTTCATAATGGCTCCGTTCCCACTCTTGAAGCTGTTCTGAATAGTTCATTGCGCCCGCGATACTGGAAAAGAAATTTCAATGAGCCCCGGTATGATTATAAAAAAACCGGTTGGCGTTATAAAGAATTAAATTCACCCGGGAACAAACAAGTTTATAATACCGATATACCCGGTTATGGCAATTATGGTCATTACTTCAGTGATGGCCTTACCCATGAAGAACGAAATGCATTGCTGGAATACCTGAAAACATTGTAAACCTCCTGTGATATTAGAAAATACTAAGGGCTATTCAATTATTGATAACTGGCTTAAACAAAAAAAACGCCAGCCATTCTTATTTCAGCAACAATGCTGGCAGCATATTGTCAATCGCAATAGCGGGCTGGTGAATGCGCCCACCGGTTGCGGTAAAACATTTTCAGTTTTCCTGGGTTCAGTGATCGATTTTATCAACCGCCATCCTGATGATTACACAACAAAAAAGAAAAATGGTTTGCAACTGCTCTGGGTCACTCCCTTAAGAGCACTGGCAAAGGACATTGCTCGTGCGATGACAGAAGTAATTGAAGAACTCGGAATGAGTTGGCAGATTGGTGTCCGAAATGGCGATACTGATGCAACGGAACGAGCCAGACAAAAACGGCAAATGCCGGAGGTCCTTGTGATCACCCCGGAAAGCCTGCATTTGTTATTAGCACAAAAAGGATACGCCAGTTATTTTTCCAATTTGAAAATTATTGCCGTTGATGAATGGCATGAATTACTTGGTTCCAAACGAGGAGTTCAGGTTGAGTTAGCTATCAGCAGGTTAATAAGTTTATGTAATAAACAATTGGCAATTGCCAATCCGCAATGGACAAAGGATGAAATGAACAAATTGGCAATTGCCAATTGCCCATTTCCTATTTCCATCTGGGGTATTTCAGCAACCATTGGGAATCTCCAGGAGGCTATGGAAGTGTTACTACATCCATTGGGATCAAAAGGAATAATCGTTCATGCAAAAATGGACAAACAGATCTCGATCGATTCCATTTTCCCCGATGAGATCGAGAAATATCCCTGGGCCGGGCATTTGGGATTGAAACTGGCAGAAAAACTGGTACCGATCATTGCACAAAGCCGGACCACGCTCATATTCATAAATACCCGCGGCATGAGCGAGCGCTGGTATCAAACCTTATTGGACATCGCCCCGGATCTTGCTGGTTCAATTGCTTTGCATCATGGTTCCATTGATATGGAGTTACGAAACTGGGTGGAAGAAAACCTGCATACCGGCAAATTGAGAGCTGTTGTTTGCACGTCCAGTCTTGACCTGGGAGTAGATTTCCGGCCGGTTGAAACAGTCATCCAGGTGGGATCACCTAAAGGTGTCGCCCGTTTTCTTCAACGAGCTGGACGAAGTGGTCATACCCATGATGCGGTCAGTCAAATCTATTTTCTTCCCACGCATTCACTTGAACTGGTGGAAGCCGCGGCATTGAAAAAAGCCATACGGGAAAACATGATTGAAAGTCGTGATCCGAGGCTTCTTTGCTTCGATGTGCTGATCCAGTACCTGAATACCCTGGCAATATCCGAAGGTTTTAACCCCGAAGAAATATTCAATGAAGTGCGGGGCACCTGGTGTTATAAAGACATGACGAGAGAGGAGTGGGACCGGATCCTTCATTTCTCCACTGAAGGAGGTAATGCTTTACAACAATATGATGAATTCAAAAAAATGGAAAAAGAAGATGGCTTGTACAAGATCAAAAGTCGCCGGATCGCGATGCGTCACCGGCTGCACATTGGTACCATCGTGAGCGATGCTATGATGAAAGTGAAATTCATGTCGGGTGGATATGTGGGAGTGATCGAGGAATATTTTATTTCCCGGCTTTCTCCCGGTGACGTTTTCACCCTGGCCGGTCGCAACCTGGAATTCGTGATGATCAAAGACATGGTAGCCCTTGTAAGAAAGAGTAGTTCAAAAAAGACGATCATCCCAAGCTGGGAAGGCGGGAGAGTGCCTTTGAGTTCACATTTAGGAACGCAACTAAGACGAGCATTGGATAGAATATCCGATCCAGGGCGCTACCAGGAAAAAAACATGGAAAACGAGATCGAGTTAGAAATATTGGATCCATTGTTCAGGTTACAACAGGAACTTTCCCATGTGCCAAGAGCAAACGAATTATTGATCGAACAGATCGAAGGCAAAGACGGATTCCATCTTTTTGTCTATCCCTTTGAAGGCAGGCTGGTACATGAATCAATGGCAGCTATCCTCGCTTTTCGGATCAGCCGTATCACCCCGATCACATTTTCCTTCGCAATGAATGATTATGGTTTTGAACTACTGAGCGATCAACCTATTCCCCTGGACGATAGCAACGCGTATGAATTATTTTCCCCTGATAATTTACTGCACGATATTCAAAGAAGCGTGAATAGTACCGAGATGGCTAGAAGAAAATTTCGGGATATTGCCGTGATCGGCGGCCTCGTTTTCCAGGGTTATCCCGGTGAACAAAAAAAAGCCAGGCATCTCCAGGCTTCTGCTTCATTACTCTTTAATGTATTTAGTGAATATGATCCTGGCAATGTATTATTAAGACAAGCTTACCAGGAAGTCCTGGACCAGCAAATGGAAGAAGCCCGCTTAAGAGACATGTTGCAGCGTATTCAACAGTCAAAAATAATTATTACTTATCCCTCGCGGCTTACTCCATTCTGTTTCCCCATCAAGGTGGACAGTATGCGGGAAGATCTGTCCTCTGAAAAATTAGAAGACAGGGTTCGTAAAATGCAGAAAAGCCTGGAGGTTTTATCAAAGTAAATATTCGGAATTTTTAGAGCCACTTTTCCGATGAAAATCTTCTTATTTATTTTTTAATTTATCCTGCAAAAAAGATCGTGATCCTTTGTACTTCATATTTGGATATTTCAGAAGTATGGGTGCCCGGTGATTGTGCAACCTCTTTTTAGAAATTGTATCGGACGCGGCGTTCACAGCGATTACCCAACTACCTTGTCAACTTTTTAACTTATTAACTTTTCAACTAAATTTGAGCACCCTTTGAAAAATGCAGCAGCAACACCCACATATCATTCGCAACAATCATTTCTGGATCTCTCCTCAACGCTGCCTGTTCTGGGAAGAGCAAAACAGCCTGGTAATTGCTGATATGCACCTCGGGAAGACCGGGCATTTCCGAAAATCCGGAATCGCTGTCCCACAAACTATTTATAAAGCCGATCTGCAAAGGCTGATGTCTGAATTGTATTTCTTTAAAGCCGATAGGTTAGTTATAGTTGGCGACCTGACCCATAGTACAGCGAATAAAGAACTGGACTTGTTCCGGAGATGGAGAAAGGATTTTTCCGGTTTAAAAATCGACCTGGTAAAAGGTAATCACGACATTTTAAAAGATAATTGGTACGAGGAAACGGATATTACAGTTACCGATGAATTGATTATTGAGAATTTTTGTTTTCGTCATGACCTGGAAAAATGCAATAATAATTTGTATACTTTTTCAGGGCATATGCACCCGGGTATCAGCCTGAAAGGAGGTGCAAGACAAACGCTGAGCTTTCCCTGTTTTTACTTCATGAAGAACCAGTGCATCCTTCCAGCCTTCAGTCATTTCACCGGCATTTATAAAGTACAACCTGCCAGGGGAGAATCCGTTTTCGCCATTGTAGAGAACAAGATCATGCAAATCTCTTGATCAATTATTAAATATTTATTCCTAATTCAAATTGCGGATCGCGTATCAGGTATCGGGAATCCCGCATTACTTTTTTTTGCGAAGCTGGTTGTAATCGAGAAAGTAAATAAACCGAACGGTGAATTCATTAGCATGTCGAAGCCTGAATAGTTTACCTACATTTTTTATATAGGTATTCTTTCCAACTGGCATTATCAATTCATCCTCGCCAAGCCAGTTCTTATATCCCAGGATCAAACGGCTACCCAGCCGGAAATCCCAGGTGAGAAATCCATCCACATTAAAAAAGTTCACATTCTCATCTCGGCCGGATATGAATGGACGGGTGATCGCATTGCCATTTGCATCTACGTTTGCAAAACTATTGTACAATACCTTGCTCCAGTAATGACGAAGCCGAAGCGTGAGATTCAGGCGCGGGGTGAAATTATAAATCCCATTGATCGTGGTGGTCACATCTTTAAAATCGACAAACCCGATAATGGGTTCTCCATTTATTTCAGCAGTATCTGCGTCAATGATGTAATTGCTTTCCGATTCATTTCGATTTGAAACCTGTAATGAGAACCTATTACTGAATCTGTAACGTAAACCCATGTCAACAATATAATAGTACTTGTCTGGGTTTGTAGAGAAAAAGTTAGCCCCTAGAATTTCAAACTGCCAAAACAGTTTTTTCCGGCTATCGGAACTTCCCTCGATCCCCGCAAACATATATTTCGGCCGCTTCACGTACGTGGGTGGACCCAGGAGGAAATAATCATGCTGGCTATGTGCATAACCCAATGTAAGTTCCGCATCCCAGAAATTTTTGAAATACCAGAAGAAACTGGAAACCGCCTGCATGTAAGAATAAGCCCCTGGATTGTACATCCGGTTATAAAAAAGGCTAAGATTGTAATTATAACTCAGAAAATTTTTTGTCGGCGTGTATTGATAAAAGCCGATGCCAGCCTGACCAGTCACTTCATTGGGAGAATGCAGGAATCCCAGGTCATTGGGATCATACCGGTCTGATTCTACATTTCCCTGGAGATAATACTGGACCTTCCCGCTGATCCTGGCCAGTCGCAAACTGGTATTATAACCATCATAACCATTTGGTCCGTATATCTTGCTGTAACGGGCTGTTCCTCTTAATGAATAAGTATTCGTTTGGTTCACCAGGTTGAAATCAAAAGCCGACGCATTTGCATCTCGCCAGTCACCATTCCTTATAGTAGATGCGTTGGTAAACGTGATATACGATCTGCCTTTTAATGCCTGGTCAAGCACGACCAGGTTGTAGTTCGTAAGAGGCGAGGTTTGCAATCGGGTCTCTTCCCCCGTGGTTTTATTGCGAATGGTAGCCCGCATGGGTGCTGTAATGGCATTGAAGACACCGATACCCAGTTTGTTTTTCGTTCTCCCTGATAATTTTATCGCATTATATAATTGCGTTGTCGCGGGATTTTTCCTGATCTCCAGGTTTGGATCGTTTTCGACGAGAAATTTAACATTATAATATAAGGGAGGCATCGCCCCTACTCTTCTTGAATAAAACAACCCGGATTTATTGAAAAGCTCCGTGCCCTCAGTAAAGAATGGACGATTCTCCTGGAAACGGATCTCGTATGGTGTAAGATTATTGACCACATTATCAGAAACTACCTGGCCGAAATCGGGTATCAGGGTAGCATCCAGTGTAAAACTTTCGTTGATACCATATTTTACATCCATCCCTCCATTGCGCAACCATTCTGTAAGGTTCCCGTTTTTTTGCGGCGTGTTTCTTACTCCAGTAGATACATACGGCGAAAAACTCAGCCGGAGTGGGGGCTGGATATCTTTCAATCCTTCAAATCGACCAAACTGGTTTACAAAACCATTTACGGAAGGGTCTACCGGGCTCCAGTAACTACTTTCATTATTCCGGCGCGCATAGCGGAGCAATTGCATGCCCCAGTCCTGCAATTCATTTTTTGAGAATCGGAGAGAAATGTAAGGGATCTTCATTTCCACGATCCATCCATCCGGTTGTATGCTTACTTCACTTTCCCAGACTGCATCCCAGGTCCTGTCCCCGAAATTATTGAAATCACCGCCCAGGTTAGGGCCCAGTCTCGCATCGGTTTGTACATTGGCAGAAGTTACAAGAAACTGGAAGCCGTTTTGTTTATCGCTGTAGGTGTCAAAAAAAACAGAGAAATAATCAACATCGGTTTGCGACTCTCCGTCCCGGGAAGTGATCTGCTTTCTTATCAAACCGGGTTCATCGAAAAGATAGGCACCTACATAAATCGCTGCATCATCATAAGCGATCCTGACCTCTGTCCTTAGGGTAGAAACACGCCCAAAATTTGGAAAATTCTGAATAAAATCTGAAGCCACTGGAATTTCTGCCCAGGAAGCATCATCAAGTTTTCCGTCAATCCTGGGAGGTTTATCGACCTTAACAGCCTGTAACGCCCGAGGTTGAGCAAAAAGCTGACCACAGAGAAACAACAAGAAAAAGACCAAATAGCTTTTCACTGCCGGTATCAGGTTTTGGCCAACAAATATAACACTGGTCTGAGGCAGAAATAGCCTTTGCGGAAAAATACCGGATTTTATCGTGCTTATGCTGAAAAAGCTTAGTTCATTCTCTTTTTCAGGGTGATAACCTGTTCCTGCAGATCAGACACGATGTTGGCAAGCTGGTTCATATCCCAACGGTGTAGAGAATTCGCCTTAGAAATAACCACCTGTGCCTGCCACATTTCAATAACATCTTCAGTATTGACTGTATATGGGTGAAAATTGGGATTATCACTTACCAGTGTCAGTTTATTTTTTGAACGGCCACTTTTTTGTACCCGTTTATAAACGATCCCTTCATTGCGGGAGATCACAATACAGGCGCTGTTGTTTTTCACTTCATCCAGGTTATCTACCTTTTCCCCAACGATCACGGAACCGCTTGGAGTAGGTAACATGGAATCTCCCACGATCTCGAAAGCCCGGTAGTTACCGCCTGTTAACATGGGTAGAGTAAATGTGTTTAATTCATCAATGAATTCGGGATCGGCGTGACCTGCCAGGTAACCAGCGGCGGCTTTTACAGGAACAAAGGGAATATCACTTCGACCTTGGGCAAGTTTCATCGCTCGGCGTTTGGCCAGGTAATTTGATTTGGTATCACTGAGATCTTTCCGAAGAATATCATCCAGGGTGAGTTTGAAAATATCGCAAACCGATTCCAGTACATCAATACGCGGCTCCGCCCGTTCTTCTTCATAGGCTCCCAGTAAAGATCTTTTGATACGTAATTTTTGGGCAAACTCTTCCTGGGTCCAGCCGCGCAGCTTGCGTAAATATTTCAAATTCTGGTTGGAGATAGCCATAACTAATTTATTTAGCTGCAAAATACTAATTTAATTAGATATACCAAATGGCATTTTGAATACCCGTAAAAAACAAACATTTTTGCCGTAATGGCAAAAAGCAAAAAAAAGGCGGAAAGGAAGACCGGGGGAGATGTTAAAAAATCAAGATCCGGGGAAAAACCGATCATCCTGGTCACCAATGATGATGGAGTCACGGCACCGGGGATCATTAATCTTGTAGAAGCAATAAAAGACCTGGGAAAGATCATTGTCGTTGCTCCAGATAAGCCTCAATCAGGAATGGGCCATGCCATCACTATCGGCCACCCTCTTCGATTACACAAGATCAATTTTGCAGAAGGCGTAGAAGCCTGGTCCTGCACGGGGACCCCGGTGGATTGCGTAAAGCTGGCAGTGGATAAAGTACTTCATCGCAAACCGGATCTTTGCCTGAGCGGGATCAATCACGGCGCCAACCACAGCATCAATGTGATCTATTCCGGTACGATGTCGGCCGCAGTAGAAGCGGCGATCGAAAGTATTCCATCCGTAGGATTCTCGTTACTAGATTATAGCATTGAAGCCGATTTCACTGGTGCAAAGAAATTTGCACGGATCATCGTGGAGAAGATGTTAAACACTAAATTAGATAAACATACCGTTCTGAATGTGAACATTCCATCTACTCCCGTGGAATTATTGAAAGGTATAATGATCTGTCGCCAGGCTTATGCCAAATATGTAGAGGATTTTATCGAGCGGCAGGACCCGCATGGCCGGCATTATTACTGGCTAACCGGTGAGTTTGTAAATTTTGATAAAGGCAAGGACACGGATGTATGGGCCCTCGCTAATAATTATGTCAGCCTGGTCCCTGTACAATTCGATATGACTCATTATGAACTCAAGAACAAGCTTCAAAAATTATGGCATCATGATCTTTAGGAAAGACAATTTGAAACTTGGAATATTCATGGGCCTGATCGGACCCGTGCTGGGGTTGTTGATCATTTATCTTATCAAATACCCTTCTCAATCATTTTTTGAATTCCTGGACTTTTTCATCCATGATAATAAGATGATCACCTCTATTGGTTCTCTTTCCCTGCTGGTAAATGTGATCCTGTTTACCATTTACATCAATACTCACCGCGACCACACCGCCAAGGGCATTTTTATTGTTACACTTATATATGGTATTGGCATTCTGCTGCTAAAGATTTTGAATTAGTATTTTGCAGGCGGAATGAAGTATTACATCATTGCCGGCGAAGCTTCAGGCGATCTGCATGGCAGTCATCTCATCAATGAAATTAAGAAAAAGGATCCTACGGCACAGATCCGTTGCTGGGGCGGCGATAAAATGAAAGATGCTGGTGGGGAACTGGTCATGCACTACAGGGATATTGACTACATGGGCTTCACCGAAGTCCTGATGAACCTGCGAAGAATTTTAAAGAACCTGAAATTCTGCAAAGAAGATGTACAACGTTACAAACCAGATGCGCTGATCCTGATCGATTACCCTGGATTCAATCTTCGGATGGCAAAATGGGCAAAGCAACACTCATTAAAGGTCATTTACTATATCAGCCCGCAGGTCTGGGCCTGGAAGTCCAGCCGGGTAAAAACCATGAAAGCCTGCATTGACAAGATGTTTGTCATCCTTCCATTCGAAAAAGATTATTTTAGGAGTAAATGGAGTTGGGATGTAGAATTTGTAGGGCATCCATTAGCCGGGATCATTCGCGAATTCCGAGAACGATATCATTCTGGCCAACAGCCCGGATTGCATGCGGTCGAAGGAACAATTGACAATACCGTTTCGAATATCATTGCCTTGCTTCCGGGAAGCCGAAAATCAGAGATCTCGAAAAAATTGCCGGCCATGCTGGAAGTGAGCAGGCATTTTCCCAACTATCAATTCGTGATCGCGGAAGCTCCTTCTATTGAACATGAGTATTACGTAAAATTTGCACAGCCTTACTCCAACGTTCGGACAGTGATCGACCAAACTTACCCGCTGCTATTGAAAGCAAAAGCGGCCATGGTGACTTCAGGGACAGCCACACTGGAAACCGCTTTATTCGATGTGCCGGAAGTAGTTTGCTATAAGGGATCATTCCTATCATACCAGATCGGGAAAAGATTGGTAAAAGTGAAGTTCATTTCTCTGATCAATCTTATCATGGATAAATTGGTGGTAAAAGAACTCATTCAAAATAATCTGACCGTGGATAACCTTCGCAACGAACTGACAGAATTGCTGGGAAACCAGGAAAGGATCAATGCGATCAAAAAAGATTATGCGGAGCTGAAGAAATTGCTCGGGGAAGAAAGCAATGCTGCGTCCCGAGTCGCCGATTCGATCGTGAATTATTTAAGTTAAAAGTTTTATGGCCAGGATCACCAGGCATAGGATAAAGATCAGCAGGCTCAGTCGGTTGATCCCATGCATATATCCGATCCATTTTGATTTAGGACGGTTGGGATCTTTTTTCTTTATGTAGAGGTACTCGGAGATTTGTTTCAGAACACTCATAATAATACAAAGTTAATTCGTTCATCAGTTAATCCGGATAAACAACATCTTCCTCATTCGCGTGATTTTCAAAAGTTTAGTTGGGAGTTTTCAACTCTAGAAAGTTTAGCTTCATCGGTTTTGGCATTTACCTTGCTCTTTATTTCATTCCATGATAAGCTTCGAAGGCCATATTGAAGGGAATAAACCTGTTGTAGTTGATTTCTACGCCGAATGGTGTGGTCCCTGCAAAATGATGGAACCTGTGTTGAGAGAGGTGAAGGACCAGGTGGGTGAAAGAGCAACAGTATTGAAGATTGATATCGATAAAAGTCCCGCAATATCCCAGCGATACGGTATAAGAGCTGTTCCTACTTTGATGATATTTCACCACGGAAAAATGATCTGGCGCAACAGTGGTGTTACTCCTTCATACGAGATACTTAAGCACCTGAACATTCATTCCTGATAAAAAATGTTTCTCAACCCGGATTAATGAACGCATGGATTTACGGATATACGAGTATACGTATCGACGAATTAACAGTTTCCTCCTGAATTTTTTGTAGTTTCTCTTCGCAAAATGTCTGGCTCATTTGACATATGGAAAATGCTTGCCGGTGTAGCGATCTTCCTGCTCGGCATGAATTTTATGGAAGAAGCGTTAAAGATCCTCGTTGGACGTCGTTTTAAATTATTCCTGAAGAAACAGACTTCCAATAAGGTTAAGGCAATCGGTGGAGGTGCAATAGTCACTGGTCTTCTCCAAAGTAGTTCCGTCGTTAATCTACTGGTTCTCTCGATGGTAGGAGCCGGTGTGATCAAAATGCAGAATGCATTGGCTGTCATGTTAGGTTCAAACCTGGGAACTACTCTCGACAGTTGGATCGTAGCTACACTTGGCTTCCAGGTAAATATCGAGAATTATGCGATGCCAGTCGCAGGCATTGCCGGCATTAGCCTCGCGTTTTTAAAAGCAGGCAGTCGCTGGTGGCAGTGGAGTCGGTTTTTGTTAGGACTTGCCTTTATTTTTATAGGTCTTGGCTTTATTAAGGAAGGGATGGAAGAATGGGTAAAGCAAACAGATCTTACCCGTTTCAATGAATCCCCGGCAATCGTTTTTTTATTGATCGGTTTTCTACTCACAACTATTATACAATCCAGTTCAGCAACTATTGCACTCACGTTAAGCGCGTTGTTTACCGGAGCCATTACACTTTATACCGCGATGGCTATTGTGCTTGGTTCTGAGATCGGCACTACGATTAAATTATTTCTTGCGTCCATCAAAGGAATTGCCGCTAAAAAACGGGTTTCACTGGGAAATTTTTTATTTAATACGATCAACGTAACACTGATTTTCATCTTCCTCAAACCGGTCTATTCCCTGGTCACTGCTGTTGGAATAAAAGACAACTTGCTTGCCCTCGTTTTCTTCCAGAGTTTTGTCAACGTGGTGGGGATCCTGCTTTTCTACCCCTTTCTAAATGTATTTGGAAAATTCCTGGAAAAAAGATTTGCGGGAAAAGAAGATGAAACCCTGTTCATTCAAAAAGTAAATGTGTCAGATACCGGGTTTGCCCTGGGCGCCCTGGAAAAAGAAACGCAGAGCTTCCTGTTACATATTCTCCATTTCATAACAAACGCATTTGAATCCCGTCTTGGACTGCCTGAAAACGTTCTGGCCAAAAGCTTTCCCAAGAAAACAGTTGCGGAACAATATGATCACATTAAACATATTTACGGAGATATACACCAGTTTTATATTCAATTACAAAATGCAACTAACCGCCAGGATGAAACCGTACGCCTGGAACAGTTGATCATTTGTGCAAGAAATGGAATGTATGCAGCCAAAAGTACACGCGACATACTTCACGATATTGATCAAACAAAAAATTCTGCCAACGATATCAAGTACCAGTACTATCAGAAAACCCGGGCGCAGGTAGTTGAGTTTTGCAAGCAGGCGACTCAATTAATCCTGGCAGATGAAGAAAAACAACATTTTAATGAGATCAGGAAATTGTTTGAATTAGTACCGGAAAACTATTCAAAAAGCCTTGAAGAATTGTACAGGAAAGGCATTGCAGATAAGGTAGATGAACAGGAGATCTCTACGCTTCTCAATTTCAATCGGGAGATGTATACCACGTTCAAATCATTGATGCTTTCGCTAAAGGAATTCCTCCTTAACGCAGAGGAAGCCGAACAGCTTGATAGTCAGCCAGGCTTTATCAGGTAGTTTGGAGTAGACGGTTGAGGGTTTATATAAAATCAAAGGGTTTGCATAGTTAACCCTTTTGCTCCCATGGCTAAATAAAATATCTAACGATCAAGTAAGCCTCGTGGAGATAAGGGGACTCGAACCCCTGACCCCTAGCATGCCATGCTAGTGCTCTAGCCAACTGAGCTACATCCCCAAATCAAAAAAAATAATTTTCGCAGCGACCTTCCCGATTTCATCGGGACACACTCTGGGCAGATGAGCTAATTCCCTGTTTTTCGGGTTTCAAATATACTTGTAATTTGACTCTGCGCCAAATGGTCACCCGTAAATAAAATTTTAAGAAGGCAATTTAAGAAATAGTTGTAAACCGTTGCGTCGTCGCGCCTTGGCGTGAACCCAAATACATTTCCTATTTTTATTATAACCAAGGCCCATGTCCAGATTACATCAGTATGATTACTTTGTATTCTTTTTCTATTTCATCATTGTAGCTGCATATGGTTATTGGATCTACTGGAAAAAGAAAAAGAAGATCACTGATACCAAGGATTTTTTCCTGGCTGAAGGTTCCCTCACCTGGTGGGCCATTGGAGCATCTCTCATCGCATCGAATATTTCCGCGGAACAATTCATTGGTATGAGTGGATCGGGTTTTAAAATGGGATTGGCCATTGCCAGTTACGAATGGATGGCCGCGCTCACGCTGATCATTGTTGCGGTTTTCTTCATGCCGGTCTACCTGAAGAACAAGATCTACACCATGCCCCAATTCCTGAACCAGCGGTATAATTCTACTGTAGCTATGATCATGGCCATATTCTGGCTATTACTATATGTAGTGGTAAACCTGATGTCCATTCTTTATCTCGGCGCGATAGCTGTTAGTGGCATCTCGGGGTTGAGTTTCTATTTCTGCATATCGATGCTGGCGATTTTTGCCATATTCATCACCCTGGGTGGCATGAAAGTGATCGGTTATACCGACGTGATCCAGGTTTTCTTTTTGATACTGGGTGGATTAGCTGCCACATACCTCGCACTCGATCTCCTTGCTGAAAAATCCGGCGAGTCCGGAATGCTTGCCGGCTTTAAGATATTACGAACACAAGCCGATGATCACTTTCATATGATCTTTGGTCGCGATAACCCAAACTATATGGACCTGCCGGGGCTCACCGTGTTATTGGGAGGGATGTGGATCGCTAACCTGAGTTATTGGGGATGCAATCAATATATAACGCAACGTGCCCTGGGAGCGGATCTGAAAACAGCCCGGAATGGTCTGTTATTCGCTTCATTCCTGAAATTGCTGATGCCAATTATTGTTGTTCTGCCAGGTATCGCCGCATTTGTATTGCATGAGCAAGGTATGTTCCAGACAGAAATGCTTGATTCGAAAGGAAATCTTGATGTGAACAAGGCTTACCCTTCATTACTGAATTTATTGCCGATCGGGTTGAAAGGATTAGCATTTGCAGCATTGACCGCTGCGATCGTTGCTTCACTGGCCGGGAAGGCAAATAGCATCTCCACGATCTTTATTCTCGACATTTATAAAAAAGCGATCAACAAAGGTGCAAGCGAACAGCGCCAGGTCTTCCTGGGACGGATGGTAGTGGTAGTTGCGATGGTGATCGCGGTATTATTAGCGTTAGTTGTGGGAGGAAAATTGATGGGTGAAGGAAAACAGGGATTTCAATATATACAGGAATACACCGGCTTCGTTTCACCTGGCATCTTCGCCATGTTCTTCCTCGGATTTTTCTGGAAGAAAACCACTTCAAATGCCGCACTTTTCGCTACAATCGGTGGGTTTGTGTTTTCAGTTGTTTTAAAATCACTTCCGAAGATGATGGACCTTTCCTTCCTGGCACCGATCGGGTTTGCGAAGGACAATGGAACCGGTGTGTATGAAATCCCATTCCTTGACAGGATGGGTATCACCTTCCTGCTTTGTATCCTGGGCATGTGGATCATCAGTAAGGTCGAAACCAGTCGCGGCGTTGTAGCGAAAGGATTAGAGCTTGATCGGAAAATGTTCAAAGTGGATGCGCGGTTCGCTATCGGGGCTATTATTGCAATAGGACTTTTGGCAGCATTATATATTGCATATTGGTAAAAGAAAAAACATTTTACAAAAGTTTGTATTGACTGCATATTTCATTAGTGGATTGGGAGCTGACCAGCGGGCCTTCCAACGCATTCATCTGGATGGATCAGTTAACATCCGGCATATCAAATGGATCGATCCCATTCGTAACGAATCACTTCAACAATATACATCGAGAATTGCCGCCCAGATCGATCAAAAACAGGAATTTATTTTAATCGGGCTTTCATTCGGAGGCATGCTGGCAATTGAACTGGCCAGGATACTAAGCCCAAAAAGGATTATCCTGATCTCCAGCATAACGGATAGAAAACAGCTACCCGTATTTTTCCGGATTGTCGGAATGCTAAAACTGAATCGATTGGTGCCCGGAAGGCTTTTCAAAAAGCCAAATTTTTTGATCTACCAACTCTTTGGCGCAAAAAACGAAAAAGACAGGCAGCTGTTGCTGGAAATATTTAAAGATGCATCGCCCCGGTATCTCTATTGGTCAATCAACCAAATCCTAAACTGGAAAAACGATTTCATTCCTTCCGGCTATTACCATATTCATGGTGAAAAAGATAAACTCCTCCCGGTTAAACGAACTCATCCACATAAAATTATTAAGGGAGCTGGACACCTGATGATATTGACCCATGCTGGAGAAGTTGGCCGGTTAATTAATGAAGAGTTGGTTAAAAACACACCACAACAACTCTTGACTACCGAACTATCGACTTACTCAAGACCTCACGACTAATGACTATCGACTTCTCTCACTCTCCCCAAATCTCATCTTTTCCACTCAGCCATTTCTTTACCTGGTCAGTAGTCACTGATTTAGGTCGCTCGATCGGGAAACCCAGGGTCCGGTCCCAGCAAAGACTCGCCAAAACTCCCAGTGACCGGCTAACCGCAAATAATACGGTGTAGAATTCGTATTCCTTCATACCGAAATGAACAAGAAGCGCTCCGCTGTGCGCATCTACATTAGGCCAGGGATTCTTAATTTTTCCAATCGATTGCAAAATAGGGGGTACTACTTCATAAATATTCCACACGGTTTGTACCAGGGGATCATCCGGCATATGTTTTTTTCCAAATGCCATCTGGGCTTCAAATCTTGGATCTGTTTTCCTGAGTACAGCATGCCCATAGCCAGGCACTACCTTGCCTTCACTGAGCGTTTTCTTCACGTATTCACCGATTTGTTCTTTCGTGGGTTTTTCTGTTTTTAACTCTTCCTGCATCTCGAATATCCATTTGATCACTTCCTGGTTGGCCAGCCCATGAAGAGGACCTGCCAGGCCATTCATCCCCGAAGCATAACTTAAATATGGATCACTTAATGCCGAGCCAACAAGATGGGTAGCATGTGCAGACACATTTCCTCCTTCATGATCAGCATGAATGGTCATGTACAGTCGCATCAACTCTTTGAATCTTTCATCTTCATAACCCATCATATGCGCGAAATTGCCGGACCAATCCAATAAACCATTGGGTTGAATATGATCTCCATTCTTATACTTTCTTCTATAGATATAAGCAGCAACCCGCGGTAACCTCGCGATTAGGTCCATGGAATCATCAAACACAGCTTCCCAATAATCTTTTTTATTCATCCCGGCCGCATACCGTTTGGCAAACTGGCTCTCTGTTTGAAGGGCCATCACTGCGATCACGAACTGGGTCATCGGGTGAGTGCCGACCGGTAAAGCTTCGATGGTTGCAAAAACATGATTGGGCACATGCGATCTTCGTTGCCATACTGAAGTAAGATGATGGACATCTTCATCTTCGGGAAGTTGTCCGACCAGCATTAAATAGAATAATCCTTCGGGCAAAGGTTCCGACCCGCCGGGAGCCTTAGTTAGTTTTTCTCTTAATTCTGGAATCGAATAACCACGAAAACGAATACCTTCCTGGGCGTCCAGCAATGAGGTTTCAGTAACAAGTCCCGTTATCCCGCGCATCCCCTGGTAGATCTGGGATAATTGCACCTCCCCGATCACTTTATTACCATGCTCTTTGAGCACCTCTTTTATCTCGGTGGTTACCTGGTCAGCCTGCGCTTTGAACCTGTCTTTGATGATGCCCATAAACTTTGTTTTGGAGATTCCCGACCCCTGCGGATCAAACAGTTCGCAAAGTTATACAAGCTTAAAGCAGGAGCAAAATTTTACCGTTAATAGAACAGAACCACAATATCAGGAATTCACTAAGATCCAGTCGTTTGTGTCACTTCGAGTCCTGAGTCTGCGAAGAATCGTGTCTTATGGTTCAGTTAGATTACTTTGGAGTCCTTCTGTACAACCAATAAGCCACGCCCGTAAAAACAATATTCGGTAACCAGGCCGCTATGAATGGAGAAAGATTTCCTTTCACCGCAAATGTGGTGGAGAATTTATCAGAGACAATGAACAAAGCCGCGATCACAATCCCGAATGCTATATGGATTCCACTTCCTCCCCGGATCTTGCGACTGGCGATTATCGCACCGATCATGGTCAGCAATAAAACCGTAGCCGGAGTAGCCGTTCGCCGGAATCGCTCTACCTTTTTATCGTTTAATCCTTCAGTACCTCTCAATTCTTCCTGGCGGATATGCATGATCAGTTCCTGTGTAGTAAGCTTGTCTTTAATATACAGGTCTTTTTTTAATTCAGCTGGTTTCACGGGCAACTCTACAATCAAAGTAGGATAATCCCTCTTCGTTTCGCCCAGGCTATCGATCATTCTTTCTACTGCATTTACCAACTGCCATTTTTTAACAGCGGTATCCCATTTCATCACTTCGGCACGAATGTTATAGACGACTTTATTGTTTTTGATCCGGTTCAATGAAAGTCCCCTCGCTGCTTTGGCTGCTGTATCATATTCGCGTATGCTGACGAATGTATTGCTGTCGGTACGCAGGTAAAAGCAATTGTAGCAGTTATTATACATCCGGTTCTTGGTTGGATCAGTCCGATCAACATATGTACTTTGAAAATTACTCCGGATCACATTGGCCTTGGGGATCCAGTAACGGGTACCAACCCAAAGCAACATGGACAGCATTAATCCTCCAATGAAATAAGGCCGTAAAAATCTATTGTAACTCATACCACCTGAAAGAATAGCGATCACTTCGGAGCGACTGGCCATCCGGCTTGTAAAAAAAATCACCGCAATAAATACAAATAAAGGAAAGAGCAGGCTCCAGATCCAGGGAACAAATCCCAGGTAATAGTTATTGATAAGCTGTTTTGTGTTGAATCCCGCTCTTACAAAATCATCGGCTCGCTCACTACTGTCGACAGCAACAGCGATCGCAGTAAAGAGCAACATGCAAAAGAAGAAAGTGAAGAAGAATTTTTTTAATATATACCAGTCGAGTTTTTGCATGGAACCAAAAATAGTGAATGGTGAATAGTGAAAGGGAAATCGTGCATAGGAAAAGGCTTAGGCAAAGGTTAAGATTTTCAGTTAGAGTCACCCTTCGTGCGCCCCGGTGACAAAACATCTGTCATGCTGAGGTTTATCCTGTGCCAGTCGAAGAATTGAAAGGTAACATCCATAAGAATCATAATCTTTCTTTTAGTCGCGGGATCATTTCATTTTTCCAGGATAAAAAATCTCCTTGCAGCATACGTTTGCGGGACTCGGAGACCAGCCAGTGATAAAGCGCCAGGTTCTGGATGCTGGCTATTGTCAGTCCAAGTATTTCTTTAGATTTTATCAGGTGTCTTAAATAGGATTTGCTATAATAACGACTTAGTTCATTTTCTAAACCCTCGTCTATAACCGAAAAATCATCTTCCCATTTTTTATTGTCAATATTGATCACACCTTTTGTGGTAAACAACATTGCATTCCGGCCGTTACGAGTGGGCATAACGCAATCAAACATATCCACACCAAGCGAAATGGCTTCCAGGATATTCCAGGGGGTGCCAACACCCATCAGGTAACGGGGTTTATCTTTAGGAAGATGCTCGCAACAAAGCGCGGTGATCTCATACATCGTTTCCTCCGGTTCGCCCACACTTAGTCCCCCGATTGCATTACCAGTAGCTTGCTTAGATGAAACATATTCGCAGGATTGAATTCTGAGTTCCTGATGTGTTCCACCCTGCACGATCGGGAATAAATTCTGGGTATGCTCATACTTATTTGAAGTATTATTCATCCTGGCGAAACAACGGTCAAGCCATCGATTCGTAAGCTCAAGGGAGGTTTTTGCATATCTATATTCACAAGCGCCCGGTGGGCATTCATCAAAAGCCATGATGATATCCGCGCCGATAGATCGCTGGATGTCGATGACATTTTCTGGCGTGAATAAATGGCGACTTCCATCAATATGACTTTGAAAAGTGACACCTTCTTCACTGATCTTGCGACTTGCGGAAAGAGAAAACACCTGGTAACCCCCACTGTCAGTAAGAATGGGCCGTTCCCAATTCATGAATCGATGGAGACCTCCTGCTTTTTCCAGTACTTCTAAGCCCGGCCTCAGATATAAATGATAAGTATTCCCCAATATGATCTGCGCCTGAATATCTTCAAGCAATTGTTGTTGTGTAATCGCTTTTACACTTCCCGCTGTACCAACTGGCATGAAAACAGGCGTTAATATATCACCATGATCTGTCCGGATTGTACCAGCGCGAGCCAGGCTCCGGGTGTCCGTAAATTCCAGGTTAAAGATTAATGCTGCCATTCGAGTGCGCAAGGTACGAGTTGGAGTTTGAGGTTTGAGTTTCGACGTTCGGGGTTGTGGGTGTTATGGGGATTTTAATCCAACCAATATTCGATATGGAATATCCGATCTTCAATATCTTCGTCATGCCATGCTAACTCTGAACTGGGGAGAGATCATCTTTTCTGTTTTTACTGCTTTTACCCTGATCCAGGTTTTTTACTATCTCTTTTTTTTCAGCCGCGTCGCATTTTTCCGGAGAAAACATCATTCGCAAACGCAACAACATCCTGTCTCGGTGATCATTTGTGCCAGAGATGAGGATGAAAACCTGGCAAGAAATCTCCCGGGCGTGTTGGTCCAGAAATATCCAAGCAGCAGTGAAGTGGTGGTCGTGAATGATAATTCAGTTGATGATTCAAAGTATATTTTACAGGAGCTTAAAAAAACATTCAAATCCCTTAATGTTGTGGAGCTCACCCAGGAGGCTAAACTGATCACCGGGAAAAAATATCCTTTGTCAGTAGGCATCCGCGAAGCAAAACACGAAGTGTTGCTGCTCACGGATGCTGATTGTGTTCCGGCCAGTGAACATTGGATTGGGAAGATGCAGGAAGGTTATCATAATGGTGTGGAGATCGTTCTCGGCTATGGCGCTTACCATAAAAGAAAAGGGATACTGAATAAGCTGATCCGTTTCGAAACCTTTCATACTGCATTACAATACCTGTCGTATGCGCTCGCTGGTATTCCTTATATGGGTGTGGGAAGAAATTTATCCTATAAAAAAAGTCTGTTCTTTCGCAACAAGGGGTTTTCCTCCATTAATCATATTCCAAGCGGCGATGATGATCTGTTTATCAACAAAGCGGCCACAACAAAGAATGTTTCCGTGGTGATCGATGAAGAAGCCATCACCCGCTCTATTCCCAAAACAACATGGGGAAGCTGGCTGAGACAAAAAGCCCGGCATTACACCACTGCTAAATATTATAAGCCGGTTCATAAATTCCTGCTGGGCTTGTATTTTGTTACGCAATTCAGCTTCTACCCTCTTCTGGCCGGCAGCCTGCTGTTTTACAACTGGAAATATACCCTGGCTGTATTCGGTCTTCGTTTCCTGATCCAGGCATTCGTTTTTTTCAAGGCCATGAAGAAAATGGGAGAAAAGGACCTTTGGCCCTGGTTCCTGTTCCTGGACATGTGGATGTTTTTTTATTACATCATCTTTGCGCCGGCTTTGTGGAAAAGACCCAGGTCACACTGGAATTAATGGACATTCTCCTCAAATATTTTTCCGATTTCACGAATACACAACTGGACCAGTTACAGGCATTAAAAGAGTTGTATAAAAACTGGAATGCCAAGATCAACCTGATTTCCCGTAAAGACATTGACAGTTTATACGAGAAGCATGTACTCCATTCTCTAAGCATTGCCGCTGCATTTGAATTTGAGCCGGCTTCTGAAATAATCGATATCGGGACCGGGGGTGGGTTTCCCGGTATTCCCCTGGCGATCTATTTTCCCGCAGTGAGATTTCATTTGGTTGACAGCGTGGGGAAAAAATTGAAAGCGGTGAATGCGGTAGCAGGTGCGATTGGATTAAATAATGTGACCACGCAACATATACGAGCAGAAGAGATCAGTAAAAGAAAATTTGACTTCGTAGTTTCCCGGGCAGTTGCTCCGTTGAAAGAACTGTGGAACTGGTCGAAACCGCTGTTGAGAAATACAAAATACCAAATCACAAATTCCAAAATGAACCCTGGACTGATCTGTTTGAAAGGAGGCGATCTTGCTCAGGAGATTTCGGAGAGCAAAACCCGGCCCAGGGTAATTGAGATCCATGAGTTATTTCCAGAAGAATTCTTTCGCGATAAATTTCTTCTTTATATAGGTAAGAGTTAATTACTGATTGCGGGTAAGTTTCCGGTTGATAATTGAAGATTGACAAAATGAGAACTGATCATCTGGAAGCGGCTGCAGGCTGTTAGGCTGCAGATTGCCTGGCTGAAAAATACCACTTTCGGGGGATTGACTCGCATACCTTCTTCCCCATACCTTTGATCGGTAAGAGAATTGATTATCTCCTCAAACCATTAACCATTAACCTTACCGGATCAATTGAGGGGCACTGATCAAATTAAAAGCCTCAGCCTGAGCCTGGGGCTTTTTCAATTTATAAGGAACTGATTCCAAATAAGTAATTCGCGATACTAGCCTGGCCAGAAGTTATATGCATCCTTCATTGCGCAACCCGCATCACGACTACCATTTCAATTCAAGCTTGTTGTTCTTCCTTTCAATATCAGCTAATCTCAAAGAAGGGTCAATTTCCGCAACCACTATATCGGTCAACCTGCGGTTCGTTTCGACTATGTAAGTCTGGTGCGTCCACTTCCAGGGCTCATAGGTTTTCCGCGGGATTAGATTGTCTTCCACCGGCTTTGTTCCATACATAAGGTTCATAGGTATGTAATGAAGTTCCCTGGAACCATCCTTAAAAATAAGCTGAAGGTCGATCGGCATGGGCATCAGTCCGATCTTCGACAAACGGATCTTTGTCTTATTTCCTTCCTCCCATAAACTGTCAATGGCATAATCGATCGTTTTAGTGGAGTTGATCCAGTATTGCTGGTACCAGTCAAGTTCTATATGGCTGAGTTTTTCTGACAGGCGAATAAAATCTTCCACATTTGGATGTTTGAATTTCCACAGGCGGTAATATTCCAATAATATCCGGTCCCTGACTTCAGTTCCCACTATATAACCCAGTTGTTCCATGAAAACCGCTCCCTTTGAGTATGCTGCATTCGAATACGCATAGTTGGTATTGAAATGATCAGCATGCGTGGTCATCGGTTCCTCTTTGCCGCTTTTTGCCAAGGCCACATAACCTGCATAACTATCCAGGTAAGCAAAACCCGGGGTATTATTTAACCAGGCCCAGACCCTGTCCTCGGCATATTGCGTGAAACCTTCATCCATCCAGGCATATAGCGATTCATTGGTGGCCAATACGCCATGATACCAACTATGCAACCATTCATGTAACCAGGCACCTGGTCCCAATAGCAACGTAGCCATCGGGTATTCCATGCCCCCGTCACCGCCATGAATAAATGAATATTGCTTATACGGATAAGGACCAAATGTTTTTTCCATAAATGGAAATACTCGTTCTGCCTGATCGAACATTTGAAGCCACTCTTCTTCTTTATGATTAGTTAGTTTATATAATAGATGGAGTGTGACCTCGCCGTTCTTTACTTTTTTCGTCACATGTTTATACTGGGGGTCGGCTGTCCAGACAAAATCGTGCACCTGCGGCGCTATGAAATGCCAGGTTAATTTCTCACCAGCTGGTCGTTTCACCAGTGAAGGATCCGTCTCATAACCATACCCAACCTGGTTGGGGTTTTGCAAATAGCCAGTACCTCCTAAAATGTAACTCTTATCGATAGAAATTTTTACATCGAAATCTCCCCAAACGCCATAAAACTCACGGCCTATATAGGGAGTGGGGTGCCAGCCCTGGTAATCATACTCACAGATCTTTGGATACCACTGGCTCATTGAATATCTTACCTGGGTTGATTTGTTATCTCTACCACTCCTCCTGATCTGCAGCGGGACCTGGGCCTCAAAATCCATATCAAATACAACTTTTGTCCTCGGCAAAATAGGTTTATCAAGTCTTACTTCCAGGATGGTTTCCTGCATATCGAATTTTTGCGTACGTCCATTCATCTTTAATGAGATGATCTTCTGATACCCGATCTCATCCGGCTTTAAATTCAAAATCCGGTCTTTGACCCGTGCATCCCAATCCACCACCGGGTTGCCATTGCGATCGGTTCTTACCACCACAGTTCCCTGACGGCGACTACGGGTATCCATCATGCTTCCCGGCTGAAAGGCATTGAAATAAAGATGATAGTAAACTTTTTTCAGTGTATCGGGAGAATTATTCCAGTATTCTAGTTTCTGCTTGCCCATGAACCGGTTGGTCTGCACGTTCAAATCAATATTCATTGTATATTTCACCCGTTGCTGCCAGCGATCAGGTTGGGCCTGCGAAAACGATGCAATCATGCATAATGCAAAGGCTGGGATCAGTCTCATGTTATTTGAAAATTGAACTGCAATTTAGAACAGTTAATCAGTTAATCCGTTTTCCGGCTATCAATAATAAGATGCCTGGGTCAATAGAGTCTGATTGATATAAAAACTAACGGATTAACTTCAAAGAGTAATAGAAGATTTGACCATCCTACCTTTTGTATTGAAATAAAGATATTTTTTCTGCAACTCATTCTTTTCCACTTCCACCCGGTAACGTTCGATATTACCAGGATAATGAACAAGTTTCACGGTTTTGATCTTCCACTCCGCATACTTGCTTTTATCCAACCCATCTGTCACAGCAACTGGCAATTTTTCAAGCGTCCAGTCCTGGTAAGTTTCTTTCCAAATACCTTTGTTTGTGTATTCAGCATACATCTTTTCCCCGTTCAGATCAAATTTCACACCTACATTGATCACGTTATTTGTCCAAACCACGTCGGTTGCTTCCGGGTATTGATTGGCGAAATTGGCTTTCGCTTCTTCCGGTATGGAAGTGATTTGGGAGTTAGCACCAAAAAGAAGGAAATATAAAACCGCAGTAAAGAGTGACCGCTTCATACGAAGTTTTCATTGCGAGGGAAAAAATAATGCCAGTTTAAGCATGGATTTGTTATAAATCCTTGCCAGCTATGACAATGACGATCTCACCTTTCACTGGCTTTGTTGAAAAGTATTCAGCCACTTCCTGCAAACTGCCCCGATGATTCTCTTCATAGATCTTTGTTAACTCGCGGCTGACCGAGCAGGCGCGTTCCGCCCCAAAATATTGGACAAATTCCTGTAATGTTTTAACCAACCGGTTTGGAGATTCATAAAATATCATAGTCCTTTCTTCATTTGCTAATTTCTTTAATAATGTTTGCCTCCCTTTTTTTACAGGCAGGAAGCCTTCAAAGCAAAAACGGTTGGATGGAATACCGCTGTTCACGAGCGCGGGTACAAATGCGGTTGCTCCAGGGAGACTTTCCACATTTACACCTACTTTGATACACTCCCTGATCAATAAAAAAGCGGGGTCGGAGATCCCCGGAGTACCTGCATCTGTTACGAGTGCTATTTTTTTTCCGGACAGTAACTGGTTCACCAGGTGCTGCAATACCTGGTGTTCATTGTGTTGATGATAAGGTGAGATTGGTTTAATGATCCCGTAATGATTCAATAAATGGGACGTGGTGCGTGTATCTTCTGCCATGATAAGGTCTACCTGCCCGAATATTTCAAGAGCCCTGAGCGTGATATCTTTTAGATTGCCGATTGGAGTGGGAACGAGGTAGAGCATGGGAGTTAATTAGTTAACTTGTTGATTGGTTAATTGGTTATTGACAAATCAACAAATTCCAGATTAACAAATTAACCAATTAACTAATTGACATTAATCTCAAAATATTCCATAACCGGGTTAGCAAGTAATTTTTTTCCAGCTTCCTCCGCTATTTGCCTTGCCCTCTCCGGGGAATCTGCATTGATCTGCAAGCGGATATTTTTTCCAACGCGAACATCTTCTACATTTTTCAAACCCAGATTTTGCAAACCTCCAATAATGGCCTTGCCCTGTGGATCGAGCAATTCTTTCAGGGGCATCACTTTTACTTCAACAGAATAGGTCATGCGAGTTTATTTTTGGTGACCAAAGATACAAGAACGTAGAGGAGTAGAATTACCGGCGCCGCAGCCCATTTCAATAGAACGATGGCGAGGATCGAAAGCGTAATGAGTAAATACCTTGGCAAATTTTCCTTCAAACTAAAGTTTTTGAATTTCATGCCCATGAGAGGGATATTGCTGATCATTAACCCGCTCAGCAGCACAATGAGGAGATAAAGAACCCATTTATTCAACATGATCTCTTCCAGCCCGAATTGCTGGTAAAAAATGATCAGGGGCAGGCAGGCGATCACCAGTCCATTGGCTGGAGTGGGCAGGCCGCGAAAAGACAATTCCTGCCGGGCATCAATGTTAAATTTGGCCAATCTCCAAGCAGCAGCACAGGGGATCAATAATGCGGGAAGCAACCAGGCTATCGAGGTATCCAAACCTCCTTCCTCTCGTGCAAAACTCAGTCGTAATAACTGGTACATGATCAACCCGGGCGCCACTCCAAAGCTCACCATATCGGCCAGTGAATCCAATTGTTCACCCATGGCTGAATTCACTTTCATGAGTCGGGCGATAAATCCATCCACAAAATCAATGATTGCTGCGGCAAAGATGAATAGACAACCCCAGGTGATCTTTTCCGGCAAATCCCAGCTGGTGTATCCTTCCCGCTCAATATAAACGATCGACTGGCCTGTTTGCAGTATAAAAATAATCGCTAAACATCCGAAGACGAGGTTTAGGAGAGTGATCAGGTTTGGAATTTGTTTCATAAATGGTCGATAGTCCATAGTCCACGGACCACGGTTTTAACTGTGGACCGGAACGTTTATTTCAGTGAAGTGATAAATGCCTGGATCATTTTAACCAGTGTTTCAAGCTTTGTATATAATTCAACAAATTTACTTTCATCAATGTAATGTCGCCTTTTAGCTAAAAATAAACATCCTACTACCTCCAGGGCTGAACGGTTAGCGATTAACAGAAATCTTTTGAATTCCGCATTTGATAACCCAGTCGAACCCTCTACAACATTCAAAGAAATTGAATTCGTTGCTCTTCTGATTTGACTGGATAATGAATACAATTCGTGTTGCGGAAAATCACGAACTACAGCTTCTATATCATCAGTAAGTTCAACAGCCAAATGCCAGACTTTGAGGTTCTCGAATTTAATAGACATGCGATAAAAAATATAAACTAAAATCCATCGACCACTAAACTATGGACTGTGGTCTATCGTCTGTGGTCTATTTTTTCATTAAACTCTCAATTTCTTCAGCTGTGATCGGAATATTCTTCATCAGGTCCTTATTTCCATTCCTGGTGATCCACACATTGTTCTCGATCCGGATCCCCATTTTTTCTTCTTCAATATAGATCCCGGGCTCTACGGTGAAGACCATTCCCGCTTTAATCGGTTCGGTCCTGGTGCCCAGGTCATGCACATCAATACCTAAATGGTGCGAAATTCCATGGTATAAATATTTCCGGTATGCTTTATTTTCAGGGTCTTCATTCTTTACCTCTGTTTTTTTCAATAAGCCGATCTTCAGGAATAGTTGTGTGGCTTCCTCCCCTACTTTGTCTGTATAATCGACGATCGATATGCCGGGCTTAAGCAAACTTTTCGCGTAATCATGCAGGTGAAGACAGGCATTATATACCGTTTTTTGTCTCCTGGTAAACTTTCCATTCACCGGCACTGTCCGGGTCAGGTCACCACAATACCCTCCATACTCAGCCCCAAAATCCATTAATATCAATTCCCCATCCCTGCATTCCTCGTTATTGGAAACATAGTGAAGTGTTCTCGCACGGTCACCACTGGCAATGATGCTGCCGTATGCAGGTCCGGTCGCCCGCTGGCTGAGAAATGAATGCCAGATCTCCGCTTCGATCTCGTATTCCATCACTCCGGGCCGAATGAATTTCAAAAGACGACGAAAAGTATTATCGGTAATGTCGATCGCTTTTTGCAGTACTTCCACTTCGAGAGCTGTTTTTATCCCGCGCAATTCTTTCATCAGTTTGGCGGCTCGTTCATAGTTGTGCAATGGATACCGGGCTTTCATTTCATCGATAAAGCGATAATCCCTCGACCTGATCAAACTGGCTTTACGGTCATTCTCATTACTGTCCAGGTAAATAGTATCGGCAAGATGTATCCAGGGCTGAAGCAACGCATCCAGGCTATCCAGCCATACTATGGTTTTAATACCACTGATAGCCTGTGCTTCATTAACCCGCAGTCGTTTCCCATCCCATTTTTCTTTTAATTCATTGGGACGCACAAGTACAAGCACTTCACGATATTTTAGATCCGGATTATCGGGGAAAAGTATGACCATGCTGTCTTCCTGCGTAACGCCACTTAGCCAAAAAAGATCACTGTTCTGCTTGAATGGATACAGCGCGTCCCCATTACTGGGTACTTCATCATTGCTGGTGAAGATGGCAATGGAATTTTTTTGCATCCGGTTGATGAAGCGTTCCCTGTTCTTTATAAATATCTCAGGATTCAGTGGCAGGTATTTCATGTGTAAATTTTTTCGGCGTAAAGATAAACATACTGGATTCTTAACTAATGCCTTTATTCGCAAATACATTTAGAAAAGATATTAACCTTGAACGCCGCTTTCCGGTTTTTTCAAACATGAACAGGTCTTCAGTAATTAATTTTACATTTAGCATATTAAACCATATGCATTCTGCTGACCTTTTTAATAATAATAATGCTGGTTATTCTCACGACTTATAACCTGTATGATGTGGTAACGCAGGTTAATAAAAACAAGAATCTAACTCCAACAAATAAATTCATTGGGCTGTAACGCTTATTTCGCCTTTTTCGGGCTATATGCCAGGAATTATAGAAACACCCTTTATATATGACAAAGCTGCTCTCCCTTTAGATGATCGAGTTTAAAGGGAAGGCGTAAGCGGTTATGGTAGTAAGGAAAAGGATAAGATTTTCTTTCGGCTTTTTTGCTTTTAATAACGCCTTGAATATGCTCAACATCTTTTTTCTTATGAAATAACTTCATGCCGTCAGACTTTTTTTGGTTCATTAAATCCAGGAGTTCCTTTGTATTTGTCACTAAAAGATCACACAATTCTGATAAGCTGAGGTGAGCTAAATTTTCTGAAATCATGTAACTCGTGAAGATGGGTATAGTTGACCAAATGCCTGTTACACACTTTAGGCAAAATGTTTTACAATTCACGCTTTGAATAAGCTCAGGCCTTACCCGGGATTGTTATTCCACCCAACGAAATCCTCTGACGCCAAACTCAAGATAGGGGTGGCTTTGAGGACGTGATCAAGATTTCCATGACGAGGGTGGATAACCCAAAGAAAACGGCTAAAAAGAAGTAGCTTCCGCTATGATTCCAACAAAAAATAGTTTGTATGTGAATCCAAGCAAACAAACTGCATCAATAGTTACGTTCATTTGGGTTATAGGAATTTTAGGGCTAATAACTGAAAAAAGTAATTTTTTCACAAGGGCTTTTTCTTTAAAAGAATTTACCTTATTTGTTATTTTTTTGGCAGCCACCGGGTCGGGATTAATAATAATCTGGCGCAATTTCCACAAAAACAAGGGAGATAAGTTAGCCTAAATAACATGTCCCAACATGAAACACTATATTTC
>Ga0196964_10000315_pt1 | contig 34692 bp, 29 predicted proteins | sample S1_10metaG_FD_148615 | JGI IMG/M metagenome (GOLD analysis project Ga0196964, IMG submission 148615) | Soil microbial communities from Anza Borrego desert, Southern California, United States - S1_10 | ecosystem: Environmental > Terrestrial > Soil > Desert | place: USA: California | collected...
CGCTCAGGGCCGCGGCACGACGACGTCCAGCCATTCAAGAATCTCGGCCGGAGCGGCAGTTGCACCATCGCGGAGATCGAAGAGTGGACGCCGCGTAAGCCGGACGTGGGAGACGGTGAACGCGTCCGCGGGCAACCGACTATTGTCGACCAGGATCGCAGCGTCGGCGACATCAATGGCGGCATTGATGGCGCGCTGGGTGCGCGGAAACCGTTGAGTCAGTTTCGCGGGCGCGACGTCATGGCCGCCCTTGGCGACGCGGGTGGCGACGCGGCCCATTGAGAGCTGCGCGTTCGACAACCCGACAAACATCAACAGGACGAAATACTTCGCCCTCTGCATGTCCTCGATCAGATCGATCTTCGAGGCGATCGAGCCGTCCGCTTGAGGACGCCAATCGGAGAATACGGTCTCCATGGCGAAAGGCACCGCCCGCAGCATCGCTTCGGCGACGAAGGCTTGAACGCCGCTTTGAGCGACTTCCATCCAGCTTTGATTCTGATCACGCAGTGCTGACGCCCACGCAGGCAGCGGCTGATCGGGTAAAATTGACATCATCATCCGGTCAGCGTTGACGAGCGGGATCTGGAAGTCGCCAGCCAAGCGCTCGTACCACATGGTCGATTTGCCAGAACCGTTGTGTCCGGCGAGCACGACCGCGAGCGGTTTCTTGGAACGCTTCTGGGCCGTAAGGATGTCGCTTACGGCCTGGCTCAGACCCGTCATTCAGCGGCGACGAACTTACCCGAGCGAATCTGGCCGCGCTCAACCTTCCCGTTGAGCGTGCGGATGAGGACCTTCGGGTTGTCAGGAGCGGCGCGAAACACCGGCACGTCTGCCTTCTCTTCGAGAACCACCCCAGGAGAGGCGATCTTGGTGACGGCTCGCGTCAGGGCCGTGTTGCCGAGCCTTACGTTCTTGGAAATTACGACCGTAGCGGGCGCATCGCCCTTGATCGTCACAGCGCCAAACTTCACGCTGTAGGACCCTTGAGGGCATACGGTCTTCCCGCCCTTTTCGGCATGGTGCGGCGCCTTCAGAATAACCATTCCGGTCGCCGCGTTCCGCCCGATCTTTCGGGCGGCGCTCTTGTTTGCCATCGAAGCCGTTTTGGCGGTCTTTCGCGTCGTAGCCATGATTTAAGAGTAGTGGCTGGAAGGGCTTAATTCCAGATTATTTAGCCGCCGACCGAGCCGGCCGGCCATGGACCGAATTGGCCGTCATCGGCTGGCCTTGGGAGCCGGTCTCAGTGCTCTCGCCGCCCTGGCGCTTGCGTCCAGCTGCGGCGGCGACTGGATTGTGTTTAACCACAGTCCCTCGATCCCAGCGGGCCTCTACCTACGAACGGGCGGCGCCATAGAGCCGGGTGCAGTCGTCACTGTCCGCGCCCGGGATGAGGCGCATAGACGTCAGTTCGAGGATGCATCCGATCGCTTCATCAAGCGGGTTGCGGCCGTCGAAGGCGCGCACGTTTGCAGTGATGGACATACGCTCAACATCAACGGCGTCGAGGTCGCGCGTACGTTCGAGGACGCAGAAGCGCCGAGGGGATGGGTTGGATGCCGCATATTGACAGAAAACGAAGTTCTCCTGCTGGGCGAGACTGAGGATAGCTTCGATGGGCGTTATTGGGGCCCGATCAGCGTTTCCTTGATCGAAGGCGTGTGGCGAAGACTTTAGGCCAATGGCACACGTGAGATGACAGCGTGCAACGCGCGGCAACGCTTTCGCGTCACGGCGCGTTTGTGCGAGGAACGTGCAGAGGAATCCTGTAAAGCTGAGCTGCGGCGATGGGATGGTGGAGAGCAAGATAAAGAGTGCGGCAGGTTTTCTTCTGAGGCTTGTGCGTCCTGGAAATTTCCTGCGGCAAGGCGGACTCTGACGCGGCATAATCCGCCGCAACGGTGCGATTTTAAGCGGAAGCGCCGCCGCATATGCCGAAAGCATCGATTTCCGAGCTCTTGCGTTCTTCGCCGCTAATGCGGCCGCACGATCGCGATCATTCGCTCAACGCGGCGCGCGAGATGCATGTCTTCCGCGATGATGACGGCGTGCGCGGCACGGTGCAGAAGGGCAAGAGTTCACCGAACGCCCGCAGCGGACGCATAGGCGCCAAGCTCTCGAAGCTCATTTCGGAGCGAAAAGGCAGCGGCCATCGCGCTCGCCTCAAGGGCGTCAAAACCGCATTCGCCCTTGATAAGCGTCAGCGCGTCATCGCCACGGTGTTCTATCAAGGCCATGGCGGCGGCGCGGCCGGCAGGCTCATCGCACACGGCAAATATCTCGAGCGCGATGGCGCCGGGGCAGACGGTGAGAAGGGACGGTTCTACGATCGCGAACAGGACGAACTCGATGCTGTTCCGCGGCTCGAGGAGTGGGCGGAGGCGGACAAGCGTCACTTCCGCCTCATGCTGGCGCCGGAAAGCGGGGCGCGGATCGAAGACCTGAAAGACCTCACCCGAGCAACGATGACGCGCATGGAGCGTGATCTGGGGGTCCAGCTCGAATGGGTGGCGGTCGACCACCACAACACCGACAACCCGCACGTCCACATCGTGTTGCGCGGCCGGCGGCGCGACGGCGCCGATCTCGTCATTCCGCGCGAGTACGTCGGCAGGGGATTGCGGCATGCGGCCCGGGACGTGGCGACCGAGATGCTCGGCAACCGCGGCCCCGACGATGAGCGTCTCGCCTTGGAGCGGGAGACCCGCGCGGCGCGGCATACGCGGTTGGATCAATTGCTCGAAGCTGAGATCGCGGCCGACCGGCCCGTTCGTATCCAAGCGATCGGACGCAAGGTCGAGCCGGTATTGCGCGCGGCCTTGCGCAATCGAGTGCGGGAACTGTCGCACATGGGTCTCGCGCGTGAGGAGAAGCGCGGCCGCTTCCGGTTTGAGCCCGACTGGAGTGCGCGGCTTGAGGAAATCGGCCGTGGCCTCGACATCCGCCGCCGTCTCGGGCGCGAGCTGGCGCCGGGCGAAGGCAAGCTTCGCCTTTATACGCCGCGCATGGGAGGCTTCATCGGTGAAGCGATTGAGGTGGGCCGCCGCGGCGACGGACCGGCCAAGGGCTATGTGATTGCGCGCACCGACAAGCACGGGCCGGTTTTCGTGAATACGCGCGCCAAAGCGCTCAATGGGCTTGAGCTTGGCGGCCTGGTTGCGATCGAACCACACCCTCACAAGGGGCGTGGCAACCGCGTGCGCGCGAAGGTGATTTCGGCGCTGCCGCTCGATGTTCAGATCAATGCGCGGGCGGAAACCGAACTCGACCGCGAATTGGCGCGCGGCATTGTGGGAGAGGCGGGCCGTTTGCCGCCGACCCCCGCTATCAAGCAGGCGCTCGCCGATCGCATCGCCTGGCATGAGCGTGAAAAGACCGGCGGGCGAGATCTGACGGGGCGGTTCGAATTTGCCCCCGATGCGCTAGCAAAGCTTCGCCGCGAGGAGCTTGGCCGCGAGGCTCTTGCGTTGTCGAAGCTGACGGGCAAACGCCTGCTCGCAATCGACGATGGTCTCGAACGGGAATGGATCGTACGCGCGATCAAGACACTGCATGGCGGCCGCTTCGCCGCGCTCGAACGTAACGATGCCGTTGCGCTGCTGCCCCTTGCGCGTAACCAGCAGCTCAATGTCGGCAAGAGCTACTCGATCAATTTGATGCAAGGAAAGGCCAAAGCGACGCCGTCGCTCGGGCTCGAGCGATAGCCGGACAATTTGGGATTTCGCCACGCACGCGAAGTTGGGAACTTTCCATCGGCAACGCGCGGCAATTCGAGGCAACGTTTACCGGCAACAGCGTGCAACGCCGTGCGAGCGGGCGCTACAGCTGGAGTCTACGCGCGACCCCGAGCGCGATTTGTACGCCTGTTCGTGGCTTGCCCCTGCGAGGTTTGCGCGCTTCGCCACGCTCCGTTTCTGCAGCAGAATGTACTCGCTGGTTTGAGGACAAAGTCATGGCGAACGAAGTTTTGCTGACTGTCGAGGAAGCCGCGGCGCGGCTGAAGATATCAAAGCACACGCTCAATCGCTGGCGCGTGACAGGCGAGGGGCCGCCGTTCCTGAAATATGGCCCGCGCTTGGTTCGCTACACCGAAGGCATGCTCGAAGAGTGGGCGCAAGAGCATCGTTTCGCATCGACCAGCGAATACGAGCGGGCAGGATGATCCTGACGATGTGTCAGGGGTACGCGCGGCTAGGCGGAGGCAGCTGGCTGTTCAGCGGATGGATTTTGCGCTTCAGCTTTCTTCGCGCCGGTATAGATCGCGCCGACATGGTCGAAGGCCGCCCGGGTGGCTTCGTCCTTGAGGTGCGCATAGCGCGCTGTCACCTCCGGTCGGGAATGGCCTAACGCCTTTTGCACGAAGGCGAGGCTGTGCCCGTCTTTGATCAGCAGCGACGCAAACGTGTGGCGAAGATCATGGATGCGCAGATCTTCGAACTTCGCCCGTTTAATCACCGCCGCCCAAGCCTTACGCGGGGTTCTATCGGTCCCTTGAAGGGCGCGGGCTTCGCAAACACCCAGTCGGACTTGTTTGCGCGACGTTTCAAAATCTCGACCGCAGCCGCGTTTAGATTGATGACTTTGCGCCGACCGCCCTGACCGGTTTTGTGCCGCTCCGGAGCCAGCACGACGGCCGGACGCGAGAAGTCGATTTCCGCCCAAGCGAGATCGCGCATCTCCGCTAGGCGCGATCCTGTGAGCGCGATGAGCCGGAAAAGGTCGGCGTGGTCGGGCCTGATTTCGGCGGCGACTTCCATGTCGTCGAGCGTCGCAAAGAAATGCACGGCCTCGTCATCAGACAAAAACCGCTCGCGCATCACGTCGGCTGGCTTGGAGACGCGAGCGGCGGGGTTGTCCTTGATCAGCTCGCGCTTGATCGCCCAGTTGAGCATCGCGCATAGCGTGCGCGTGGCGCGGCCGACAACTTTGGGCCCGCCCTTGGTATGCGATTTCTTGCGGAAGCCGAGCTTCTTGACCCGAGCGGTTTTGAACGCCGCCACGTCTCGCTGCCAGCGAGAGACGTCAGGGGTCGTGAGCGCGTTGATCGGTGTCGCGCCCAGGATAGGGTGGACGTGCAGCAGGAGATCGCGCTCGTCGGCCTTCCAGGAGCTTTCGCGCTTGTTGGGCTTATCGATCCGGCCTTCGGTCAGGTAGAGCTGGATTAGCTCGGCCACCGTGGCGGCGTTTCGATGAACTACTTTCTCGTGCTGGGGGTCGCCGCCGCGGCTGGCTTTGTGCTTGGCGTCCTCGGCGGCCTTGCGCGCCTTTTCCGGCGTGAATGGCCCATAGTCGCCGATGACAAACAGACGCTGGCGGCGGCCGGCGCGGTACTTCAATTCGAAGGTCTTGCGGCCACTCGGGCGTACCCGAAGCCGGAAGCCTTTCACGTCGCTGTCCCAGATGCAGTATGCTCTCTCTGAGTCCGGTTCGGCAGCGTCTATGACGCGTTTGGTGAGACGTTGAGGCGCTTGCATGCGTGTCGTTCGTCCGCGTTTTGGTCACCACATGGTCACCACGCGAAGGGAAATTCCCGCTCAGCCGCGACGACCAATGACAATCGAGGACGCATCATAACGCGTGCAAAATCAACGCGTAATCTCACGCGCGACAAGCTGTGCTATCCTTTGCAAAATCGTCCTGATACGGTTGCCAAGGTTGGGGTCGTGAGTTCGAATCTCATCGCCCGCTCCAAGGAAGCCTAATAAAATCAACGACTTAGACCGGAATTCAGTTGGTAGCACGGTATCTGCGAAGGCGCTTATCCACAGGCCGCTACCAGTTTGCTACCAAACTTCCGACACTCACAAACCTGTGGATAAAGGGCGGCAGTTGTTCGGGCTCATGCCCGACCGCCGCCCGCTTGGTTAGCGTCGGCTACAATTGCGAGCTTTAGTTTCGATCAAAGTTCGGGAAGCGCGCCTTCAACCGCTCGATCGTGTGCCGCCATTTCGGTTTCACCGGTTTGGAAACGGTGTTCTGTACGCCGAAGAGTCCGATTTCTTTGAACGCATTGTCGAGTGGCGTCACGTCGAGCCAACGGATCGGCACGAAGTATTCGCGCTGCTCGGGGTCGTCGATGAACTCGCGATGATAAGTTCCTTCTGTCAGCACCTCGGTTGCCGGTTTCTCGCCTTCGGGTGTTTCCACCGTGAAGCTCGTAATCGGCTGCGCAGGACCCTTCACGATGCCTACGCCGACATATCCGTTGCCCGGCGCGTTGACCCACACGCGGTCGCCGGTTCTCAGAAGACCCAGTGATTTGGAGTACCAGGTGCCGCCGCCTGCGCTGATGAAGCCGTACTTCATGCCTTCGGCCCACGAGCGCGCTGTGCCGTGTCCGAAATTTGCATAGAACTCACCGTTCCACGGCTCGCTTTCGCCCTTGGGCTTCGCGGCAACGTTTGCTTGGGTCTCGGCCGGGTCAATAAGCCAAGCGCGGCTCAGCATTTGATCTTTCCCGTTCTGGAAGACCTGGAAGAAGAGCACGTTGATGGCGATGCCTCGCTCTTCCAAGTAGCGCACGATGCGCTCTGTGCCTGGATCAAGCTCAGATGCGACGATCACCATTTCATGGCTGTCGTTGAGCGTATCCTCGTCAAGCACGCGGCCGAAGCGGGCCTTGAAGTCTTCCGCCAGATTGCCATTCGGCTTAAAGCGGCCGTAGATCCGAGCGATGTCGTCTGCTTCGAGCGCGTCCACCCATGACGCGTAGTCGAGCGTTTGCGCCACGACCTCGCGCGGCGTGCGGCTACGCTTCAACTCGATGAGCACGAGTGACCCGTCTGGCGCGATCGCGAGCAAATCGATGCGACCGCCGTAGCCAGTGTCTTCCTGCCGGCCGATCAGCATCCACTCGTCAGAGAGAATGCGGGGCGCGGAGACAATCATCGCTTCAAGCACTTGCTCAGACGGCAGCGTCGCGTCCTTAAGCTCTATCGGCTGCGATCCGACGGTCCAGATGGCATGACGGATGGGCATCAGTGGGCTCGCAGTTCTGGGAATGCGCTCTTTAGAGCGCTATCGTCGATCAGCGCGTCGGTCATTCCGCAGCTTCCAGTTTGAGCGCTGTAGTAGGCGCGAGCGCTTCAGCAAGAAGCGCGTCGAGGAGGCGGCGGCGAGTGGCTGCGGTGGCGGCGAGGTTTGCCTCCAGTCGGTCGCAGAGCGCCATCAGCTTGTCTACCTTGGCAACTATACGGCGCTGTTCGGCAAGGGGTGGAAGGGGAATGAGGACCTGCGTCAGAATCTCAAGATTGATGTTCTTCTGGGCCGTGGCTGGCGCGAATTCCAAGAGGTTAGCCTTTGCCGTTCGAACGAAATACTCGAAATACCGGGCATTCTCGAACATTGATGCTGGGATGAAACCTACGACGCTATCAGGGAAACAAGCGTCGAAACTCAGTATACCGCTGTCCGCGATGTTCGCGGCGATGGTGATGCAAAGCGTTCCGGCCGGCCATTTGAAGCTCTGAGCCAGCCCGAAGTCGTTATACTTGTTCGTGTAGGTCTCGATGATGCCCTGTGATCGAGCAACGTCTCCCGTTTGGATCATCAGGTGCTCGCCGCCATCGAAGAGGGCGGGATCGTTGCGCGGTCTGTGTTTTGACTTTCCTCTGCCGAAAGTACCAACCTCGGGAAACCGCCCCCATGCCCACCCATCCGGTAATTCGAACGGAGCTTGATCGAAGTTGATTTCTGGCAACGCATCGCTGCGCTTGGCGTTGCGTTGTCTATTCAATCCTGCCTTCTCTTTGGCGATCCGCTTCAAGAGTTCCGACGCTGGCTCGTCGTTTGGGTCTTGTGGAACGAGTTTACCACGCACGGCGAGGTTCAGGATGGTTTGGCGGAGTTGCTTGATCTGGTCGGGCCGCGTGCTGAGGGCGGGGAGCGTGTCAAGAGCGAAGCGGGTGTCAGCTTGGAAGGTTTTGGGATCGGGTGCGTTGAGGCGGGCGAGGCTCGCCGATGCAAGTCGGTCGCGCGTTGCTTCTCGTGTATGCCGCGCCGCTTCCAGCTTGTCGCAGAGACGCATCAACTCATCGACCTTGGCGACGATGCGGAGTTGCTCGGCAAGCGGCGGCAGGGGAAACGGCAACACCGCAAAATCTGCGTCGTTGATCGCGGGATAAGCTTGGCCTCGTTGATTTTCCTCCACGCACTCCACCATGAACGGGCTGCGCAGCACGATCCAGATGTAGCGCGGCACTACAAGCCCGTGGCCGTTCAGAATTGCAAACGCCGTGCTCGCGATTGGCGGCGGTTCGAAGTCGGTTTCGATGACGGCGACGTTCAGCAAATATGGGCGAACGCAGGAATAAATCACGTCGCCCTTGCGCGTGACTTTGCGCGCGCGACTTGGCGCTTCGGTCGCCTCCAACACCTTCGGTTCGGCAATGACGCCTCCCTCTTTGTCGATGGCCGTGACGTCGATGTAGGTAAACCTCGACTGTGGGACTTCCTGCCCACGATCGCTGGTCACCTCGCGTATCGGCGTCCAGCGCCAATTCGGGGGCAAATCAAAAGGTGGTGCCTCGACGTCAGGAAGCTCTTTTGGCTTCTTGATCTCGCCCAATTTAACGAGCCGGGTCTTCTCGCTTGCGATGCGCTTGCTGAGCGTTGCGGCGGGCTCGTCGTTCGCATCTTGCGGCACGAGCTTTCCTCGCACTGCCAGGTCGAGAATGAAGCGGCGCAGGCGCGCAATCGCGTCGGGTGCGTCAGCTATTCGCTCATAGTGCCGAAGCAGGCGCTCCGCGTTCATCGGGCGAGCGCCTCGGCAAGGATCGTTTTCAGTTGGTCGCGTAAGCTCGCCGCGTCGCGCTCTACCGCTTCAAGGTCCGCCAGTAGCACCGCGGGGTCGCCGTGATCGTCGGCTATGGCATGCGGGTTCTTGAAGTCGAGATTGTAGCTGCGCGATTTCACTTCGTCGGCAGTGACGCGCCAAGCCTGTGGCCCTGCTTCGCGGCCCATACGCTCTTTGCCGCCCCACCAATCGATGCAGGGCTGCAGATGCTCGAAGCGGATCGGCTTCGTCATCGAATAGGCTTTCTGACCCTCGGGCACGCGATGCTCGTAGAACCAGATGTCTTTTGTGGGCTCGCCTTTTTCAAAGAAGAGGAGATTGGTGCCGATCGAGGCGTATGGCTTGAACACTGAGTTTGGCAGGCGAACGATGGTGTGGAGATTGCACTCCTCCATCAAGTGCTCCTTGAGCCTGTTCTTGACGCCCTCGCCAAAGAGCGTGCCGTCCGGAAGCACCACCGCCGCGCGCCCGCCTGGCTTCAGTAGGCGCACGATGAGCGCCAAGAAGAGATCGGCCGTTTCCTTGGTGCGGAATTGCTGCGGGAAGTTAGACTCGATGCCATCTTCTTCGCGGCCACCGAACGGCGGGTTGGTGAGCACGACATCGACGCGGTCGCTCTGCGTGTAGCTGATGTAGGGACGGGCGAGCGTGTTGTCGTGCCGGACGAAGCTCGGGTTCTCGATGTTGTGCAGCAGCATGTTCGTGACGCACAGCATGTGAGGCAGCTGCTTCTTCTCGACTGCGCGCAGCCCGGCTTGCATTTTCGCTTCGTCTTCAGGGCGTTTCACATAGCGATGGCGCATCTGCCGGATGGCGGAGGTGAGGAAACCTCCTGTGCCGCAAGCGGGGTCAAGTAGGATTTCGCCGGGCTTTGGATCGATGCGATCCGCCATAAAGGCGGTGACGGCACGCGGCGTGTAATACTCGCCTGCATTGCCGGCGCTCTGGAGGTCGCTGAGAATCTGCTCGTAGATGTCGCCGAAGTGCTGGCGCTCCGAGAGATTGTTGAAGTCGATGGCGTTGATCTTGTTGACCACCTGCCGCATCAGCTGGCCGGACTTCATGTAGTTGAAGGCGTCCTCGAACACATCACGCACAACGCGGCGGCGATCGCCGCCTTGGCCGGACTGCGTGAGGTTCTTGAGCTTCGGGAAAAGCTCGACGTTGATGAACGTAAGCAGCTCTTCGCCGGTTATCCCTTCCGGATTAGCGGCCCAAGCTCGCCATTGGAGTTCGGCTGGGATCGGTGAGCGATAGGTCTTGTCGAGGAGCGCCAGCTCCTTGTCCTGGTCGTCGATGATCTTGAGGAAGAACATCCAGCACAATTGCGAGATGCGCTGCGCGTCGCCATCAACGCCGCTGTCCTGGCGCATGATGTCTTGGATGGATTTGACGGTATTGCGAACTGACAAAACTACTGATTCCCCTCGGTGTAGATCGCGTCCTGAAGCTCATGCGCGGCAGCCTCGAATTTTTCAATGCCGCCAAATGCGCCAATGAGCTGAACGGGCGTGCCGAGAAATGAGATGGGCGGAATCTTCAAAACGTTAGCGTCGTCCAGATTGAGCACGCCTTCGTCTTGGTATTTCTGAAGTAAGGCGCTCAAGACCGCGCGCGCTTGATCGCCGTAGCGTGTGAAGAAATCCCGCTTGCGGACACTCTCGGCGCGTTCCTTGCGCGTGAGGGGCGGGCGGTCGAAGGCGATGTGACAAATCAGATCAAACGGATCGAGGTTCTTCCCCGTCTCATCGGCGAGTACCTCAAGCGTCAATCCTTCCTCGCTCAGTTCGTCGATGATGGCCTGTTTGCGTTCGGTGGACTTCCAGCGTTTGAGGAAGTCATCGAGCGAAGTGAAGTGCCGCTTCAGGGCCTTGCGGGTGAAGTCGCGCAAGCTCTCGGTGACAAGTCGGCCATGCTCATCGAGATATTGGACGCGCTCGCCGACGATCTGGGCGTCGACGCCGTCGACGTAGATCTTGCGCCGCTCTTGAACGCCACCGCCGAAGTCGATGTCCGGAGGTTCCGGCGCATCTAGGACTATTTCGTCCAGGTCCGGGCGAGCCGGAATAGGATCGTCCTCGTCGTCGATGATTGGGGCGCCGTCGGGCGGAGCAACTGGGTCGTCATCGCCGGGCTCGTAGATTTGCACGGGTTCGCCGTCGAACGTGGGATCGGCGAAGTGGTTGGTCGCACCCCGGAAGTCGATCAGCGTGAAGTAGAATTTGCGCGTGTCCTCATGGACGCGCGTGCCACGGCCTACGATCTGCTTGAACTCGGTCATGGAGCCCACTGCGCGGTCAATGGCGATGACGCGGCAGGTCTGCGCGTCCACGCCCGTTGATAGGAGGCGTGAGGTGGTGACGATAACGGGGTACTTGGACTCGGGGTCTATAAAGTTGCCGAGCTGAGCCTGGCCTTCCGTATCGCTCCCGGTGATGCGCATGACATAGCGATGGTATTGATCGACGAGGTCCTTGTTCTCGTTGATCAGCGCCTGGCGCATCCGCGCCCCGTGCTCCTCATCCACGCAGAAGACGATCGTCTTCTGAAATCGATCGCCGCTTTCCTTGAGGAAATCAGATACCTTCTTGGCGACGATCTTGGTTCTGTCGTCGAGAACCAGCGTGCGATCGAAGTCGCGCTGATTGTAGATGCGATCCTCTATCTCTTCACCGTCGCGATCGACTGCGCCGGCTTCGGGGCGATAACCCTCGATATCAACATTGATATGGACCCGAACGACCTTGTAGGGCGCGAGGAAGCCGTCGCGAATGCCTTGGCGCAATGAGTAGGAATAAACCGGAGCGCCGAAGTAGTTGATGTTCGAGGCGTATGCCGTTTCCTTGGGCGTCGCTGTCAGCCCGATCTGGGTTGCGGCCGAGAAGTAATCCAAAATCTCGCGCCAGGCTGCATCCTCGGCGGCGCTGCCGCGATGGCATTCGTCGATGACGATGAGGTCGAAAAATCCAGGGGAAAATTGCTTGTAGAGCTTTTTGCGTTCTTCAGGGCCGGTCAGGGCTTGATAAAGACCGAGATAGATTTCGTAGGCAGTATCGACGCGGCGCTGGTTGTCGATCGCCGTGGCGAGTTGGACAGTTGAGCCGTCTGCACGCTCGATGGTGCCGGCCTTAGTGCTCAGCTTCGCCATCGCTGGGCCGAAGGGACGGAAGTCGTTGACCATCGTCTGATCGACGAGGACGTTGCGGTCAGCGAGAAAGAGTACGCGCTTTTTCTGCTTGGCTTTCCACAAACGCCAGATGATCTGAAACGCTGTGTAGGTCTTGCCTGTGCCTGTCGCCATAACGAGCAGGGCGCGGTTCTGACCCTTGGCGATGGCCTCCACGGTCGCGTTGATGGCGTTGACCTGGTAGTAGCGCGGGGCCTTGCCGCTGCCATCGTCATAGTAATCTTGCAGGACAATCTGCTCGGCATCGGCTTCGAGATTCTTCCATTGCCGGTAGCGCGCCCAGAGCTCAGCCGGAGACGGAAAGGCGTCCAACGCAACGTTGGCTTCTTTGGTGGGGCTTAGCCCGGTGCGATCGTGGAATAGGAAGCCGTCGCCATTGCTCGAAAAGACGAACGGGATGTCGAGGGTCTCGGCGTACTCAAGCGCCTGCTGCATTCCATCGCCGACACTGTGCGTGTTGTCTTTGGCCTCAATGAGGGCGATCGGGATGTTGGGCTTGTAGTAGAGGATGTAGTCGGCGCGCTTGGCCTTGCCTCGGGCGACAAGCTTGCCCCGGACAATGATGCGGCCTTTGGTGAAACTAACTTCCTCGCGGATTTGAAGCTGATCGTCCCAGCCAGCTGCCAAAACGCTGGGAGTTATTAGCTTCGAGCAGATGTCCCGCTCCGAGAGCGCTCGCTTATCCATCCGCCTGCAGCCCCGCCCGGTCCATGACCAACCGTGATATTGGCCTTCAGTGTGTTCGGGGTGCAACCTTGGAGTTGCCGCCCGGCGAATGAAGACTGGCGCGCTGCCGCCCGTTCGCGTTCGCCTAGCCCCGTGGTCGACGCCGCCGGCAGGCGTCGTCGACTTGTGAATCGGACGCCCCGCCGCCCGACGCCTTCCGATCAGCCATCGCGCGCAGCGCGGGCCAAGGGCCGCGCAAGCGGCGCGTCAGCGCTTGCCCTTGGCGCGCGCGAGCACGGTGGCATTCCGCAGCATTCCATCTGCTTTGGCTCGCCCTGAAGTGAGCGAAGCTGCTTTTCGCGCGTGACGTGCAAACGGGATACAAGTTGAGACGTATCATCCGCGGCCTGCGATTTTCGCAAGTCATTGCGCGCGCGTCTGTTCTCACGGGTCGCACCTTGGAAGTGAGGTGGATTGTGGCAAAGCCCAACGCAATTGACACTCACGCGTTTTCGATGAGCATCGTTGACGTGTTGCGATCTCGCGGAATTCTCATCGCCACTGTGAGTAACTCGAATGGAGTTCGCCATGGGCAATGGAACCGCCCAGACTGGAGCGGCTTCTGCCACGCAAAGAAGCTGCGCAATTCCTTAGTGACCTTGGCTTATCGATTGCGCCGCAGACGCTGGCGCGGCTCTACAGTGAGGGACGAGGTCCGGTCTGCATGCATCTCGGCCGCCGTGCGGTGTACAAGCCCGCCGATCTCATCAGATATTTTCGCCAGCAGGCGAGCGCTCCAAACCAATCTTCTCGCGAGCCAAGACGACCCGCAGCCAATGACGATCTTCCGGATGCCGCCAACGATCATGGCGATGAAGATTGAGGATCATCATCGTCGGTTTCAACATGCGACGGAGGACGTACCCATAACCGTCGGCAAAAGTTCCAGAATCGCGGAACGTGTGCCTCGGTAACAATCATGTCCCAATCCCGCTTGATGATCGACGATTGAGGTCGCGTGTGGGGTTCTGTGACGCCGGCTAGATGAACCAGGTCATGCACACGCAGTTGCGAGTCGAGCAGAGCGCTCAGAGCGCCAGCAGGGCAGACGTTGCCGCGAAGTTGCTCTAGCATTTTCTCCCTGCTTTGACCTCGCTGCGGTCGCTATCATAGAGGCGAGAAACTGAGCTGCCGTGTGTCGGTGACGGCAGCGGCGGTGGTGGCGCACAGGCGAACACGTTCGCCTCGTCAGAACAGTCAAATTCGTCAGCGCTGCTAGGGAAGGTTAATGGGAGCTTCGGCCCCGCGTGCCCCAAGACTCGTGTGTTAACAGCGCCCTCGGTAATAGGAGGGTAAAAGAAGCGAGGCCCCTTTGGAGCCCTAAAATGCTGAAAATAAACGGCTATGCCGGATGCCGGGGCGTTCGGCCGGCGCCGGATGGGTAAAAGAGGCACGCTCGGAAGGCGAGTCGACCGCTAGGCACCTAGCGCCTCCGAATGCCATGCTAGCTTTGTTAGATCGCCAACACTATATGACGCCCGGTGGGAGTCATTGCGTACACAAAATATAATCTTAACTAGATTAGGAGTACAAAACGACGCTTGGAGGGCGACATATTGCACGTCAGGTATAACAACAAGACGATGGGCGCGCGGACGGCACGCCTCATTGCTGAGCTGAACGAGCAGCGCCGCACCGTGTTCACGGTCGACGAGGCAAGCCGGCTCATGGGCGTCACAACCCAAAGGGCGCGTGATCTTTTGAGCAAAGCCGAAAAGCGCGGGTTGGTGACGAGGCTCAAGCCTGGTCTCTTCAATCTCGTGCCGTTCGAGCGTGGACACGACACCTTTCATGTCGACAATCCTTATCTGATCGCGCGCGCGCTCGTCGGCGAGGCAAGCTATTTCATTTCGCATGGCAGCGCGCTCGAATTACACGCGCTGACGACGCAACCGCAATTGGCGATCAGCGTCTCTGTCACCCGGCGTCTCCATCCTCAATTCATTCAAGGGTACGAATTCCGCTTCATCAAAATCGATGCGGCAGACGTTTTCGGACTGAGTGATTTTTGGGTGACGCCGGATCAAGCCATCAAAATCAGTGACCCCGAGCGTTCGATCATCGATGGGCTACATCAGCCGCAACATGCAGGCGGCGTCAGCGAAGTCGCCAAAGCGCTTTGGATCGGTAAAGGCAAGCTCAAGATCGAGCGGCTCATCGAATACGCGCTGCGTCTTGATGTGGGCGCTGTCATTCGCCGCCTGGGCTATCTCCTTGATCTCTATCAGATGGCGGACAGGCAACGCTTGGAAGCATTGCGAATCAAGCTTACGCCTACCTATCAGCGCTTGGAGCCGCTGCTTCCTAACGAGGGCGCGATGCTGGCGCGGTGGCGCATTCGGCTCAATATCGATCCCGAAGAACTTCTGGCGCTTCGGCACACCTGATGATTCCGCAACGAGATCTTTCCCGGATTGCCAATGACCTCGCGAAAGAGGGCAAGCGGCGCATCCAAGAGCAGGTTATTGAACGCGATTATGTGCTGGCCTGGTTCTTGACCGGACTCGCAGGTCATGGCCTGCGCGAAAAGCTCGCGTTCAAAGGCGGCACCGTGCTCCGGCGTTGTTGGTTTGATGACTATCGCTTTTCGGAGGATCTCGACTTCAGCCTGATCGAGCCGATGTCGCTTGAAGACATTCTCGCCGGCCTCAACGAGATTTTTGCCGCCGTCAAAACGCAGTCCGGGGTCGACATGGCGTTTGATCGCGAGGATCGCGACAGCCATCAAAACACGCACACGTTCTATCTGAGCTATAAAGCGCAATTGCCGGCGCGCGGTTCGGTCAAGGTGGACATCACCATCAAGGAGACTTTTTGCTTTCCTTTCGCCGACCGTCCGATCCTTCGCACCTACGAAGCATTCTCTGATCTTCCCCAGGGGCCAACCATCAAGGTCTACAGCCTTGAAGAAATTCTGATCGAGAAACTATCGGCGCTTTCGGACAAAGCGCGTACCGAACCGCGCGATCTCTATGACCTCTGGAATTTGCTTGAGGAGAAGGCCTTTCGTATCGGCGAGTTCAAAACCGAACTTGCAGCAAAGCTCGCCATTCGCGGACGCGTTATCGATGGCATCGGCGGCACCATTGACGCGAAAGAGAGTCGTTTGAAACAGTTATGGGAAAAGCGGCTGGAATACCAGATGAGCGATCTGCCCGAGTTTGAAGGCGTCTTCCGGCGGTGATGCGCGCGCTCCGTGATGCGGATTTGTTCTAAGCGAGCCTAAAGCCCTCGATGTGGTCCAGCATATCGAGAGCAGGAAATGATATGTGGCAGCATATCGAGTGCGGTTGGTGAGGGCGTGACTAATGCGCGGTCAATGGCTGCGGGCGCTAACACCGCGGACCCGGTCCACGGCACCGCCGAGCCACCGCTGAAGCGCTGGCTCCATAGTTGTAGTAAAAGCGGCCGCGGTCACAATCGAAAAGCAACCCGCGCCAAAAAGGGCCTCTGTTTGCGTTAGCCCCATGCCCATGAGCCGACCAAGGACCCAGGCTCCGATGATGCCGTGCACCAAATAGAGTGGGTAGGAAAGTAGCCCCAAAACGCGAATTAGTGCGCCAAACTGGGAGAATGCGGGTCGGTAGCGTACCTCAGCAAACAATGCGGCGGCGGTGAGAAGCATCGCGCCGGACCAAACTGCTAGACAGGTTATGCCATCGTCTGTCGCGAAGTATGCGGCAATAGCGCTGCCGAGCGCGGCCACGATGACAGATAACACGCGCATTCTTGTGGCACCACATCGTACCATGAAGCAAACCGCGATGCCGAGAGCGAAATAAGGGCCAAACACGAACGGAGTAATCTCGGCCGGAAGGCTGCGAACTTGAGATGCGAGAGTGACCAAAAACTCGTAGCGCTGATCGTGCAAGGGAGGCAGCAAAGCGGTGCCGAGCAGACCCAAACACACCCACGCCCAGAAGTGCGCCAAGGGCTCAAGCCATTCAATGCGCCGAGCGGTCAACAGACATAGTATGGATAGGTAGAATGACGCTTCGACGACGAGCGTCCAATAGACGGGGTCGAGCCAGGGCCCTGCAGGAACGAGGGTGAGCGAATTGACAAACAGTTGTACGATCTCGCTTCGAGGCGCGGTGGAGTAGAGGAGCGTGACCAGCAAGCATGCGCAGACGAACGTCCAGTACGCGGGTAAGAGACGGATGATGCGTGCTCGGAAGAATCCGAAAGCCGTTTGTCCCGCGATTGACCACGATATTGTGAAGCCCGAAATGAAGAAGAAAATCTCTACGCCAAGAAATCCGTAGCGTGCGAACGGGGTCAGAAAATTACTCTCCACCGAAGCGCCAATGGCCGCACGAAGGCCAACGGCTTCGTACGGTCCGTTCGACGCGTAGTAGGCATAGTGAAAGATCATGACGGCGAATGCCGCCAAGAAGCGCGTCAGGTCCAGCGAGTAGAAATGCCGAGTGATTGTTGGTCTTCCGCTACCCGCGGCCCCGGTTGTGGCTGCAACTGGCATCTCACCACCCGACAAGATCAACACTTGCTCCTACGTGACGGTCAACGTGCGGCTAGTTAGCGGCCGTCGCAGGCAGTCTGAGTATCAAAGTGCTGTAGCGCCTTCAGCGGCCGTATCGACAGGACGGAGTGAAGAGGCTTTGTTGGTACCGACGCGATGTCGGCCGCTACAAACGCGAGCAGGAGCTGAAACCCGACCAACAGGGGCACGACCGCGAGCATTATTATACCGGCCGGCGTATCACGCTCCAAATGACTGCTTTCAACCCAGCGCGCCAACCCGAAGACAGCGCCAAATCCGAATAAAGGGGCGCCAACTACTAAGCAAAGCGAGGCAAACGAGAACCCTCGCACAAAATAAGAATAGGCAATCCGCTTCCACCAGTTCAGCAGATTTCTGTACAGGAATGGCAGCACCATTTTTGCGGCATTCAAACTACTTGCGCCGTGCGAATAAACCGAAGCCATCGGCACGTCGGTTACGACCGCCCTTAGCGTGCTCAGCCGAAACAATAGATCGCTCTCGAAGAAGTATCGTTTCGCGAGCTTCTCAAATGGAAGGGCGTTCGCGACGCGAGCGTGGATTGCCGTAAACCCGTTGGTTGGATCGAGAATGTCCCAGTAGCCAGAAGAGAGTTTCGTCAGAAAGGACAATCCCATGTTGCCGATTAATCTCGCCAGCGGCATTCCCTCGATCGCCTCGGGAGAGAAAAAGCGATTGCCCTTCGTATAGTCTGACGCACCGTTCAGTATCGGCGCTGCGAGCTGCGAGATCAGAGCGGGATCCATTTGCCCGTCGCCGTCAACTTTGACGAGGATATCCATGCCTTCCGCGATAGCGGCCTGGTACCCGGCGACAACTGCGCCACCGACGCCCTGGTTCTCCTTATTTCGCAGGACGACCACGCGTGGATCGGTACAGGTCTGCTCCACGAAGTCACCGCTCTGCATGGGGCAGTCGTCGTCCACCACGAACACGCGGCTAATTTCCGGTCCGATCCGAGCGAGCACAGAAAGGATGTGCGACCTCACTCGATATGCCGGGATTATCACGGCTATCAGAGGCGCGCGCCTAGATGCAGTTTCCGCCATGTAGCCTCCTACCACCTTGGATGGTAGTGGCAAATCTTGCCCGGCCCAGAATTTTTCCCTCGTGAGATTGAACGGATGGGGTTCACACTCTTCTTGTTGGCGCATCCAGACGACGACATCATGGTGCGGCCACTTATTTCGCGCGCACAAGCCAGCGGAGGGGCCTTGGTTGCGTACATAACAAGGGCGGCCGGCGAACAAGCCACAAGACGAGAAAAAGAGGCGCGCGAAGCGCTGTCGCGCGTGGGAGTGAATGAGCAGGCCATCACATTCCTCGGCAACGAAATCGGCGTCGTGGATGGCGATGCCTGCAGTTGTTTGCCCGAACTCTACGAGGCGCTGACCAAATCGTTTGGCTTGTCAAACCCGCTTAAGTCCATCGTCACTCACGCCTGGGAGGGCGGTCATCCTGATCATGATGCGGCTCATGCACTTGCACTGCGCTTCGCGCGTGAACGAGACCTCGCGGCGGCCTCCGTATCCGTTGCCTACTACCGCGCGAGTGCGAGCGGTTTTCCACCATTTGTGGTGCAGTACCCAACTCCTGGCGCCGCGGGATTTCGCCGCCTACCTATTTCAATGGGAGAAGCATGGGCGATGACGCTCGCGGTTCGGCACTATCCGAGCCAGTGGCGCTCCTTTGTCGGACTCAGTCCGTGGCTTGCCGTCCGCGCTGCGTTCGACCGGTCGCTCTGGGTGCAGCCACTAACGGCTTCAGTTGCGCCAGCGCGCCCGCATCATGCCCCCTTGTTGAGCGAAACGAGGTTTGCGACGCCATTCGAATTTGTGAGCCTAGCTGCTTCAAGCCTTCTAGGAGGTGCCGCAAAGTCGGGCCGCTAGAATGCGTCGAAGTCGATGAAGCTCAACTTGGCGTTTGCGATCGAACTCACCGAACCGTTCAGCGAGCGGTAGACAATATTCAACGGAGAGCGTCGAAGGCGCTCTGGCAGCGCGACGAAACCCAGCTGCCCCACATCCACCAATGAGCGGGTGCCAATATATACCGCGGGCGTGGCAAAGCCAACTGTGGGATGACCTCCCTCGTGCGGCCACACGCCTAGGCAGCTCACCAGAGGGACCGAAGTCTTCGCGAACACGCAATCCATAGCGCCTGATCTCCGCACGGTATAACGGCCAGCCGGGTTTGCCAGTCGCCAGCGGCGAAGATCGGAGGTCCATTCGATCTCGAAGTCAGCTCGTTCGGAAAGGTGGGCACGCGGCGGACGCAAAATGAACCCCGCCAGCATTTGCTCCACGAACTGGAAGTTCAGCTTTCTCAGGAGCAAGGGACCGCTACTTGCGTTTGCGACCCCGAACACAAATTCGTATCCCTGCACTCTGGCATCGTCATAGGTCGCTGTGGCCAGCCGATAATACAAACCCCTGCCGCGAGCATTTGGGTGCGTCGCATTATTGACCCCTAGAAGGCCCCGAACTTGCGAGCCCTTTACGAGCGCTCGCACCGGAGAACATGCATAGTGGCCTATCAGTTCACCATGCGCCCGCGCATTCCAGCCAAGTACTTTACCAGCGGGATTGTCCACATAACGCCAGCGAAGAGCGTCAAGCGAGAACCGGTCTTGTTCGCCAAAGACCAGCTTTAGCAACGACCCGATCTCGACCAGCGAGGCGTCATCGACCCGCACGCGCTCAAATACAATATCGTCGGCTTCCGTCATGCGCAGCGCATCGCTTCGCTCGCCGAGCGTTTGCGATGGTCCGCAAATTGAGCAAGAACGAGGTCATGGACCTCATGGTTCGCAAGCGTTGGGGGTAGGTTGACGCCACGCGCGAATACATCGCCGTCAGGCACATGGGCGCCGGTGCGATAACACACGAATTGCATAAGATCTGCGAAGAGATAGCTTCGATCCCCGGAACGTATGTGCTCGTCGCTGCCGACTCGATGCTCGATCAGTGATCGAAAGAAGATGCGTGTCGGGTCGAGACGCTCCACGAAAAAAACCCGAGTGCCGTCAGTCAGCGCGCATTTCTGAAGAATTGCGGTTGCTGCATCTGCCTCGAATGGCGTTCGGAACAGGATATGTGCATCGTTGGTCATGCATTGCTCGACGACGCCACCTTTAATCCCGATGATTTCGATCATCGCCTGAGGATTGATCTGACGATAGCCGCAGATTCCGAGACCATCGACATTGCGTTGACGCAAGCCATTCACAAGCACCAACGCTTCGCCGGACTCTAAACTCCCGATCAGCTTCTCGCAGATCGCGTCGACAAGTCTCAGGCCGAACTCCATTTCTGGATCGATCGCCTCGCCGGCCTTCCAGAACTGATGTTGAAGATGCGCGATGCTGTTCAAAAACAGCAGACTGAAATTCGGTCTGTGGATTCTGCGGAGTTCGGCAAACGCCAATCCCGAGAAGTAGTCATGTAGAACCACACATGCGTGCAAGCTGAGCTTGCCACGGCAGATGCGCTCCATCGCAAGCAGGCCCAACCGAAAGAGGGGGGAAAGCATCACAGGCTTTCTCATCCCGAACGCAAAACGGACGCACCGAGCCATGACCTCCGAAAGACATGGACGAAAATAATTCTTCGACATGTAGCGCGGCAGCGCGAGGAAGTCGTTCAGGAACTGTGGAAAGGCTCGTTCCTCGAAAGACCAAGGGTCGGGGAAAAAGAAAGCGCATCCCGGCGCCGATTGGCGCGGCGCATTCATCGCTCCCCACACACCCCAGCTGAAGCCGCTATCTCCGAGTTTCGTCCAGATCTGCGGCAGCATTTGCACCGAAGTTTGGCTGAGACGCTTGATGCCATGGATGTGGCTGGGAACGCCCGAATGCACTCCGACCCATTGAACCCAGGGGTCGAGGCCATCGTGCTCGACGAGGTCAGCAGTCGTCGTCGTTGCATGGGGCAAGTTCAGCAAGGCTTGAAGGCTGCGAAGCCCTAACCTGGCCGCAGCGCTCCTCAGAAATACGGGATCGAACTCATTGAGTTCGATCAGTAACAATCTGGGAGGCATTCCCGTCATCTAGAGATCTCACTCCGCTGAGGCAGATCGCGCAACTGGTCCATAGCCTCCACTTCAGCTCCAATGGCTGCAATCTCTGCGGCGATGTCAGCCGCCAATTCAAACCGACCCATGAGGCGAGCCGCGAAGCCTTGTTTGCGTAAGGCTCGCGCAAGAAACGAACGCCCGTTGGCGCTGTTATCTGTCCGAAGGCCTGCAATGCCTTGCACGATGAGCATGGCGCCTTGGCGACCGCGTCCGGATAGCACTTGCGTCAGTCCGAGATCGACTTGCATTTCGCCGACGCTGGCTGAGCTGGCGCCCGCCCGCTCCCGCAAACTCAGCGCCGTTTTGAAATCACGCTCGGCATCCCACAGCTTCCAAATGAGGCCCATCTTGAATTCGGCGAGGCTTGCATTGCCGCGAATGGCCAAAACGCCTTGATGGGCGTCCTTGTCGAGGGCGGCGGCCCGTGTCGCTAGCAGCGAGGTTTGACGTAAATGGAAGAGTTTGCGGTCAAAGCTTCGAACCTGTTGCGCCACGGAATAGAGCGCACTCGCACGAGCGCCGTTTGGCTCGCGGATAGTGGGATCGCCGGGAGTTTCGGCGCCGCGCTGGCGTCGAAACGCGGCCTGGGTGTTCACCGCCGCAAGCGGTCCCATCCAGATGTGGCCGTGCAGCCCGAACCAGGACGCCTTCGCCGCCCAGAGGCCGAGCGCACGATCCCAAAGGCCCGCGAGCTCATCGTTGTTCGCGATGTCATCGTTCCAGGTCATAAGGTCGCGCATCGCCGCCCACAGGCGAAAGAGCGCCGATCCGTGCGGCATAGTCATGCGCACACCGCCAACCTCGCGCACGCCCGCGGCTACCTGGTCGATCAATGCCCGTGCGCGAACGAGATTGAGGTCGTGAGCAGCCTTTAGTTCGCCACTGAGAAACGCGAGCTTCGGCGCGTCTAGATCTGCTTCAAGATCGGCACGTGTTCGTGTCCGCGATAGCGCGTCGGCAAGCGAAATAACAGGCCGCCCGACGGCGGGTTTCTTTTTGGCCAGCGCTCGACACGCTGCGTTGAAGCGGGCGAAGAGATCGTTCTCATTACCGATAAAGTAATCGCCGTCGGCGAAGGCTCGATGCAGGAGCTTGAGTACGTCGACAAGTGCTGGGTCAGGTTCGCGCCCTTGATAGTGCAGGACCAAAATCGGTTTGCGCAAAACCGCGGCGGCAAACAATTCAAGTTCAAGATAGCTGGAATGCGTACGCTCATCCACCAGAGCAGCGCCGGTTCCGAACCCGCCCGACAGGATGAAAACGAAGAGATCGCAGTTTTTGATGCCCGCGAAGCAGCGATCTATGATGGTGTCGGCATCGAGCTTGTTCTCTTCGTTCTTGCTCGGCCAGACATGCTCATAGGCCCACAAGTCGACGGGCAGGCGATCGCGTTCTTCAAGGATACGCGTGCGAAGTGGGATCGACCTACGGCCGCCCTTGAATTCGTCCTTAAAGGTGGACGACAGAAACACAGATGGCTGCGTCGGTCCTTCCATGGAAAACTCGGAGCACCCAAAGCGTTGGATCGGGCGTCAACGGCGCCAGATAAGCTGCCTGCCCTTGGGGGGGCGAGCTTGTCAACGCACATGCGCCGTCGGTGACTATTGGCGGCCGTAGCTGAGTGGTTAGAGCGGCCGCTCATGGCGGACGCCAGTTTTGGGGAAGTGTGAAGATCGACTCAGCTTGCTGGTCTGGTCCGCGCTGCGGTCTTGAGGAGCTCTTTCAATTTAACCGCCTGTAATGGCGTCCGCAACGCGGGGCTGATGGGCGTTAGGGCCGCCGTCTGCTCAGTCGGTCGGAGATCGCCATTAACAACCGATGCATCATTGGCCGGCGCTGGTGTTGTGACGAAGCGCGCCGCGACCTCAGAGGCGACCGCACGTGCTCCAGCGTCTGAAGGGTGTGCATAGCGCTCCGTCGTTGTGGTCTTCGAGTGACCAAGGGCGCGCCCGACATGGTAGAGCGGCGCTCCGCTCTCAACGGCGAAGGTCGCAAAGCTGTGGCGAAGGTCGTGCAGGCGCACGTCCGGGATGCCGGCCAAGGTACGCACTTTCTCCCAGGCGCGGTTGACGCCAACGAGGGGCTTGTCTCCCACGGATGAGGGAAAGACATGCCCGCCGCGGCGTTTCACGCTTTCCAGCACCTCCACGGCTGGCTGCGAGAGCGCAATGAAGCGCGATCGATTGAGCGCGCCCATCTTGGTGCGCACAGGCGGCAGCACCAGGCGCATGCGCGCCAGGTCAACTTCGGACCAGCGCAACGCGACGATCTCGGTACGCCGCGCGCCTGTCAGCATAATGAGTCGGAAGATGTCGGCGAAATCCTTGGTGATTACCCAGGCTTTCTCAGCTTCGCCGATCATGGTCCAGAGCCGCTGCGCTTCCTCTTCGGTCAAAGCGCGCTCACGCATCTGATCGCGATATTTCTGGATCTTGCTGCAGAGGTTCTGGTCGAGAATCTCGTGGCGCACCGCCCAAGACAGCATCGCCGAGAGCGTGCGCATCGATCGGGCCGCGGCGCGCGTGCCGCCCCGCACGATTGCGCGGCCCTGCTTGCGGGTCTTCACGTCGATCGACGTCTTGCCGTGCGCCACCTGCGCCTGAAACTGCGAGAGGTCGGAAAGTGTGAGTTCACGGGCGATGCGCTTGCCGAGCAGGGGCTCAATATGGCGCTGATAATTGTAGCGATCGACCTTCCAGGAGCTTTCGCGCTTTAAGGGCCGATCGATCCGCCCTTCGACGAAATAGCGCTCAAACAGTTCTTTGACCGTGCCGCTCTTGAGGCGCGTCTCCAGCTTTGAGGCCGGGGGGTCTTCACCGTGACTGGCCTGGTAGAGCGCTTCCTTGGCCTTGCTACGGGCAGTGTCGGGAGTCCAAGGCGAGCCGTGCTCGCCAATGGTCAGCCAGCGCTGGCGGTTATGATAGCGATACTTGAGCCCATAGGTTTTTCGACCGCTGGAGGCGATGCGCAGCATGAAGCCGCGAACATCGGTGTCCCAGATTCGGAGCTCGCCATCCGCGGGCGGAACGGTTGCGTCAATCAGCCGAAGCGTGATGCGGGCGCGCAAGCCGTCCATTAGCGGCCGCCTTCCGATTCGAACTCGCGGCCTCTTTTTACTTTTTCACCAAAAGTTCGAATCCATTTTGCTACCATATCGCTACCACCAGAAAAGAACGGCCCGGAAACGAAGGGCATGATTTTTCTGGGGTGGAGATGGGGCGCATTCAATGGCCCCGTCAACGCAAGGAAGTGAAAGGAAATGCCCGGAACTAAAGGGAAAATCTATCCCGGGCTCGTTGCCAAGGTTGGGGTCGTGAGTTCGAATCTCATCGCCCGCTCCATTTTACTCCGCCATAGAGCCAACTCACCGCCCGAAGGCGGCGTGCTCCAATGCTTGGACGATGAGGTCGTCGGCGGCGCTTAGGCTCTTGGAGCCGGTGCGGACGATTTCATCGGCGTCGAGCAGGGCCGCGTGACATTGGCGCCAGTTAAGGCGGGCGGATTCCGCGATGGCGGCCTTCAGCATTTCAAGCGCGTGACGCCGATCGTCGGCGCTTCTGCCGGCCACCCGGACCCGGAGACGCCGCAGCAGGGCGGCCAGCGGCGGAGGGTCGCCGGCTTCGTCCAGGCGACGCCGGTCGTTCCAGCGCTTGCTGGGTTTTCGGCGCCGGTCCGGCCCGAAATAGGCGCTGTTGTCGACCCAGCGGTTAGGCATGGAGACAAGTGATGCACCTGAGCAGCTAACGGCGCGTTTACAATGCCGTATGCGGTGGCGCCTCAATTTGTACGCTTCAGCGCTTGCGGATGAGGCCTTCCTGGGCGGCGGAAGCCACGAGCACGCCGTCTTCGCGGTAGATCGAGCCGCGGTTGAAGCCGCGCGCGCCGGAGGCTGAGGGGCTGTCCTGCACGTAAAGGTGCCAGCGCGAGAAGTTGGTCGGGCGGTGGAACCAGAGGATGTGGTCGAGGCTCGCGGTTTGCACGCCTGAGTGCCAGCTGACGCCGTGCGGACGCATCGCGGTGCCGAGCAGGGAATAGTCGGAGGCGTAGGCGAGCAGCGCCTGGTTGAGGGCGATGTCATCGCCTTTGTCTTCGCGCGCGCGCAGCCAGACCATTTGGTGCGGCGGCTTCGCGATGGGCGCGGTGACATCGACCGGATCGATGCCGCGCATTTCGATGGGAGATTGGGCGATCCAGCGCGTGGCTTCGGGCGGCTGGCGCGCGATCATGGCTTCGACGTCCTTCAGCGCTTCGGTTGGCGAGGCGCTATCGGGGATTTCGCTTTGGTGCTCGTAGCCCTTTTCGGGCACTTGGAACGAGCACGCCATGTTGAAGATCTGCTCGCCTTTCTGGATGGCGAGCACGCGGCGGGTGGTGAAGCTATGACCGTCGCGCGAGCGCTCGACCTGGTAGAGCACCGGGCGCGTGGGATCGCCGGGGCGGATGAAATAGCTCTGCAAGGAATGGCAGACGCGGCCCTCCACCGTCCTATACGCGGCAGTGAGCGCCTGAGCGACGACCTGGCCGCCGAAAATGCGCGTGCGCTCTTCGGGCGGCGAATGCCCTCGAAAGAGGTTTTCCTCGATCGGTTCGAGGGTCAGCGTATCGATCAGGGTGTCCATGGGGGACATAGGCGTCTCGCGGGCTGGGGAGGATGTCCGCAATATGGCGCGCCGCGGCGAGGCACAAGCGCACCCGCCGGATGGCAGCCCCGCTCCTTACGTCAACCGGACGAACGCGAACGCACGTTGCGGCGTTTCCGACTGACGAGGACAGAACATGAAGCTTTTAAAGGACAACGGCCTGACCATCGCGCTGGTGCTGCTGTTTGGCGCCAGCGTAGCGGGGCAGGCCTATTTCGGCTGGCGCGCGGCGCTCGAGGACATGGCGGCGCACGGGCGGGAGCGGGAATCGCTGCTGAGCTACATGAGCGACGGCGAGTTTCTCTCGACGCTGTTCGAGAATTGGGAAAGCGAGTTCCTGCAGATGTGGGCGTACGTCATGCTGACGGCGCATCTGTTTCAGCGCGGCTCAGCGGAGTCGCGCGATCCTGACGATCCCGAGCGCGAGAACGATGAAGCCTATCCGGGCTTCTGGGGCAAAGTGCATGCGCATTCGCTCGGCTTCGCGATGATGATCCTGTTCGTCGCTTCCTTCCTGCTTCACCTAATTTACAGCGCGCGTCATGCGGAAGAGGAGGCGCTCATGCACGGCCAAATGCCGGCGACGTGGGCTGAACATCTGAGCGACGCCCAGTTCTGGTTCGAGTCGTTCCAGAACTGGCAGAGCGAGTTCTTCTCGACGGCGGTGCTCGTCGTGCTCTCGATCTTCCTGCGCGAACGCGGGTCGCCGGAGTCCAAGCCCGTGCGCGCGGCAAACTCGGAGACGGGCGCGGCTTAGGGGATGAGATTGCCGCTGGCGTCGCACCAGGGTTCGCGGCGGCCGCGCCAGGGGCGGGCGAGGCCGTCGGCGATCAGGGTTTCGCCGAGATCGCGGCCGTCGATGACCACGAAGGCGATGGTGCGGCCATAGCGGTCGATGCGTCCGGTGGGGCGGAGTTCGACCTCGCCATTGTTCACGAGCGCGCGCGCTTGCTGTGTGGCGCGGTTGCCGAGGTCGCGCTCGGCTTGGCAGCGGGCGTGTGAACCGGTTTCCGGCGTGTCGATATTGACGAGGCGGTAGGTGATGTCGGCGCGCATGTCCTCGAGCGTGTCGCCATCGATGACGCGATAGCGCGGGGCTTCAGCGCGGGGGCGATCGGACTTGGCTTCTGTGGTGGTCGGCTCGCTTCGCGCGGGCGGCGGCGAAGGCATCGTGGCCAGTCCGATCGCCAAGGCGGCGACGAAGATGAAGACTCCGAAGCGGAACTCGCGCGTCAGGCTCATGCCTCAAGGCAAGCGCTTCAGGTCTTACTGAAACGTAAACGCGGCCCGCGGGGCTAGGCGGTTTGGGCGGCGTCCTGTTCGTCCGCGTCGCGGCCGAGCAGGCGCTGTTCGAGCAGGGCGACGGTATCGACCACTTGCTCCAACGTGCGCACGCTCCGCAGCTCGACGCCCAGCACGCGTTCTTCGATGCGCGAGCGCAGGGACTCGAACTCGGCGGCGAGATCGCCTTGCGGCAGGGCGGGGGCAGGCGCGTTTTCGAGCGCTTCGAGGCGGCCGTCATTGTCGGCGACGAAGCGCGCGATGTCGTTGCGCAGCGCTTCAAGGGCGTTGCCCTGGCGCAGCTCGAACGCCGTCATGCGCTCCTGCAGGGATTGCAGCGCCTTGGCAGTGGCGTCAGCCTGGCGCAACTCGGACGCGGTGATCCGCTCTTGCAGCCCCTGCATGGCGGCTGCCGCGTTGCCGGCTTCCGCGCTCGACAGAACCTCCAGGCGCAGATCCGCCAGCGCCACCTCAATCTGGTGCGCGCGTTCGTCGGTGCGTTGGGCTGTCTCCACGCTTTGCGCGGCGACGCGGTTCAGCATGCGCGCAACGCCTTGCAGGCCATCGTTCAGCTCGCTGGCCTTGGCTTCGTAAAGCTCAAGGCCGCGCTGCAAGGCGGTCAGGCGATCGGAGAGGGCGGTGTCGGCGTAGAGCGTGTCGAGTCGCTCGGTGAGCGCGGCGACGTCGTTTCGCACGATCGCCAGCGCCTGCTCCGTTTCGGCGTTGGCGGCGGCGTATTCGAGTTGGGTCACGCGGCGCTCAAGTTCGGGATTGGCGCCTTGTGCTGACTCAAGCTGATCGAAGCGGGTGTTGATGTTGATGCTGGCGCCTTCGAGGCGCGTCACGGCGTTGTCGAGCAGCGTGAGGCGAGCCAGCGCCCCGCTGTGCTCTTCGCGGAGCAGGTGGACTTCATTGACGGCGCGATTGCGCAGTTCGGTCAAGTCGCCGCGGATCTCGTCGAGCGCCGCGTTGAGCTGCTGGGTGACTTCGGCGTCTCCGGCGCCGATGTCGCGGCGCAGCTTTTCCAACGCGGCAAAGGCGGAGGCTTCGACGCGGTCGAGCTCGGCGCCGAGCTTTTGCTGCAGGTTCTGGGATTGTTGCTCGCCGCGCGCCACGCGAACGGTGACGGCGTCAAAGCGCTGATCCCAGTCAGCACCGGCCTGCTGGAGCGCATTGCGGACGCTTGCTTCGATATCGCCGACGCGCTGCTCGGCGACGTCCTTCAGCTCCGCGACGCTGGCGATCGTGTTGCCGACGGCGACATCGACCAGTTTGAGACGCGCCAGCTGCGTGATCTGTTCTTCGCGCAGGACGCCGATCTGAGACGTGAGGTCCGAACGCGTCGCTTCGAGGGCGGCGTAGTGCTCTTCAGAGGCGCGCTCGACGTCCGCGGCCAGGTTGCGGTGCGCGGTGCGTAGCGTGTTGGCGGTCTCTTCCAGCGCGACCTGGGCGCCGTCTTCGACGTCCGTCATCTGCGCGCGCAGCTGTTCGGCGGTGCGGGCCACGAAGCGCTCGTTGTCGGTGACGCGTGAGGCGAGGGCGGCCATGCGGTCGGCCCCGTCGGCGAACGCGGCGTGCATGCGCCCACGGGTTTCTTGCACGCTTTGTTCGAGGCGATCCTCGATCCCGGCGCGGAGGCCGCGGAGTTCAGAGACCAAGTGCGCAACCGCGGCGTCCGCTTGCTCGGCGGCCGCATCGGCGGCGGCGCGGAGCTCGGCGAGGTTGGCGTTCAGCCGGTCGGAGGTGTCGTGCGTGAAGGCGGCGAAGTCTTCGGCGACGGCGTGTTTCAGCGCTTCGTGCGCGTCGGCGAGGATCGAGGCGGAGCGCTCGACGTTATCGAGGCGGCGGCCGTGCGCGGCATTCTGCGCGGCGAGGTTGTCCTCGATAACGGCCAAGTGCAGCTGCAGGCCTGTGACGGCGTTGTTCACTTCCTGCTGGGTGTGGCCGAGCGCGTGCGCGGTATCGCCGGCGAGCGCTTCGACATCCCCGAGGCGGCCGGTGATGTCGAAGATGGAGGTGTCGAGACCGTGGATGACGCCGTCGATGCTGCCGACGGCGTTGCTGAGGCGGCGCTCCAGCGTCTTCAGGCGCTGGCGCACGGCAAAACCTTCGGAAGATTCAGGGGCAGGCGCAAAGATTGCCGCTTCTTCGCGCTCGGAGCGGGTTTCATCTGCCTCCGAGGCGTTCGCAAGCTGGTCGAGAACAGCGCGGCGGACGACCAAGTCGGTCAGAAAATCGGCGACGCTGACGCCCAGGCGCGCGGCTTCTTCCTCCGCCTTTTGGCGGGCTTCGGAGTCGATGCCCCGCAAGACCCAGGAATTGTCGCTCATCGCCAGCCTCATGCTGCCCCGATCCTTCCTGAGGCATCGTGCTTAAGGCCACGTAAAATCGAGACTTTTGCCTTTGCTTAAGGAAGCGGCGGCTTGCTCGCGGCGCGGTCATTCGGGCGCGCGTCCCGCGCCGCATGCAGCAAAAAGTGTAATTGCCAGTTTCGCACGCCACGGAACCGGCAAATCATGTCATGCTTTCACTCGTGGGCGGTCCGACGCGCAGAAGCGCCGGGAGCTGCCCTTTGGGCGCCAGATTTTTGATGGCGATTTGGTTATGCGTCGAAGCGCGGGGCTCCTTATGTAGAGTCCGGCGGGGCGCGACGGAGGACCGATGTCTGAAGATCTCTTTCGCAGCTTTGCTCGCTCTTATGAGCAGCGCCGCGAAGCGGAAATGTCGCTGCAGGAATTTCTGACTCTCTGCCGCAACGATCCGATGGCTTATGCGACGGCGCATGAGCGCCTGCTTGCCGCGATCGGCGAGCCGCGCATGGTCGATACCTCGAAGGACGCGCGCCTTGGGCGCATCTTCATGAACCGCACAGTACGGTTCTATCCGGCGTTCGCCGAGTTCTACGGCATGGAAGAGACGATCGAGCGCATCGTCGCCTTCTTCCGCCACGCCGCGCAAGGCTTGGAAGAGCGCAAACAGATTCTCTACCTGCTGGGTCCGGTCGGCGGCGGCAAATCTTCGCTCGCGGAGCGGCTTAAGGCGCTGATGGAGGATCAGCCGATCTATGTGCTGAAGGCCGGCGACCAGATGAGCCCGGTGTTCGAGCACCCACTCGGGCTTTTCGATCCGGAAGTGTGGGGCCAGAAGCTCGAAGACGAGTACGGCATCCCGCAGCGCCGGCTCTCGGGCCTGATGAGCCCGTGGTGCGTGAAGCGGCTCGACGAATTCGGCGGCGACATCACCCGTTTCCGCGTCGCCAAGGTCAATCCTTCGCGCCTCCGCCAGATCGGCGTCGCGAAAACGGAGCCCGGCGACGACAACAACCAGGATGTCTCCTCGCTGGTCGGCAAGGTCGATATCCGCAAACTGGAAATGCACGCGCAGAACGATCCGGACGCGTATTCCTATTCAGGCGGCCTCAACCGCGCCAACCAGGGCATGCTCGAATTCGTCGAGATGTTCAAAGCGCCGATCAAGATGCTGCACCCATTGCTGACCGCGACGCAGGAAAGCAATTACGTCGGCACCGAGAATATCGGCGCGATCCCGTTCCAAGGGATCATCATGGCGCATTCGAACGAGGCCGAGTGGCAGTCGTTCAAGAACAACAAGAACAACGAGGCCTTCATCGACCGCATCTATGTGATCAAGGTGCCGTACTGCCTGCGCGTGGATGAAGAGAAGAAGATCTACGAAAAGCTCATCCGCGGCTCGGAACTGGCCGAGGCGCCGTGCGCGCCGGCGACTCTGGAAATGCTGGCGCGTTTCTCGGTGCTCTCGCGGCTGAAGGAACACGAGAATTCGAACGTGTTCGCGAAGATGCGCGTCTATAACGGCGAGAGCCTGAAGGAAGTCGATCCCAAGGCGCGCACGCTGCAGGAATACAAGGACGCAGCCGGCGTCGATGAAGGCATGGACGGCATCTCGACGCGCTTCGCGTTCAAGGTGCTGGCCGCCACCTTCAACCACGACACGACGGAAGTCGCCGCCGATCCTGTGCACTTGATGTACGTGCTCGAGCAAAATGTGCGCCGCGAGCAATATCCGCAGGAGCAGGAAGGCAAGCTGCTGGAGTTCATCAAGGCCGAATTGGCGCCGCGTTATGCGGAGTTCATCGGCAATGAAATCCAGAAGGCGTACCTCGAGTCCTATCACGACTACGGGCAGAACCTGTTCGACCGCTACGTCGATTACGCCGACGCCTGGATCGAAGACATCGACTTCAAGGATCCGGACACCGGTCAGCTCTTGAATCGTGAGTTGCTGAACCAGGAGCTTTCAAAGATCGAAAAGCCGGCGGGCATCGCGAACCCGAAGGACTTCCGCAACGAGGTCGTCAAGTTCACGCTCCGCGCCCGCGCCGGCCATGGCGGCAAGAACCCGTCCTGGACGTCGTATGAAAAGATTCGTGAAGTGATCGAGCGGCGCATGTTCTCCCAGGTCGAGGACCTGTTGCCGATCATCACCTTCGGCTCGAAGAAGGACGGCGAAACCGAGAAGAAGCACGAGGAGTTCGTGATGCGCATGACCGAGCGCGGCTACACCGAGCGGCAAGTCCGCCGGTTGGTCGAGTGGTATATGCGCGTGAAGCAAGCGGGGTAAGGCGCTTCGATGCACATCATCGACAGGCGCCTGAACCCGGGCGGCAAGAGTTTCGCGAACCGTCAGCGCTTTCTGCGCCGCGCCCGCGCGCAAGTGCGCCGCGCGGTGCGTGAAGCGTCGAGCAGTCGGTCCATCAAGGACGCAGGCAAGGGTGGGGAGGTTTCCATTCCCGCCGGCGGCGTGCACGAGCCGCACCTGCATCGCTCAAGCCAAGGCGGCACGCGCGACTACGTGCTCCCGGGTAACAAGAAGTACGTTGAAGGCGATGGCATTCCGCGCCCGCAGCAAGGCGGCGGGCAGGGCTCGCGCGCGAGCGACTCGGGCGAGGGCGAAGACGAGTTTCGCTTTGCGTTGACCGACGACGAGTATCTCGATCTTTATCTCGAAGACCTCGAGCTGCCGGACTTGGCAAAGCGCCAAGTTGCGGGCGCGACGTCGGTGCAGTGGCGTCAGGCGGGATATTCGGTCTCCGGTCCGCCGGCGCGTATTTCCGTGCCGCGTACGCTGCGCCATTCCATGTCGCGCCGCATCGCGCTGAAACGGCCGAAGGCTGAAGAGATCGAAGCGCTGCGCTTGGAGATCGAACGTCTCGAACGCGAAGGCGGGCATTTCGATGAGCTGCAAGAGTTGCGCGCCGATCTCGAAAAGCGCGTCATGCGCACCAAGCGCATTCCCTACATCGATCCGGTTGACGTGCGGTATCGCCGTCTGGAATCCAATCCCAAGCCCATCGCCAAGGCGGTGATGTTCTGCCTGATGGACGTCTCAGGCTCGATGAACGAACACATGAAGGATCTGGCGAAGCGCTTCTATTCGCTGCTCTACCTCTTCCTCAATCGCCGCTACGAGCACGTGGACGTCGTCTTCATCCGCCATACGCACGAAGCGCAGGAGGTGGATGAGCAGACCTTCTTCTATTCGCGCGAAACCGGCGGCACGGTGGTTTCCACCGCGCTCTTCAAGATGATGGACATCGTGCGCGACCGTTATCCGGTCAGCGACTGGAATATCTACGCCGCGCAAGCGTCCGATGGCGACAACACCTCAAGTGATAACGCCGTCGTCCTCGGCCAGCTGCGCGACATCATTCTGCCGATCTGCCAGTACTACGCTTACGTCGAGGTCGGCATGGACGATGAAGAAGATCACCCGGGCGCGGGCGAGCCCTCGACCAACCTCTGGCGCGCGTACCGGCGCGTGCCGGACGATCAGCCGTTCGCGATGCGCAAAGTTCGGCATCGTCGCGACATCTATCCTGTGTTCCGCGATTTGTTTGCGCGCCGCCCCGAGGGTGTGGCGGCGGAGGGCGGTTGATGACGTTGCTTGCGCCTCAATCCAAGCTTCTCTTCGAAGGTCCCGATTGGGATTTCGATCTCATCAAGCGCGTGCACGAAGCGTGCGGCGAGATCGGCATCAAGGAAATGGGCCTCGACCCGTATCCTAATCAGATCGAAGTGATCACGGTCGAGCAGATGCTGGATGCGTATGCCTCGACCGGCATGCCGCTCTTCTATCGCCACTGGTCGTTCGGCAAGCATTTCGCGCGCAACGAAGCGATGTATCGCAAAGGCTATCAGGGGCTCGCCTACGAGATCGTCATCAATTCCAATCCGTGCATCGTCTATATCATGGAGGAAAACTCCGCGACGATGCAGACGCTGGTGCTCGCGCACGCGGGATACGGCCACAGCCACTTCTTCAAGAACAATTACGTGTTCAAGCAGTGGACCGACGCCGACGGCATTCTCGACTACCTAGAATTCGCCCGCGGTTTCATCGCCAAATGCGAGGACCGCTACGGTCAGGAAGAGGTCGAGCGCGTGCTCGATGCAGCGCATGCGCTGCAGAGCCACGGCGTCCATCGCTTCCCCCGCAAGCGCATGCCGGATCTGCGGTCGGAGCAGCGGCGGGAAGAAGAACGCCGCCTGCATGGCGAGCAACTGTTCAACGATCTTTGGCGTACCGTGCCGGTCGGCAAGCGCAAGCGCAGCAAGGACGAAGACGAGCGCCGCAAAGCGCTGCTTGGGCTGCCGGAAGAGAACTTGCTCTATTTCCTGGAAAAAACAGCGCCGCGCCTCGCGCCCTGGCAGCGCGAGATCATGCGCATCGTGCGGCTGATCAACCAGTACTTCTATCCGCAGCGTCAGACCAAAGTGATGAACGAAGGCTGCGCCACCTACACGCACCATCGCATCATGAATCGCCTCCACGAGAAGGGACAGATTTCCGACGGCTCCTTCTTAGAATTCATCCACTCGCATACGGGCGTCGTGCTGCAGCCCAGCTTCGACGATCGCCGCTTCTCCGGCATCAATCCGTACGCGCTGGGCTTTGCCATGTGCTGCGATATCGAGCGCGTCTGCACCAACCCGACGGACGAAGACCGCGAATGGATGGGCGACATCGCCGGCAATGGCGATCCCTACGGCACGCTGCGCGATATCTGGGCGAACTACCGCGACGAGAGCTTTGTCTCGCAATTCCTGTCGCCGCGCGTGATCCGCGAGTTTGGTCTCTTCCGCGTCGTCGATGACGAGGAGGAAGAAGAGATGAACGTCGCCGCGATCCACGATGAGCGCGGCTACCGCAAGATCCGGCGCGCGCTCTCACACCACTACGACATCGCCTATCGCGACGCCGACATTCAGATCGTCGATGTCGATCTGGCCGGCGATCGCAAGCTCATCCTGCAACACCGCGTCCTTGACGGCGTGCTGCTGGAAGAAACTGACGCCGAAAAGGTGCTGCAGCATGTGGCTGAGCTCTGGGGCTACGACGTGAAGCTCCTCGAGCACGATGAAGCCGGCGCGCAGTTGGCCGAGCACACGGCGCAGCCACGCCGGCCGTTCGCGTAACTACAAAC
>Ga0196964_10000316_pt1 | contig 34576 bp, 30 predicted proteins | sample S1_10metaG_FD_148615 | JGI IMG/M metagenome (GOLD analysis project Ga0196964, IMG submission 148615) | Soil microbial communities from Anza Borrego desert, Southern California, United States - S1_10 | ecosystem: Environmental > Terrestrial > Soil > Desert | place: USA: California | collected...
GAGCTTTCATCGGGTTACACGGAGGCGATGTCGATCTGGCCCTCGCGATTCGGACGGCGCATGCAGATTGTTCTCGCCGCGCTCATCATCGTTTCGCTTGCAGCCAGCCATTTGATCAGCTTGTGGGGAGCAGCCGATCGCAAGCGGCAGCTCGGTGCGGCAACGCTGACGCTGCTCGCGGCGTTCATGCTTTGGAAACACGGATTCGTCCGCCAGGACAATCACGAAGCGCGCTTTTTCTCGTTCATGCTCGTCGCTCCGTTTCTCTGTTGGAGCGGCGAAACCACGAATGTCCGCACGCGCCGCATTCGGGCGGCTCTTGCGTTCACGCCCGCCCTTATGGCGTTCATCGGTTTTCTTCCGATGGATTTTACTCCGCTCAAAGACCCCAGCTATGTCCTCACGCGGCTGTCCGGCCTGCGCCAGAATCTCGGCATGCTGCTGAAACCTTATGCCCTGCGCGAAAGTCTGGAGAAGCAGCGCTCTGTGTTGCTCGAGAAGAATGCGTTGCCGAATGTGAAGGCCTATGTCGGCAGCGCATCGATCGACAGCCTCTCCGACTTTCAGGGCGTTCTGCTGCTGAACGGCTTCAATTGGACGCCGCGTCCAGTCATGCAGAGCCACGCGACCGTCCGGCCGTCACTGCTCGACGCGAACGCTGCATATTTCCGAGGTCCACGCGCGCCAGAGTTCCTGCTGCTCCATCTGCGCGCCATCGACGAGCGTTTTGTCGCAACGGAGGATGGCGCCGTGCTGCTGGAGATCCTCACGCGCTACCGGCCGCACATGATCGAAGGCGATTACCTGCTGCTGCAGCGGCAGAAATCTGCCACGCCGCCCGTGCCGAAGCTGCTCGCCGAAAAAGAACTGCGCCTGGGCGAACCGTTCAATATGACATCGTACGCCGGAAAAATCGTATTCGCACGCGTTGATGCCGGCTACAGCGCGTACGGCAAGCTCTTTCAATTTCTCTTCCGCGCGCCGGAGATGTGGCTCGAAGTCAGCGGCGCGACGACCAGTCGCAGCTGGCGCGTGGTGCCGGCGATGCTCAGTAGCGGATTTCTCCTGCAGCCGGCGCTTGAGAATCACAGTTTTCTTCTGCCAGTATACCAGCATGATCACAGCAACGATCTGAAATCCATTACGCTGCGCGGACGCCCAAATTGGCAGCGGCATTTCAATTCGTCAGTGCGCGTGAGACTCTTCGAGATTCCACGCGAAGCGATCGTCACAATCGAAAATCCGGATCTGCTCAACTACCGGCACTGACGCTCAGTTTAGCTCCGCCAGTTTCTGCGGCGTGAGTATCACCCGCTCCCGTGACACGTTCTTCCACGACCAGAGCGGCAGCAGATCGCGGGGCATTGCGTCTGCGTCGCACGGCAGGCCAGACCAGCGCGCGAGCGTTCCAATAATGCGCTCGGGCTTCACGCCGCGTTCGCGAAAGCTGGCGATGCGCGCGTCACCGTGGCGCTTGGCCAGACGCTTGCCATCGGGACCGACAACGAGCGGAACGTGGCCGTAACGCGGGAGTCGCTCACCGAGCGCCTGATAAATCAGAATCTGCCGCGCCGTGCTCGGAATCAGATCGTCTCCGCGCACGACTTCTGTCACGCCCATGGCAATGTCATCGGCCACAACCGCGAGCTGGTACGCCGGATTGTCCGGCGCTTTGGCGATGACGACATCGCCGACGCTCGCCTGAACGTCAATGCGCTGCGCACCGTAGAGCAGATCGCTGAATGCAATTTCTCCCGGCGTCACATTCAGCCGCCAGGCCGGCGGCTTTCCAGCGAACGCTTCGGCTTCGGCGGCATTGGCAAACCGGCCGCGGCACGTTCCGGGATAGCGCGGCTCGACATCGCCTTCATGCGGAGCGCTCTGCGCTGCCGCGATGTCGGCGCGGGTGCAGACGCAGGGATAGATCGCGTTAGAACGCAGCAGTTTGTCATGAATGGTTTCGTAGTACGTGCGGCGTTCGCTCTGGATGTAGGACGTCTGCCCGACTATCGCACTGCCGCCGGTGGCACACATATTTACCATTGTGCTACTGGACGCGTCGTAGCGGGGTCCTTCGTCCCAATCGAAGCCCATCCAGGCAAGGTCATCGAGGATTTTCTCAATCACTCCGGGGCGCGCGCGCGTTTCAAGATCTTCGATGCGCATGATCATGCGCCCGCCCTGGCTGCGCGCTGAAAGCCACGCCCACAGAAACGTCCGTACGTTCCCGAGATGCAGAACACCCGTCGGCGACGGCGCAAGTCGCGAGATGATCATTGTCAGCGGACCCACTTACATCGGCAGCGTCTGATAAATCCGGACGTAGCTCTGGTGGCGGCGCGGGTGGATCTCGCCGCGCTCGACGGCGGCGAGCACCGCACAATTCTTTTCGATCGTGTGGGTGCAGTCGCCAAACGCGCACTGGCCGTTCAGCTTTGCGATTTCAGGGAACCACGCCCACAGGTTCTGCCGGTCTGTATCTGCCGGAGTAAACTCGCGCACGCCCGGAGTATCGACGAGCTCCGCCGTTCGCCCGCCGCCGAGATCCAGCTTGAAGAGCCGCGCGTGGGTGGTCGTGTGAGTCCCCTTCCCCGTCTGCGTTGAGACTTCACCCGTTCGCACGATGTCCGTGCTGAGCTCCGGCGCCAGGGCACGCAGCAGGCTCGACTTCCCCACGCCGCTGTGCCCGGTTAAGAGCGTGCGGTGATTTTCCAGCGAGGCACGCAGCGTTTGGAAATCACCGGACGGCGCGAGCGCGTCTGTGACGCTGATTTTGTAAACGGGAATGTTCAGCCCGCGGTAAACGTTCAGCAACTCTTCATCAGAATCTTTGATGCCCAGATCGATCTTGTTCAGCACCAGCGACGCGGGCAGCGCGCTCGCTGCGGCGCAGACGAGCACGCGGTCAACGAACCCTGGCCTGAAGTCGGGCTCGGCCGTCGATGCGACGATGACAACGCGGTCCACGTTCGCCGCCAGCGTCTGGATGGCGCGGCCTGACGGATGGAGCCGGCGGAACTCAGAGCGGCGCGGCAGAACACGCGTCAGAATCGCGTGCAGAGACGTCTGATAAAGTTCCTTCTCGCCCTGCGACGGCGGAACGATGACTTCGATTTCGTCGCCGGGCGTCACGAGGCTCGAGAGACCCAGATCGAACTGCTGCAGCGTTCCGCGCACGAACGTTCGCAGGATATCGCCTTCCTTCCACTGCGCGCCAGGGTCGGAGACCAGATCGGGAGCACTGCGCATCAGCGTCAGGAAGTTTCCTTTGCGGACCTCCACCACGATGCCGGCAGCCACCGTCCCTTCCATTTTTGCACCGAAGGATTGCGCTTCTCCAAGCTCCTCGATGCTGTAACCGGCGCTCGCGTTTCTTTCGGCATTGCTCAAGTCCTGCAGTTCGTCGTCATGCATGCGCATGAGCTGCCGGTCGCGCGTGCCCTCCGTCGTGCGATCGCGGCCGGTGCCTATTTGACGCGGTGCTTCCTTACCGGCGCGGTGACGATGGTGCGCGCCATGGCCGCGGGCAAAGCCGCGCACGTTTTTCTTGCTGGCCTGAGCGCGGCCTTTTCCCTTGTCGCGATCATGATGAGATTTTCTGCCGCCCATAGGAGAACATCCGCTGCCGATCGAAGGGAAAATGAGAGAATCAAGATTCGCGTGGCTCAGGCCGCACGAGTTTTCGGCCTAGAAGATTTCCTGCCGCCTCGGGTTCGGCTCTTTATCTGTCGCCGTTCCCTTGACTGCATCTTCGGGATAGAAGCCGGTGTGATCAAGCGGGCCGGCAGTCAGTTTCAGCGTCACGTTGCCCGTGTAGCAGAGCACGCGCGGCTCCGATCCATCGGCGGGAATGACGCATACGGCGATGCGCTGATTTTTAAACACACCGCGGAAGTCAGCACGGCCGAAGCGCGGGTCGGCGGTGCGGTTGAAGTGCGCCTTGCGGACACTGATCGAAACCGAATTATTGCCGCCGGTCACTTCCACGTTCCTGGCCAGGGCCGTTTTGCCTTCGAACCCCTTCCCTGCTTTCAGCACGATGTCGGCATCTTCTCCGTCGAGCGCGTTACGCCGTCCGAAGCGGTTGCGGTTGTACAGAACGATGATCCGATCCCCCGGCTTCGCTGCGGTGCCCTTGAACGTTGCTTCCATGGAATCTTCATCGGTCAGTCCGCTGCCACCTTCTTCCGGTATGATGTTCTTCACGTAATTGAATTTCAGCTTGGTGATGAACGTGGCACCGACGATTATGTAATCCTCGGCTGTCGCGCTCAGTCCCGCTTCATCCGTCACGGTGCAGGTCACGCGGTAAATGCCGCGCTGTGAATACGCATGCGTGACCGCGCCAGTGATTCCACTTGCCGTCGTGCCATCGCCGAAATCCCAGGTGGTATTGCTGAATTCATTCTGGCCCGTTTCCGGATCGATGGCGATGGGCTTTAGCGTGATGGTCTGCCCGACAACCGGCGTGAACGAATCGGAGCTCATGCCGTCGGTGAACGGCGGAAGGTTTTCGCTTCCAAACGCGCAGCGGAACACTTGCCCGTTGGAGGTCGAGCCGCGCGGCGGCTCGCCGCGAACGTCACGCGGCGTAACCGTCATCAGATAATGCCCGAGCACCACCGGCTGGGCCTTCACTGCAAGCACCGCCGTCAGCGTGCTGGAGCTGATGCCTTTGGCTGCGCCGGTGCGGCCGGTGAATTCGGCTTCCACTTTCGGGCGCTTCTCGCCGAACCCCGTTTGCGTCCAGGCGTATCTGACGATGTGGCCGGGCTTGATGAAATCGCCCGCCGAGCGGCGCAGCAGCGGCGTGCCACGAATGCGCGTGTTCGTGTCACGAATGTCGTAATTGACAGTGAAGTATTCTGGATTGGTGACGTTGCGCGCTGTCACGCGGAAGAGGAACTGTTCGATGTTTCCGCCGCGATTGCCGAGCGCGGTCACTTCCATGAAGCCGTTCTGGCCGTCGACGAACTCGACGCGAACATGCTCGGGCTCTTTTGGCTCAAGTTCGAAGCGGACGAACTGCAGATCCGGATCGAAGCCTCCGAGCTGCCGAACGTTAGTCGCACCTTCACGCAACACGACCGTCTGGGTCCACGAAAACGGGATCTCGGTGTCGACCGGACCGGACGGACTTGCGCGTCCGGCAGCCAACTGCGGCTGAATCGTAAGCGCATAGTTTGGGAAGGATGGTTGCAGCGTCTGTTCGCCGGACTCCTGCGCGCAGAGCGCGGCACAGAAAAGAACGGCAAGCAGAACAGTACCGGCGAAGCGCTCGAACACGGGACTCCTTTTAAGACTTCGATCTGCGCCCCGAAAAGCGGCGCGTGGCAACGTCTTGAGCATAGCCGCGCGCGGCGGCATTTCACGTCAAAGACGCTTGAAACAGACGGACCCTTTGAGAATTCCCAAAGGGTCCGCCCTGCTTCTTGTGATTGTCTGCCGGATGAACGGTTACTTGCCTTCGTACTCGTTCTGCGGCTTCTTGTCCTTCGGATTGCCCGGCGTGGCGTCGTAGCACCACTCGTAAACTTTGAACTGGCTGTTCTGATTCAGGAACGGAGGAATGATGCGTTCGCCCGAAGCCTTGTCGAAGCTGCCGCGGGTCATCATCACACCGCAGATGCTGGCGGCGAGCATGAACATGATTGTGTTGATGATCGCCAGCGCCGTCCAGACCGGGCTGGCTGACTTGGCCTGGTACACGGCGAGCGTGCGCTTCGATGTTGCCATTGAGACGCCAGGCGCGACTGCTGCGCGCACGCGGCTCATGGCCGGAGCTGCAATCGCCGGCGCGCCCTGAACGGCGACGCGGCGGCCAGAGCCGGTGACGGCCAACTGGGGTCCGGTGGAGACGTCGCCGACGTTGCCGTCAACTACCGTCATTGATCCCGTGATGCTCGGCTGCGCGGCCGTTTCCATCACGGTCTGTCCACCAAGGTCGCTGCCGATGGCGCTCTGCGCGGCGGTGACCTGGTTGGTGACGGACGCGTCGTCGGTCGGCATCAATTCAATGTCGTCGAGAACGATGTCGCTGGTGGCGCTTTCAGTCGGCGCGTGAACCGCAGGGGCGACCCGCGAAGCAGGCTTCGGCGCACCGCTCGGAATGGCGGGCAGAATGCCGCTGGCCGATTTGCGCACGCCCGAGGCCGCCGGAATAATAATGGTCGGCTCGGTGCGCTTCTCGCTCTTGAGCGAAACCACGTCGTCACGGCGGAACTTCATGGTGCCGGCCGAGCGGAACGCGCGGAGGTCGCCGCGGGCCACGAGAGTCTGCAGTTCATTTTCATTAATGCCCAGCATCGACATCGCTTCGCGGGCATCAAGCAATTCACCATCAGCCATTACACGTCCCCCTGAAATTTGTGATCGTTTCCCAATGATAGGGAACTTTACAAATCGTGTCAATCCTACAACTGCTTACTTTTTCCGCGCGAGCTCAACTTTACGGTTTCTTCGCAGGCGCATTCTTGAGTTCGTGATAGATGCGGAAAATTTCCATGTAGGTCTTGCCGTTACCCTTCTCGATCTGGGTGCCTTCGGAATCCTCGATCTGGACATCGTATTCGTAGTTGCGCGCGCCGACAAGATTGAACTTATTGCCGAGCGGCTTGTAGACCATGATGTTCATTTTCTTGGTATCGACGAGGATCAGCCGCTCGTTGTCTGCCGCGGTAGTCAGCGCCATTACGCCATCGGTGTCCCAGCCGCCGCCCGCCGCGTGGGCGCTCTTGGACGATGCGTTGAAGTAAACCGCACAGAGCAGCACAAGAATCACGGCCAGAAGCGCATTGATTGTCCAGGCGTTATTGGTTTCTTTCATGATGTCTCTCCGCAAATGCGTCAGGTTCGAGTGTCAGTTCAGCTTGTTGCGCTTCTGGAAATCTTCAAAGCCCTTCTTGATGGTTTCTCCATAGGCTTTGGTCTGCTCGCGGTTCAGGCCGTTTCCGCCTTCGGGAACCTTGCCCGCCATCGGAATGCTCATGTCAAAGATGGTGCTGTCGTAATCGTACTTGCGGGCGCTGACCAGGCGCAGCTTGTCACCGGTGACTTCGTAAACACAGATGACCTGCTTGTTGGTGTCGTTGATATAGAGCTTGCTGTTGGCGCCGGTGTTCATCGTCAGCATCAGATAACCGGGCGCCGCCGAGATGTCCGCGTGCGCTCTTGGAATTGAAAGCGGATCGGTCGAGCTGCCGCGCGGACTCACGACGATCAGGGCGAGAATCACGGCGATGCCGCCAAGCAGAATCACGCGTGCACCTCTGGCGAGCTTGTCGCTCAGCGAAAGGGTTTCGCTACTCATGGAAATCTCCTTCTTTAGATGCCAGTCAAACCGATGGCATACGCCATGACGCTTGAGCGCATCAATTAATGCGGACGTTTGTAGTGATTTTCTTTTTTTCCTGCAAGCAATTTCTGGACAAGCACTTTGCAAACTCAACAGTCTGTAAAAACTTGCACGATGTGATGACTCGTCCAACCGGCCTCATCCTACTTCTGTGTTTGTTAGGATGCGTCGGTTTACTTCAAATTCATGAGTTTCGTAATTCTCTCGAAGTCTTCTACTGAGTAGAACTCGATGATGATGCGGCCTTTGCGCAGGCCCTCCTCAATCGAGACGCGCGTACCGAAGTGTTCGCGCAGCTGGTTCTCGGCTTCCTGAAGATGCGGCGGAGCGACCCGGGTATTGCGGCTGCCTTTCTCGCGAGACGGGCTCGATTTCACCGGAAGCTTGGAGCTGGCGGACTCCCAGGCGATGAGCTTTTCCAGATCGCGCACGGTCAGGTTTTCACCCTGTACTTTTGATGCGAGCTGAGCCTGCAGCTTGGCGTCCGGGACGCCCAGGAGAATCTTGGCGTGACCGAGTGAAAGCTTCTTTTCGCGAATGGCGTCCTGGACCGTGCTGGGCAGATCCAGCACGCGAATCATGTTGCTGACCGTCGCGCGGTTCTTACCGACGCCTTCAGCGATCTGGTCATGCGTCAGATTAAACGTGCTGGCCAGGCGCTGGTACGCGATGGCTTCTTCGATCGGATTCAGATCGTCGCGCTGCAGATTTTCGACTAATGAGACAAGCAGGATTTCGCGCGCATCATAGCCATGCTTGACGACCGCTGGAACCGTCTTCAAACCGGCTATTTGAGATGCGCGCCAGCGGCGTTCGCCGGCGATCAGCTCATATTTCAGTTCGCCGCTGATCTCTTCCGGTTTGAGCTGCCGCAGCACGAGCGGCTGTATGACACCGCGTGCTTTGATGGAGGCTGCGAGCTCCGCTAACGCTTCGGGATCAAAGTTTGTACGCGGCTGGGTTGGATTTGGCCGGATGGCACTCAGCGGAATCTCGGCATTGGTAATGACGTTCTGAGTTCCTGCAGTGGAGGGTTTTTCCGCCATGGCGGAAACCATCGGCGCACCCGGCGGTGGCGCGTTAATGATAACTGGCGGCTGGGGCGCCTGGGTGGTTGTGGCCAAGAGTGCGCTGAGTCCGCGCTTGGGTTTCGGTGCGTCCATTTTGCAGTTTTCTCCGAATGCTGAGGCCGAAGGCCATCTTTCAACGCTTCACGGCGAAGTCAACAATAGTTTTCGCGGATTTATGTTCCATGTGGAACGTAGGGGGAGATTCGGGTGTTTGTGGTGCGAACTTTAGTTCGCACGATTTCGCGAACTAAAGTTAGCGCCGCGGCCTAGGGAAGGATAATGCGAAATAAGCTTTGGATACGTTCATGCCGCACGTCTCGAACGCCCACGGCTTACCCCTCACCCTAGCCCTCTCCCACAAGGGGAGAGGGGACCGGTTGTCCGGCTTGCACGCGTTAGATCTGAAGAACTGGCCTATCTGCTTTGCGCGGCACACCAGAATTGTTGTCCAACCACTTCAACCGCTGGAGTAGAACATGCGTTTTCCCTCTCCCCTTGGGGGAGAGGGTCAGGGTGAGGGGTTAGCCTCTGGTCGTCGAGAATTCTTGTCCAAGCACTCAGGGTATTGTAGTCTGCCGGCGAACCCCGGCGGCTACGCAGCACGGCTCGAGCGCGCACGCTTACCCCTCACCCTAGCCCTCTCCCGCAGGGAGAGGGGACCGATTGTACTGCTTGCATGCTTTTGATCTGATGAACTGGCCTGTCTGCTTTGCGCGGCACACCAGAATTGTTGTCCAACCACTTCAACCGCTGAAGTAGGACACGCGTTTTCCCTCTCCCCTTGGGGGAGAGGGTCAGGGTGAGGGGTTAGCCTCTGGTCGTCGAGAATTCTTGTCCAAGCATTCAGGTATTGTAGTCTGCCCGTCGAACCCCAAGCTGCGACGCAGCACGGCTCGACGGCCTATGGGCTTACCCCTCACCCTAGCCCTCTCCCGCAAGGGGAGAGGGGACCGCCTGTCCGGCTTGCAAACTGCCCTCTCTTTAGCTCGGCGTCGTGGCTGTTGCTATCGATTGTTCCACGTGGAACATTGGCTTTCATTAGGGTGTTCATGTGTTTCGGAACTATGCCGATACATCTTGACCAAGAGCAAAATGTGTTAGACTCGCGGGTGTCCGATAATCATTAGACAAGGGAGAACTGCTTCAGTGGCAAAGGGTCAATTCCATACCGCCTACCAGAAGGGCATCATCAAGCGCTACTACGAAAACAAGGACGACATCTCCAGCCAGAAGCTCGGTGAGATCGTCTCGGATCTTTACCTCGAGACCGATGGCGCGAAAGCAAAGCGCAAATGGGAGAGCGCGAAGACAGCGCTGCTCGCGCTGGGTGCTAATGCAGCACGCGTCGAAAAGATCGTGGCCGAAAAAAACCTCCAGGCCCTGGCCAAGCTCGTCGAAGAACTCTTTTAACATTGTCTTAGTGTCATATGTACACCCATCGCGCCGCGAAGCTCGTGCGGCGCGATTTTCTATGAAAATATTTGTCTGAAGCGCCTGCTTTCACTCACAGTTTAATCGAGCACATCCCTCGCTTTCGTTTCAAATCAGTGTCTCTATTCAGTGGAGCTCCGTGGCATCGTGACGCCCGGCGACGCGCGGCTCGGTGTAATCATAACGTTACAACCGCATCGCCAATGGCGCCGTTCTGCCTGGCGAAACCTGGGAGCACGCGTCACTGATGAAATCCGTTCTGCTCGTGCTGTGCTGTGCTTTATGTCTTTACGCGAACGTCGTCCGCAGCGGCGAGGCCAACAAAAAACCACCAGCACCCAAAGCTCCCGCGCGTGCCGAACTGATGGACTACGGTCCGTTCCTCACGGCGTCTTACGCGCAAGGCAAGGGCAATATCGCGGCTAAGGGCATCGCCGTTCGCCTCAACCCCGAAGGTTCGCCGCTGCCGCACGGCGGCACGTCAAAGATTCCCACCTACATTTGTTTCGATCCGGATCTGATGCGCGTGTCGGCGATGTGGACCGGCGAGTTCAGCGATTTCCGCGGCATGCAATTCAAAGGCGGCTGGAATATCGCGCGCGGTCCGAACATCAACGCCGAGCCGCACGTCGCTACCAAGCCCGGCCCGGGCTGGGCGAAAGACGGCAGCTTCGCCGATCCTCGCAATCCGAAGGAAGGCCCGCTTCCCAAAGACTGGGCGCAGTACAAAGGCCTCTACCTGCACGGCAACAAAGTCATCTTCTCTTATCGCGTGGGCGACTGCGAAATTCTTGAGATGCCCGGCGTCCAGATCGACGGCGACAGCGTCGCGTTCACGCGTACATTTAAGCTCAGCGCGTCGAGCAAAGATCTGGCGGTAGTCCTGGGAGAAGGCGTTAACATCGATGAAGGATCGCCCGGAACAGGAAATTCCAAAACACCTGCCGGCGCGTCATTCAAGATGGAAGGCACTCGGCTCGTCTTGAACATTCCCGCTCCAAAGTCGCCAGTCCGTTTCAAAGTGTCAGTCGCTCGAAGATCCGACGCAAAAATTGCCGCGTTGCTTTCCGGCGACGTCGAAGACATCGAAGCACTCACCAAAGGCGGCCCGGCCCGCTATCCCGAAAAGCTCGAAACGTCCGGAACGCTCGGCAAAGACGACGGGGCATACACAGTCGATACGCTCACCATTCCCGAAGACAATCCGTGGAAAGCATGGATGCGCCTGGGCGGGATCGATTTCTTCCCCGACGGGCGGGCGGCCGTGTGTACCTGGAGCGGCGACGTCTGGATCGTTTCAGGCATCACGGAGAAACTCGAAAAACTCACGTGGAAGCGCTTCGCCACCGGACTTTTTCAGCCGCTCGGAATCAAAATCGTCGACGGCAAAATCTATGTGCTCAATCACGGGCCCGTCGTGCGGCTGCATGATCTGAACAACGACGGCGAGGCCGACTTTTACGAATCGTTTAACAACGATTGCGTCGTGACGGACAACTACCACGAATTCGCGTGCGACCTTGAGACTGATGCCGAAGGCAACTTTTACTTCACCAAAGGCGCGCCCGCTCTCGCCGGACGCAAAGATTTCGATCCGTACGCACCGCATCACGGAGCGCTGATGAAACTTTCGAAAGATGGCAGCAAGCTCGAAGTGATCGCCACCGGCTTCCGCGAGCCGAACGGGCTCGGCATTTCACCGCGCGGCGAGATCACCGTCACCGACAACCAGGGCAACTGGACGCCGCTCTGCCCGCTCAATCTCATTCGCAAAGGCGGATTTTATGGCATGCCCGATCCGGCCAGCAAAGCGGCGCCGCCGCCTCGCGAGCCGGCTCTATGCTGGCTTCCGTATGGCGCCGACAATTCCAGCGGCAGCCAGGTGTGGGTGACGGGCGACAAGTTCGGCCCGCTGAAAGACAAGATGCTGCTGCTCTCCTACGGCAAGTGCGCTCTGTTTTATATGCTCACCGAACGCGAGCCGCTCGGCACGAGCGAATCTCTCAGCGGCTCGGGCACACTCATTCAGGCCGCCGCGGTGAAACTGCCGCTCGTGTTTTCAAGCGGCATCATGCGCGGACGCTTCAATCCCGTCGACGGGCAGTTCTATGTCTGCGGGCTGAAAGGGTGGGGGACCTCGGCCGGAAAGGACGGCTGCCTGCAGCGCGTGCGCTTCACCGGAAAGCCGGCGCAGCTGCCGCTCTCGTACCAGGTGACGAAGACAGGCGTAACGATCGGCTTCGCCAGCGCGCTTGAGAAAGCGTCCGCGACGGACGTTTCGAACTATAGCGCCGAAGTCTTCAACGTCGTCGCGACCAAGGAGTACGGCTCGCCCGAATTCTCAGTCGCTGATCCGAAGAAAAAAGCGCGCGACCCGCTGACCATTAAGAGCGCGACGCTTTCCGCGGATGGCAAAACAGTCTCGCTGGAGATTTCGGGTTTGCAGGTGGTGACCAATCTCGTCATCAAATTTAAGCTCAGCGCGGCCGATGGTGCCGCGGTGAATTACGAGATCAATAGCACAGTCAACAAAATACCATGACGGGTGACAGGTGACGGGTGACGGTGCTCTGTAGAAAAGCGTCAGAACGGATTCACAACTTCAACACGGAGGCGCGGAGTTCACGGAGAACACGGAGGAAATCTAAGAAACTCCGTGTTCCTGTGTGTCCTCTGTGTCCTCTGTCCTCCGTGTCTCCGTGTTGAAGTCGTTCATGAGCATTTCCGCAGGGCAGGTGACGGATGAAGGTACTCTGGAGAAAAGCCAAAATCTCATATCGCCAAGGTTCCCCTTAATTTTTTCTTGGCGCTCTTGGCGCTCTTGGCGTACTTGGCGTTAAAGCTTTTGCATTGGGAGTGAGCACAGCACCGCAACAAGGACCTCTACGATGAAACTGATTGCACTTTTTCTTTGCACGTTGTCGCTCGCATGCAGCGGCGCTGAAACGGCCGGCAGCACGCGCGTGGCGAAGTGGAAATTCGACAAAGCCGCGGCATTCATGCTGATGTTTGACGACAGCATGACGACGCAGGTGAAAAATGTCGTGCCCGAACTTAAAGGACGCGGACTCATCGCCACCTTTTATGTCAATCCCGGCGGCGGCGGATGGAAGCTGCAGAAGGACGCCTGGGAGAAGACGATTCCCGAGGCAGGCATGGAATACGGCAATCACACGTTCACGCACAAAGGCATCCTCGACATGGCCGACGGCACAGAGGAGATCAGCAAGTGCAACGACGTGATCAACTCTATTCTTCCAGGGCGCAAAAAGCCGCGTTTGATTTCATTCGGCGTTCCGGGCGTGCCGAAAGAAAAATGGAAGATCACGCCTGAGCAGCTCAAAGAACTGCTCGCGAAACACAACATGGTTCAGCGGCCGAACGTCAGCGGGCGCTTTGCCGAAATTAATCTCAAGACCGCCGACCAGATGCTGAAGATCGTCGATGACGCGATCGCCAAGGGCGAGAAGGATCTGGTTGCGTTTCACGGCGTGGGCGGCGAATGGCTGGCCTGCTCGATGCCCACGTTTGTTCAGTTCGTCAATGGCGTCGTCGAACGCAAAGAGAAACTGTGGATCAGCGATCACATCTCGGTTCACCAGTACGAAACCGAGCGCAGCAGCGCGACCGTCGAAGTGCTCGAAGCCGGAGAGAAGAAGATTGCCCTCAAGCTGAGCACTAAAGCCGATCCGCAGTTCTACGATGCGGCGCTGACGCTGATCACGCAGGTGCCCGCCGCGTGGAAGAAAGTCTCCATCTCACAGGGCGCGCAGAAGAGCAGTGCAGAAGTAGCGAACGGAAGCGTGCGCTACGAAGCACTGCCCGGAAATGATGTGATCACGCTGCAGCCGGAGTAATAACCGGCAGGGCGGGGGAGAATTGATCTGAATATCTGTTCATATGAACTTGCGGCCAAATCCGTTCGTGTCACGATGGCGCGGCGGAGGTGACGCATGTCCAAGGCGCGGCTGGTGCTGGTGGGCGGATTTCTCGGAGCGGGCAAGACGACGTTGATGGCCCAGGCTGGCCGGCGTCTGGCCGCGCAGGGCAGGCAGGTCGGCTTCATCACCAACGACCAGGCCGCGCAACTCGTCGACACCGAGCTGCTCAAGCAGACGGGCTTCGACGTGAAGGAAGTCGCCGGCGCGTGCTTCTGCTGCAAGTTCGACGAGCTGATCGGCCGCACCGATGAGTTCCTGGCCGAACGCAAGCCAGACATCCTCATCAGCGAGCCGGTCGGAAGCTGCACCGATCTTTCCGCGACCGTGCTTCAGCCGGTGAAAAAGTTCTTCGGCGACCGCTTCCGCGTCGCGCCTTTTTCGGTCGTCACCGATCCGCTGCGGCTGCGCATGGCTCTTTCGGGAAAGGCGAGCGTCTTTACCGACAGCGTTCTCTATATTTACGGCAAGCAGCTCGAAGAAGCCGACATCATCGTCCTCAACAAGATCGACCAGCTCACGCCGGATGAAATCAATGAACTCAAAGCGGCGCTGGCGAAGAAATTTCCGGGCACGCCCGTCGTTGCGGTGTCGGCGATAACGGGAGACGGCATCGACGCGTGGCTCGAACTCATTCAGCAGGACCGCCCGGCGGGAACCCGCATCGCTGAGATCGATTACGACACGTACGCTGATGGCGAGGCGGTGCTTGGCTGGCTGAATGCGTCGGTAAAACTGCGTTCGCAGGCCCCGGTCGAGTGGCGCGGCTTTGCGTTCAATCTTTTGCGTGCGTTCAAGGATGAATTTTCAGCACTCAAGGCCGAGGTGGCTCACGTCAAGCTTTCGCTCAACGCGCCCGGGACCGGACTGGTTGGAAACCTGACGAGCTCGCGCGGGATGCCGTTCGTGCTGGTTCAGGGAAAGAAAGGCGAGCCGACTGCCGAAGCGCTGCTGATCGTCAACGCGCGCGTTCACATTACACCCGAGCAGCTCCGGCCGGTCGTGGAGAAAGTGATTTCCGCGTGCGGCATTGAAGCCCGTATCGAGACGCTCGAATGCTTCAGCCCGGGCAGGCCCAAGCCGACGCACCGCTTTAAAGATGTCGTGGCGCAAGCGTGATTACTCGAACGACAACACGCAGCAGCCGAGATGGATGTTCTTGCCTTTGCGCGCGCCTTCGACCTGCGGAGAGAGCCGGTAGAGCACCGCTTTGCCGTCGCGCTCGGCGGTGACCAGGCCCGAGTCGCGCAGGATTTTCAAATGATGCGAGAGAAGGCTCTGCTCAATCGAGAGCGCCTCGTTCATTTCCCCCACGTGGCGCGGGCCGCGCATGAGCTGCTGCAATACGGCCAGGCGTGTTTCGTCTGCAATCGCCTTAAGCACGCTGGCGCAATCGGGAGCTTTTTCTTTCCGGGCTGCCATGAAGGAACCTCAGTCCTTCAGCAGTATCATCTGTGCGCGCCGAAATTCAAATCGCCCGCGGCATCAAATCGGGCGGAGCAGAAAAGCACACCGTTCGCCTCTACTTTCGGAGCGCCGCGGCCGATACACTTTTCATGACCACGCTTGCCGCTGAGGTCTGTTCACTCCAAAGCACGCCCGGACTTTGCCTGGCGCGCATGGACACAACCCAATCCGTCACGACAGAAGAGATTTCCGTCGAGCTTTTTGACCGCGCGGTGCTCTCGTGGAATGCCAGCGGACCGGTGCGCCTGGAAATGGAAGTGCAGGGCAGCTGGCACGCGATTGCCTGCGACGATCCGCAGCTCCGCGCGCGCAGCTCAAACGTCGACACCGATCTTCTCGTGCTCGCAAAGCCGGCGAACGCGTTCCGTCTTCGCGCCATGCCCCTGCCGGGCACGCGCCTGTCGCTGCTGGCGCTTGCGCATTGGATGCACGGCTCGCGCGAGCCGTTTGGTGATGCGCCTTCGGCCGCGTGGGGCGAAGTGCTGCGCGTGCCGGAGCGCTCGCAATACAGCGAGACACAGGATGCCGGGCGCATCTGCAGTCCCACGTCGCTGGCGATGGTGCTCGAGTACTACGGTGTTCGCAAATCAACGCGCGAAGTGGCCGAAGGCGTATACGACCCGCTCGCAAAAATTTATGGCAACTGGCCGTTCAACACCGCGTACGCGCACCGCCTTGCGAAGCTCGAAGCCTGCGTGCGCCGCGCCGGCAGCCTGCGCGAGCTCGAATCGGAGATTATTGCAGGCCGTCCGGTAATTGTCAGCCACGCGTGGAAAGCGGGTGATCTCGACGGCGCGCCACTGCCGGAGTCGAAGGGACATCTGGTTGTGGTGATTGGTTTTTCGCCGCAGGGCGATGTGATCGTCAACGATCCGGCCGGCCAGCCCGGAAGCGTGCGCCACATGTACAAGCGCCGCCAGTTTTACACCACGTGGCTCGAGCGCGCGCAGGGCATTATTTATTGCCTTTCGCGCCGTTGACAGCCGCACGCGCTGACGCCACACTCATCCCATTGAAAACCTCATAAAAGGAGAGATCTCGATGGCCGATAGTTTTTATCAGAAAGCCAGCGTCAAGCAGCTCCGCCGCCTCAAGGCCGGCAGCCCCAACGCCGGCGAAACAGTTGCCGCGATGAATACCTTCATGGCCAAGGCCGTCGGCGAAGGCGTCCTGCCGGCGAAGACGAAGGAACTCATCGCCATTGCCGTCGGACACGCCACCAAGTGTCCGTACTGCATTGACCACCACGTGAAGGCCGCGAAGAAAGCAGGCGCGAGCGAAGCGGAAGTCAGCGAGGCGATCCTCGTCGCCATCGCACTCAGCGCCGGCGCCGCGTTCACACACGCAGGTATGGCGTACGAGGCGTTCGACGAACAGGCATAAGTCAGTCTAAGTTTCTTTCTTCTTCGAGAAAGCATGGGCCGCACGCGTCCATGCTTTTTCATTCAATAGGCATTCCGCTGGCGCGCAGCAGCGTCTCGTGAACGTCCACGTCGTGATCTTCGCGCAGACCTGAGGCCTCGCCGCGAATCATCTTTGTGAAATGAGCCAGCTGCGCATCGTAGCGGCCAGTCATCGGCGCAAGTTTGATCGCGTGCGTTCCCTTCGGGTAATCGCCCGCGGGCTCAAGCAGCGTCATTTTCAGATTCGGCGGTTCAATTGGCAGAATCGTGACGCTGCCTTTGTCTCCATGAATGCTGAATGTTCGCCGCGCGCCGGCCTCGGCATCGATCGCAGCACTCCGAATCGTCGCCGTCGCGTGCGGGTATTCGAGCACAGCCAGCGTGCTGTCGGCGAGCGAATCCTGCTGGGGCCGCGAGCGCCTTAAAAAAGAATGCACCGCAGTTGGCTTGCCGAGCACCATCACGGCTGAATCGATCATGTGGGCGCCGAGTTCGAACATCGCGCCGCCGGGATAAAGCGCCCAGTTTTTGCGCGCGGCCGTGCCAATGTTGCTGCCGATCACGCCGTGTAATTCGTGAATGGTTCCCAGCCAGCCTTCTTTTGCCGCACGATAGCAGAATTCGAATGCCGGGTTATAGCGCAGCATGTAGCCCAGCTGCAGCACGAGCTTTTTCTCGCGGCAGAGCCCGGCGAGTCTTCTGAATTCAGGCATCGACGGCCCGGCGGGCTTTTCCACATGCATATGCACGCCCGCCGCCGCGCAGCGCAGTGCAGTGGGAACAAATTCGGCGATGCTCGATTCGATGACAACCGCATCAATTTTCTGCTCGAGCAGCTCGCGCTCCGTCAGCCACGCAAGTCCTTCATAGGTTTTTGTCGCAGCCGCCTGTTTGCGCCGCGCTTCATCGGGCTCGACCGCGCCCACGACTTCAAAAATCTGCTGCTGCTTGCGCAGCGACTCCAGCTTTCCCGCAGCATGGCTGTGAGCGGTACCGATCAGACCGACACGAACACGCTTTTCGTCGGCGCGCACTTGGCTCAGGCACGCGGCTGCTGCGGTGAGTGAAAGAAAGGTGCGTCGTCTCATGAGTATTGCTCCTGCACTCTGCCTGTAGGCATGTCAATCAGATCAAAGATGTGTTTATGATCAAGTGATGAGAGCGGCGAAGTGTTTACTTCTCGAACAACGCGAGTGCGGACGGCAGATCGGGCGCGGTGCTCAATACATCGATTCCAAGCATCTCCAGCACGTTCGAGATCGGAGCACCAACTCCGAAGAGCACGAGCTTGCCCCCCTTTTCGTCGCATTCGCTGGAGAGATTTAGAAAAAAGCCGAGACCCGTCGACGAACAATGCCTGCAGGCCTCGCAATCCAGAACAATCCGGTAATGATTTTTTTTTAAGATTCGGCTGATGATCTCGTTCAGCCGTTCGACAGTCGTATAATCCAACGACTCCGGTAATGGAATCAGCGTCACGTTCTGTTCTTCAAAGTAGCGCGTGACAGCCCACGGCATTTTCTCGACAACCGCGCGCACTGTGCGCCCGCAGTCCGCGGCAACAAGGCTCAAACAGGCGTTGTAAATCAGCTTTAATCCCCGTCCGCGTAAATCGCGTGGAGTGCCCTTCCTTTCCAGCACGGAGGCCAAGTCAAAACCTTGCCCCTCATCCTGGACGGTGATCTCCAGAAAGTTGTCCTTTATCTCGAGCTCTAGCCGCACTTCCTTGCTTCCATCTCCGGCACAGCCGTGCTCGAAACTATTGTTCACGAGTTCGCCCAGCACAAAGTCAGCAAGCTGCGCGCGCTCTCGCGGCCAATGAAACGTGTCCTCAAGACGGTTTAGAACTACTTTACGAAGCGCGGAAAAACGATGTTGTTCGAGCAGCTTAAGCATCCTGACGACGCGTGGATAATGGCGGCTCCACACCAGGTCAGTTGGGGAGATGCTGGATGATGCCGGCTTGGATTCACTGTTCTCGCTGGACCAAACGTTCGCATGAATGGCGCGCGTGAGCTTCTCCCAGAAGCGCTCGGATTGCGGCTCACTGATGAGTGCCTGAACTGATCCGATACGCAGCTGCAAATCGTCTGAACGTTCGAACTCTTCCAGATAAACGATTAACAATTCTTTTTTCTTGTGGCGTGCAAAATCGAGCTCGTCATTGACGTGCTGCGACTGGCTTGCGTTCCGCGACAGAAAGATCAGGAACTGTGCGCTGCCCGCGAGTTTTTCGGCAATGGCCTGCGTCCAGCGGCTGCTGGCTTCGATGCCTTCGTCGTACCAGATGCGGCAGCCTTTCTGGTGCAGGCGCGCGATCAGTGGATAAACGAGAGTCTTATCGCGGTGGGAATAACTGACAAATACGTACGGGTCGCTACCTATGTACGCTGGGAATGGATGTTGGCTGACAGGGTCAGACATAGTCACCGCGGTCCTGTGGACATTTCAGCCATGCCATATTACGTACCCTGTGTCGGCGTTCCTCTACTTTTCATCATGGCCGTGCTTTTTAGTAATGCCCCACACTGCCTCGATCATTTCGAAGCCTTTCGGGTCGTGCTTGCGGAGCTGCTCGCGGTCGAAGGGTTCGTATTCGCCCCGCCAGAAATAGGCGCAAGAAAGTTCAGCGAAGTATTCGAGCTGGTTTGTTGCGGCGTACGCCTTCTCGAGTGTCTTTCCGTTCAGGTCTTTCACGTTTTCGTACAGCTTCTCTTTCACAGCGTTCTGCCAGGCCTGAAAGATCGGCGGGTGCTTCTCGCGCCACTGTTCCAGATGCCAGGCATGCGCGAACTCGTGAACAAGCAGCAGCACCGACCAGTGATTATTCTGCTGGAGATAATTCTTCGCCGAATAAATCACCACCGAGCTGCCCCAGCGCTTATCGAGATACGCGTAATGATCCGGCGCCGTCTTCTGGAAGTACTCCGCGCCGCTGACGCGCCCGCCACCTGTGGCCTCGGCGCCCATCAACAGAAAGATCGGGATCTTTTTCAGACGCTCTCGGGCGGCCTCGGGAATGAGCGCCGCGAACTCGGCGAGCTTCACGTCGAGACGTTTCAACGCATCAGCCGATACGGCCGGACGTTTTTCTTCCAGTTCGCGTTCCACCATCACCGTCCAGCCGGCCGCCTTGTGTTCGACATAAGATCGCTCTGGCGTGCGGTAATCGATGCGGGGCGGGGGAGCAAACGAGCGCGTCGGCTGCAATGGGGGAGGGGCATCGCCGGCGAAGGCAACTGAAGCAAGCGCGAGCGTAGCAAGAGCTTTCAGAATCGACGCGCCGGGTTGCATCCGCCATTCTCCAGACTTCTCTGCACTACACCGTCATGAGTCCGTGTGTCGGGATGCGGCTGTCTGCTCAGCGAGAATTACTTTCCAAGGAGCGCCTTCAGGCGAGCGGCCAGCTCATCGACTTTAAAGCCTGCTGGGCCGGGGCCGCTTTTGTAGGCGATCGTTCCGGTCTTGTCGATCAGGTACAGTCGATCGGGCCAGCCGGAATAGGTTTCGCCAACTTTGTTGTCCAGGCCATCGATCACGCAAGGCATCGACAGCTCCAGCTTGGCCACGCAGGTTGCCGCGACGGCCTGCCGCTCGGCCTCTGTTCCAGGCTGCTTGATGCGAATTCCGGCGCGGTCATTCGCGGGCACTTTCCAGCCGTCTTCAGGATGAGCTTCCTTGATGTAGACGAGAATGAATTCAGCCTGATCTTTGTACTGCTGATAAAGTTTTTCGAGGGCTCCAGCCTGGAGCCGGAAAGGCGGTCACGTGTACGAGCCCAGGACGATGACGACCGGCTTCTTGTCCTTGTGCGCCGAAAGCTGAAATGTGGTTTTGCCATCGGGACTCTTGAGCGTGAAGTCCGGTGCGGCATCGCCTTCTTTCAGTTTGTCAGGCCAGCGTTCGCCACGGGCGCGGCCCTGCCCGGCGCAGAGTCCGGTGGACAGCAGGATCAGAAATGCGGATAGAAGATGTATGCGCAGCATCGATGAAATCTCCTTACCACCTGAGTGGACGTTTTAGGGTAGTGACAAACTGCGATAAAGCGATTTTGCCCAGGCGCAACCGGGAAATCCTCTAAGGACGCGCTCGGTGTTACGCGGTACACTCAAGCGCTCTGATCCAGGGGGACTTTATGCCCGCCCGAATCTGCTGGTGTTCAGCGCTGATCTGTCTGCTTTGCTCAGCATTTTCTGCGCGCCTGTTCGCGCAGGAAACGATTCGCGGTGTTCAGGTCAGCGGCGTTTCAACTCCAGCGCTGCAGCCGCTGGATAATCTGATGGTTGATTTCGTCACACAGTACAAAGTTCCCGGCGCGTCGCTCGCTGTGACCAAAGACAACCGGCTGGTCTACGCGCGCGGATTTGGCTGCGCTGATGAAGCCACAGGCGAATGCGTGCAGCCGCAGTCGCTCTTCCGCATTGCCAGCATCTCCAAACCCGTCACGGCCGCGGCTATTTTCAAACTCGTTGAGCTGGGAAAATTGAGCCTGGATGCAAAAGTCTTCAGTCTGCTGCCGCTCACGCGGAACAAAGAATTTGCCGATCCGCGGCTGCATGACATTACCGTGCTGCATCTGCTGCAGCACCGCGGCGGCTGGGATCGCGAGAAATCCGGCGATCCCATGTTCAAAGCGCGCCACATCGCGGCGAGCCTGAAAATTGAATCGCCGCCGGGCCCGGCCGATATCATCACGTACATGACCGGCATGAAACTCGATTTTGCTCCCGGTGAACGTTACGCCTATTCGAACTTTGGCTATTGCCTTCTGGGCCGCGTGATCGAGGAAGTATCAAAGCAGCCTTACGACGTTTTTGTGCGCGAAAAAATTCTCGCTCCTATAGGAATCCGCCGCATGCAGCTCGGCCGGACGCTACTGGACAATCGCGTGCCCGGTGAAGTGAAATATGTAGCAGCGGGCAGCGGCGATTGTGTCTTCGGCAGCCCCGCGAAAAAAGTTCCGCTGCCGTATGGCGTCTTCTGTGTCGAGGCCATGGATGCTCATGGCGGGTGGGTCGCGACGGCAGCCGAACTCACCCGGTTTGCGAACGCGCTGGAACCCACGTATTCGACGCCGCTCTTGAATGCGGCGAGCCTCAGTGCGATGTTTGCGCGTCCGCCTGGAGCCGCAGGACACACCGAGGCTGGCGAGCCAAAGAAGGTGTTTTATGCATGTGGCTGGTCGGTGCGAAAAGTGAAGGGCGAGACGCTTGAGAACCACTGGCACAACGGCGCGCTCGCCGGAACATCCACGCTGCTGGTACGGCGCCACGATGGCTTGAGCTGGGCCGTGCTATTCAACACGCGCAGCTCGCCGAAAGACGGCGACCTCTCCGCACTAATCGACCCGCGCATGCATCAGGCCGTCGACCAGGTGAAGGACTGGCCCACGGGAGATCTGGCGCGGGAGGTGTTGAAGTGAGAGTGGTAACTCGAGTTCAGACACTACGCAACCTGATGGCTAAGTTTCTTGCTGAGCCTGTTTTGCAGCCTGAATCTTTCTTGGAATTCTATGAATTTTGTCCGCAAGAAACGGGATCGATCTGCGTCCTATCTTAGGGCAGAGTTCGGTTCTTTTTGAGCTCGCTTGAGTTGCTCGCACGTTCACTATTAGATTTTATCCCTGGATTCTGCACATGTGCGTTTTCGGACAGATTTAAGCCTGCATCACATAGGAGAGCGTGGCGAAACAGCGAAGGGCGGGCGCGGGACGCCCGCGCTCCATAGCTAACATGTGCAACTTTTTACAAAAGTGAAGGCGTGTGGAACTCGGCGGCGCGTCGTATATAAGGAGAGGGCTCGCGGACGTAACGCCGCTTGCCAAGCGGCACCAGAAACCAGAGACCAGAAACTAGAAACCATGCTGTTGCGCTACGCTTATCGAGGACTCACCGAGCTCAGCCCGCGTCTGGCATTCAAGGCTGCGTATCTCTACGCCTTCAAGGGCATGCTCGCGATCCAGGCGTACAAGAAGCGCATGAAGAGCGACCAGCTCTATCCCCCGTTCATGTTCGTGGCGCTCACCAATACGTGCAACCTGCGCTGCCACGGATGCTGGGTCGAGAAAGAAGGCACGGCGTATTACATGACGCCGGCCGACATCGACAACATCATCAACACCGGCAAGCAGCACAGCGCCTATTACTACACGCTGCTCGGCGGCGAACCGTACATGTACAAAGGCATCTGGGATATTTTTTCAAAGCACCCCGACTGTTATTTTCAGACCATCACTAACGGCATGCTCTTTACGGAAGAGAATGTCCGCAAGCTCAAAGAGTGCGGCAATGTCACGCCGCTGATCAGCATCGATGGCTGGAAAGGCCAGAACGATCTGCGCCGCGGCGAAGGCGTTTATGACGCATGCGACGATGGCATGACGCGCCTGAAAAAAGCGGGCATCCTGTTCGGCATCGCGTGCACCGCCACCGGCCTCAATATGGAAGAGGTCATGAGCGACGCGTACATCGAGCACATGATCAAAAAAGGCGCGATGTACATCTGGTATTACGTCTACCGTCCCATGGGCAGCGAGATGCACGCGGAATATTGCGTGAAGAAGGAACAGCTGCTCTGGTTCCGCCGGCGCCTGCTCGAGCTTCGCAAGAAACATCCGATTCTGATCATCGATTCATACTGGACGGCGAGCGGCGAAGCGTTCTGTCCGGCGGCGGTGGGGCTCGGCTATCACATCGGGCCGCAGGGCAGCATCGAAATCTGTCCCGCGCTGTCGTTCGCGAAAGAACGCGTCAGCGACAACGGCGGCGATCTCTACAAATCGATCAACGAAAGCCAGTATCTGCGCGGCTTCACGAAGTTCGTGAAGGAGCGCACGAAAGGCTGCGTGATCCTCGAGTACCCGCAGCAGCTGCATGATTACATCAAGGAGAGCGGCGCAAAAGATTACAGCGGCCGCGGCACAGCGTTCAAAGAGCTCAATGATATTTCGCCGCGCAACAGCCAGCATCTGCCTGGCGAGGAGATTCCGGAAGATTATTGGGTGTACCGCTTCCTGAAGAACCAGGTCTTCTTCGGCATGGGAGCCATGTAGTTATTGCGGATTTGCGATCGCGGATTGCGGATTGAACGGCAACAGATTCAGCACCAAGGCACAAAGGCTCTAAGACACGAAGACATAAAGATAGGCATGCCGATCGAGAAACTCGAGATCATCATCGATACGTACGCGCTTTCGTACTGCTCGGTCGCGGGCGCCGACGAGCTTGAAGCGCCGCTCGACGAGGCACTGGCTCAAAGCGGCCTCGGCCGCGTCGTCGATCGCATGGGCGGCAGCGGGCAGTGGATCACAACGCTCGAGATCGATGCCGCGCGCTTCGACGAGGCGCTCGCGCAATTGCGTGCGGTGCTGAAGAAAATGAATTTGCCGCCGCGGACTATTCTAAAATTCCGCGGCAAGAGTTATCCGCTGCACGAACATGCGGGGAGGCAAGCGCCGCGTGGACGAGAGTAGTTCGTAAGCTCGCGCGCCAGTCACGCGAGCTATCATGGCGGAGAACTTCGCCTACGCGCGGCCAATGCCGTAATAACTGAAGCCTTGTTCGCGCACGTAGGCGGGACGGTAGATGTTGCGACCGTCGAAGATCGCCGGCGTGCGCATCAACGCGCGGATCAGTTCCCAGTCGGGCATGCGGAAGAGATTCCACTCGGTCGCAATTACGAGCGCGTCGGCATCGCGCAGCGCGTCGTAGGCCGTATCGGTAAGCTCGATTTTGCCTTTGAAGTAGCGCGCAACGTTCGCCATGGCCTCCGGGTCGTACGCACGCACGCGCGCCTTTGCCGCGAGCAGCTTTTCGATCAGCGCCAGGGCCGGAGCTTCACGGATGTCGTCGGTGCGCGGCTTGAAAGCAAGGCCCCACACAGCGATGTTCTTGCCGGCGACCGAGCCGCCGAAATGCGAAAGGATTTTCGGCAGCATGACCAGCTTTTGTGAATCATTTACGGACGCCGCCGCTTCGACCGTTTTCATGCTCACGCCGTTTTCGCGTGCGGACTGAACCAGCGCGCGCACGTCCTTCGGGAAACACGAGCCGCCAAAGCCCATGCCCGGAAAGAGGAACGCGCTGCCGATGCGGGCATCCTTGCTGATGCCGGAGCGAATCAGGTCGACGTCGGCGCCTGTTTTTTCGCACAGCCCGGCGATTTCATTCATAAACGAGATCTTCGTCGCCAGGAACGCGTTGGCGGCGTACTTGGTGAGCTCGGCCGAGGCCGGGTCCATGCGCAGGATCGGCGCGCCGGTCCGAACGAAGGGCTGATAAAGCGCGTTGAGAATATCCCACGCGCGGTCATCGGTCACACCGAGAACGACACGATCGGGCTTCAGGAAATCTTCGACGGCGGTTCCTTCTTTCAAAAACTCAGGATTCGAGGCGACACTGAACGGGCCGCTGTAGTGCGAGCGGACTTCGGCGGCAACTTTGGCGCAGGTGCCGACGGGAACAGTGCTTTTTGAAACGATCAGTTTGTAGCCGTCCATGCGCCTGGCGATTTCGCGAACGGCGGTCATCACGTAGCGCGTATCGGCCGAACCGTCATCGGTTGGCGGCGTGGGCAGGCAGAGAAAAACCACCTCTGCGTGGCGGGTCGCGTCGTCGTAATCAGTGGTAAAACGCAGGCGCTTGGCGCGCACACTCTGAACGAAGAGGTCGCTCAGACCCGGTTCAAAGATGGGCAGTTCGCCGCGCGTGAGCCGCGCAACTTTTTCAGCATCAACATCCAAACCGACAACATCGTTACCATTTTCTGCAAAGCAGATTCCCGCAACGAGCCCGACATAGCCATTACCGACAATTGTGATTCGCATAAGCCCCCCGCAAACGGATGCATAAATGCATCCGGTCGCGAGTGCTTTGCAATCTTCCGGCCATAATCATTTTGGCCTAGTCGAGCTGGCTCCAGTCGAAGATCACACCCATAGCCGTGGCGCGGTCCTTCAGGAGCATTTCATAAGCCTTGGGCGCATCCTGCGGCGAGTAGCGGTGGGAAACCAGCGCTCCAATGTTCATCTGCCGGCGCTGAATGTAGCTGAAGAAAAGAGCGGCCATGTTTGCCTTTGTCCAGTAGGTGTACTCGCTCACGCCGGCCGGCGCATGGCGGTCGTGCGCGCCAACGATTCGCAGCCCGCGAACGATGATGTCGGCAGTGAGGCGCTGTTCTGAAGGATTTCCCGCGTCGCCGAGCAGCACGACTTTCCCGAAATTGCGCGCGAGCTTCAGCGCCATTGGAAACACGGCGGGGTGTCCAGTGATGTCATACACCACATCGGCAAGACGGCCGCCGGTGAGTTCCAGCACGTGTTCACGCGCGGCCTCAGCACTCATGTTCAGCGTGGTGGTCGCGCCGTTGTTGCGGGCGAGTTCCAGGCGCGTCACGGACGTGTCGATGGCGATGATCTCGCGCGCACCCATCAGGCGCGTGTACTGCACGGCCAGCTGCCCCAGCAGCCCGAGGCCGATGATGACCACGGAGTCACCCATGGTGTGCTCAGCGGCGCGCACGCCGATCTGAACAATGTTTCCGAGTGCAAAGAATGTTGCGTCTTCGTCGCTGACCTTGTCAGGAACGGGAATCGCCGAGGCCGCATCTGCCGCAACGTAATGGCGATGGCCTTCGCGCGTGGCCACGCGCTGCCCGATGCGGAAGCCGCTCACGCCGGCGCCCACTTCAATCACGCGGCCGACGTTGGAATATCCGGGATAAAACGGGTAGCGGACCCACTCATGCCAGTGCGTACCGGGCACAAATTTCTGCTGCAGGCAGATGCACTCGGTGCCCGTGCTGATCAGCGAGCGCTGCGACTGGATGAGAATCTGCCCTTCGCGCAGGTCCGGGACCGGCTCGCTGCGAACGTCGACTGTGTCCTTCGACGAAAAAACCACATTCAATGTCTTCATACGTTTCCTTCGCTCTGTGGGGAATGCCGAATGGATTTCGGCGGCGTTTTCCAACAGTTTTATAAGACTCCTCCTTTCGTTTTTGGACTGACACCTTTTTTGGGAATTTCTCAAGAACGCCGCGCCGGCAGTCATCTCATCGTTTTCAGCTGGCCTCGCTGTAGGGAAAAAGCGCTGAAAACGATCACATCAATGAGTCCGGGCATATGCCCGCACATAGCGTTTCGGAGATGTCGAAGGTGAACTCATCCGTTCTATCCCGCAGCCAGATCGAGGAATTTATTGAGCGCGGCTTTACGATCGTGCGCGACGCCTTCTCCAGAAAAACAGCCGAGCAGGTTCGCGCCCGAATCTGGGAAGAGATTCACCTGAGCCCTGACGACCCCAGCGGCTGGACGAAGGCAACGGTTCACCTGAAAAAGAATCTGGAGGGCGCGCCGTTTTCAGATGTTTTCACGCCGCGCGTCTATGGCGCGTTCGACGATGTGATGGGACCCGAGCGCTGGAAGCGAACGACGCATTTGGGCTGGTGGCCGGTTGCGTTTCCCGGATTCGATTCACCGCCGTGGACGGTGCCGACTGAAGGCTGGCACATCGATGGCAGTTTCTTTCACCACCATCTCACCTCGCCCGAACAGGGCCTGCTGCCGATTTTTCTCTTCTCTGATATCGGACCCGGCGATGGCGGAACAGCGCTGAGCGAGGGCTCGCACGAGATCACCGCCCGCATCCTGGCTGATGCCGAGCCAATCGGGCACAGCATGGATGAGCTGTCGGCCCGCGTGCTTGCACATCCGCGCTCGCGCGCATCAGTCATCGAAGCGACTGGAAATGCCGGCGACGTGGTGCTGATTCACCCGTTCCTGCTGCACGCGCGCAGCCCCAATACTGGAAATAAAGTGCGCTTCATCTGCAACCCCGCGTTTGCGCTGAAGCAGCCGCTGAATCTGGATCGCCTGGATGATGCGCAATACTCGCCCGTCGAACGCGCCATCGTCCGCGCGCTGCGCGACCGCAAGCCCGTTATCACCCCGCGCACCGCAGCAGTGTCTGAACGCTGAAGCCGTGATTCGGGTTCTGAATCAGAACACGTCATCGCGTTAACTTGCACTCGCATCCACTGGCCGCAGCCAGTGGCCCCTTTTCTTCCGCGCAATGCATTCCGGAAAAACGGACACTCGCAGGCTGGAAGCCTGCGCTACGACAGTGTTACTCCCGCTCCTGGACCACGCGCAGCACGAAGCTGATCGCTTCTTTGGCGCTGTCGTCGATGTAGCCGTATTTTTCGCGCATCATCTTCAGCGTGCGATCGACCTTGTGGCGCTCACCCTGCGGGACAAGCGCATCGTCTTCGGTGCCTGAGACAAGCACGTACTTGGCGAGCTGAATCAGCGCGCGCGACTTGTCTTTGTAATAGCTGTCGCGCAGATTCTTGAACAGGTCGGCGAAGATTTCGTGGTAGTCGATCTTCTCGCGTGGATGCTCCAGCGAATACGCAGCGATCTTCGTGATGAGGTTGCGGCGGAACGCATCGGGCGATTCGCGCAGCGTCATCAGCTTCTCGAGACCTTCCATGATTTCGGTGCTTGGTGTTTCAAAGGCGCCGGTCCGCGGATTCTGGATCTTCTCGCCCGCAACATAGGCGCGCACGTGCTTGAAATAATCCTCGACACGCCGGTCGTATTCTGTCTCTTCAACCAGGCCCATCGAATCGTAAACCTCCACTGAGACCCAGCGGAAATATTCGTTGCGCACTTCTTCCGTGAACAGCTCGCAATCGTGATAGCCCTCGTCGGGCTCAAGACGCAGAAAATCGTAGACCGACTTATCGTGCAGCAGACGCTCGAGCGCCTGCAGCACGGCCAGCGGCGAGAGAAACTTTCGCGAGCTGTCTGAGGCGGCCTCAGCGATGAGCGAGTTCATCTCCCGCGCAGACGCACCGCGCCGCCCTTCGTAAGCGGCACAGACGAATCCTTCGAATTCGGCAATCGTGTCGCGGTGTTCGTCGCGCAGCTGCGGAATGGCCGAGCGCAGCAGGCGTTTTTCTTCGGTGCTCAGCCCCTCCGGAACTACGCCGCCGTCGTACAGCTTGGCTTTGTCCAGCGGTGTCAGGCGGCGAATCACGCCGGCCAACTCGCTCGAGTACTTGCCCGGATCCGGCCGGCGCAGGCGCGTGAGCACCGCCCAGAGCGCCGCGACGTCAATGGTGTGCGGAGCCACGTGGCGGGTCTGCGCGATTTCGGCGATGAAGGGGCCGTAGATCGCGCGTTCCTTTTTCCATTCCAGGAGGTACGGCGCGCGCACGAGCTCGATGCGCCCCTTGTAGCTGGTAAAATCCGGCATCTGCTTGAAGGCCGATAGCTGCTTCTCATTGCAGTTGCCGAGCATCACGAGATTGAGCGTCGCGACTGCGCCGGGCAGGTTGACCTCGCCGCGCTCAACGGTGCTCAGCAGGTATTTGTTGAGCTCGAGATTGCGTTTGAGAAAATCCGAGTATTCGACAATGCCGCCGCTCGCCTCGACCAGTTCGCCGATCAAATCCATGAGCGGCAGACCCTGCAGAACGGGCGGCAGAATAACGCCGTGCTCGAAGCTCATTGGTTTTGCACCGGCGTCCACGGCCTGCTGCGGCTCGATGGCGGCGGCGCCGGTGCGGTAACGCTTGGAGACAAAATAGCGCTCGACCTGGACGTGACGCATCACTTTCAGCCAGTCGCCGCGGTAAGCATTCATGAGGGCGTCGAAGATCAGCTTGTTCTTGTTCGACAGCTGGCCTTCACGCAGGAACGATCCGCGCAATCGCTCGCTCAGCAGCGGTTTGCCCGGATTGGCCGCAATAATCTCGTCGAGCAGCTTTGCGCGAGGCTCGAGTGGAATCAGGAACAGCGGCAGTTCGCGCAGCTCGCTGACCAGCTTGCAGGAGATCAACGTTTCGTCGATGAACGCCAGCGAATCTTTGGGAATCTCCTCGCGGCCACCGCCGAAGCCCATGCCTTTGCCTTCGCTGCGCTCGGTGAAAATCCAGTTGAAGCGGAACTGCGTGCCCTCCTCGAGCATGGAATAGTGCTCAAGGCCACGGATGATCAGATCGATGGCCGTGCTCTTGGCCGAGCCATTGGGCCCGTGAAGTAAAACGAGCTTGTCACATTGGCCGGTGGCGGCGAAGCGCTGCAGATAACGGTGGAGTTCGTTCTGTACGGCTTCCTGGCCTACCAGCGGATCGCGGCCTTCGTCCCACGGTGCGTCAAAAATGTTCCAGTGCGTAAATTTTCCGCCAATGCCGTCCACCTTCTTGGAGCCATACGATTCGAAGCAATCCAGAACGTACTGCGGCGCGGAGCGCCCCAGGCGCTCAGGATTGGCGCTGAACGCTTCTATGTACTGCTGGAACGAGAGGATACGTTTCTGGCCTTTGAACGCTTCTATGGACTGATCGTTGACACGCTTGAGAAAGTCGCTGAGTTCCACCATGGGCGGATCCTTCCAAAGTGAGAATGGCCTCTACGCGGACGCTAACATCGTGCCGTATTCAGAATAGTACAATCGATTGGCAAGCGGCGCCATTCGGCTGGCAGTAAAAAGTTCGTGAGCTCCAGCCGACCTATGCTCCAGATATATCTTGCAAGCTGGCTCGTCCTTTGTGTTCAAATTGGCGACACACATGGGGGTTGCACTGATGCTCTGGTACGTGGTCGCCTTTCTTTCAGCCATCCTCATCGACTCCATCCCGGTCTTCGCGCCGCCGGCCTGGACGGTGTTGGTGTTCTTTGTCGTAAAGTTTGATTTGAACGTGTGGATCGTGGCGCTGCTGGGCGTGGTGGGCACGACGATCGGCCGCTATATTCTCAGCGTCTACATGCCTCTGCTCGGCAACAAAATCTTTGCGCCGAAAGAGAACGACAATGTGAAATACATCGGTGAGAAACTCTCGCGCAACGGCTGGGGCACCTTTCTGTTCGTACTGGGCTATTCTCTCACCCCGCTTTCAACCACGGCGCTGTTCACCGCCGCGGGAGCCGCGCACGTCAAGCCCATGCGCATCCTGCCGCCGTTCTTTATCGGAAAACTGATCAGTTACACGCTTCTGATCCACGGCGGTAATTACGCTGCGCAGAACATCGCCGATGCGTGGTCGGAAGGGCCGTCGCTGAAAAGCATTGTCGTGGCCGTGCTGGGCATCATCGTGCTGGGGCTGCTGCTGCTGGTGGACTGGCGCGCGTTATTCGAACACAAGACCTTCAAGCTGAATCTGAATGTCTTCAAGTTCCAGAAGCGAGAAGAAGCCGAAGCCAAGCCGGCATCGGCGAAGGGGTAGGTCCGGAAAAGCGTGGCCACCTCGGCGCCGCGCGTGATATACTGTGCCAAAATCGAGGATATGCCATGAGCAGCATTGTCCAGGACGAACCCCTCATTATTCCTGCCGGAATCGTCGACCTCGCTTCGTTCCGCAAATGGACTCTGTCTGAAAGCTTCCCTGCGTTTGGCAAAATCGATTACATCGAAGGTCACATCGAGGTCGATATAAATCCAGCGAATCTCTGGAAGCACAGCGGGCTGAAAAGTGACTTGGCTTTTGAGATCCAATCACTGATTCGAGCTGCAAACTCGGGACGTGTTCAGCCCGGGCCCGTTCCGAATTAGCTGGTGTATGCGCTGCTGAAAAAGTAGCTTCCAACATCTTATCGAGACTGTGCTATGCGTTTCACCACGCGGGAAATGTTACTGTCACTGGCGGTGGCCGGGGCGGGCACGGGGCTATACACGTGGTGGTACAAAGAAATGACAGGTGAACTTAACGCATTGCCTCTGATGATTGTGCTCGTGATGCTCTTCGGCGCCACACTGCTCGGAATGATGTTGACACGCGATGAATTCATTCTTCCGCAGCGGCTGGTTGCCTTATTTCCACTCTGTATTGCAGCCGTCATGATCGTGATCGCAACGCACTCAATTGCTGCGTCGAAGTGCGCAACGAATCAAACACGCGCCGCTTACGCATGCAAGGATTTTGCAACTGCGCAGAAGCTGTATCTCGCGACAGACTGGAACAAAGATGGCACCGCGGAGTACGCCTCCACGCTTAAGGAATTGAGCGCGAAAGGCTTGATCTCCCAAGCCATAGCAGACGCCGAGTTTGGTCCTGGCGCCAGACCCTACCATGGGTACTACTTTCGTGTGCTCATGCGGCAGGGGAACAATGCGCCCGGCGGCGCGAAAGACTATTTGGATGCGCAAGGCCGGCTGACAGGCGGAGCGGCACTGGTAGCTTTTTCAGATCTTAAGTATGAAGGCAACCCTTTAGATCTGTTTATTACCTATCAAAATGAAACTGTATTTCAATACAACTTCGGCGTCGACACTCCGCGACGCGGGCGCGAAATGATGGAGTTCGATCCCGGCACCGAAGGTATTCAAGGTTACGACTAAAACAAAAAAGCGCGGCCGTCTCCAGCCGCGCTTCTTTCTTCCATCTTAGAATCTTAGCCGTTCTTAGCGTCTTTGCGGCTTTGCGTGAGACGAGCTGTTTACTTCTTCCCGCGCTTGGCTGCGGCGTCGGCGATGACTTTCTCGACGATGGCCTTGTTGATCTGCACAAAGCCGCCGTTCGCGCCGGGGATCGCTCCCTTGATCAGCAGCAGGTTGTTCTCGGCGTCGATCTTTACCACTTCAAGCGCCTGGATGGTCACGCGTTCAGCGCCCATGTGGCCGGCCATGCGCTTGCCCTTCGGCACGCCCTTGTTGATCGAGTTCTGACGGCCCAGGCCGCCCGGCGCGCGGTGGCGCTTGGAACAGCCGTGTGAGGCCGGCAAGCCGCGGAAGTTGTGGCGCTTCATGACGCCCTGAAAACCTTTGCCCTTGCTGATGCCCGTGACGTCGACGTACTTGATGTTCTCGAAGACCTTCACCGTCACGTCGCTACCCACCGTGTCGGTCGGAGCGGCGGCGAGGCGAACTTCGCGCACGTAGCGCTTGGGCGTGCTGCCGGCTTTGTCGAAGTGCCCGACCAGCGGCTTGGAGGTGTTCTTCTCCTTTGCTTCGCCGAATCCGAGCTGCAGCGCGAAATAGCCGTCGGTCTTGTCGGTCTTGACCATGAGCACTTTGCAGGGACCGGCTTCGACGACAGTCACCGGGACGCGTTCGCCCTTTTCGTTCCAAATCTGAGTCATGCCGAGTTTACGGCCCAAAATACCAGTCGATGAGGACATCGTCGGTAGTCTCCTATGCAATGTGCCGGAAGATCGAGTCTTGCGGCCAGGCCCAGGGCAGCGGTCCGAAACGATAGCTGACTCACAAGGCAGCTACGGGACATGCCCGGAACAGAACGGGTTAAGATACTCAACATCGCACCGAAGACAAGCCAAATTCCGATCACCTTCGCGGCCTGGGCTTAAAGGATATTCGCCAAGGACGCCAAGGCGCCAAGAACGCCAAGGCATTGTATGGCGGAGAGATAACGCGATCTCATCTCCTTTCCTTCTTCATGTTCTTCGTGCCCTTCGTGGTTCAAAGAGTGTCCTTCGCCGCTCACTCCTTGAACTCGATCTCGCCCCAATTCTTCGGCTCGACCTTCAGTTCGAAGACAGCATCGTCGACAATTCCCGTGCTCTGGTTATTCCAGTACGTCCGCAGGCGCGTGCGCTGTCCGGCTTGGTCACCATGCGTGACGCCAAAATCACCGTTGAGCACCAGGCCGTCGGCCGGTTTAAGTTCGAGAATGCTCAGCGGAATGGCCGCTTCAACGACATAACCTTTGGCGCTCTTCGTCAGCTTGATCGCGGCGTCGCTGACGATACTGACGTTATCGATGACGTATTCCTTAATCACGCCCGAGCTGAACGTCTTCGGATTTTTCGTCGTCGACACTTTGCGGTAAATCACCGCGGTCGGATTGCCTTTGAAACTGCCAATCGACAGGCGCAGATCGCCGCGCACTGCGTCCCCACGCTTCTTGTCCGCGTTCGGATCGGTGCCGAGCTGGAAATCGACTGTGTCGCCGCGCAGGTACATCTCTTCGACGTTTTCAGCACTGTTGGTCCACGGCGTCGAATCCTTCACTTCCCAGGCGAGATACAGATTTTTCTCGTCCCACGCCGCAGCCGAGCGCACCGCCGCATCGTCGCTCTTCTTAAAGGAGACGATTGCCTGCTTGCCGAAATCCTTATCGATGTTTCCGCTGAACGCGGGCGAGGCCTTCTTCAGCGTCACGCGCTTGGTTCCGATTGCTGCCTGAAGGTACTTTTCACGAATCGCACGCGCCTGTTCCAGATCGGCCTCGGTGATCTGCAGCGTGCCGCCGGGAAGCGCTTTGACCGTATCGAGTCCCGTGACTTCCAGATTCCAGAACGCGGTCTTGCCAGCCTGGACGTACAGTTTGCCGTCGTCTGCGAGCGTCGCGGAGCCGCCGAAATCTTCTCCGCCCATGCCGCAGGGTGTGTTGTCCATGATCGCACCCGGAACCGCCGCTTCAGGCCACACGAAGCTCAGTGGATCGGTCTCGAAGAGCTTCGAAACATAGAATCCCTTTTCGTTGAGCAAGTGCCATTCGCCGACGTTCGTAGCGATCACCCACACATTACCAAGCGGCTCGGGCAGCTTCACGCTGGCGCAGGGGCCGAACGATCCGCGGATCATCCCGGCCTCGGCGGGACAGGCGTTGTGCGAGCCGTGCACACCGACAAAGTTATCGGGGTAGCTCCAGAGTTTCTTTCCGGAAGCGATATCGAAGCATGCGAATTCAGCGTGGTTCTTACCGTACTCTCCACCGTACAGCACACGCGCGCCGTCCGGGCTGCCCAGCACGCCGGTGTTGCTGACTTTTGGAGCGGGAAGAGCGGGGGAGTCCTTTAAGTTCCACTTCGGCGCGCCGCATGGAGTAAAGCCGGTGCAGGCGAATTTTCTTCCAGCAGCATAAAACGTTAAATCGCTCGCGAGCGGCATGTACCAGCCGCTGAAGCGGTGAATGCCGTCGATCATCGTGATCTCATTTGGCTGGCGCTGC